>Ga0315543_1001410_pt1 | contig 26064 bp, 18 predicted proteins | sample SalMarSW160210MG_2_FD_203098 | JGI IMG/M metagenome (GOLD analysis project Ga0315543, IMG submission 203098) | Salt marsh sediment microbial communities from the Plum Island Ecosystem LTER, Massachusetts, United States - Salt Marsh Sediment SW1601-210 ... | reverse complement strand
AGTTAAAATCGAAAACCAATGTGGCAGGAGGCCCTAACCTCTCCAATAGCAATTCCTTAGCCGCGATCCCAAGCGTCGAACGCTACACGGCGTTGCATGGCACCCGTAAAATCAGAAGTCACAAAGTAATAGTCTCGCAAATCAAAGCCACGACTTTCCGCGGCGACTACACGTCCGACGAGCGGTTGGTCCGCGCCGATCGGAGCTTAACGTCAAACCACGTATCAAGAGGGATCAACGCGTCTGGCGAGATCCGTACGAGAGCAAAGACACGGGCCCCCTCGTTGCGTTGCCCGCCACTGCGTCAGCTCAACCTTGACGGTACCCAATTGACTGAACTATAAAGAAGTGCTAGTGGATTTCGGAGCCGATCGATTCGGGGCATTCCAGCCGCCGAGCGTGGCCCCTCGATGCTCGTAGCGGTTGCACCGCGTCGTACCGATCGTCCCGGGAACAAGATCTTCCGCCCGACGGTTTATGTCATGAAAGAGCAGAAGGCGATTGCCTTTGTCGGGCCGTTGGCCATTCCGCACTACGAGCGGATCTTCCACGGCGTTACGGATTTTGCGCAGCGCCACGCCAATTGGCGATTCATCTTTGATCCTGAACTCCACAGCATCTCCTTGAGCTCGCTGGAGCACTGCGGCGTGGACGCCGCCTTCATCTACTGGTCCACCCCGAGGGACACGGAAGTGGCACGACGCATCCGCATGCCCGTGGTGAACTTCTCGGCCGAGGTGGAATCGACGGGGCTGCCCACGGTGCTTGCGGACAGCCGAACGATGGGCCGATTGGCCGCCGAGCACTTGCTCGACCGGGGCTTCAAACACCTGGCCTATTTCGGCCGTCGCGGAGCCTGGTATTCGAAGCTGCGGGCCCAGGGGTTTCAGGAAGCGGTGGAGGCGGCCGGACAGAGTTGTCAGATATTCGAGGACGCGCCGCTTTCCCGGCACCGATCCGACGACCTGCGAAAGTGGATGGACGAGGTCGAGCGGCGCGTGCAAGAGCTTCCGCTTCCGCTGGGGTTGTTTGTGGTCCATGATCATCGTGCGAGAATGGTGATAGATCTGTGCCGCCTGGCCGGGCTGCGCGTGCCGGATGACGTCGCGATCGTCGGCGCCAATGATGACACGATCGTCTGCGAGTTGTGCCGGCCGTCGCTGACCAGCATTCCGAACAACGGTCAGGAAATCGGCTACCGAGCCGCCGAAGAAATGGATCGGCTACTGCGGGGAAAGCGTCCCACCGTAGAGGCCATCTTCGTGCAGCCCGGTGCGGTGGTCCCCCGGGATTCCACCAACACGATTGCGATCGACGACCCGGAGGTCCGCACCGCGGCCCAATTCATACGACGCCACATCGAGAACCGACCAACCATACCTCTTTTGATCGAGGACGTGGTGGCCACCGTCGCCGTGTCCCGCCGTTGGCTCGAACAGCATTTTCCCGAATACCTGGGCTGCTCGATCAAGCGGTACATCGACGAGGCAAGGATACGCCTGGCCAAACAGCTGCTCTCGCAAACCGGTACCCCAAAACTGCGACTCTATGAAATCGCCGAGAAGTCCGGCTTCGAGAGCCACCGGCATTTTCGCACGGTCTTCGAGCGTCTGGTCGGCATGACCCCGGCACGGTATCGGAGGACCATGGCTTCCCAGTCCGGTGATGAGAAGACGGATCATCCGTAGCTCGCTGAGAACGATGCCGTCTCCCTACCGGGGAAACGACGTCAGCGCGCCATGATGGTCGATCATCCGCTGAAGACTCAACAGATTCAGCATCAGGTATCGAGGCTGGTGGAAGTTGCCCTTCCGCTTGCTGCTGATGCCGATTCGCTTGAGGTCTTTTCCTAAACGGTCGACCGCCTGGCGCCAAACACCGTGGCCGGGCACCGGCATGGTCCGGAGCGTGAAGGCCCGAGCACGCTCGTACCACTGCTTGGTCCAATGCTCCCCCGTGTACTCCAGCATCATCATGCACGCGATCAGGATCTCGCAATGTGCCCACATGGTTTTGACCAAGAACTTCGGCCCGTGGCAATGCTTTGGCGTGTCGAATACCAAAAAATCCTCCGAGCCCCAACCCTCGAACACGTAATCCCAGCACATTTCCAGCAATCGGCCAGTACGGTCCTTTATCGTGTCGAACAGCTTGCGATCGCCAGTCCGCAAGGCCTCGTCGGCCACCATCCAAAGTGTCTCGAGCGAGTGGCCCGCGAACATGTGCCCTTCGAGCCCCGGCACACGGGAATAGTCGTGCAGCAGGTACTCGTTGACGATTCCATAGTCCGGGTTCCAGAAGCGGTTTACGATCAGGTCGACGTGTTTACTCTGGAGTTCGGCCAACTGCGGGTCGTCTTGGTATCGCAGCAACTGGGTGAGCATCCAGACGATAACCATCGAGTGTCCTTGGGCCCGCAGGCCTTTCTTGGGAGGATCGACGTAGCCCTCACCCGGCGTGAATCCGCCGAGGTAGCCCGGGTCGTCGTAAGTCCTGACGGCGGCGAGAATCGACCGCCTGGCCAGATCGAGATCCTTTCGGTCGTCGGTGGCCGCGGCGTACTGGATAAGTCCGGCGGCGGCGAAGAGCCAGCCGTAAACGTTTTCGCCGAGCCCGCCCGCGCCGGTGCCGTCGCGACGCACCCGCTCGTACCATTTTCCTTCGCCGGCATACATGTGCTTGACCATGAAGTCCTTACTCCGTCGGGCCACCTCAAGCCAGCGCCGGTCCTTGCCGAAGTGGCGGTACAGGAAGGAGTAGACCCAAACACCCCGACCTTGGTACCAGATGTATTTCTCGTCGTTGGCGACCGAACCGTCGTCGTTGAGTTCGCACATGAACCCGCCGAGTTTCTTGTCATAGCCACCCCTATCCCAGAATGGGAGATACTGGTTGAAGAGCCGATCGTGGCAATCGTCCCGAAGCTGCGAGAGGGTCATTCCCGCAATCATCTCGGGCAGCACTTGGCCGCCGCGGGACGGGGAACTGGCCGGCAGCGTCGTCTGTTGGGCCGCCGCGGCTGCGGCAGGTAAAATACCGCAGGCACCACAGCCGGCGGTAAGCTTGACGAAATCGCGTCGTTTCATGAAATGGTTCCGCCTTCTTGATAGAGGTAAACCGAGTATACTCTGACGTCTCACAGTTTGCTACTAAGAGCCTATCCGAGAACCCGGCGGAGCACGTCATGCTGAGCGAAGCGAAGCATCTCAAGTCGTTCTGTGCCAACGAGATCCTTCGCTTCGCTCAGGATGACCATCAGAGGTTCAAGAGGTTCTCGGATAGGTTCTAAGTTTCAAGTTCTGCAACCCAACTCTTGGCCGTCGGGCAATGTTGCGGATTGGTTTTGCGACGGGGCAAGGAACGATCTTCCGGGTGCAATCGGTCTGGCCAGACGGCCACGCGTTCCAAGCAAGAATGGTTCGACACACATCATATGTTCCGAACAGCGCGTCCGATTGCTGCAAGTTGCCTTCCGATTCAGCAGTCCGCGATCGAAGCGATTCCCTTTATCCTGTCTTCTTGTTGCTTGCCACTATTTCTGTGAGCGGCGGTTAAGCCGACTCGTCTTATGGATGCGTTGCGCATGCTCGTCCAGATGCCGCTGCCGCGTTGCCGAGGACGGTTGAATAGGCTACACTTTCTCCTTTGCGATCTCCCAAAGAAAGTGGCAACGAGATGACATGTCCTTGGCCTGAAGCATGGTCGGTCCGATCGGTTCTCCTCCTGTTGCTTCTTGCCACCTTGCCAACGGCGGCGGTTGCCGAAGGTGACCCCGGCCGGCGTGAAACCCGGCACGAAGCGGCAGCGCAACCCGTGGCGCAGGTCTCCGACGTCGTCTCCATGGATACCGGCCGGCTTGAGGGCGATGAGGCGAGCCAGAAGGAGCCGGCCCACGCTCGCATCGCGGGTCCCGACCATTTCATGCTCGTCGGCTATTTTGTCCTGATGTTGGGCATCGGCGTCTATTTCTACCGTCGCATGCAGGGAATGAAGGATTTTTTCAGCGGCGGGAACAACATCCCCTGGTGGCTCAGCGGCGTGTCGTTCTACATGAGCAGCTTCAGCGCGTTTGGCTTCGTTGCCTTCTCGGCGCTGGCCTATCGCTACGGCTGGGCGCCCGTGACCATTTTCTGGGTTACCGTGCCGGCGACCGTGTTCAGCGTGACCTTGTTCGCCCGGCGATGGCGCCGTGCCCGAATCGACAGCCCTGTGGAGTATCTCGAAACCCGCTACAACGCCGTCTTCCGGCAACTGGTCGCCTGGCAAGGCCTTCCGGTCAAACTGGTCGACGACGCGCTGAAGCTGGTTGCCATCGGAACGTTCATCAAGGTCAGCATGAATCTGCCCATGCAGGAGAGCATGATCCTCTCGGGCCTGATCATCCTGGCCTACACGTTCATGGGTGGGCTCTGGGCCGTCGCCATCACCGATTTCGTTCAATTCATCGTCATGGTCGTGGCCATGGTGATTTTGCTGCCGTTGGCGATCCATCGGCTCCACGCGGTCGACCACTGGACAAGGATTCTGCCGCAAGGGCTCTCCGATTTCTTCACAGCCGAGTACAACGTCGTCTATCTGGTGTTGCTCGTCGCTTTGTATTCCGTCGCCTGGAGTAGTGTGAACTGGGCGTTGATTCAGCGGTACTACTGCGTGGCCGACGAGCGCGAGGCAATCAAGACGGGCTGGTTCGTCACACTGCTCAACGTGCTGGGACCGCCACTGATGCTCCTTCCAGCGATCGCGGGAAGGCATTTTTTAGTTGACATACCGCTCGAGATGGACAAAGAGGTCTACCCGCGCCTGTGCATGGAGCTTCTGCCGGCCGGCGTGCTGGGCCTCGTGATTGCCGCCATGTTCGCGGCCACGATGTCGACCCTCAGCGGCGACTATAACGTTTGTGCCGGCGTGCTCACCAACGACGTCTATCGCCGCCTGTGCCGGCGCAGCGCCTCGGAAAAGGAACTCGTCACCGTAGGTCGCCTGATGACCTTATTGGTCGGTGGCGTCGCCTTGGGATTAGCCTTGCTGATGTCGTCGCTCAACGGCGAGGACCTCTTCAAGACCATGGTCAAACTGTTTGCGATCGTCACCGCGCCGGTCGGCGTTCCCATGTTGCTGGGCCTACTCTCCCGGCGTGTTACCACCCTGGCCGCCTTCTGGGGATGGCTGCTGGGGATTCTCGTGGGACTGGGCTTGTTCGTGTGGTGCCCCAAGAACCTCGTGCTCCGCTGGGGTGCAGCCGCCGGTGACGAACTCTCCTCGCTCATTTTGGAGAAGGAAGTGGTCATTTTCGCGGCGACGCTTCTGGTCAGTCTCTTGGTCACGGTAGTGCTGACGCATCTTGTGCCCATGGCGGCCGAAGAGAAACAGCGGGTCGCGGCGTTCCACCGGCGACTGGCCACGCCAATCGGCGAGTTGGACGAGGACCGGACGGAGGGCTCCACCGCCTTCTCGCCCTTCGGCATCGTCGGCGTCTGCGTCCTGTGCATCGGACTGATGCTACTTGGGATCCTTCCTTGGGTCGGCGGCTGGGGTTTGACCTTCGGTCTCACACTTGGCTCTGGGGTGGTGCTGCTGGCGATCGGCGTGCTGATGATCGCAATGTCCCGAGCAGCGGTGCAACGCGAGTAGTGCCCCCACCGTTCCCTTTGCCAGCAGGGAGGAAAGAAACCGGATCCCATATTTGTGAAGGGCGCGAGCGCGGTCTTTTGGCTTGTCACCGCGTCCCAATCGGATGACTTGCCCGACATGGAGCACGACATACTCGTGAGACCGAACCCAGGGCACGCGATCGAGACGCAAACTTGTACCGCAGCACATCCGGTCCGGGTGAAGCGCTCCCACGACGCTGGCGTGGCAGGCGGAAACTCGCTTCGGGCAAAACGAATCGACGTGGCAGTAGTCGCACGGCTTGCTTCAAGCGGGTCGAAAGGGCAGGGCCAAAGGGTTGCCGCCGGTACTGGTTTTCAGCCCGTGATTTGACCCCCATCAGGGGTCACCACCGTTACGAGTCGACCCCCATGGCATCGCTACGATTGATTGATCGAGTTATCCGGCACTCCCCGGTGCGAGCGGTTATTGCTTCAGACACCGTTGTACGGTGCAGCGACTGACGCCCAGTGCGCGGGCGATCTCGGAATCGTTCAGTCCGCGCTCGCGGAGTCTCCGGGCGCGGTTCGGCTTGGCTTTGGTGGTGCCGGGTCGGCGGCCGAGGTAGACGCCGCGCTCTCGCGCCACCTTGATGCCGGCGGCCTGGCGTTCCTTTCGCGTCTCTTGTTCCATTTCGGCAACGCCCAGCAACACGGCGGCCAGCATTTTGCCCAACGAGCCGTTGAAGTCGATCTGTTGGGTCGTGCTGACGATCCGGAGGCCCCGGTCGCACCAGTCAATCAGCACGTTCAGACCGTCGCGGAGATTGCGGGAGAGTCGATCCAGTTTCCACAGGACGACCGCATCGATTTCTCCGTGGAAAATGTCCCTCTGAAGCCGTGCAAACTCGGGCCGGTCGAGGCTCTTGCCGCTGGCCTTGTCGATGTACCACCGGGCATCGGGGACACCGTTGCCGCGGAGCCAACGCTCGATTTCACGCTTCTGGCCGTGTTCATTCTGTCCGACTGTCGAAACGCGGATGTAGACGCCTATTGTCATGGTTGTCGCTCCCAGACGTGCGTGTCATTAACGTATACCCTAGTCGGCCCACTCTGGACGGGCGCGATCGCCGGGAAATACTGGCGATTTCGGCCCGATTCCCACCGACACCCTATTTGTCGCACGTCTCGACGCGAACGAGCCCGCGGTCCCGAACGTGGCCGACTGAGAACCCTTTTCGGGCCGCGGCCAATGGCCCCGCGCAGGTGTCGATTGCCCGATTTCGCAGTTTCGATGACGCGGCATAACACAACCGCTACCCATAAACCCTACCGATACTGTCGTGCTAACCGCGCGCGAGACTTCCAGGCGTTCGTCACTGCCACATCCTGCGGGCGCGCACCCGGGCAACCATTGCAACGCTGCGCGCGCACCTAACCGCGCGCAACAGCACGGGCCCACAATCGTCGCAACTGTCATGTCAAGAACAAGTTGCGCAGCGCGCCGACCGGCCGTAGTAACTGATTGCCGCGTCATTATTTCCAGGCCCCGTAGCGATATCAGATTCTCCATCCGGTCACGCTCTCCACGGGATACGGCCCCAGAGCCACGACGTCGCCGGACGTCGCCTTTCTGATGCCTGTCAAGTCTCCAAACACCTCAGCTTGTCAAACGGCCCTCTACGGGCCGACGTCGGGCGCAAGAAACATGCCACCCGGCGGGGTGTCCTGTGGTGTTGGCCTGTTTTGCCGCGTCGCATCCGAACCGGTCACCCGGCGCGCGGGGCCCGCATTGCCTCCCGGATCCGGCGCGCTTCCTGTACTGGATTCATTCGGGGCAGTTGGACGCGGTCAATATCGCCAAGAACGAGGGCAATCGGCCACAATACGCGGTGACGCCAGCCGGTTTGGACACGTTCACACGACGCCGGTCTACTCGCACACCGGTGAAGGTGCGACGGGCGCGTCCGAGGTCTTCGGGGAAGGTTTACTATTGAACAGCCATTTGCGAACATGCCGTGCTACTCGGAAAAGCCTTTTGTCGGTTACTCGTTCGCGGTACACGGCGCTCATATCATTGGCTCGGGGCGCGTGGCCCATGATACGATCGACAGCGGCCTGGTCCATACTCTCCCCACCGATCGTCTCAAAGGTATGACGCAAAGCGTAGAACCCCAGCCCCGGACGATGAATCTTCAGTGCCTTTAGCAGCTTGGCCGTCTCCTTCGAGATGGGATTGTCACGCTGAGTCTTGCCCTTGGACAACCATGGGAACCCATACTTGGTGATAAACACCTTGTCGGCATGTGCCCTATCCTTCGGTTCACGTCGATTAGCCAAGACTTCCGTGAGCGCTGCAATCGTTTCCGGCCAGAGTTGGCAACGTGTTTCGATGCCTGTCTTGGATCGGCCGAAGTCCAACCAGCCAGTCTTCAAATCGAGCGCGGAAAGCGGCAGTGTGGCACAATCGTGGTTGCCCATACCGCAGTTTATCCCCAGGAGAATCATGGCTTTCAATTGCAGTCCCGCCTTCTCGATGATGGTGCGAATCTGTTTGGCCGTGAACATCTTTCGGCCGTTTTTCTGCCGTTCACGGCGAAGGACGACCGGACTGGGTTTCTTGAACCCATCGCCAAACACGATCGGTCGATCAATCAGCCCTTGCTTGTATGCATAATTGAACACGACGCGAGCGCGACCAATGTCGTTTAACAAGGTGTTCGGACCATGCCCCCGGCGCTTCTTCCCCTGCCCTTTGGTAAACTCTCTTCGGAGTTTCTCGAAATCGGCGGGGCGCAGGTCGGCCACGAGACGACTCCGGCCAAAAACCTTGACGAGTTTGGTGCCAATGAGCTTGTAGTCTTCCCAAGTCCGCTTGGTTAGTTCCCCGGTCTTGACGAGGTTTTCCTTTGTTTCGAGGAACTGGTTGACCAGTGAACGAACGGTCAAGCCCTCACCCGTGAGCCTTGGTTCCCGGCCAGCCAATAGATCGTCCTTCTGTTCAAGCCACTTGTCCAAGGCCCCCTGCGGATCGGCCCAAGGTCCGAAGAATCGGGTAGTGCCCCGGACCTTCTTGGCCCACTGGCCGTTGTGGTGGGCGTAGAGAGGGTAATCCTTGTGTGGCTTGCCGGGTCGCCCGTCCTTTGCTACGTTCTTGGTAGTGGTTTTTGTCTGTTTCCCGGCAAGGTGGGCCTTGTAACGCTCCAGCGCTCTTTCCGGGTCCTTACCGAAGTAGAACATCTTGCCGCCGATCTTCTTCGACCACTGACCGGAAGCGTGAAGAAACAACGGGAAGTCGGGACTTGGTTTCTGAGTTTTGGCCATGATGACACCTACCCTTTCAATCGGTAGCAACAGGTGTAGAGCCGCAGGTGTAGGTCCAGGTGTAGTGGCGTCATATAGGGCGTCGTCAGGCTACACCACACTTTAGTATACCATGACACAACCCGAGGTCAAGACACGCAACATATTGCCAAAAAACGACTTGTGAGACAGGAAAGAGATGAGCGCCCGTAGCTCAACGGATAGAGCAGCGGACTTCTAATCCGCAGGTTGCAGGTTCGAGTCCTGCCGGGCGCGCTTGGGACCAGGGAACTTCGGTCTGCTCCTCGATGTCCTCCGACAACCCGTTACAGAATCACCTCGGAGGGCCACGCCTCATTTCGGCAGGTGCCCCAGAGGCGATTGATATAGTTCAGGGCGTACTCGTTCTGGAGGCGATGAACCCAGTACGCGGATCTTTCGGTGACCCGGTAGTCGCCGTTCTCACGGCTGAGTATGCCAAGTCGGACAAGCAGTCTCAACAGGCTGCCGTAGACGCTTTCGAGGTCCCGGCCGAAAACCCGGGAGAACTCCCGCGCGGGGATCCTCATCTCGTAAATTCGCCAGTACAGCCAATACGTCATTTCCAGTTGGCGGTTGACGGGCATGGCCAGCGCCACGGGCAAACGGCGAGGAAGCGCGGCGGCGTATTGCTCGACGGAAAAGGTGTTCACGAAGAACCGTCCGGGCAACATTGAAGCGGCGCTCGGGCCGATCCCTAGGTAGTGGTGCCGAGTGGTCGAGGTGAACTTCTTCCGTCCGAATCGGCCAAACGACCATACCGAGCACCGCGAAAACCCGTGCTCCCCGGCCCGACGGCGCACGACCGCAAGCATCTTCCGGATCAGATCACCCGGCGGGCGTCGAATCCGATGGATCCTCAACCGGTGCCCGAGGTCGGTGTAGGGGAAGGTGAAAATCGGGTAGCTCGACACCTGGTCGACGCCAAGCGCCAGGACGTGCCGGACGTCCCGGTTCCATTCTTCGAGGGTCTGTGTCGGCAGAGCGAACATCATGTCGGCATTCACCGTGTCGAAACCCGCCGCCACGGCGCGGCGCACGGCGTCTTCCGCGGTGGCCGCGTCGTGCGACCGGCCGAGCAACCCCAGGAGACGATCCGAGAAGCTCTCCACTCCTACGGACACCATGGTGACGCCGATCTGCCTGAGGAGCTTCAAGCAGCCTTCATCCATGGCCGCGGGATGCAACTCGACACAAATCTCTTCGGGCCGACCGAACACCTCGACAATGTGCGTCACGAGCCGGGCCAGGCTCTCAGGCTCGATCGTAGGCGTGCCCCCGCCGACATAGAGTGAACCAATCCGCAATCGTTCGCGGCCTGCAGGCCCCGCGCTCAACCGTGCGGCCGCCAGATCGATTTCCTGGTGGGCCGCGCGATCGTACTTCTCGTAGAGCGACACATCGTACTTGACACGGTTGTAGGGACAGTGGGCGCACGGCCGACGGCAGAAGGGCACGTGCAGATACAGGCCTAGCCGCTGCAGGTTCGAAGGGTAGACCCCTTCCGCTGCTTCCATTCGGAAAGGCTCCCAGGTCCCGACTAAATATCGCCGGAGCAAAGGCTTCACTATTCGCTTTATCGATCGGGAGTTCCAGAGACGGTCTTCCCAGGAAATCGCCATGACACCTGTCCTCACCAACGAACGGCTCTCTGCCACGGTCAGTAGTTCCGAATTTGGCTGACTGACACCTCAGCAGGTCATCCTGAGCGTAGCGAAGGATCTCGATTGTCCAAGGAGATTCTTCGCTACGCTCAGAATGACAATGCCAGCAGAATGACAATGCCAGGTCTCAATAGAATTTGGAACTACTGACGGTGGTAGACCCTGGACACGACGTGGGTCTACTCCCAAGGCGAGATTCCAAGCCGGGTATAACATACCAGATGGTATCGCTTCCGCTCGAAACCAAATGCCTTGCCGTCGGCTGTCGGAGCAATCGACGGCCGTGTCGGAGAATTCGACACGTCGATCGGGCCTCCGGCGAAGGCATACCTTTTTACCGGCCATTTAATAGGCATTCCGCCGGAATCTCGACGGCGATGGTCCCCTCGGCACGAGAAATGCACAGTCTGCCCGTGCTGGCGCTGCGACGGTCGCGCTCGCCGAGCGCAACCACGAAACCGAGAAAAGGAGACGGTTATGAGACCTCGGCGCCAAGTCTTGTCGTTTACCGCGACCGTCTTGTCGCTTCTGCTTGCCGTCGGGTCCAGTGCCGGGGCAGCGTCTCCCAAGAGCCGAGTGGGACCCGACCCAAAGGCGCTCGCGGCGATGGTGGATCGCGGCGTGGACTATCTCACGCGGCACGGCCAGGCCGAGGACGGGTCGTACAGCAGTTTCGCCGGAAGCGGCATCACGGCCCTGGCCACGACGGCCCTGCTCCGCAGCGGGCGTAGCGTGAACGATCCGGCGGTGGCCAAGGGGCTGCGATACCTCGAGAAATACGTTCAGCCGAACGGCGGAATCCACCCGCCCAAATCGAGGCTGCCCAACTACGAGACCTGTGTGGCCCTGCTTTGTCTCAAAGAGGCCAACGTGGACGGTCGTTACGACAAGCTGCTGAAAAACGCGGAGGCTCGCCTGCGAGGTTTGCAATGGGATGAGGACAAGGGCAAGGACCAATCGGACCTCAGCTACGGCGGCGTCGGCTACGGGGATAAGAGTCGTCCCGACCTGTCCAACACGGCGTTCTTGCTCGACGCGATTACGGCATGCAAGACGTGCAAAGACGACCCAGCGATCCGGAAGGCCCTCACGTTCGTCTCGCGGTGTCAGAACCTGGAAACCGAGCATAACACCACGCCTTTTGCCGCGAAGGTCAACGACGGAGGGTTCTACTACACGTGCACCCTTTCGAGGATGGACAAGCAGCGACAGACGCCCGAGGGCGGCTTGCGAAGCTACGGAACCATGAGCTATGCCGGGTTGAAAAGCATGATTTACGCCGGGCTCACCGAAGACGACCCTCGATTGAAAGCGGCCGTCGGGTGGATTCGCAAACATTATGGCGTGAAAAGCAACCCGGGCATGGGCACGGCGGGACTCTATTACTACTACCACACCTTTGCCAAGACGATGGACGTTCTGGGCGTCGATTACTTCGAGGACGCCAAGGGAGTGAAGCACGACTGGCGCAAGGAGTTGGCCGAGCAATTGGCCCGGCGCCAGCAGCCGGGCGGCTCTTGGGTCAACAAGAATCCTCGCTGGTTTGAGACCGATCCCAACCTGGTGACGTCCTATGCGTTGCTGGCCCTTTCCTACTGTCGCCCGCCCAGGACCGATTCGGCGAAGACGGACTAGCGCTGCGGCAGTTCTCAACCGTCGCGCCGGGCGAGGAGATGAAGAAAGGAAGCTGAAGAGGAACTGAGACATGAGGTGGAACGATTCGAAGCGAAATCGGGAGGGTTTTACGCTCGTCGAGTTGCTGGTGGTGATCGCCATCATCGGCATCCTGGTCGCCCTGCTGCTTCCCGCGGTCCAGGCGGCTCGCGAGGCCGCGCGGCGCTCATCGTGCCAAAACAACCTCAAACAGCTCGGCCTGGCCGTGCATGGATACCTTGTCGGGAACTCGGTGTTTCCTCCGAGCTTCTGTATCACACCGGGCACGGTGCTCAGCGGCAATAACGGTTCCTGGTCGATCCACGGACGCATTCTGCCCTATCTCGAGCAGCGCAGCGTCTACGACCGTGTGCGGTTGAACGTTGCCTGGGACGCACAACGGGACACGGGCGTTCCCATGCTGCGGATTCCCGTTTTTCTTTGCCCGAGCGATCCGAACGACACGGTTCGCACGAAAAACGGAGATCCCTACATCTACCCACAAACCTACGGTTTCAACTTCGGTACGTGGCTGGTCTACGATCCGGCAGCCAATCAGGGAGGCGACGGAGCGTTCTTCGTCAACAGCCGGCTGCGTCCGAGAGATTTCTCCGACGGGTTGACTAGCACGCTCTGTATCGCCGAGGTCAAGGCGTTCACTTCGTATTTTCGCAACACGGCCGACCCGGGGCCCGTGCCGCCAGGCCAACCCAGCGACGTTGCCGCTTTGGCCGGCGGGCAGTTCAAGCTGGGACCGACGACCAACCAGAACACGGGCCACACCGAATGGTGCGACGGACGCGTGCACCACAGCGGCTTTACCACCGTCTTTACGCCGAACACGGTCGTATCTTATCTCCACTCGGACGGTCTTACGTACGACGTCGACTACAATTCGCTGCAAGAGGGCAAGAGCACGACGCAGCCGACCTATGCGGCCGTCACCGCGAGAAGCTATCACCCGGGGATCGTCCACGTCGCATTGATGGACGGGTCGGTTCGGCCGATCGATGAGTCGATCGAGTTGCCAATATGGCGCGCCTTGGGAACGCGGGACAATCAGCCGGGCGAACCGCCAATCAACGGCGAGTTTTGAGCCTGCATGACTCTGTTGAAAACCCAGCGTGGCAGAGCGGGTGGCTGGTGGCTCCAGCTAAGTGAAGCCCCAGTTCTCGGCTGTCTGGGGCAGCGCTTCCCGGGTGGCACCGTTTCTTGAAACGGTGTGCCGAAGCTGCAAGCGAGAAGGCACGAGAGGTCAAATAGGTCTGTTTTGCACAACCTCTTGTCGCCTTGGGCGACCCCGGTTCGAGAACCGGCGCCACCGCGCCGCCTTTGCCTTTCTCCCAGGGCCCCTATTTTCCAGCGCGGCCACTGGCAAGAGTTTCCTTCTTGCCGTAACATGTCCCGTATTATGGGCGTGTACGCTGAGATGATTCCCGGCTCTTCCCAGGAAAAAACACAGGAGACTCTCGAAGATGGCCAAGAGAACATGGATACTCCTCGACGTCGAGGATGACCAATACACCGACGAGATCCGCTTGACCTCGGCCGACGCCGACGGCGTGCCCGAGGGCATCAGCATCGTCAAGCGGCGGCTCCGGGGCGGCCTGCGCGACGGGGTGGACGTCATCGAAGTAGATAACGGCGTGTTTCGTTTCGTGGTGGTACCCACCCGGGGCATGGGCATCCACCGGGCCACGCTCGGCCAGGTCCGTCTCGGCTGGCAGTCGCCGATGCGCGGACCGGTCCATCCGTCGCTGGTCAACCTCCAGACGCCCGACGGGCTGGGCTGGCTCGACGGGTTCGACGAACTGCTGGCCCGATGCGGCCTCCAGAGCAACGGGTCTCCGGTGTTCGACGACAACGGGACGTTGCGCTGGCCCTTGCACGGCAAGATCCAGAACACGCCGGCGCACGAGGTCAAAGTCTCGATCGACGACGCCTCCGGCGAGATCACCGTCAGCGGCACCGTCGACGAGTGTCGGCCCTTCGGCAACAAGCTCCGCTTGAGGACCACCTACACAACGAACCCCGGCGAGCCGGGTGTGCGGTTTGTCGACACGGTGACCAACCTTTCGGCCGAGCCGGGCCAGTTGCAGTTGCTCTATCACATCAATTTCGGTGCGCCGCTTGTCGACGCCGGCGCGAAGCTCGTCGCGCCGGTGGCCAAGGTCGCCCCGCAAGACGCCTCCGGAACCGACGAAATCCCGACCTGGGACACCTACCAACCCCCGACGCCCCACGGCAAGTCGTTCTGTCTTTTCTACGATCTTCTGGCCGATGGGCAAGGCCAGACGCGCGCGGTGCTGCAGAACGCCGCCGGAACCCAGGGCGTGAGCATCCTGTTCAACAAGAACCAGTTGCCCTGCTTCACCCAGTGGAAGGATTGCCAGGCCACCGCCGACGGCTACGTGACCGGGTTGGAGCCGGGCACGAATTTCCCGAACGAGCGGACGTTCGAACAGCAGAAGGGACGCGTCATCACGCTCGAGCCGGGCGAGTCGCGATCTTTCGAGCTTGCGCTGGAGGCCCATGCCACGGCCGAGTCGGTCGCCGCGGCCAAAGAGGACGTCGCCAGACTTCAGGCGGGCAGTCAGCCGGAAATCCTCAGCGGGCCCGATCCCGAATGGTCGCCGACCTGAACAAGCGGCTAATCGACTATGAACGAAGCGTCCGACAAAAAACGCCCCTGGGCGGCACTGCTCGATAAGCATCCTTGGATCGTATTTCTGCTGCCCCTGCTCATCTTCATGATCATCACGTCCCTGGAGCCGACGCCCCAGCGCTCGGGCGGGGCGCTGGGCTGGGTGATCTACTACGAGGACTACCCTTGGATCTATACGGCCAAGATCGCATTGACGCTTCTGGCCGTCGGGCTGGTCGCCGGTGGCTACCGGCAGTTTCCGCCGCGCCTTAGCCCGTGGGCAATCGTGGTGGGCGTGGCGGGCGTGGTCGTTTGGATCGGGTTGTGCAAGCTGCAACTCGAAGCGAAGCTGTTTGGGCCGCTGTTCGATAACCGCCTCGGAGAGATGGTCGGGCTCAGCGGCATGTTCGACGCCGCGGCTACCCGAAGCGCCTACAATCCGCTGAAAGAACTGGCCGAGAACCCGGCGGCCGCCTGGGGATTCTTGGCGGTGCGGTTTGTCGGTTTGGCGCTGGTGGTGCCGGTCATCGAAGAGTTCTTTCTCCGTGGGTTTCTGATGCGGTTTGTGATGGTGCGCGACTGGTGGAAGGTGCCTTTCGGCGAAGTGAACACCGCGGCGGTGGTGCTCGGCACGGTGGTGCCCATGATGATGCACCCGGCCGAGCTGCTCTCCGCGGCCGTCTGGTTCTCGATGGTGACCTGGCTGATGGTCAAGACGCGGAATATCTGGGACTGTGTGGCGGCGCACATGGTTACCAACTTGCTGTTGGGGATCTACGTCGTGGCAAGCGGGGATTGGTATCTGATGTAGTCCGAGGAACGCCCCATGTCGTTTCCCGACCCAACCGCCTTGTGGACGCTCGGCCTGATGATGGTCGTGGCGCTGGCCGTCGGCGGATTGGGGCGCACTCTGCACCTGCCCAAGGTGACGACTTATCTGCTTGCGGGCGTGGCGTTGGGACCGTCGGTGCTGGGTTGGGTTCCCAAGGAGCATATCGACCAGTTCGAGCCTTTGACCCGGCTGGCCATTGCGCTGGTGCTGTTCCACCTGGGCTGCCACTTTCCGATGGCCCGGGCGCGGCGGATTCTGCCTCGCGTGTTGCGTCTTTCGGGCGGTGAGCTCTTCGCCACGTTCGCATTGGTCACGGTGGGCGTGTGGCTGCTGGGCCAGCGGTGGGACGGAGCGCTGCTGTTGGGCGCCATGGCGCTGGCCACGGCGCCGGCCACCACGATTCTCGTGCTGAAGGAAATGGAATCGGAAGGCCCCCTGACCGAGTATTCACAGGCGCTGGTGGCGATCAACAACCTGGTTTCGATCGTCTTGTTCGAGTTGCTGTTCGTGGTCATCTTCTTTTTCAGCGACCGTTTCAGCGTGTCGGTTGTCGTCGAAGTGGCCGATCTGGTCCGCGATCTGGCCGGCTCGTTGGCCCTGGGCCTACTCGGTGGGCTGCTGGTGAGCTTCTGCTATCCCCTGGTCACCGAGAGCCGTCGCTTGGTGTTGTTGGTCGCCTTGATTGCAGCGCTTCTGGGCGCGTGCGAGATGCTTCACTTTCCTTATTTGCTGACCTTCTTGGCCATGGGAGCCATGGTGGCCAACACCACCTATCACGGCCGGCAAATGAACGCCGAGATGGACCGCATCACCGGCTTGTTGAGCGTTCTCTTTTTCGTTATTTACGGGGCCGCTCTCCATCTGCCGGCGCTTTGCAAGGTCGGGTGGATCGGGCTGGGCTACATCGTCTTGCGCAGCTTGGGCAAGTACCTGGGTATCTATTTCGCGCCCCAACGGGGATTCACCGACACGGCCGTCCGACGGTGGCTCGGCACAATGCTCGTTTCCCAGGCCGGAGCCGCCATCGCGCTGTCGGCCATCGCCGTCACCCGGCATGGCCCGTTCGCAGAGCTGCAAACGATCATCCTGGGCACGGTCGTCGTTTTCGAGATCGTCGGGCCGCTGTTGATCCGTACGGCGGTGATTCGCTCGGGCGAGGTCCCCCTGGCGCAGGCGGTTCCTCATAGCAGCTTCGATCTGATGGACCAGGCGCGAACCGTATGGAATCGGTTTCTCCTGGCGCTGGGACGCGATCCCTGGGAAGGCCGCCAGCAGGAGGAGTTAACCGTGAACGAACTGATGCGCAAGAAGGTCAACGTCGTCTCCCAGTCGGCCACGTTCGACGAAGTGATCGAAATGATCGAGCACAGTCGAGACAGCACCTATCCGGTCGTCGGCGGCTCGAGCGAGCTGGTCGGGGTGATCCGCTATCGCGAGCTGAGCAACGTCTTGTTCGACCCGGCGCTGGGTGCGTTGGTCCGCGCGGCCGACGTAACCACTCCGCCCGGGGCCCTGCTCTTCGCGGACGATCCGGCCTCCCGGGCGTGCACCCTGTTTGCCCACACCCGAGACGATTGCATCCCCGTGGTTAGCCGCGATGAACCTCGTGAGTTGTTGGGCATCGTCCGGCGCCGCGACGTCTTGCGGTTTCTGATCCGCGGCCGGCTGAGCGATGCGCCGGGGGCATAGCTTCTGTAGGTCAGGCTGTGCCTGACAAGAAGGATAAGTTACGGGGTACCACCGATGATTTTGCGGAATCGACTTGGCCACCGAACACTGGCCGGACCGCAAAATCGTCGGTGCTGCGCAGCAGCAAGAGGTATTTGCACGTTGGGGAACATCCTCTCGTGCCTTCGGCACACCGACCATTTTCCGAAAACGGGTCAAGGTAATAGTGGGATCTTCTGCGGAAAATGATCGGTGCTACCCGATTTATCGCTTTGCCGCCGTACCCTCGTTGCCTTTTTCATCGCGCTGCAACTCAACCCGGGCACGCAGTCCGTTGTTCTCGAACGAGAGCCCGAAGTCGGCGCTGTGAAACTGCTCGAGCACCGGCGGGGCAACCGATCCTTCCTTGGGCTCACCCGGATGGCCGTACACGGTCGATTCCATGGTCCGCCACTGGGGATTCCAGACGTAACGTCCTCCGCCCGGGCAAACCAGCCGGATGCCCCAGACGCGCTCGTGGAACTCGACGGGGTCCACGGCGGGATAGCGCCGGTGCCACTCGTTGAGAATCGGCAGGTTGTTCCACGCCTCGCGCTGCATGGCACGCTGGTACCGGTGGACCGACAGATCGTTGACGATCTGGAGGATCTGTCGATCGGCGCGCAAGGCAACGCTCGTGCCAAGCCAGGGCCGCGCGACCGTTTTGGCGCCGGTTGATTTATCCGAAGGCTCGGCTTCCGACACCTGTTCCGCCTCGCGATGTTTTCGCTGCCTGGCCAAAGCGCGGCGGAGCACGGTCTCGTCGAGCGAGACGATCAGCCCGTCGCCCGAGGCCGCGTAGTAGACGGCCCAGTCGATCGGCCCACGGCGGCGGCCCCGGGCCTTGTCGCTCGGGCCGACTTTGACGTAGGTCTCGCCATCGTGCTGGATCGTATCCCATTTGAACATGCCAGGCGACGTCTGTTCGAGCCAGGCGCGGCCCGCCGCCAGGAATCCGGCCAACTGGAAACCGTTGGCCACCTCGGCATGAAGCCCGACGGGCACGCGATGGTAGTTGTTCCGCATGAACTTCTCGAGTTCCTCGTCGTTGCCCGCCAGGGCTCTTAGCTCCTGCCACAACGGTCCCTTATCCAAGTAAACCGAAACACTGTCGCCCAGCCACCCGAGACCCAATCCGGTCTTCAGCGAGCCGACCAACGTGTCGGCGCTGCGGAAATGGGACGATTGCTTGTTGATCGCCAGGACGAGTTGGATCAGGGCGTCGTGCGGGTCGCCCGAGCCCGGCTTGATCTTGGCGCCGGCCGTCACGTCGATCATCTCCCGGAAGCGGGTGGCCGAGATCAAGGGCATGACGGTCAAGTCACCGGCCAATTGCTCGTCGTTGACGGTCAACCGAAAGCCGATTGGATCGAACCCGACGTTCCAGTATCGCTCGTAGCCGTCGCGCCAACGCTCGTAGCCCTCGGCCTCGGCCTTGGTCACTTCGGTCATGGGCATCTCGGCGATGGGCGTAAGAAAACGAACCGAGCCGTGAACCGACGAGACCACGCCGGAGGCCCTCAGCGTCAGTTCCTCATCGTCCAGCGGCAGGTCCGTGTGGATCGTGCCTGTCGCTTTCCCCTTGGCCAATGCGTCCGCTTGCGAAGCTTGGATCTCGGCCAACATGGCTGCGGCCCGGGTCCGTCGCGACGTGGCGATCCGCCACCGCGGCCCACACCACCGGCGAATCGTCGCGTCGGTAATCAACAGCAGGGCTGTTTCGCGCTTATCGCCCAGTGGATAACGATCGCGGAAGAACCGATACTCGGGCGTCGACGTGATGGCCGGCGACTGTCCACGACGCACTTCGGCCAGACGCTTGAGTTGCCGGGGTGAGTTGGCCAACACGACGGCATCCTCCAAGACGGCCAGATAGCTGCAAACGGTCCGGTCGGGCGAACGGACCAGTCGATACTTCAGGCCGTCGATTTTGCCCTTGGACATCTTGGCTCCCGGCACCGAGGCGGCCACCATCCCGGCCTGGGCCGCGAGCATCTTGGCCAGCATGGCTGGTCGATCGGTCTCGAACAGCACGGCCACGTCCGTGCCCGTGCGATAGTAGGGATCGGAGCCGGTCAGCGCGATGCTCTTGACCAGATGGGGTCCCAGCAGCCGAGCCGCCGTGCTCAGGGAGCACCCGAGCTGACGCTCGTAGCGCTGTTGGGTTTGGGCGTCCTCGGCCCGTGGCTCGACCAGCCGTAGGATCGACGTGCCCTGGGCCGTGGCTTCGTCGGCGACCCGGACCACGGCCGCGAACGACGGGAAGAAGACCACGTGCTGGTCGGCCGGAATGTATTTGGCCAGCGGATCGATCTTGGGGTCAAGCCCCGCGCCGAGCGCGTCCCAGTCCATCGCCTCGACGGTGATGCCTCGAATGGAATCGAGCGGCACTTTCTCGACGTCGTCATCGCCGAGCGGCAAGACACGATCGAGCTGCAGGTTCTCGCTTACGGCGCGTCCGCCGGTGAACAGAGCAAAAGAACGGTCCAGGTCACTCCGCCGACGCCAATTGTCGGACTGCCGCGCGACTTGGGACCGATCATCACCGGACGCACGGCGGACGGAACGTTCCTGATGTCGGAACCAGGCCGTGCCCGGAATGCGGCGGTCTCGCAGGTTGCGGTAATAGGATTCCTTCGCCGTCAGAAACAGCTTCTCCGCCGCCGCGTCGGCATCGGCCGCGGGAATCTCGAACCGCAGGGCGACCATCCTTCGCTCTTTCGGGTGAGGCAGGTATAGGTGGCCCGTCACTTTCACTCCCTTGGGCCCTCGGGCGTGGAGCCTGATCTCGTCGAGCATGGCCTTGTAGGGAAGCCACCTCGGATGCGAGCCCCTTCGGTAGCTTAGGTAGGCCTCGGCCTTTGCGTCGGCCACGACGCGCGGCATCAGATCCGCGCGATTCCTCGTCCGACGACGCGGCTCCTGCTCGGCCCTGGGCAATTTCCCTTCGACCAGCTTCAGCGCGCGAAGCGGCACCTCGTAATAAGTCTGCTGGGCCCGGGCGGCACCGGCCGCTAGAACCGCCACCATGGCCACGGTGAAACGAAACGCTACGTTCATGATCGTCCCCTTTTAGTTACGCGACATGGAACAGGAAATGGGGTAATGGCCGTTTGTGCCGGGATCGCCGTGCCGGCCGCGACAGGCGTCCCCCAAGCGTGCCCAGAACCGCTGAAAACCCTTGCCGCGCTGCAAGTTACCAGTGGAACCGGCACCCAGCCCGTTCGAGCCAACCATCCGGCCACACACCAAGGCGAAGAATGTGGGTGGGTATAACGGACGGTTTTAGCAGAAAACGCCGTCGGCGTCGTGGTGCAGGCTATATGGGGGGCCGCCACCCGGCCGGGTGTCCGTCGGTGTAGGAGCCCAAGGTGCGTCGATTCGCAAAGAGGGTGCTTGAATCCGTTGGGCAGGGAGGCGACAATTGGGTTTAGGAATGGAGGACCCCCTTCCCGTGTTTGGCCTATTCGGAATAGAACGCCGTTTCTCACTGCTTTCCACGTTTACCCTAGAGGAGTTCCTCGAATGAAACATCTTGTTACCTCCCTAATCCTCTGTTTTGTCATGCTTGGTTCGTCGCCAAGTTGGTCTGTTGCGCGCGCCGACGAGGACGACAAATCTCCGGCCGTTGAGACGAAGTCGACTACCAAGGAAGCACCGAAGAAGGAGAAAGAGAAGGACGCCAAACAGGAGAAGGCCGACGCCAAGAAGCCGGCGAAGGCCGAAGAGAAAAAGGCGGATAAGAAGAAAGCGAAAGACGCCAAGAAGAAAGCTGATGACGACAAAACGAAGGCCAAGACGACAGCCAAGAAGAAGGTCGCGCCGCCGGTCAAGAAACTGCCGGTTCACGAAGTCGAGAAAGGACCGTTCCAAGTCACGGTGGCTCTGAAGGGTATTTTCGAGGCCAAACGGATGGCTGAAGTGAGCGTCTGGCCCGAGCAGTGGTCGGGCTTCAAAGTCCTCAAGGCGGTCGAGCACGGCAAGCAGGTCAAGCAGGGAGATCTCCTGATCGCTTTCGACCCGGAGAAGATCGACCAAGCGCTTGACGATCTTCGCAGGCAGGCCAAACTGACCGACATTCAAATGCGCAAGCTCCAAGAGCAACTCGACGCGATGGAGAAGCTCGCGCCGATGGATTTGGCGGCGGTGGACCGCCGGAAACGGATCACGGAAGAGGATTTCGAGCAGTTGATGAAGGTGGATCTGCCGGCGTCCAAGGAACGAGCCGAGTTCTCTCTGAAAATGATCGAGGAGTATGTTGCCTACGCCAAAGAGGAGTTGAAGCAGCTCGAAAAGATGTACAAGGCCGACGATCTCACCGAGGAGACCGAGGAGATTATCCTGCGTCGTGCCCGCTTCCAGGTCAAGATGTACGAGTTCTACTACAAGTTGTCCAAGTTGCGCCATGACGAAATGATGAAGTTCTCCCTGCCTCGTCGTGAGGAATCGGCCAAGGACTCGATCAAGCGGAGCAGGCTGAGCATCAGAAAGACCAGGATTCTCTTGCCGCTGGCGTTGAAGAAGGGCCGGCTGGAAATGGAGAAGGCCAAGGTCTCGCGCGAACGTCTCGCCAAGAAACTCAAGGAGTTGTCGGCCGACCGCAAGCTCATGACGGTCAAATCGCCGGCCGACGGCATCGTCTACTTCGGCGAGTGTGTCGACGGCCGCTGGACGGGCATGACCTCCAAGAGCCGATTCAAGCGCGGCGCCAGTCTGCCGACCAAGAGTGTGTTGATGACGGTGCTGAAGACGCAGCCGATTCTGATCCGATCCGCGGCAACCGAAAAGGACGTTCGCTACGTCCGCGAGGGCCTCAAGGGCAAGGTCAGGCCGACGGCCTACCCCAAGGTGCGGTTCGAGGCCATTGTCTCCGAGGTGGACAGCGCGCCCTCCTCGAGCAATCGCTTCGACGTCAAGCTCATGGTGACCGACCAGAGCGTGGGGCCGGTCATGCCCGGCATGACCTGTATGATCAAGCTGGTCCCTTACAAGAAGAAAAACGCGCTGACGATTCCACCCACGGCGTTGGGGACTGACCCCGAGGACGACATGAAGCACTTCGTCTACGTCGTGGACAAGAAGGGGAAGCCCAAGAAACGGAAGGTCAAGGTGGGCGAGCGAACCGTCAAGGCCGTCGAGATCCTCAAGGGGCTGCGTGCCGGCGACAAGGTTTTGAAGGTCTGTCCCAAGGAAGATCCCAACAAAGCCAAGAAGAAGCCCAAGAAAAAGCCCGAGAAGAAGTGCGAGAAGAAGCCCGAAAAAAAGCCCGAGAACAAGAAATAGTGACGGCACGATCATGACACGTTTGCACCGAGTGACAGGCCGTCCGCGGGGCTGGCTTGTGCTTCTATCACTGATCGTCCTGGGCCACGGGGGTCTGCTGGCCGCCGATGAGCCGGCGCGCTTCGATCCGGCCGCGCCGCGCCCCAAGCCGATCAGCCCTCCCACGGCCGAAGCCATCGACCGGGCGATTACCCGGGGCGTCGACTTCCTGCTGGCGCGGCAGGAAAAAAACGGCGCCTGGGGTTCGGCTCGCAACACCAAAGGACTGAACATCTATGCGCCCGCGCCGGGATCCCATCACGCGTTCCGCGCGGCAGTCACCGGGCTGGGCATCGCCGCGCTGATCGACAGCGGGGATCCGCGTCCCGAGGTCGCCAATGCCCTCGATCGGGCTGAAACCTGGATGTTCGCGCATCTGCGGTCGGTCCGCCGGGCCGACGCCATGACGATCTACAACAGTTGGGCCCATGCCTATGCCATCGAGGGGCTGGTGCGGATGCATCGCCGCCACGCCGACGAGCCCAAGATGCAGAAAAAAATCAAGGAGTTGATCAAGCACCAGATCGGAATGCTCGAACGTTACGAATGTGTCGACGGCGGCTGGTGCTACTACGACTTGAACGCCCATACGAAACAGCCCAGCGGCGCAACCATGAGCTTCGTCACGGCCACGGTGCTCGTGGCCCTGGCCGAGGCACGCGACATCGGCGTCAAGATTCCGCAGCGGCCGATCGATCGGGCCGTCGAGTCGATCCGTCGCCAGCGAAAGCCCGACTTCAGCTATCTCTATGGCGAGTACATGAAGCATCGTCCCATGTACCAGATCAATCGGCCCGGCGCCAGCCTCGGACGCTCCCAGGCGTGCAACGTGGCCATGTACTACTGGCACGATGAGAAAACCACGTTGCCCGTGATGCGAACTTGGCTCGATCGTCTCTACGCCCGCAACGGGTGGCTCAGCATGGGCCGCAAACGCCCGATCCCGCACGAGTCGTGGATGGCCGTCGCGGGCTACTTCTACTACTATGGGCATTACTACGCTGCCCTGTGCATCGACGAGTTGGACCCGGCCGAGCGGCCTCACTTCCAGCAGCATCTGGCCCATATCCTGCTGCCGCTCCAGGAAAAAGACGGCTCCTGGTGGGACTATCCGTTCTACGACTACCACCAGCAGTACGGCACCGCGTTTGGCATCATGTCCATGGTCCGCTGCCGCCCGGCCAAGGCGAAGTGAGGCAGTAGGCCGGGCGACGCCCCGACACGCCCAAGATCCGCCGGTGCAAGTGCCGCCGGGCTGCAACCCGGCCAACGGCTGATCCGTGGATCACGCTACTTCCGGGGTGTGTGACGTCCCGGCCCGAAGCGGGGTTTCCATCGCGGATTTTCAGGGAAAAAGCCTTGCATTCTTGCCAGATGCCGATATACTGACATGCTGCATTAGTGATGTAGTGCACTCATGAGGATGCCGTGAGAATCGACCCCCGAAGCCACGTTCCGATCTACCTGCAGATCGCCGAAGCGGTCCGTTCGGCCATCGCGGCCGGAGTGTATCGGCCCGGCGAATCGCTGCCGTCGCTTCGGGCGCTGGCCCTCGAACTCCACGTCAACCCGAACACGGTCCAACGTGCCTACGACGCGTTGGATCGCGAGGGCCTGGTCTACTCGCAACGGGGCAAGGGTCTGTTTGTCGCCAAGGAAGCAGCGGCGTTCGCGCAAACCCATGCCCAGCAGGTTGTCCGCGGCAAATTGGACGAGGCCATCGCCGCCGCGGCAACGGCCGGCATGAGCGCCCAGCAGATTCAGGCAGTTTTTGCGGCGGCCGTCGAAGGCTTGACCAAAATGGAGGATCATCGCTCATGAACGCCGAAACCAACGGCCAGCCGGCCATCCATCTGTCGGGCCTCTCCAAACGGTTCGGCCGCACCTGGGCCGTCGACGATCTGTCCCTCGAAGTGCCTCGGGGAAGCACGTTCGGTCTGATCGGCCCCAACGGCGCCGGCAAGACTACGACGATCAAGATGCTCATGGGCGTGCTCCGGCCGACCGCGGGCCGGGCGGAGGCGCTGGGCCTGGACGTACTGGAGGAACCCGTCCAGCTGAAGCAGCGCGTCGGCTACGTGCCCGAATCGCATCATATCTACCGCTGGATGCGGGTGGAGCAGGTCATCGGCTTCTGCCGGGCGGCCTTCGAGTCGTGGAACGACCAGACGTGCCAAGAGATGCTCGACCTATTCGCACTCGATCCGCGAAAGAAGGTGAAGCATCTCTCGAAAGGGATGCTGGTGAAGCTCTCGCTGCTGGTGGCCGTCTCGCACGATCCCGAGCTGCCGGTGCTGGACGAGCCGATGGCCGGCCTGGACCCGCTGGCTCGCGAGGAATTCCTCGACGGCGTGCTGCGGACCATCTGCGAGCGTGGCCGGACGGTGCTCTTTTCGACCCATACGCTCGACGACGTGCGGCGCCTGGCCGACACGGTAGGCATTCTCTACGAGGGCCGCCTGCTGGTGCATCGCAACATTGAGGAGCTACTGGCCGGCACGAAGCGCGTCCGGACCACGCTCCGCGACGGCGCCGCGCCCGAGCATTTGCCCGACGGGACGATCTGGCAGCGGGTCGAGGGGCGCGAGTGGTCGGTGACCGTGAGCGACTTCTCGCCGGAGAAGCTGCAAGCGTTGCGCGAGGAGAACGCCGTCGATCACGTCGAGGTGATCGATCTTGGACTGGAGGACGTCTTCAAAGACTTCGTGAAAGGGAAAAGGGCCGGATTATGAGTTGGCTCATTTGGAAAGAATACCGGGTGCAGCGTCTGATTCTGATCTTTGGAGCCATCGTGCTGCTGGCCCCACATGTCACGGCGCTAGCACTTACGCTCCGGTGGCCCGACTTGCAGCGCAACTGCTTCGACGGGTCGTTGTATTTCAGTCTGATGTTCTCGCAAGTCGTCCTGGCGCTTCTGGGCGGAAACGCGATCGCCGGCGAGCGGGCCGACCGGTCGGCCGAGTTCCTCGCCTGTCTGCCGTTTTCGCGCCGGCAGCACCTGGCCAGCAAGCTCATCTTCTCGCCGTTGGCCGCCACGATCATCTGGGTGGTGAATCTATCCGTTCTGTGCCTTGTCCGCAGCGGCGCGCCGAGTGCGCAACACCACCCCGAAACCGACTGGTGTGTTTGTGTCGCGATCATGGGCCTCACGTTCTTCTGCGTCAGTTGGTGTGCTTCCTGCCTGCTCGAAAGCGGCGTCTTCTCGATCGCCATCGGCCTGGTCACTCCCTGGGTGATCGGGATGGGGATCGGACTGGTTTTTTGGTGGCTCGATCTGTCGGCCGATACGCTCGACGATGGGATCGCCGGATC
>Ga0315543_1001409_pt1 | contig 26065 bp, 29 predicted proteins | sample SalMarSW160210MG_2_FD_203098 | JGI IMG/M metagenome (GOLD analysis project Ga0315543, IMG submission 203098) | Salt marsh sediment microbial communities from the Plum Island Ecosystem LTER, Massachusetts, United States - Salt Marsh Sediment SW1601-210 ... | reverse complement strand
GAATTGGAAGTACACAAAGAATACAGATAGTGATGAATACGTAGCTTACTCAGAATTTATACTTTACATTAATAAATTTAAGCATCCAATTACATTTGAAAAAAGGTAGTATCTCTTGATTTAAGACAGGCTTTTGAAGCTTATGGCAAAGTTGAGAGTGTAAAAATTATTAAAGATAGATATAAAGGAGAATCGAGAGGTTTTGCGTTTATAGAAATGCCCACAAATAAAGAAGCTCTTTCTGCCATTGATGGCTTAAATGGGAAAAGATTAAAAGGAAGTAGTATTGTGGTGAATGAAGCTCGTCCACGTTCCGAAAGGCGGATCTGAGGCCTGCGTAGACGATCCTGGTAAAAATATTATTTTTTAACAATTCGTTCCATCAAACGATGAACTCTATCGTTAGATTCGTATTTGTTCGTTTTTTAAATTTGCCAAACAATACTCCCCCAAACAATTGAATTTTGAAACCTCCCCTGTAACGGGAGACAAACAAAGGGACATTTTTATCAAGAATACGATAATGAATGGTAAATAAATTTACGGACCATATTTAAGGTTCTTTGGAATTAATTAATGGTTATCGTATTTTTAATTCAACCAATCAAACAACTATAGCACACATTAGGTAAATAACGGTAATGCCGTTATCACCTCATTGTTCAATATAAAATAACGACTTAACAAATGAAACCAGCTATTAGACCGACACCGGCCGAAGTTGAGTTTCTGACACTGTCTTACAACAGGTTCTACGATATATTTGATGAAGTAATAGCGGACAGTTTTGTTGACAAGGACAACTGGTACAGATTTTCAAGAATAAAAGAGGCTTTTACAGTTTACACAGAGCTGTTGAATTATGAGCCAATAAAATGGGTTATTGAGCACCTCAAAAAAGCCAGACCGCCAATGGAAGCAGACAAGAAAAGAATGACCTATTTAAGCATCAACTTCCCTGATCAATATGACGACACTACAAATATTTACTTAAAGGACTTTTTGACCGAAGAAGAGGGAATAAAATTCTCATTTATACTTATGCGACAAATCGTTGATACACAAGTTGAAAATAATGAAACTACCAAATTGGTTTAAAATTATTATTTGATTCTTAAAAATTGAAATCTCCATTATGAGATTCATATAAAATTGCTTTCAGTAAATTCAAATCTTAGGATCCTTTTAATGCAACTTAATTCTAAATTATATAATCGAAGGAGGCGTAACGTAAGATGGTGGTCATTATCTGACAGCTTGTTAGAAAAAAGAAATTATACTTGCCAACAGTGTGGTTTCAAAGATGAAGACAATAAATATGTTTGTGTTCATCACAAATATTATATTGAAGATAGAGATCCATGGAATTATCCATTTAATGCATACCAGGTTTTGTGTCTGAAATGCCATAACAAAATCAATCATAAAAGTGATATACCAAGTCGTCCGAATCCATTTAAAAAAGAGATGAAATCAAAACCTTTTATAATTACGAGAAGGTTTTTTTATGATCCAGAAAGATTCCCTCTTTGTCACCTCCAATACAATAAATACTTTGATATTATCTATTATGGTCCTATTATTGATTGCGAGTATGCAACAAAGATTAATCAGGGCGATGGAAGGTTTGATTATGAGTTAATTGTACGAGAATGCAACAATTATGATAAAGCATTTTCAGACAGAAAATCTGGTAAACCTTATGGAGATAATTTATCTCGTGGTGAAATGAGGCTGGAGAATTATTGTAAATAAAATGAAAATGCATATAAGTGGAAAAACCGGGGTAAATTGAGCACCCCATTCCGGACCAAGGTGAACACCTGTAGTCGGAACATATCTATCATATTATCAATGCAGAACGGTAGATACAATTTACTATAAACGAATTGCTCATAATAAACCGGTAATGGGTGCTCAGTAACACCGGAATTTGCATCTTTATCGCTAATACGGCTTATTTTAAGCAATTTAAGGCCGGCTTACAGAAATGAATTTATTAAATTGCCATAAACCGAATATAAAAAACTGTCAGCAGATACAGTTAAATTGACTTATATGTTATTAAATTTGATATAATTAGAACAAAATGGGGTTTTTGCACAGACTCCCGTTAGCGAGCATTATTAAAGCATCTATCAAATTTTACCCATTTTAATTAAAGAGAATATGGAGAAATTGATAATTAATAGTTATTTAGAATTCGAGAAATTTATTGGAAAAGAATTAGGGGTATCTGATTACCATAAAATTACTCAAGAGCAAATAAATATGTTTGCAGATGCGACTTTGGATCATCAGTGGATACATGTTGATGTTGAAAGAGCGAAAAGCGATAGTCCATATGGGACAACTTTAGCGCATGGGTATTTGAATCTCTCAATATTACCTTATTTGTGGAAACAAATAGTAGAAGTAAATAACATAAAGATGTTCGTTAACTATGGGATTGAAAAACTTAAGTTTAATCAACCAGTTTTAGTCAATAGTGAAGTAAGGGGCAAAGCAAAATTAAACTCACTTTTAAAATTGAAAGGGATAGTGAAGGCTGAAATCAACGTTGTCCTTGAAATAAAGGAAAACAAAAAGCCAGCTTTAGAAGCTTCGTTGCTTTTTTTGTATCAGTTTAATTGATTTTGAATAAAAAACGCCCGCCAATAAACACGCAATAAATGCAATTTGCTTTTCAGGTATTTCTGCAAACACGTTAAGACAGAAACTCTATAAACAAGATAAGGATTACGTGTGATTTAAGGTATTCCCGATATGAACCCAAAGGCAACCGAATGTATTAAGAGCCCTTTCAATTTCTTTCCTTGAGGAATCCGTTAGTAATTCTTTATCAGGGCTGGAAGCATCTTCGCTTAATAAAACATCATACATGTTGCCTTCTTCATCTTGCGTAAGCGGAGCTTCCATTAAAATATACGGCCCAGAGTTTTTTAGGGCCTCACATCAGTTGGAGCCAGCTCTAGCCTTTGAGATCTCTAGGGTAGTTGGTCCTCTTTGGTACTTTTGTCCCAGCACAGTAATGGTCCTTTTCATTTTATTTATATGACTGCATCTGTTTAATGGGAGTCGTACAATTCTTACCTGTTCTGCCAGGGCTTGCAGAATGGATTGTCTGATCCACCAAACGGCGTAGGATATGAACTTAAAACCTCTTGTTTCGTCAAATCGTTCTGCAGCCTTGATCAAACCAAGATTTCCCTCATTGATCATATCAGGAAGACCTAAGCCCTGGTACTGATACTGTTTTGAAACTGATACAACAAACCTAAGATTTGCGTTTATCAACCGGTCTCGTGCATTCAAGTCCCCTTTGTGGATCCTTCTGGCGAGATCAACTTCTTCTTCTGCAGTAATCAGATCAATCTTACCTATCTCCTGAAAGTATTTGTCGAGCGATGGGGTGTCTCTGTTAGTAACCTGTTTTATGATTTTCAATTGCCGCATTTAAAGTGGGGATTTTGGATTGTGCAATTATGTATAATACTTCGTCAAGGTTCTGGATCCTGAGTCTTAAATCCCATTATTAACCGTACTGATTATAATCTTTTATTAAACATTTTTCAGATTTAATTTTAATATCTTTTGAAAATGAAAACCATAAATTGAAAGTGTTATAGCCAATGGGAAAAGTTTGGGACGTTTATGAATCGTCCAAAAAACGAGTTTCCAATAATGAAATCTCATTTCCCCCAATATTCCCAGAAAAATAATTGATTTTATGAATGCGATTTGATTTTTCAGCGAGAACCGAAACTTCTTTTTATTTATTGGTTTATATACTCTAAGAAATGTTTTAACTCTTTTATAGTAATGTTTAGATGAATAAATTGTATTCAATATTTTTTCATAACCATTAATAAGTTTTTCAATATTCATCTTAGGAATGAAGTTAAGTGAGAAATCAGTATTATCACCAGAAGATACTTTCAATAATCGCTTTTCTTTTATCAATCGGTGATACAGCTTTGTTTTTGGAAGTACATGCAATAAGCCAACCATGGCAGTTACAATTCCACTTTCCTGAATAAATTTAATCTGTGTCTCAAAAATAGAAAGGGGATCACTATCGAATCCAACAATGAAGCCTCCTTGAACCTGTAAGCCGCATCTATGCATCTTTTGAATACAATATATCAGATCACGATTCTTATTATGGTATTTGTTGCATTCCGTTAAGCTGTTTTCATCCGGAGTTTCAATACCAATAAAAACCTTATTAAATCCGGCTTTTACCATAAGTTTCATAAGTTCTTCATCATCTGAAAGTTCAATCGAAGCTTGTGTGTTAAAATAAAAAGGGTGTTTGTTCTGTTCCATCCATTCTGCAATAGCTGGTAAGATCTCTTTTTTTAACTTTCGTTTGTTTCCAATAAAATTATCATCCACAATAAATACTGCATCTTTCCAACCTTTCAGATACAGACATTCTAATTCTTTTATAATCTGATTTTTCGTCTTCGTTCGGACTTTTGGGCCATTTAGTATAGTAATATCACAAAATTCACAATTATAAGGACAGCCTCTTGAATACTGAATATTCATTGAGGCATATTTCTCCAAATTGATTAAATCCCATTGAGGAAGCGGAGTATTCTGAATATCGGGCCATTGCCCAGATATATCATATATATGTTTTGGGCATCCATTCTTTACATCTTCTAAAAAAGAAGGTAAAATAATTTCAGCTTCATTAAGAACCAAATGATCTACATCGCTAAAATCTTCATGTCTTGTAGAGAATAGGGGACCTCCTGCAACTACCTTTATCCCTAATACCTTACATCTGTTAATAACCTTTCTCACAGATCTCTCTTGAACATCCATAGCACTAATGAAAACGAAATCAGCCCATTGGATATCTCTATCTCTCAAAGGATTAACATTCATATCAATTAGTTTTCTTTCCCAATTTTCAGGAAGCATTGCTGCCACTGTCAATAATCCAAGTGGCGGGAGGCTTGCTTTTTTGTATATAAAATTTAAAGCATATTTAAAACTCCAAAAAGTGTCTGGATATTCAGGGTACACTAATAATATTTTGTAATTTGGATTCATTGAGTACTGAGGAGATTAAAAATGAAAATAGAAGTTATTGTAAAAAGACAATACAAATATACACCTTTTCATCAAATGGTATGTCATAAAACCAATCCGGAGAAAGGGGAAAAAAGTAATAAAAATTTTTCGTCATCAAATCAGCTAAAGCAGTAATAGAAAGGGATATTTATAAAAATTCTCCGTTTATTTACTACTATTATCGCTTGACCTTTTGCCCCCTGCTTATGTTGCAAATTCCGGTATTAGTGAGCACCCTATTCCGGTTCAAGGTGAGCAGTCTATTTGTAATCAAATTGTATAATCATATTGCCCAGGCATTGAGTTGTTTATATTCCGGTATTGGGTGCTCAGCCATTTCCGGAATCATATGCTCAGTTTGCTCCGATATTAGGTGCTCACTAACACCGGAATCTCCAATCCTTTACGAAACCGGTTTTAACTCGAAATCCGTGTTTAATACTGCGTTTAAAAAGCATACAGGTATGACCCCAACACAGTTCAGGAATTTACAGAATTCCTGAATTAGGCTCATCATTTGACCCTCAGCATTTCTTGAATATTTTTTTGCTATAAAATGGTTCTACCTTATTAGACAGGTCGATTTATTTATTATTAATGATAAATTTTGATTGTTGTTGTGCCAATGTTAGCTGATGAGCATGATTATTAACTAATAAACTATCTTGAAAAAAACATGAATTCAATACCAAAGTGGAAAACCGATAATTAAGTTAATTGTGAAATTAAATTGGTAAACTATGAAAACTAAACTTTTTATTCTTGTTGTTATTTCACTGCAAATGATTGTTTGTGAAAATGAAAAAACTACTTTTTTAAGTGCTGATATTGCACTTTATTCTGATAGTGGTTGTTGGGCCGAATCTGTTACCGCCGCTACGAAAATGTTTAAGTGGATGGGATTTTCGGTGATATTAGTGAATGCTGATTATATCAATAACAATTCTCTCGATGATTTTAGTATTATCTGCTTTCCCGGCGGAGATATGTATCAATACTCCCAGGATATTTCTGCTTCTGGTAAAGAAAAAGTGAGAGAGTATGTCCGCAGCGGTGGCGGTTATATTGGCATCTGCGGCGGAGCGTACTTTGCCAGTGAAACGGTTATTTGGCAAGGTAATCAGCTGCCCATGACGCCACTGGGTCTGTTTAAGGGCAGCGCTGAGGGTACCATTGACGCAATTGTACCCTATCCGCAACGCGGCATGTGCCAAGTAAACATTGTAGATACGGAGCATGCAATAACTCATTCCATTTCTAACCCCCAGTGGATTCTATATTACTGGGGACCTGTCCTTAAACCCGGCACTTCTGAGGTAACAATTTTAGGAAAATACAATGCAGTCAATCAACCTGCGATTCTGGCATTTGAGTATGGTAAAGGCAGAGTATTTATTACTGGCACACATCCGGAAATAGAAGAAGACAGCGACAGGGATGGGGTGGTTTTTGCCGATACGGTGATTAACGGAACGATTTACCCGGGTGAAGACAAGTTGAATGATCGAGGTTCCGATTGGAATTTGATGAAAAATGCAATGCTTTGGTGTTCGAAAAAAAGCTTATAAATAAGGCTGAAGAATTTAAATCAAAGTGTAAAAAAAGATAAAAGTTTGCAATTTCACCTGATATCAGAAAAAACAGAAAACCATTGGATACCAACTTAATATAATTGAAGTAAATTAAAATTAACTACATATTTAACAAGTATTTCAAAAATATACAGGTGAACAAAAATGATTTTTTTCTTAACAAATAATTTTAATATGTGTAAACAATTTAAAGTTCTGATCTTATTATCGGTTATTTTTTTAGGTATATTTAACTGTAAAAAAGATAACAACAGTATTACCAATCCAAAAGTATCTGATGCCAAATATGTTCTTCCTTATCCCATAGGAAAGAAATATCTATGCTCCCAGAGCTTTGGAGGTAATATTTCTCATCAGGGTGTATTTTACTTTTCAGTTGATTTTGATATGCCCAAAGGATCAATTATTACTGCTGCCCGAAAGGGAAGAGTTATTTTTTTTCAAGAAAATTTCTATGATCAAGATCTAGGAACAGAAAAATCAAATGTAGTTATAATCCAACATAAAGATAGCACATATGCTAGATATGCCCATCTAACACATAATGGCACTTTAGTTGAGGTTAGACAAGAGGTTGAAACGGGAGATACCCTTGGATTCAGCGGTAGTTCGGGTTCACCCGGTCATTATCATTTACATTTTGATGTTACAGAAGATTGCCCCCAGACCAATTGTCAAACGATTCCATTTAAATTTAAAAACTGTTCGCCTGATCATCATCCGCTTAAGAGCGGAGTATATTATATAGCAGAGTAGTATTAATTAACTTAATCAACAAATTTGATGGTATATTATTGGATATTTCGCATTAAGGATTTGAAACACGTGGAAATAGAAATGAAATACGATATAGCATATACGGTGAACACTTATTTCTATACGTTTCATCCAAAAGATAGTATGCCTGAATAGCATAAAACCAAAAATGTCCATATTTGGAAAAAACAGGATGACGGTTACTGGAAATTGCATTTGGACATCTGGAATAGCAGCGTCCCTTGATATTAATGTGCATTCTATCTTGGATGGGCTTTATATGCGTACTTTTGGGGGATGCTGGCATTTACCAAGTGTGTAGAACATTTAAATTTTTCGGATCTAACAGATATTAAAAAACAAAAGAATAAACATGCTAAATGTATTTAAAATGAAAATTAAATTGGAACAGCAGGTTGGGAAACATGTTATCGGTGCATAAGGGACTTAATCCTATGTAACTTCTTCTGTAACACGGAACTTTTACCCTGTGGATTGTGAGGAAAATAAAAATTGTGAGAAATGGAAAAAGCACAGAGAATTTGGAAAACAGCACGATACATTCAAATGTTATCAAAAACTTGAAGATAATATTTCTTTTATTCAGAAGCATGGAGTTAGTGAGTTTGAAAAGATACAAAAACCCAGAGAAAAATTTCTCAAGGAGATGTTACAAGACTTTAATGAGGGGCGTTCAAAAAACTATTATTGTATCACCGCAACGGTTTTGGAGATTGAAGAATTGAAGGAGGCATTGACTAAAGCAAAAAAGGATTCTACTAAGTTGGAGATTAAAGGTAAATCTAAAATTCTTCATTCAGTATTGAATGAAATTGCAGAGAAAAAGAACTATTGTTTAAAGTTGAGAAAATGAAAGATATTTACATAGATTTAATTTATTTAACATTATGAAAGAAAAAAAAATCGGTATAAAAAAATACACTCGGATAATTGATCCCTCTCAAGAACATGATGCTTAAAAAAATGATAAACAAGAGACCTACAAGTATATATACGGTTATAAAAACAGCAGAGATTAGGTTCGCCATTACCAGAATGACACCAAATTATACTCGGCACCACAAATTTATAAAATCGTACCATTAATCGTGCACCCATCCGATCATTATTCAAGCAGACAGGAAACACAGGAGGAGCATGCCATTTTAACCCGAAATCGAGAAAAACCGTTTGACCTTATCAGACAGGTCGACAAAAAGAAAGATATTAAATAACTTCAAACAGTTTTTCAGCGGTGAAAAACTTTCTCATTTAAATCATAACCATTATGAAGTCTTGTTTATTGATATTCATTAGTTTTCCGATATTTATTAATGTACTGATTATGAATTCATTTCATCTTAAAAGCTACAAGGATTACCTGAAAAATGAAAAAGATTTCATTCATTGCAGAAATGACAAACTAATTGCAGGTAAAGGTAATAGAGAGATCGTATTGAGAGGGTTCTGTTATACCGGCTTTTCCTACTTCTCCCCATCAATACCCCTAAATATCGAGGAAAGGGTTTATAAGGATCTGGTTGAAATGGGAATGAATACGATCCGTCTATCGTTGAGCTATCATATGTTTTACGACTCCGATAAACCCGGCGTATACAAAGATTCAATCTGGGATTGGATAAACAAACATATTGCACTGGCGAAAAAACACGATGTCTATATCATACTCCAACTAACCCAGATAGAAGGGGCACAGTTTACTCCCATTCCCAACATGCCGTTTGATTACAGAATCTGGGAGGATAAAGAGATCCAGAATCGTTTTATTTCACTCTGGGTTGAAATTGCCAGAAAGTATTACAACGAAAAACACATTGCAGGGTATAGTATTTTTTGTGAACCTGTTTGTTCAAAAAAAGTTACACAATGGTCGGATTTAGCCAACAAAACAATACAGGAGATCCGGGAATTTGATAAAAATCATATCATTTTCCTCGAAAGATCATATGGGGAATATGCGGTAAGAAGGGAACTAACGAATGAGGAAATCTCTGCAATGGATGCATTTTTCAAAGTTGATGATAAAAATGTTGTGTATGAATTTTACTTTTTCGAAACCGATGATTATACGCATCAATATGCTTCCTGGAGGCCTGAACTGCAAAAAAGTGCAAAGTATCCGGATCCGGATACTCTGATCATATATTACGAGAAGGGGGAGCAAATAAAGGAATTTTGTTTTGATAAGGAATATCTTGATTTCTATTTACAGAAACAAACAGAGTTCGGCAGATTTGAAAAAGTCCCCATGTCTGTGTGGGGTTTTGGATTAACGAACAACTGCTTTACAGATCAAAACGGGGGATTGCATTGGATGAATGATGCGGTTGAATTATTCAACAGCTATAACCTCAGCTGGACCATTTTTTATAACAGTCCCTTCTTTGGAATAAAGGATAATACAGAAGTAAAGAGGCTGCTTCAACAAAACGTGAAATAACTGGCAATATTCTTGCTGGCTGAACATAACGAAAATCATCATTGAAATGAATATTATTTTTGATCCTGCAGCCTCTGAGAAGTTGTTGGAAGAATCCTTTGACACCATTCTAATTGATACCGTCAGTTATGTTCTGGAAGCAAACCTGTACCGGGATTTTATGCCGGTGAGTCCACCGGGTGGCAAACCTCTGGTTTCCCTTAATTGTCTTGTTGCTGTGGACAGCACTGATATCCCGCAAAATATTGTTCTGGTTAAACAGTTTGTGATTAACCACGACACAGTCTGGATGAAGGATTATGAAAAGGATTATTATAACGGTGGAACCGGAAGTTATCAATTATGCAAAGTGTCAATAAACGGGCCGATGTGGGATCCGGGAGTTCTGGTTGATGTAGTTGCTGAGATCTATAACAGTAAGAATGATTCAACCTATTTTCTTCGATCCTTGGATCAATGTATTGAAAAAACTTACTGACAAAAAGAACCCGGGAGATGAAAAAGATTACCATTTTTTTCACAAAAAGAATTTTGGCGACCAAAATGATCTGTATTTCGGTGCTTTTGCAGGATATACATGGTCCAGGAGTATGGATCAATTCAGATCCTTAAATATTGGAGCGGAAACAGGGTATAAATATCAATTCGAAAAGCCAGTTTTTATCAATTCAAAAATCCTGATAACCTCTCCATTACATAAACCGAAAATCATCCCTGGTCTTGAATTCCTTATCGGATATGCTACTGGAATTTAACCATCCCCTGATATGGAAAATGACAATAAAGCGTTTGCCTCCGGGAAGCACCTGGCACTCTACTTCGCCCTAACCCTTCCAATTGCCTGGGTGTTTTGGATACCTATGATATTGATAAACAGGGGTATCTGGACTTTATCCGTGCAAGTGCCAACGTTTGTCTGGGCCACATTAGGTTCAATATCACCCTTAATTGCAATAGGTATTATACAAGGTATCAGCCATAAAAAAATCTCACTCAAAAGAATTTTTAAGAACATTCGGCTCAAGGAATGGCATTCCCCCTGGGTTTTAGTCAGTCCATTCATTATCCTTGGTATTTACCTGGTGATGATGTTCATCTATTTCGGGATAGAAACAGTCCGGGAAGGTGATTCCGGTCCTGTGCACCTGTTCAAACCTGAGGTATTTGAGACCCTACACTGGTGGATTCTTCTGGTAATTCCATTACACTTTTCTGTTGCTCTGATTACCAGCCCCCTTTTCGAAGAACCGGGTTGGAGAGGTTTTGCATTTGAGAATCTCCGGTTCTATGTGCCACGCGATATTGCCAGCCTGATTGTGGGCAGTTACTGGTGGCTCTGGCATCAGGGGATGAATATTGCATTTAACCTGGAACCAACGCTATATGGATATTTGTCCATGGTATTGGACTCTTTCGCGATCGATGCTTTTTATACGTTAAGCAGACGAAATATCCTGTCTGCAATGATGGCCCACCAGGCCATGGGAACGATATTTATTTTCTTCGTACCCGCACCAACACTATGGTATTTGTTGTTAGTAAAACTGGCACTGGTCATGACACTTCGGCTTCAGATCAGGCATGTATAAATAACAAAATGTTTTAATTTTATACTAAGGATGCAACAGGCTGATTAAATAACTAAATTGTTGCAAATTAGCATATCTGAAATACCCTGTTGAAATGTTATACGAGATTAAGAATATTTTTCATTTTATCATTCTCTTCCAATGTCTGTTTTTTGCTTCTTTCTTATTACCAAAAATAAAGGAGAAGAAGTATAGCAATCTCATTCTCATTATTTTCCTTTCTGCAATAATCATTGTTCAAATCGGTGGAATCGGGATCTATTTTGTAGACGTTAGGAATCTTTTGTATAATGTCTTTCCGCAATTCTACTATCTTGTTTTCCCGTTCCGGTACCTTTTTATTCCGGTTTTATACCTGTATGTTTTATCCCTTTCCAGTAAGGACTTTACCTATAAAAAGATATACAACCTGCATTTTGCACCATTCCTGGTTATCTTTTGTCTGGTGCTGTTTCGTAATGTGATGGCTGATCCTGAGCGGCTGCAGGAACAAATCCTGGATTTCAGCTTGTTCAATGATACAGAAAGTCAGATTTACGATCTCATTGAATTGCTTCAATTTTTATCCTATGCAATAGCATCGTTTATCCTTCTAAATAATTATGCCCGGCGAATAAGAAATTTTTATTCTTCTGTCGAACGAATCAATTTGTCGTGGTTAAAATTGGTTGTTATTGGATTTATTATCTGGAAAACCGTTTTGTCAATTGATTCAATCCTCTGGAATTACATTCAATATAAGGTTGTAGAATATACCTGTTATATCCTGTATATTTCTGCACAAATAATCTTTTTAATCTTTCTCAGTGTAATGTTTCAGAAAGGATTAAAGCAGCCCGTTATTTTTTCATTAATTAACGGTTATAATAATACAGGGGAAAAATATAAAAAAACGTTGCTATCCGGGTCCAGAAAGGAAATGTACCGGGGAAAAATTGAACACTATATGGAAACGGTGAAACCCTATCTGGATCCGACCATATCGTTGCGTGAACTGGCGGATGAACTGTCAATTCCAACCCACCATCTTTCCCAGGTAATAAACAGTGAATTCAAACAAAACTTTTTTGATTTCATTAATTCGTATCGGATCAATGAAAGCAAAAAGATACTGTCCAGGTTTGAATCGAATAAAAAGACGATCCTTGAAATTCTTTACGAATCCGGTTTTAATTCGAAGTCAGTATTTAATTCAGCATTTAAGAAGCATACCGGACTTACACCCACTCAATACAGAAAGGTTGAGAATGCCTGAATTTCCTTAACATGCAATACTATTCGAAAATATTATCAGGAAAAGCGTTAAAGCAGTGTTATGATATCGCACCACCCAGGATCAAGCGGTATCTCAAACAAGAGATTGAGTTCGTCATTTCAAAACTTCACCATCAGGATCATATTCTTGAATTGGGTTGTGGATATGGACGCGTGGTCTTTGAGCTTTTACCCTATGTGAAAACAATAATCGGTATCGATACCTCAAAAAATAGTCTGAGGCTGGCTAACAAATTAAAAAAAGAGGAAGACAATTGTGAGTTTATCGAAATGGATGCAACCAATTTATCATTCAAGGATAACACATTTGATGTGGTGCTGTGTGTACAGAATGGAATCAATGCTTTTGGAGTAGATAAACTGAAACTGGTAAAAGAAGCACACAGGGTTCTCAAACCAGACGGTATTGCACTTTTTTCAAGTTATATGAAACAATTCTGGTTCCCGAGATTAAACTGGTTTGAGCTCCAGGCAAAACATGGATTAATCGGTGAAATTAATCATGAATCCACTGGCAATGGGACAATAGTATGCAAAGATGGTTTGCAACTTGACATTACAGATGTCAATAATTTCAGGGTGATAGGGAAACAGCTTGGTTTACATATCCTTCTCACAGAAGTGGATAATTCATCGCTTTTTTGTGAATTCATCAAAGATATTTAGTCCCGCCTCATAAGACAGGTCGATATTCGTTTTTGCAGTGTTTATATTTGAAAGGTTTAATAAAATATCAGTTGCCTTTCAAAGAAAGAATGAAGCTTCAATTCAACCATACCATAACAGGCATTTTCTTTCTACTGTTGAGTTTTCGAATCATACCTTCAGGTTTTTACGTTAACGCTCAAAAATCTTCAGTTCATTTTCCTGAGATACCAGGTTGGATAAAAAACGACAACATTCGATATTATACACCACTTAACCTGTATGATTACATCAACGGAGCAGCAGAACTTTATTTGAATTATGACTTCCGGGAATTATTTATTGCTGAGTACACCGATAACAACAATGCTTCATTTACGGTTGAAATTTATCTGCATAAATCCCCGCTTGTTGCTTTCGGTATTTACAGCCAGGAACGTCCCTTGAAAGGGAATTATCTTCATATCGGTACCCAGGGGTATATTGAATTGCCCATTCTCAATTTTATAACAGGAAATTCTTATGTAAAAATATATAGTTATGACATTGATAATGAAGAGGTATTCTTGACTTTTGCAAGTGAGATTGCAGAAGGATTAGGTGCTCATACTCCTTTACCTGCTATTCTGGATTGTTTTCCTGAAATAAGTAAAAGAGAGAATTCTGAACGGTTTGTTGAACGGCATTTTCTGGGTTACGACTTTCTGCATTCCGGTTTCATAACTGGTTATCTCACCGGAGACAAAAGCTTTCAGCTTTTCATCATCGAGGGAGAAGATTCGAAGGATTGTCATGACATGCTGAGTAACTATTTTCAATTATGCCGGATGTCCCATTCCGAATTGATTGAAAGCCATTGCATCGTAACTGACCCATATCATGGTAAAATCGAACTCGAATGGGAAACAAAATACATCTGGGGATCCATAAATCTGGAGGATGAGGATCTCGGGGCAGCTTACTTACATCAAATCAAACAGTGTATTCAAACAATTGCTTATGATCCACTGTAAGATGAATGTTGCGGGCAAAAAATTTCTTATGAAGTGGGCATTTGCTCAATTTCTGGGAATGATGGTATTTCAATTCATCCATGAGTGCGGACATGGTTTTGGATCACAGTTGGATGGGTTGCACGTCAGTACCGGGTTCAGTCGCGTAGGGGACCTGAATAAATATCCGGGAGATTCTGACTTTCGATCGGAGAAGATGGTGACGGGAACTCCCGGTTCCGGAGGATTCCTCGGTCCCTTAACCAATTAGATTTTCGCGATGGTATTTACTGGATGGCTATTGAATCGCAAAACCACAGATAATACCACACTTTTCATCGGCGTTGCAGCAGTAGCGAATGCACTAATGCGTCTGCCTGCTATGTTATTGTTTATCATTGGAGCGTTATTGGGACGGGTACATTTGGAAGATGAAGTGCTTTGGGGTGTAAGGGCAGTTCAGGGGCTTGATTTACCGATGCCTTTTGCCGATTTCAAAACCCTGATCAAAATGCAGCCAGAATTTTTTCTGTCTGAACCACGCTTTTACTTCTGGCCTCTGCTGTCTATTGGTATTGTATTGCTTTGTTTCACCCTTGCTTATCGTCGTTTATTTACAATTTTCAAAGGGCATCTCTCTGGTAAGGTTGATCGTTGGATATTTGGACTGATGCCTATAGCAGTGATTCCTCCGATGTTCCTCTTGTGTTCATTTCTGGATAATCATGTTCGGATCAACTGGTAGCTAAGCCACCAGCATAAAATAAGGTATGTACAACCTATTCATTGAAGCATGAAGCCTTGAATTTTAATGACAGTATTTTATATCGATATTTTAAATAAACAGAATTTGATTTTCAAAAAACCATTGCTATGAAAAATACATTTGATTGGGTAGAGATAAGGACCAGAGACACGGAAAAATCGGCAAAGTTCTATGAAAACCTGTTTGGCTGGAAAATCATTGAACGATTGACTGCAGACGGGTCGGATTACTGGATTTTTGATACAGGAGGTGTACCACGGATACATACTTTGCAAAAAGGGGGAATATGGTTGAGATCCAAAGGCGAATCTCCCGGTATCGTAATCCATATTCTTGTCAGTGATATTGATTCGATTCTCAATAAGGTGATGAAACTTGGAGGGAAAATTGCAACGCCAAAAACACAACAGGGTCCTGCATTCAGAGCTTGCTTTACAGATCCTGATGGTAATCTGTTCGGGTTATGGGAGGAAAGAGTGGATGAATGAAAACCGGATGGCTTTTTTCAAAAAAACCTTAAAAAGACAGAAACATGAAAAGAAATCTTTTTTGTTTGATGGCTTTCAGCCTGGCTTTTGCGCTGCAGGGTCAGGAACAACAGCAGGTGGAGATCAAAGATGGAACTCCATTCCAATATATGTTCATGGATTTTTCAGGATCACATTATCTGATTCCTGAAAAGATACCGGTTTTTTTTCAGGAGATCAGGGAACAGGAATTGGTGAATATAATCTCCAGTGATTTGTTTGGTATCTATTTTGATTTTGATGCACAGGTGACAGGTGTGGATACGGTTTGGGGATTGGGTTTTAAAATGGTAAAAGATACAATGGTATATCTACCATTGAAGAAAGCACAATATGATTATGAAAAATTTGCACGAATGATCCATGTCGGGCCCTATGAAATGGTTGATCTGACATACAGCAAAATGATCCCATATATCGAAGAGAACGATATGGAGGTTATCGGCCCGCCAGTTGAAACCTGGCTCGACGAGGATCCCAGTCAGGTTAATCCTGAAAATCTCCGTACCGAGGTTATTATTCCTGTAAGGGGAAAAAACAATGACCCATAAAATGAGGCATGATAATGACAGGTAAAAAAAAACACTTCAGCAGACGGAATTTTCTCTACAGTTCGTTTGCCGGAATAGCTGCGCTCGGTTTAAGGAATCTGACGGCTAGAAATCCCAGTTTCCGGAATAGAGATCCTTCGTTTCTCGAGTTGAAGAATAACATCATTTACCGTAAACTTGGCAGCACGGGATTGATCTTACCTGTGGTGAACATGGGCGTTATGAACGCCTTGGGTCCGGCACTGGTAAGGAGAGCCTATGAGCTTGGAGTCCGCCATTTTGATACCGCAGCCTGGTACCAGCAGGGCCGAAATGAGGAAATGATAGGAAATGTCATAAGGGAATTAAAAGTTCGTGATAACGTGATCATAGGTACAAAAATATATGTTCCCCATCAGCAACGAAATATGACTTCCACACAGGCAAAGGATACCTACCTGACAATAGCAGAGGAAAGCCTTAAACGATTACAAACAGACTATATCGACATACTCTATTCCCATGATGTATCGACTCTCGAATGGTTAAATAATCCCGGTATTCTGGAAGCATTGCAAATATTAAAAAAAGAGGGAAAAGCACGGTTCATCGGATTTTCCACTCATCAAAACATGGCTGAGTGTATTAATGAGGCAGTACGGACGGGTTTTTACGATATCATTCTTACTGCCTTTAATTATGCCATGGTTGACGATGAAAACTTAATAAATGCCTTAAAAAACGCTGATTCAAATGGAATAGGACTTATGGCCATGAAAACCCAGTGCAGTCAGTACTGGTACCGCGAGTATGTTCCAGAAGGCAAACGGGAATATTATAAAGGAAGAATCTTGCAAACAGCAGTCCTGAAATGGGTTTTGCGTCATGATTTTATAACCACAGCGATTCCGGGATGTACTACCTTCAAACAAATAGAGGATGACATGGCGGTGGCTCGTGATCTGGACTACACACCGGAGGAAAAGCAGTTTCTTGAGGACCGTAATGTTAAAGATTCGCTGGGGTACTGTCAGCAGTGCTCTCGCTGTCTTCCTACCTGTCCAAATGGAGTGGATATTCCAGCGCTCATGCGCACGCACATGTATGCTGCCTGTTACTCCAATTTTTATCAGGCACGTGATACTCTGGATGAGATTCCCAGAGGAAAAAGTATCCAAATATGTAGATCCTGTATGACGTGCGTGGCAAGATGTGTCAATTCAGTTAATATCGCAAGAAGAATTGATGAATTAAAAATGATTTATATCTGAAATTAATAAGAAATGAAAAAAAACATCACTTTTCTTTGTTTATTCTTATTGGTTTCCATAGAGATTCATGCTGAGGTTTATGTCAAAGGAATTCTGCACATTAATGGCGGATATCGATATGGTCACGATGTACCAGACATGGATGTGGTTTATGAATGGTGGTTTGGCAAAAACAAGGTCACTTTGATTATCACTGGGTGGGGTTTAGATTTTGTTAACACTGATTGGCGTTTCACTTTAAACAAGGAAAGACAGCACATTTTTGCTGCCAACTTAAGTGAAAAGTCGATTGTGGAAATTCCTCTTCCCATGAATCTTCTCTCTCATGTGGATCAACCATATGCTGAATGGTTAAATATTTTCCAAATATACGGAACGGTTAAAAAGACGGGTGAAAAGAAAACTGTCATTCAAAAAAAGTGTGATGTTTATGAAGTATCTGAGTGGATTATTCAGGGTGAAGATCGTTTTTATGAAAGAGACAGAACAGTTTTGGCTACTAGTGATGTTCCTTTCGACTGGCAAATAGTCAATGAATTGTATCGGTGGATACGCTCATTTTTTAATCCACAACAATCCTATCTTTCAGAATTAGAAAAAATGGAAGGTTTTATTATGTCAGAAAACGATGATCTGTTCGAATTGGGAAGCCATGTTAGTTGGTCCTTTAAGGTATTGGAAATAAGTCAGAAAGATGCACCTGAGAATATCTATGGTATTCCCGGAGATTTTCAGAAAAAAGAAAAGTTCACAGTGATGGATTTGCTCAATATGAGGGGAATGTTATATGTGCGCCCTTTATATTAGCTATTGGTAAAAAAAATGAATTTTTACAAGGGAGGAATTTATGTCTGGAAAAGATTGTGAAAAAGGCCGTAGAGAATTTTTAAAAAAAAGTATGGCCGGAGTGGCCGGTGTCTCTTTAATGCCTTCTTTTCTCAAAGGAGAGGGTAAAATTAAAGGGGAAACAAAGGATGAAGTAATAAAGAAAATTATTTATCGCACGTTGGGTCGAACCGGTATCGAGGTACCCCTTATCAGTCTGAGTCCACCAAATAACCCTAATTTGTTACAGGCAGCCTTGGATTCCGGGATCATTCATCTGGATACAGCCCACCGCTATGGAGGGGGCGCCCATGAAACCATGATTGGAAATGTATTGAATGGAAGGCCAAGAGATTCCTTTGTTGTTGCCACCAAGCTCCTTGGTCTTCGTGATAATCGAACTGGTTTGCCTCCTGAAAATATCAGTGCAGCCGAATTCAGGGCAGACTTCCGTAAGATGCTGGACATAAGTTTAAACCGGCTTCAGATGGATTATGTGGATATTCTTTACCTGCATGGTGTTGAAAACACTGAACTGATCGGTCTTCAAATGGTAAAGGATGTTATGCTGGAGTTGAAAGAAGAAGGTAAAACCCGCTTTTTAGGAACATCCTTTCATCATAAAGAGTTGGAGCTAATCCCTGCAACTGTTAAAGAAAAGGTTTACGATGTGATCCTAACCACTTACAATTTCCGGCAACCCCACAGGGAAGAAGTTAGAAAGGCTATTGCTTATGCCGCCAAAGCAGGTTTAGGCGTGGTAGGAATGAAAGTCATGGCAGGAGCTTATTGGGATAAGGAAAGAAAACATCCTATCAATGCCAAAGCCGCATTAAAGTGGGTACTGCAGGATGAAAACCTCCATACCATTATTCCCGGAATATCCACTTTCGATCAACTGGAACTGGATATGTCGGTGATGGAAGACCTAACCCTTACACCTAAAGAACGAGAAGATCTTAAGCTTGACCAAAAAACCGGTATGAACGGTCTTTACTGTGCACAATGTGGCCGTTGTCGTTCTCAGTGCTGTTATAATCTGGATATTCCAACCGTGATGAGAAGTTATATGTATGCTTATGGGTATCAGAATCCGGCAAAAGCCAAAACCACATTGCAGCAAAAACAAAGAGAGAATATCACCTGCAGGGGATGCAGCACCTGTGCGGTAAGTTGTACTATGGGTTTTGACGTTTCCAACAAAATCCAGGATGTTATTCGGGTTTTGGATATTCCAAATGAGTTTTTAGTTTAAGCTATGTACATTGTAATGTTTGTATTCAAGCAAAAACAGATGATTTTTGCTTGCCTGGGTCTTTTCCTCATCAGCGAAATATCATTTGGGCAGACCCGGGAACAGTATTTCTTGTCTCGTATAAACGGTTCTGTTACACTTAATGGTTTGAGTAACGAACCAGCCTGGGAGGGCATTAAACCGCTTCCTGTAGTTGAGCATGCACCTGATTTCGGCAACGAACCTTCAGAGCGAACAGAAATTTTTGTGGCTTATGATGATGATTTTCTCTATGTTGCAGGACGGCTTTATGATCAGGAGCCATCCAGGATACAAGCCAATTCCAGGAAACGGGACTCAGGGGATCCGAGCAGTGAGTGGTTTGGCATTGTAATCGATTCATTTAACGACAAAGAGAATGCTTTAGCCTTCTTCACAACACCGGCCGGTCTGCGTTGGGATGCCGCGGTTTTTAATGATGCCCAGCAAAATCCTGGCACAACTTCGCCTCCATTAAACTTCAATTGGAATACATTCTGGGATGTGGCTGCAGTCCGAAATGGGGAGGGATGGTTTGCCGAAATGCGTATTCCTTTTTCCAGCCTCCGCTTTCAGGACAATAACGGCAGGGTTGTAATGGGTATCATAAGCTGGAGATTGATAGCCCGCAAGAATGAATTCGTGATTTTTCCCGCGATCCCGCCAGATTGGGGATTATGGAGCAAGTTTAAAGTTTCTCAAGCACGGGAAGTTGTGTTTGAAGGTATTTACAGCCGTAAACCTCTTTATATTGCTCCTTATGTGCTTGGTGGATTTGGGCATTATCACGAACTTAACGAAGAAGAAACAGCCTATAAACGCTTTGATGATTTTGAGCGTGAGCTTGGATTAGATGTTAAGTATGGACTTACAAATAACCTCACGCTCGATGTGACCCTTAATACCGATTTTGCCCAGGTTGAAGCCGATGAACAACAGGTTAATCTGACACGTTTCTCACTGTTCTTTCCTGAAAAAAGGCTGTTCTTTCAGGAACGCTCCAGTAATTTCGATTTCAGCTTTGGCGGACCCAATCGCCTTTTCTACAGCCGCCGGATTGGTCTTCATGAAGGGAAACCTGTCAGGATCTATGGAGGAGCACGTTTAGTAGGCAGAGTAGGATCCTGGGATATAGGAGCTTTCAATATGCAGACTGCTCCAACTGAGGAGCTTACCACGGAAAATTTTGGGGTATACCGCATACGCCGGCAAGTTTTTAATCCGTATTCTTATGTTGGAGGTATTGCTGCAACAAGGATAGGAACGGATGGCAGATACAATACAGCTTATGGACTGGATGGAATTTTCCGCCTTTTCAGGAACCACTATCTTACACTCAAATGGGCACAGACTTTAGAAACAGAACAAGAAAATAATCCATTTTCACTTAATCCTTCCCGGCTGTATGTAAATTGGGAACGGCGAACAATTAAAGGATTAGGCTATAATTCACTCTTTGAATATTCTGGTTCTGACTTTAACCCCGGAATAGGTTTTGAAATACGAAGAAATTTTACCTGTTTTTATAATGAATTGTGGTATGGATGGTTTCCGGAAGAAAAATCTCAATTTTTCCGCCACCGGGTATTTTTAGATGGATTCCTGGTTTTATGTAATACCGATGGAGCCCCTGAAACGGTTTATCTCGAACCGGGATATGAATTTGAAACCAGGTCAGGGTATAAGGTCAGAATTATAACTGGATTATCCTATGAAAATGTTCCTGAATCCTTTTCGTTATCAGATGACGCCGAAGTGCCGGAAGGTAAGTACACATACTATGAACTGTATGGGGAATTCAACACTCCATCAAGCAAACTTATTTATACAAAAGTTGATCTTGATGCCGGTTCATTCTATGATGGCTGGCGCGTTACGCTTGGTTTAACTCCACGATGGAACGCCTCCTCCTCCTTTGAACTTGGCGGTTCCTACCAGTTAAATCAAGTTACTTTTCCTGACCGCAATCAACATTTTACTGCCCACATAGGAGGATTGCGTGTCCTGTACATGCTGAACACCAGGTTTTCAGCCACCGCGTTTATCCAGTATAACAGTGCTGTCGATGCAGTTATTACAAATATCCGGCTTCGTTATAACCCGCGTGAAGGCAACGACCTTTATCTTGTTTACAACGAAGGGCTTAACACTAACCGGTTCGGGGAAGAACCTGTCCTCCCTTTTACCAGCAACCGAACAGTTATGTTGAAATATACTTATACATTTACATTTTGAGAAACACATTAATTATTTATTTAATGGAAAGGAGTAATTCTATGAAACCTGTTTTTAAAAATCTATTAAAAGCTTGTTTTATACTGTTAAGTAGCTATATGTTTGTAACTTGCCAGTATAGCAAAAAACAACCGAAGAATATTATTCTTATGATAAGTGATGGGTGGGGGTATAACCATATTTTGGCTACAGACTATTATCAATATGGTAACACAAATGTCCAGTCATACCAGGCATTTCCATATCATGCTGCTATGAGCACCTTTATGGCTGAAGGTGGTTATGATCCTGATAGCGCTTGGGTAACTTTTAATTATGTCAGGGAAAAACCAACCGATTCTGGTGCCTCCGCAACTGCATTCGCAACTGGAAAGAAGACCTATTATGGTGCTATTGGTGTAGACACAGAAAAAAATTCATTGGAAAATATAGTTCAACGTGCAGAAAAACTCGGCAAAGCAACTGGAGTAGTAACCAGTGTGCCATGGAGCCATGCTACTCCTGCAGGAATGGTGGCACATGATACAAGCCGTAATAACTACGCTGAAATTGCACAGGAAATGATCTATAATAGCGGTCTTGAAGTTATTATGGGTTGCGGGCATCCTCTTTATGATAACAATGCAAAACAGGTAACCGTAGATATAAGTTACATACTTGTTGGTGGAGAATCAACATGGAATGATTTGATTGCCGGTACTGCCGGAAATGATTGTGATAATAACGGAACCATGGATTACTGGAGATTGATCCAGGATAGTTTGGATTTTATTAAATTAGTGAGTGGAAATACTCCAAAACGTGTTATTGGTATTCCAAAAGTTAATACAACTTTACAGTATCTAAGAAGCGGACAAACTACTGGGAAAGGTACATCTGCCCCTAATACTACAGACACGCCATATACTGATGCATTCAATAAAGGTGTACCTACATTAAAACAAATGACAATAGGTGCCCTTAATGTATTAGATAATGACGAAGATGGTTTCTTTCTGATGGTTGAAGGTGGTGCTGTGGATTGGGCAAGCCATGGCAATACAACAGCTCGTATGATTGAAGAACAAATTGATTTTAATAAGTCAGTGGATGCCGTTGTTAGTTGGGTAAACCAAAACTCTAGTTGGAATAAGACATTGGTAATTGTAACCGGTGATCATGAGTGTGGTTATTTAACCGGTCCGGATTCTGATTCGACCTGGGAACCTGTTGAAAATAATGGAGCAGGTAATTTGCCCGGCACTCAATGGAACAGCGGTAGTCATACGAATCAATTAATCCCATTGTATGCAAAAGGTCAGGGGATTCGGTTGCTTCGCCGGCATGCAGATGAATTTGATTTTAAAAGAGGTTATTATTTACAGAATAGTGAAGTTGGTCAAACAATGCTTAGTTTATGGACTGAACAGTAATAATTTTTCTTTTGCTTTTCCTTCAAAATAATAATAAGATGAGGGTAGTATCAGGTCAAAAGTAAAAAGCTTACCACGTGAAATGCGACGAAGGAGCATATTTCACTGTGGGCAAAAGACAAAAGTATAATATGCAGATAATATATCCAATATACGATAACTTACCCGTCTGTACATCGTTAACACTACAGTAGCTGAAATGCCCTGTTAAAATTAAAGAGGAAAAAGCCATGACTCAAAAGAACATTCCGTATTTTATCAGTCTTGCAGATACTCCTAAACTTACCCAGATGGCAGGGTTGGAGACGACGATTCTTACTGGATTGCATGGTGGGAAGATGATGATGGTACTCAATGCCACGTTACCAGGTCATACTGTGCCATTACATTCTCATCCACACGAGCAAATTGGAATGGTATACGCTGGCAAGGCGACACTGCGCATCGGGGACGAGGAACGCACCGTACAAAAGGGGGATTTCTACTGCATCCCTGCAAACGTTTCGCATAGTGACACCTGTATAGGCGATCAGCCTTTTGTGATGTTGGATATCTTCTACCCTGTGCGAGAAGATTTTATTGAGAGGCTCAATCAATCCTCAGATGTACAGAGACAAAAACAAGAGGGGGAATGAATTAAGCACCTCAGCTAACACGGGTTTTGCGGTTCACGGAGTTTATCCTGAAGAGCATCGAAGGGTTCGCCCAAATGCTCTGCACTCCGCAAAGTCCAAAAACGTTGTTTTTCATGCAAATAGAACCCTTACTAATAGATAAATAATGATAAAAAATAAAATTGCCATACTATCTGATATTCATGGAAACTCTTGGGCATTAAGAGAGGTTCTTGCTGATATTGAGAGTAAAGGGATTGAGACGATAATTAATCTTGGTGATAGCTTGTACGGACCCTTGGATCCGCAGGGTACGTTTAATTTATTAAATGAAAATAAAGTAATAAGCATTTTAGGAAATCAGGATAGCTTTATTCTTGAGAATCTTGACTCAAATTCTGATTTGATTACTTTAGAGTTTGTAAAAGCCCAGATAGTTAATGATATAGTTGATTGGTTAAAAAAACTTCCTTTCGATTTGATTTATGAAAATGAAATTTATTGTTGTCATGCAAGCCCAACTAGCGATTCAACTTATTTATTGGAAGACATTCGGCCTGATTATGTAACAGTAAAGGATAACCAAGAAATAGATAGATTATTGAAAAATATTAAACAAAAGATTGTTGTTTGTGGACATAGCCATGTTTCAAGGATAGTTGAGACTGATAAGAAGATAGTTATTAATACTGGGAGCGTTGGATTACCAGCCTATGATGATGATTTGCCAATTCCTCACAAGATGGAAAATTTCTGCTCCCACGCAAGATATTCAGTTTTGTCATTCACTAATAATTCAGTTAATATTGACCAGATTTCAATTTTGTACGATTATGAAGTTGCAGCAAAAATGGCAAAGGAAAATAATCGAAACGATTGGGCTAATTGGATAAGAACAGGACGGATATAATAATGCACGAAAACAAAACAATATATATAAAAAATAGGCGGGACAGCAGGTATATCAATGGTTATAGTCCGCTTCAACCTTTTTGCAACTTAATAGGTGAATCAAACTTAACCACCTACTTTTCATATGTGTGCCGAGAAGTAGTGATCGGCAATTAATAACCACTGCATGATGTAATTGAGATGGTGGAGTTGACCACTGACGATAAATGTCAGGGTCTTTTGACCCACCGAAGTCATCTTGCAGGAGAGGGCTTCAAACCACCTAAAAGTGCTTTGGTAAAGAGTCAAAGTACTGAGCGTTTAGGAAAAGTGCACCCAAGAGGTGTACTGGTATGGTTAATAGAGATGAACGAAAGTGAACCGCTGATAAGGTGTTAAGAAAGTGGTGCATTCTATCAAAAGCTGTAGAGGTATGAATACAGTGATAAGTACGGTGGAAACCTGTTTACTGACTGTACGGCAGGCGTCACATTCAGGCGGCATAGCCTGCCCCGTTTAGCGGGGAGTATTATTCGGGCTTAATTACGGAACTCGGGAACCTGCATTGCAATGCTAAGGGAAATACATAAATAGAAATACAATCTAGAGCTAAAATATCGAAGAGCAGTGTAGGGACGGACTAATCCGTAGTAGTGATGAAGCATCTGTAATGGATGTGGAGCGAAGGGCTTAGCTAATATGTTTTACGTTTTGCCAACCTGAGAGGGAATGAGCTTTTTAATGTAATCCATATTAGAAGAGCCGTATGACGGGAGACTGTCAAGGTTCTGTGAGAGGCTTGGGGTGAAATTCTCCTTGCCTACTCGATACCAAACGTTAGCTGGCTAAGGAGTGTTTATATGAACCACAAATTAAATTTAAAGATAATCTCAATATTATTATTTGTCGCTTTTATCATTCTTTCCTGCCAGACTAGCAGTAATTCTGATAAAGATGAATCCGTTATTTGTTCCTCTCAAGAAACCCCGGAATATGTTCTCCCTTATCCAGTTGGAACTACATATACCTGCATTCAAGGCTATGTTGGCCGTACTTATCATAAAGGAGTTTTTAAATACGGTCTGGACTTTTCAATGTCCATAGGATCTATTGTGACATGCGCTCGTAGTGGACGTGTTGTTTTTGTCGAAGAGAGCTTTTCTGATGAAGATTATGGCATAGAAAAAGCAAATCTTGTCGTCGTATTGCATACTGACAGTACTTATGGAAGGTATGTTCACCTTACAAAAAATGGAGCTTTAGTAAACCTCAATCAAACAGTTGCCCAATGCGATACAATTGGATTGAGTGGTAGTTCTGGAT
>Ga0315543_1001407_pt1 | contig 26070 bp, 20 predicted proteins | sample SalMarSW160210MG_2_FD_203098 | JGI IMG/M metagenome (GOLD analysis project Ga0315543, IMG submission 203098) | Salt marsh sediment microbial communities from the Plum Island Ecosystem LTER, Massachusetts, United States - Salt Marsh Sediment SW1601-210 ... | reverse complement strand
CTTTTTGCTTTAGGAATAGTCCTGCTATCCTTTGATAGTATCAGGAAGATTGGAATTGGACTTTTTGCTTCTGCAGGTTTGGCTGGAATTATTATTGGTTTATCCGCGCAAAAAGTAGTTGGAGCATTATTAGCTGGTATTCAAATTGCAATTACCCAACCTTTTAGAATTGATGATGCTGTATTTGTTGAAAATGAATGGGGTTGGATAGAGGAAATAAATCTAACCTATGTGGTGGTAAGAATTTGGGATAAACGGCGATTAGTCCTTCCATCAACTTACTTTTTAGAAAAACCATTTCAGAACTGGACACGAACATCTGCTGAAATAATAGGCTCCATTTTTATTTACACTGATTATACAATCTCCTTCCAGGCAATGAGAGATGAACTTTCAAGATTATTAAATGAAAGTGAATTGTGGGACAAAAATGTAAATGTACTTCAAGTAACAGATTCCAAGGAATCTGCTATAGAAATAAGGATACTTGTTAGCGCAAAAAACTCACCAACAGCATGGGATTTAAGAGTATATATCAGAGAAAAAATGATTGAATTTATTAAGAAGAATTATCCTGAAAGTTTACCAAGAACAAGAGTAGCACTTGAAAAGGAGAAAAGCACGAACGCATAATCGAGCAGGTGGCTGACCCCGGGGTAACCGGAGCCAGTGCACCTCTTCCCGATACACTTCGTTACGGGACAGGCACACCGCAATTGCTCTCGCAATTGTGTACGGGTCTCGCCTGCCTTCGCCGGAGCGGCTACGCGCAGGCAGGTATACAGCGGTTCGTTAAGTAGCGGGGAAATAAGTTTGTAAAGGTCAAGTAAAGAGATGAACCCCCAAGACTTCAATCTATCAAGCGTAATAGTAGTACCCAGAATCGGACTTTGCGCAATAGCCCAACCACCCATAAGTGAACGACTCCAGGCATAGGCCCGACCTGGATCAACACCTAAACGAATAAGGCTACGCCTCTTTTTTTCCGGCTTTTTCCAGTGATGCCAGATACAATACCTGAGTCTGTTACGCACCCAGCCATCGAGTTCATTGAGTTTCCCCTGAATATAGGCAATTCGGTAGTTGTTTATCCAACCTCTTTGTACTTCATTCAGTTTATGGATGCGCTCGTCGAAACTCATTGGTGTGGTTTTCCGGGTGATACTTTTAAGCTTTTGCTTCAGCTTACTCCAACTCTTGTCGGATACTACCAATTGATATTTGTCAAAAAATTGAATTTCCGGTAAAATTCTGTTGTCAAATTATTATTTCCAAATAATTGAACTTAAGATTATTACATATTTAATAACCATTGTTAATGCCTTAAGAAAAATCAACCTGACTGATTAGTTACCAATTAACTAATTCTTCCGATCACCACCGGTTCATCTACTTTCATGATGCCGGTAATGGTGCAATCAACAAAGCTGTTTCTCTTCAGGTTTTGTCCTTCGATAAGAACCGGGATATAATGTTGTCCATATCCTGATGCCCGATTTCCTACAACTTTTTCGATCAGTACTTTTTGAGTTTTCCCGATGAAGGCGCTGCGATAGGAAAGTTTTTGTTTGTCGGAAAGCTGGCGTATCATTTTACTCCGGCTGTTTTTGATTTCCTCCGGAATGTGATTTTCCATTCGTTCTGCCCGCGTTCCTTTCCGGATGGAGTATTTGAAGGTGTGGATATGGCCGAATCCGATTTCTTCAATAACATCACAGGTTTGATGGAAGTCCTCCCCGGTTTCATCCGGGAATCCGACCATGATATCGGTGGTGATGTTGAAATCAGGAATCAGGGTGCGGATCTTGCTAACCATGGAAAGAAAGGTTTCTACGCTATACATCCTTCTCATACTGGTTAATATCCTATCCGATCCGCTCTGAAGGCAGAGGTGTAGGTGGGGAGTCATTCTGGGGTGTTTGAGCAGATCGAAAAAGCGGTCATCAAATCCATCCGGCTCTATGGACGATATTCGCAGGCGGAAATCACCATCCAGATTCAGGATTTTCCCGACAAGCTTTACAAAGTTTACATCTCCATCGGAATACCTGCCAATGTTCACTCCGGTAAGGATAATTTCCCGGAATCCAAAATTGGTTACCTGGCGGATATTTTCCAGGATATCATCAACCGGCCGGCTGATCGCTCTTCCCCGGACTTTCGGAACGATGCAAAAACTGCAGAAGTTATCGCATCCCTCCTGGATTTTAATCATGCTCCGTGTGTGGAATGTTTTGCTTGCCGGTGTGTACCCGAAAAGATCCGGGTTCAACTCGTCGGGATGCAGTAGCTCCCCTTTAAAATGGGCATCAATAAGGGAAAAAATACTGCTTTTTCTGGAATTTTCAATGACATAGGTGATCTCATTCCGCTTCTGCAGCTCCTCCTTGTAGTTGTTGGCAAGACAACCGGTAACCACTACTACGGCTCCTTCTTTTTTCCGGATTGCCTGGTTTATCAGGTTCCTTGATTTCTGGTCACTATGATGGGTGACGGTACAGGTGTTTATGACATATACATCAGCTTCTGTATCGAATGTACCTACTTCAAATCCTGATTCTGCGAATTGTGATGCAATGGCATCCGTTTCATACTGGTTGAGCCTGCAACCCACTGTTTTAAAAGCAATTCGTTTCTTCATGTGTGATCTCCAAACCCGTTTCTGTGGGTACGCAAAGTTGATCATATTTTCAAAATAATCAAAACATTTGGAATGGTCCCAGCTTACCGAAAAGCGAATACTTACAGTTTCTCCAAATCGGTCAGACCGGCTTCCTTACGCATGTCATCCCGCAGCGGTCAGACCGTAACCTTCAACCTGTTACCATATGGTAGTTTGACGATAAGACACCGTCAGGTCAGAAAGACCCTGACGGGTCTATTGACTTCAATCGGATCATGTTTCCTTCTATTGCCCCGGCATTTCCCGGAGGTGATATAGCCATGTTCCGGAGAATCCCGATGGGGCCTTTGTCAAATCATCATGTGACATGCCGGGGGATAATTGCCGGTTTTACTGCTTATCCGAATGTTCCCGTCTGCCGGGTCGCCATTTTAGCAGGAGTACAATGCTTAATCCCCAGATGAAGTTTGATGAAGCCGTTTCAATGAAATGAATTTTTTGTACGGCAGGAGGCATTAACGGATTCGGGATCAAATGTGAATCGTTCATGATCAGTGCAAAAAGAATTCCGGTAAACAGACCCACCTCCCAGACTCCTCCTTTCATAGAACGGATAACCAGTATAGCCAGCAATACCCAGATCAGGCCGCGACCTGTCTGAAAGAAATAGAGACAGGGACTCTCCCTGAGGGTATGGGAAAAATGGGTAAAAAATCCACCATAATCTTCGCCATTATAATAGGTGCGTACTGCCTCATTTTGCCACGCAACGTAGTATCCGAATATGAAATAGATCAACGGATACACGATAAGAATCAGGAGCAGGATCTTCCAGATCCAATCCTTTCTATCTTTATCGAACAGGATGAATGAAACGGATCCAGGCCCATCTTCCGGTTTTAATTTTCCCAGAAGAGGTACAGCGGCTGCCGGGAAAACCAGGATAATGGGTACTGTATAGAGAAACAGGTTGGAGATGCTTTCACCAGAATCCACGAAAAACCAGTATTCAATGATACTTAAGAAGGTCTTGATAAAATAAAAAAGAATGGCTGTAATGACCATTAACCTGATCCCGTGTAAACGGGACCTCACGATGAACCAGGTGAGGATGATTGTATCGATTAAACAGACCAGTGAGATCCGGAGCATTGAGGATGCAGAAGAACCGGAGGCCACCTCAGAGGCATCCGATTGAGAAGTCACCAGCAAACCACCGATGGAAAGAAGAATGAACATCAGCAGGGTCAGGATGATGACCTTCAGAATTAAAACAAGAGTCGTTTTCATGAGAGTGTGTATTAAGGATTCATTTTTGATCTATAATTTTGTTGTTTAAAATTTCTTTTAACGCTTTTCTGCCCCACCGCAGGTTGGTTTTGTAAATTGCTATTCCATTCTCCAGGGCAAGTTTCCCGTGCAACGACATCCTGTGGCTCTCGCGATCGAAATTCGCTAACAGGATTTTGATGTATTCCCGGGTTTCCGAGATGAACGATTTCAGGAAACCAATTTTCTGTTCTTCAGGCAGTAAATCTTCCATCAGGGCAAAACGCAGCATGGTTTCGTCCATTCGCTTGCTGATGTCCTCGCTTTCAAGAGGTTTTCCAAGCCACCTGGCCAGGATTTCAATGCCTTCCGGTGTGATTGCAAACGGATTGGGAGTGTTCACCGGATCGCCCGATTTTTTACCCTGGACGATCAATCCAAGCTTCTTCAGTCTTTTTAATGCAGGATAAATTGTACCGGGACTGCTGCTGTATTCACCCAGCGCTGTTGTTCCGAAAATTTTACGGATCCGGTAGCCGGACAGGGATTGTCTTTGAAGCAATCCCAGAATTGCATAATCGAGCGAGGTTGGATTACTTACTGATTTTTTATTTGTCATGTCTTATAGTACGAATCGTATCAACAAATATAATACGAATCGTACTAATATGCAACTATTTTTTCATTTTTTTTCTGACAAAAAAAAATGAGTAAAAATGAGTCCTGACAACTTCTACAATCAGAATATCACAGCAGGTGAATATTATTTTCTGCGCATTTTTTCATCATTGCTTCCGGCCATATGCTTGCCTGCACTTCTCCGATATGGGCTTTTCGCAGGTAGAACATACAGAGTCTCGACTGGCCGATACCGCCGCCGATGGACAGGGGCAGTTCATCATTGATCAGCTTTTGATGGAAGAAGAGTTTTTTCCTTTCCTGCAGGTTTCTGATTTTAAGTTGTTCGAGCAATGATTCCCGATTTACCCGGATGCCCATGGAGGAGATCTCAAGGGCGCTTTCCAGAACGGGATTCCAGACAATGATATCGCCATTAAGGCCTCGATAACCTTCTTCATTCGTCGTAAACCAGTCATCGTAATCGGGTGCTCTCCCGTCGTGCGGAGCACCATCGGACAGATCATGTCCGATACCGATGATAAAAACCGCACCATACTCCCTTGTGATTCGATCTTCTCTCTCTTTTGGTGAAAGTCCGGGGTATTTCTGCAACAACTCTTCCGCATGGATAAAAGTGATATGTTCCGGGAGGATCTCCCTGATTTCCGGGTAATTTTCAAAGATGATAAATTCCAGGCCCCGCATAACGGTGTAGATCTCTGCGACGGTTTTTTTAAGATAGTCAAGATTTCTCTCTTCCGGTCTGATGGTTTTCTCCCAGTCCCACTGATCGACATAGACTGAGTGCAGGTTTGATAGTTCCTCGTCGGGACGGAGTGCATTCATATCGGTATAGATCCCGCGTCCCGTTTCAATATTCAATTCTGCTAGCATCAACCGTTTCCATTTTGCCAGTGACTGGACCACTTCCACCTCTGCATCGTTCATATCCCGGATGGGAAACGAAACGGGGCGTTCCACACCATTCAGGTCATCGTTGATACCGGTTCCTTTCAAAACGAACAGGGGTGCGGTTACCCTCCGGAGTTTCAGTTCGGCTGAAAGGTTGACCTGAAAATGATCCTTGATCAGCTTGATCGCGTTTTCCGTTCTCTTGACATCGAGAATACCTTTGTAGTTTTCGGGAATTTGCAGGCTGCTCATGTTGTCAGTTTTTTGGTTAAAAAAAAGCCTTCCGGTAAGGGAAGGCTTTCATGTTATTACATAACATCATATCCTCCCTATGGTCGAATAACCGGGTTATTATTAAGGATATGATTAATTATTCTCATCAGGTAAATGTAATTATTTTTCAGTTAACATAAAAATCCAGAACCTTTCCTTAATCCATCTTGGTGGCGCTTTCCAGTTTCTTCAAGATTGAAAATACAAACGTTTACTTGCTTACCCGTTCCAGGAACTTCAAAATCGAGAAGATAAAGACCGCAGCGAGCAAGCTGCAAACAATAAAGATCAGCCATAATTGCCAGAGGTCAAGTTTGCCCCAGAAAAAGCTTCCAACAAATAAAAGCTTATTTCCAACCGCGGTTGCAAGTAACCATCCTCCCTGCATTACTCCCTGAAATCTTACCGGGGCTACCTTTGAGACAAATGATAATCCCATTGGGCTCAGAAAAAGTTCTGCAATGGTAAGTACGAGATATGAAGACATCAACCAGTAGGGCATTACCCGTGAGGAATCGGGAACAGGATTATATTTTATTGCACCCGAGGCATCGACTATCTGTAGTTCGTGAGGAGATACAAGTTTGAGAGATCCAATGAGGATCACTACAAAGCCAAATGCAGCTATGATCATTCCTATCCCGATCTTTTTTGGAGTGGAAGGCTCTTTCCCCCTTTGGTTAAGCCACGAAAAGAAGCCCATTACTACAAACGTCAGGGCCACGATAAACAATGGGTTGAACGATTGGAATACTTCAGGTGCAATTGGGTTTTGAGATTCAGCATTCCTGAAAAGGAATGTCGCTGCCGTACTACCAGCGACAAAAAGTGCAGCTCCAATCAGGCGGGTATTAAGGGGTCTGTTCTTTCCTATTATCATAATGAATCCTGAAATCAGAGCAAGAACAGCCAGAATATTCGAGAGACTAAAAAACATGTAAGTAAACCGTCCAACCTCTTTGACAGTATAGTCTCGTGCAAAGAATGTTAGTGTCAGACCATTCTGGTGAAAGGACATCCAAAAGAAGACAACAACAAAGAAAACCAGTATTAAAGCAATAACCTTTTGTTTTTCTTCTTTCTTCGAGATCATGATCATCCATGTTACAAAGGCTGCAAACAGACCAAATGCTGCACCAGTGGCTATGTCTTTCACCAGGCTGATCAGAAAAGCTACTATAACACCTGCAATCAACGCAACCGGAATGGCCAATGGGAATTCTCCCAGTGAGATTGTCTTTTCACCCTTGATCTTCTCTTTGGCCGGGAGATGACGATTAAAAATGATATATACCACGAGTGAAACGACCATTGCAGCAGCGGCAATGCCAAAGGCATAGTTGTAACCTACGGAGAAACTATGGAGGTAATCATCCGCAAAAGCGGACAGGTCGGTTACTACTCCGCTAAGATTCACCTTATCAGCAATAACCTGAAGTTCGTCAGGATTCTGAAGGGTCCCGTTTTTAAATTGATGACAAAGAGCAGGTAGACTTCCATCATGAAGGAATCCCTGGGTTTTTAACCACCAGTTTCTGGCACCGTTGGCAGCAAAGGGAGCAAAAAAAGCGCCCACGTTAATACCCATGTAGAATATCATATATGCTTTATCTCTAACCTTTTCATATTTGGGATTATCATACATCTGACCAACCACTGCCTGAAGATTACCTTTAAACATTCCATTGCCAAAAGCAATTGTAAACAGACCTGCTATCGTTATCGGAAGAGACAGGCCAGGCATAGCCATAACAGCATAGCCACCAAACATTACGATTTGTCCAATAAGAATAACCGATTTGTATTTCTTGGTAGCATCAGCCAGTATACCACCTATCAGTGCAAGGGCATAAATCGCGAAATAGAACCAGCTATATATATCGCCTGCTGTGTCTTCCACAAGACCGAATTTTGCTTGCAGGAATAAAACCAAGATGGCCATCATAGTATAAAATCCGAATCTTTCACCCATATTGGTAAAAAATGCAACAAGTAATCCTTTAGGATGGTTCTTAAGCATTGTATTTGATTTTAATGAGTATTTTACCAGAATTAGACAAATATACTTATCTTTTTCATTTGTAAAATGAAAAATTCCGGTGTGTCAGTTTTTAGAATCTTTCTAAAGTGTTTTAAATTCAGAATGAAGCTGTTAAATTTGTATCTGAGGTTTGTGGTACCCGGTGAATTACCGGTGCAGTTTTAGTAACCTGACAACATGTAATGTAATTGTTAAAAATTCGGTGAGTGATGAAAATATTCCGAGCAGATCAAGTAAGAGAAATTGATGCTTATACCATTGAGCATGAGCCAATACGTCCCATTGACCTGATGGAGAGAGCTGCCCGTCAACTGCATCATTGGATCACAAAACGATATTTTCAGGACAGAAAAGTCAAGGTTATTGCAGGGCCGGGCAATAACGGTGGGGATTCCTTGGCCCTGGCGCGAATGCTGGCAGATGATTTTTATGACGTAGAAATCTATTATGTTAAATTTACAGATAAGGTTTCGGACAGCTGGAAGATTAATCATAAACGGATTATTGAACAGGGAAGCGTAACCGTTCATACCCTGGCTCAAGGAGACGAGCTTCCTCACTTTGACCCCTGTGATCTGTTGATTGACGGGTTGTTTGGATCGGGACTCTCCAGACCCCTTAACGGATTCCCGGCTGAGATTGTCAGGTGGATGAACCATATGGGAAATGAGATCATCGCTATCGATGTTCCTTCCGGTCTGATGGGAGAAGATAATTCCGGGAACGATCGGGAAACCATCATGCATGCAACCATTACACTTACGTTTCAATTTCCCAGCCTCTCTTACTTTTTTGCAGAAAATGAATCCTGTTTAGGCAACTGGCATATCCTGCCAATCGGTCTCCATCAGGAGATCATTGATAAAATGGAAACAGACTACTTCTTTTTAACAAAGGAGTTTGTCTCATCACACCTTAACAGGAGAGACAAATTTTCTCATAAAGGTACATTCGGACATGTTTTACTGGTATCTGGATGCTATGGTAAAATGGGGGCAGCCGTCCTGGCTTCCCGTGCCTGCCTGAGGACAGGTACAGGATTGATGACTGCACATATTCCAAAATTCGGATACGAGATCATTCAAACAGCACTGCCGGAAGCGATGATCAGTATTGACCAGTCGGATATCATCTTTACCCGGATTCCCGATCTCGATCCATATCAGGCAATTGGTATAGGACCTGCTATCGGTTGCCGGAATAATTCACAGAAAGGATTGCATGAGTTACTTGATAAAGCGGAAGTACCCCTGGTCATTGATGCTGATGCCATAAACATTCTTGGAGAAAACAGGGAGTGGATTGAACAGGTTCCCGAAAACACAATCTTCACTCCCCATCCGAAAGAGTTTGAACGGCTGGCAGGAAAAACCAGCAATCATTATGAGCGGAACAGGAAACAGATCGAGTTTTCAAAACAGTATCATGCCATTGTGGTTTTGAAAGGTGCCCATACATCCATTTCATGTCCGGACGGGACATGTTATTTCAACACTACAGGAAACCCGGGGATGGCAACCGCAGGAAGCGGTGATGTGCTGACCGGTATAATCCTTTCACTCCTTGGACAGGGGTATCAGCCTAAACTGGCGGCACTCATCGGAGTTTACCTGCACGGCCTTGCCGGTGACCTGGCTAAAAAACAGTTCGGTGAAGAGGCACTCATTGCTACCGATATAATAGAAAATCTGGGAAATGCGTTCAACGAAATTAGAAACCATGAATAATTCCAATAAGAACAAAGTGAGAATCCTTCTGCTGTTCCTCCTTCTCGTGTTTATAGCAGGATGCAGTATAGTGGAATATTACCAGCGTGGACGGGCTCTTGCCGAATCGGACCAGATCCCGGCAAATAGCCTGGTTTATGCCTTACCCAGGACATCCCTTTCTTTTGATGTGACGGTAAAAAAGACCATGTTTACACACGGACCCTATTACAAGTATGCTGAAAAATACCTTGGTATTACGGATGTTTCTGATGAAGATTGGGTTGAATGGACCATATCGGATATTAATATCAGGGGAGAAGAAGAGATCGATCCGGAACAATATTATATGATTGAATCCGATGGTCCCCTGGAAGTGAATGCTCTCGCCCTGTCAAAAACGGGAATGATTTTGACACCAAATCCAGGAATATATACAGATAAACCCGTGATTCAATCCAATGTTTCGGAAAATCCCGAACCGATATTTCACACCGATCTATCCGTTAAACGGAATATCGCTATGGTGTACGATACCAATTACCGGTTTATTGAAACGGATACCGGCTTTGTACAGGTTCCCTATTTGTACGAACGGGAAGTTCATTTGACCCTTGAAGAACAAGCAGAAGAAGCAGCAAATTTTATCATCAAGATACGCAAGAGAAGATTCAAGCTGATGTCAGGACAGTATGATGTCTTTCCCGAAGGGATAGCCCTGCAGTATGCTGTCGAAAACCTGACCGTGCTCGAGAAGGAATATGTTGCCCTTTTTATCGGTAAATACATGGATGAGTACCACCGCCTGTCCTACCGGTATATTCCGGGTGAAAATCCGTTGGACCTCCCTCATCTCCTGTTCAGGTTTTCACTACAATACGGTGTTGTACCGGTAACCGACCTCACCGGAAAGCCGGTCATGCTGGAAATTACAAAACAGGGCACTTCAAAGATCATTGATAACCTGACCTATACCCCTGCTGAAGAAGGCGAAGAGGATAACAAAGCACTATTCTACCGGATCCCGGAGGTCGCAACCATTAGAGTAATCGATGAGCAACATGTTCTGGCTGAGAAAGATCTCCTGATCTATCAATTTGGCCCGACCGTGAGGTTGCCGGTGAATTTTATGTTGAAATAGAAATACGGCCTACGGTTGACGGTTAAGAAACCCGCCCTGTGAAATAGCAGCTTTGTCCTTGACAGAGTACTAATGCAAGGCATTATTTCACAGGGCGGGCTTCTTAACCTATCACCGATAGACGAACATAATTGTCTGTCAGCATGAAGATCACACCAATGTGTCTGAAAAAAGATATTTTATTGATTACCTGTTTTAGAAACCTACTCCTTGATCTCACTGACAAACGCTGCCTGGAAATCAGTCCAGCCCATGGATTTGTAGTTGTCTTTGGCAAAATAGCTCAGAATGGGTTCCAGTTTATCGGGAGTAAAGTATCCCGGAACGGATGTAAGAAGCTGAAGATCTTCATTCATGTAAGCGACGGAAGGATAGCCCATTTTCCCTTGAAGCAAAGCAACTGCCAGTTGATGAGGATTGCGTGGACCTCCACCCTCATTTACAAATATATTTCCTGCAAATTCAATTGGTTCGGTGGATTCAGCATTGAACTTCACCGCATAATAGTTTTCGTTCAGGTACCTGGCAACGACCGGGTGTGTGAACGTTTCCCTGTCCATCTTCTTACACCATCCACACCAGTCTGTATAGACATCAATGAACAATTTTTTTGGACTCTTTTTGCATAGTTCAACCGCCTCCTCAAAAGAATACCATGTTACTTTTACCGGTTTCTCCTGGCTGAACACGACCAGTTGAATGACGATAAAGAATATAGTTGTGATAATCCTTTTTTTCATGATCATATAAAATAATTGTTTTTCTTTAATCTGCAAAAATAATACCAAAATATAAATATATGTAAATATAATTATTATTTACTATTTAAAAACACTATTCAACAAAGATATGGACATTTTCCTGCACATTTGTCATATCCATGACACGTTGTATCGTTTTCTGCCACAGTGTTTGGAAGCACTGATTTTTTGATGAATATACGTAAATATTTCAAAATGGTTTTTACTTTGTCCATAATCACTTTGCAGCCGGTTTATTTTTCTTATTTTTAAAGCTTCAAACGCTACCAAATCATTTACCTTATAACCTATGGAAACGATTAACAAAACGTTACGTGATTCTGCCCCAATGCGGTGGTTTATGTTAGTACTGGTCAGTATGTTGATGGTTTCAACCTACTGGTTCCAGGATTTTTTCTCGGGTCTAAAAGGACTGATGGAATCCGAGCTTGGATTTACGAGTGAGGAATTCGGCAGGATCATCGGATTAACCACGTTGGCAAACCTGTTTGGTATGATCATCGTAGGGGGGATCATTCTGGACAGATGGGGCATCCGGATAGCCGGAATTGTCTTTGGTGGTCTGGCTACGCTTGGAGCCACCATCACCGCCCTGGCCTCTTACGGATTTTTCGGCGAAAGCCACACCACCATGCTGGTGATGATGATTATCGGCCGCATACTTTTCGGGTCCGGCCTTGAAATAGTCTGTGTAGTTTGTACGCGGACTATTGTAAAATGGTTCAAGGGATATGAACTGGCGTTAGCCATGGCGATCAATATGGGGTTTGGCCGGTTAGGTTCTGCAATGGGTATTGCTCTTTCGATTGATATTGGAGGGAACAGTGTACCACCTGCAGTGGCTTTTGCCGCAACCCTTATCGGGATATCGCTCATCATTTTCCTGATTTATACCATATTTGATATAAAGATTGACCGACAGGTTACCGAGAGAGTGGAAGGAGCGGATGAAGAATTCAAATTTGCAGATTTGGTAAAGCTTGCCACCAACCGTTCTTTTGTTTTTATCGCACTGTTGTGTGTAACCTTCTATTCTGCTGTGTTCCCGTTTATCCAGTATGCTCCTGATCTTTTGGTCAATAAATTTGGTTTTACCTACGACCTGCCGGAAAGTGGCAGGTATTTTCAGATTTTTGGCAGTGTGTCACTGGGGAATGCCACCATATTTCTCGGGTTGTTTATTTTTGGCGCTGTCTTCTCCATGGTCCCGGCAAGGATGAAAACCCTTGGGATGAAGATCCTCTCTTTCGTGATCATTTTACTTTTGTTCTTTCTTTTTGTACGGGCTTTATGGGGGACCCTGTCCGTATGGTTTACGAACGGACCCAAGACCGCAAGCCTGATCCCGATGGGAACCATTTTATTCACACCCATTTTCGGGAGTTACGTTGACCGGAAGGGGAAAGCAGCTTCGTTAATGATCCTGGGATCCCTGCTGCTGATTTTCGCCCATTTATCCCTGTCCATATTTAATCATGTGATTCTAGGGTATCTTGGTTTGCTCAGCCTTGGGATTGCTTTTTCGCTTGTACCTGCTGCCATGTGGCCTTCGGTAGCAAAAATTGTTGCGGAAAACCGGCTCGGGACAGCGTACGCTGCAATGTTCACCGTGCAGAATTGGGGATTGGCACTCTTTTTCTGGGGAATTGGAGCAGTACTTGACCTGGTGAATCCTACCGTTGTTCAGACCCTGGATAACTACAGGGAGCAATTTGAAATGCAAGGGCTTTCATCGGTAGAGATCAGTGAGCAAATCAATCATCTGAAAGAGATTGGGGAGATCCCGTTGTACAATTACACCATCCCGATCGGGATGCTGGTTGTTCTGGGGATCGTGGCCATCTATTTTGCCTTCCAATTGAAGAAAGCCGATGCGAATCAAAAATACGGTCTGGAATTGCCGTCCGGAGAAAAACCGGAATAACATAAACAGAATCAATCATACATGTTTAAATAAAATACATATTCTATGAGCAAAGAAATATTAGATCTTGAACCAAAGGAATTGTGGAAGCACTTTTACAGTTTAACTCAAATTCCGCGGCCTTCGAAAAAGGAGGGTGCAGCAGTTCAGTTCGTCAGGGAATTTGGCGAGCATCTTGATTTGGAGACCCTGGTTGATGACGTTCAGAATGTAATCATAAGAAAACCTGCAACACCGGGAATGGAAAACCGGAAGGTTGTTATTCTCCAGGGTCACCTTGATATGGTTCCCCAGAAAAACAGCAACAAGGAACACGATTTTGAAAAGGATCCGATTGAAGCCTATGTGGATGGGGAATGGGTCACAGCTGACGGGACTACTCTCGGATCGGATAATGGTATGGGTGTTGCAGCTGCCATGGCTGTACTGGAGTCAACGGATCTGAAACATGGACCCATTGAAGCCCTGTTTACCGTTGATGAAGAGACCGGAATGACCGGAGCATTCGGACTGAAGCCGGGATTATTGAAAGGCGATATCCTGATCAACATGGATTCGGAAGACGAGGGAGAGCTTTACGTGGGATGTGCCGGAGGAACCAATGCCAACATGAAGTTCAATTATACAGAAGAAGCAGTTCCTGATGATTATATTGCATTCAAACTTTCCGTTACCGGGCTGAAGGGTGGCCATTCGGGAATTGATATTCCACTGGAGAAGGGGAATGCCAACAAGATATTGAACCGTTACCTATGGCATGCATCGAAGGAGCATGGGATGAGGGTGTCAGGCATCTCCGGGGGAGACTTACGAAATGCCATTCCAAGGGAAGCGTTTGCAATTGTAACCCTGCCGGGGCAGCAAAAAGGAAAATTCCTGGAGTGTGTGAAAAAAATGGAAGGGATCTTCAAGCGTGAGCTTGCCGCGATTGATCCCGATCTTTCTTTTAGAGCCGATGATGCTGAAAAGCCGGAATCGGTAATGGACAGGGATACCCAGGATCGTGTCCTGAATGCAGTCTATGCCTGTCCGAATGGTGTGATACGAATGAGCAATGATATGGAAGGATTGGTTGAAACCTCTACCAACCTGGCTGTGGTTAAATCTGAAAAGGGACAGGTTGACGTGCTCTGTTTGTTAAGAAGCTCGGTGGATTCGGCCAGGGAGGATCTTAAGAACATGTTTCGCGCCGTATTCGAACCTGCCGGAGCAGAAACAACATTTGATGGGGAGTACCCCGGATGGAAGCCAAACATGGAATCACCCATCCTGAAAACAATGCAGGATGTGTACCAGAAAAAATTTGGGAAAGTCCCTGAAATTAAAGCCATTCATGCCGGACTGGAATGCGGATTACTTGGCGGTGTTTATCCAAACCTGGATATGATCTCATTCGGACCTACCATTCGGTTTCCACACTCACCGGATGAAAAGGTGAATATCGAAACGGTAAAAAAATTCTGGGAATTCCTGGTCGCTACACTGGAAGAGATACCGGTTAAATAAATAAAATATCATACCTGCTACTGTCTTCGGTTTCCTTTTGATATTATGACAGGAAATTTGAATACCAGCAATGGTAATCGGTTAGCGGTTACGATGCCCGCCAGACCAGATCTGTGTCGTTTATCCAAGTTCACCTGCTGAAGGCATAGCAGTCAGTGCGGACTACCTGCTCTTTTACTCCAATCACTTATTACAACACACCTCTCCACCTTAATCTTTTAAAGCAATTTGGAACAACTTGAAACAACCTGTCCCTAAGGGATGCCTGCCCGACGCCCGCCTGCCGCGGGCAGGGTTTACCAGCCTGTGGCTGGCAGGCGGGCAGGCGGCAAAACAATTTGGAACATGCTTAAACCATCATTCCGTCTCAAAGTCTCCCCATCTCTAAACTCTATTTCAGGGCATCTGCCGGAATCGCCATATCGGCTGAAAGATGCCTGAAATCTTTATCTCCTTTCTTCTCCTCATAATTTGCCAGTTCTTTAGCTATGAACTTTTCCATTTTATTGTTATTTTTTTCAATATCAGACTCCTTAAAGGTTTCCGGTTCCTGCCTATCAACCAGCTCTTTTGCCCTCTCAAAGAGATCCGCATCATCAATACTTATGGGGCTCAATCCGACATGAGGTTTCCAGAATCCGGTGATAACATCAACAATGACCACATACGTTTCGTTGGCGGCAAGCTCAGCAGTCATAAATTCTTTGTTTTCGGTCGATGCCCAAAAAATATGTTCCCCCGGATCACATTCATACCTCAAGTACTGTTTCCCTTTCAGTTCTGCAAAATAGCTGTCGTTATGAAAGAAATCAAACGCCATGGGTTTACCGTAAATACTGACCCGTACAAAATAGACAACGGCATTTCCTTCAGCAGGGGGTGTAAATCCCTGTGATAGAAGTGAGGAAAAGCCTGAGACCAAAGCCAATAACAGTGTAAAGATTAATCGTGTTTTCATTTTTCCTGGTTTTTGGTTATTAAATGGTTTCATTGGACTTCTATCAAAAGTACAAAAATACCCCGTCTTTTCTGGCTTTAATTCCTTATTTTTATCGTAACGAATCATTCATTCAATGTTAAATGAAAATTCAGTTTCTCATGGTTCGAATAATCGGTGCCTTTTTTTGCCTGTTGGTATATACTTCAAGCTATTCTCAAACCCTGGTAACTTTCCGGGTTGACGTGACTGATCCCTATAATAAAAAACTATTGGATACGGTTGCCGGTGATCAGGTCATTCTGCGTGGCAATTTCTGCGACTGGTCAGGGATTGATTACGTTTTAGAGGATAAAGACAGGGATCTTATCTATTCCGGTGATTTCATCATTGAGGGGGATACCGGGGAGGTGATTGAGTATAAGTACGCTGTTCTTAAAAAGGATGGGAACGTTTTTTATGAAACCAAAGCGAATCCGGACAACCTTCCGTACGGAAACCGGATCTTAACGATTGGGGAGGAACCCAATGATCCTTCGGTAGGAGTTTATATCACCAATCCCTATCGGCTGGGTAGCATCGGATTGGAGGTGAAATTTCCGATACATGAATTACAGGAAGATTTTATGAAAGTCAGGCAAACTCTGGAAGAGAATCACGGCTGTATGTACAGGTACACATCCAAAGAGGAATTTGACTCCCTCTTTGACCAGCAATATCGCTTGATCGACCATCCAATGTCCCCGAATGAGTTTTTCAAAATAATCACTCCTTTAACAGAGAAAGTGGGTTGCGGCCATACCAACCTCTGGATGCCGGGTGATTTCTGGGATATGGAACCGGAAAACATCTTTCCACTCCAGATCAGGATCCTTGAAGGGCATTTGGTGGTGTCTGGCAGCTATACCGATTCGGTTCAGGTGCCTGTTGGAAGCATTATTCACAGGATAAATAACCGACCTGCCCTGGATATATACCATGAAATGACAGCCAATTATTCGGCTGATGGCTATAATCCTAACTTTAAGCGCACTTCAGTAGAGCAGCGATTCCCGATGATCTATGCAAGACGATTCGGCTTTCCGGATGAGTACCGCGTACAGTATACAAAGCCCGGTACAGAAACCAAAGAGGAAATCATACTGAATCCTGCCACGCATCAGTCTGTCAGAGAGGTTGTGTTTGGTTCGTACGATTCTGAGTTAAGTCTTGATCTTCTGGAAGATAAAAGCACAGCCATCATGACGATTAGTTCTTTTATCTACTATGACCGGGTGGATTACTTTAAAGGATTCCTGGACAGTTGTTTTACGTTGATTAAAGAAAAGAACATTGAGAACCTGATCCTCGATCTGCGCAAGAATGATGGGGGGGATCCATTTTGTGCTGTCCCTCTCTTTTCTTACCTGGAACACAAACCGGTTCCCTATTTTGCCGAGCCGTATGGGAGGTATGCTGAATTTGCCAACCCCATCCCCCTGGCTGAGAAACGGTTTACCGGAAACCTCTATACCCTGCTTGACGGGCGCTGTTTTTCAACCAACGGTCATTTATGTGCCCTGTTGAAATACCATAAAATAGGGAAATTTGTTGGAACAGAAAGCGGAGCGACCTATACCTGCAATGCAGGAAGGGATCTGATGGTCCGCCTGAACAATACCCGGTTCATGCTTTATTTCGGGCGCAGTTCTTTCGCAGTGGCTGTGGAGGGTATGGATCAATGGGAACCCATCAAACCCGATTATCCGGTCCATGAGACCATCCAGGATCTGCTGGAGGGCAGGGATGTATATATGGAGATGGCATTGAAGCTGATAAAGGGAGGGGAGGAATAGAAGGATTGGGTTGAATAATAATACTTTATATTCGAACATTCAACCCCTTCAGGGTTGTAATCTACTTTTACACCTCAACCACCGGTTACAACCGGTGGCTATTCATTGTTCTACCCCTTCCGGGGTAAAATTCAGATGGTTAAAAGCTAATTTCAATATAATTACCTGGAATAATACCAACCTTAAGATGGTAATTTGAAATTTTGTTACCGAAATTGTGAAGTATTACACGGCAGGCAAACGGCAAGTAAACCCTGCCCGCCAGCCACAGGCTGGTAAACAAGCAGGCGGGCGGCAGGCACGGCCTGCGGAGCTGAAAATCACAAGCCATCATTAAACAACAACAAAGCTCTTGGATTGTTAATTGATCATTTCTTGTCAGCAAAACGCTCCTTCAGGTTGATGATTGCAGACAACCGGATGGTTGAATAATCAAAATCAATAAATCCTTGCTGAAATCCAATTTTGAAATTCCAGTTGGCATTCCTGTCACTCTTAATATTCAACCTGTACACCATGGGCCGGTCTCCATCTCCGATATAACCAATGTACCCGCCAAGCTGGTTTTCAATGATGAATCGTTCCCATTCCAGATTGATGCCTGCTCCATATAAAAAGGCATCGTTCTGGTAGTTTTTATCATAGTGCGTTTGATAAACATACAGGCCTGTCATTCCATATACACGAATATACCTGAGGTGCGGTTTTTCTACCGGATAACTTTTACCGAATGAAAGATCGAAATGATAGCCGGGGGAGTCTGCATACCGGGCGCCTTCCATATTTGAACCGGTTGCTGCTTTCAGGTTGATAGTTAAAAGAATACCGGGCAAACGAGCTCTCTCCTTAAGGATCTGGATGTATGTCCCAATGATCAGGTCCCCTGTGGCGAATCCTTTCCCATCGTAATCCCTGGCCCTTCTTTCATCCCTTGTGAGGGTGTCCATCCGGTAATATTCAAGGGGGATCCAGGTCAGGTTTAAACCAGCCCGGTTTTCGCAAACCGGGATAAAGATATCCGTATACAAATTGGTTGTCTTATCACCCTGACTGAAATACCCCTCTGCTCCGATGTCAAGGGTGAAATCCTGTAAAATGGTTCCGCATTTTATCGCCGGTACTGGAAGTGCATTTGGTCCCAGGTAAGATGGAGAAACAATCAGGTATCGGGTCCAATGCGTGACCCCATCCCAGTTGTGCTTTTCGTTCCACCATGTCCAGTCCTGGCAGTTGGCCAGTTTACTGTTACACAGAATAGTAAGGATGATAATAAACCAGTAATGTATTTTGCTCATGGTTGAGTTCAGTAAACCACAATCAACCGGCTGTGGTAACAGCATGATTCAATCAGTGCAGTGAAAATTACGGATAAATGGGGGATTTTCCAATGAGTAACGAATAACGAAAATATTTCCATGTTGTTGTGAATGCCAGGGAGTATGTCGATGGTGAACTTATCGAAGATACCGACGACTGGTATGCTCAGGATAAAGAGGGGAATATGTGGTACTTTGGTGAAGATTCAAGGGAGATAGAAGATGGAGAGGTTGTCAGTACAGCGGGTTCCTGGGAAGCAGGTGTGGATGGTGCATTACCCGGATTGATCATGCTGGCAAATCCCATACCGGGAATCTGGTACCGGCAGGAGTATTATGCGGGCGAAGCGGAAGATGTAGGCCAGGTTCTGAGCCTCTATGAGTCTGTAAACGTATCTTACGGCTCGTTTACCAATTGCCTTCAAGTCGCAGAATGGAACCTTCTTGAGCCGGGTATTGTTGAACACAAGTTCTATGCTACCGGTGTGGGTCTGCTGAAGGCAGTTGCAGTGAAAGGAGAATCGGGTTACGAAGATCTGGTGGATATTGAGTGATCAGTTCTTAATCAGTATATACGCATTGAGTGAAGTGGCTATGATCAGCCAGAGAAAATAGGGAAGAATAAGCAAGCTTTTCCAATCCATGATCCTCAGGTAACGGAAGAGAAAGAAACCCACCACCAGGAGCAGGGCTGCAATAACCAGCAAGGCAAAAAACACAAAGTGATACCGGAAGAAAAGGGGATTCCAGCTTACATTCAGTAAAACCTGGATCAGGAACAGAACGTACACGAATCGTGAATCGGTCGCAGTGGTTAAAGAAGCCATGTAAAAAGAGAAACAGAGCATGATGGTGGTCCATGCCACTCCAAACATCCAGCCCGGCGGGGTCCAGGGAGCAATGTTCAATTCCTGGTACCATGCCGAACGGGCACCCCCGCCCTGCAATACACCTCCGATACCCAGCGCACCAAAGTTGATAATAAGAAAAAGAATTAACCGGATGTAGAAATTCATGACCTTATTTTTAAGTTGATACTACAAATATATTGCTGTTTCCTCTTATTTTTTCTTCCACTTGTCGTGCCATTTTGTGCTTTTGTGCCTTGCTGGCAAAAAAATATGATTTTCCGCCACGAAAACACCAAGTCACCAAATCCCACGAAAGGTTTATATAATAAAGCGCTTTATCCCATGTCCTATATTTACCACATTAAAATTGATTAGATAACCTAGCCTTTTACCAGTTATTTTCAAATGGCTCAATACCTGGGCCTCCCAGACCGGATTTACTGTTTCAATTGCCTTTAGCTCACATATAACTTTATTCTCCACCAATACATCAAGTCGCAATCCTTCATTAAATTGGATTCCATCATATACAATAGGTATATCAACTTGTCTATGGTAATGCAATCCTCGTTTTTCCAATTCATGACAAAAACATATTTCATATACCTTCTCCAACAGACCAGGACCAAGGTTTTTATGAATTGTATATGCTGCATCAACAATCTTTTTCCCAATTATTTCCAATTCTTCCGGTAGCGGATCATATTGTTGTATCTTTTTACTTTTTCCTTCCATTTTTAGTGTCATTTTGTGCTTTGGTGCTTTGGTGGCATTATATTAGTTAGAGTTTTCCCTTGCTGTATTCCAGCAACAATTCCATCATGGCAGTGGCGGAAACTTTGCCTTTTGTTTCTATGAAATCCCGTGGTGTGGTATCGCCGATTTCATAGGTTATCCCAATTGCATTGAACTGTTTGTAAAACCAATTGTTCGAAAAAACGGCTGAATTAACTTCTGAACTTTGCTCATTTACCGTATAATCCGGGATCCCATTTTCAATTTTTTCCAACCAGCGGTCCTTGAAGTCGCCCAACACAATTGTGGAAGGATCGACTTCTTTGGTATAATAGACATCATACCAGGTTGAGTGAAAATCAAGCCCAAGCAAAATAGTCGCTTTATTCTTTTTCGATTCCTTAACAATAAAATCTGCAACCTGCCTGGTTTCCGGCTGGTAATAAGTTCCCCAGTCCCGGTTCAGATCAATACCACCGGCATTGTGGCGCCAGTGTCCCAGGTCCACGCCATCGGGATTCATCAGAGGGAAGATCAGTATCCTAAACTCCTTCAGAAATTGTCGGGATAGCGCTGATGGTTCGAGTATCGCTTCAACAAAAGCTTTCATGGCGAAATACCCGGTCACTTCCGGTGGATGTTGCCTGCTGAGGATAATCACGGTTGGTTTATTTTTGGATACCTCCAGGTCAGTATCCATCATATAGAGTGGCCGATCGAGTTTTGAATTTCCAATTTGTTGAAGCTGCACCAGGTTTTTCTTCTCAAACTGCTTACACCAGGAGAAAACGTGTTTCGAACTGATGACTTCCTGGGCTGCAATCCATGTTGTATCGGTAGTTACCGGGAAGTTTATAAAAACGGTTGTGCTATCAGCATTCGCGACAACACTTTCTGCAGGGATCAATGTCCATTTTTTCCCATCGGTACTCAATTTTGGATGGTACCGGTGTTTCACATCAGCATACTCTAACAGAATTGTCAGGTATTGATAACGATTGGATACAATTCTGAATGCGTACCAGGGTGAGGGATTTATTGGGCTATTTTCAGGGGTAATGGATATTGAAAAAGTAGTATTATCAACCTGCTCACAGGAATTCATCCTTGCCCCGTCAAACAGATTGTCGAAATGGATTTCCCCGCTATTGAATGCATAGGATTTTTTTCCCTGGAATTCAATGGGTTTGGTCTTTGTATCGATCTCCGGTGGTGGTTCAAACCAGGTAGCCTGATACCGGGTTGTCGAGCACCCAGTTATTATAGCTCCGACCAGAATGGATATTACATATGCTCTTCCGATTTTCATAATTCACTTTTGTTACATGTTGTTTCAGGACACATGTTTGTTATGGATTAATGTGAATTTTCTATTTCAATTCCAATGCTTTTTGCGCTGCCCGTTCGCCCTCTTTAATGATCTCTTTTGTTAAGTGTTCTATTGCCATAATCAATTTTTTAAGTGGTAATTAGGAGTTCCTTTATCGGTTATATTGCGTTACGTGCGGTATATTTTCTTTTTATTAATGATTTGTTTTTTTCTCTAAAGCGATTCTAAGATTAAAGATAGCCAGTAGTGCTGTTGCGATAACCAACAATTTTTCACAAATTGTCTTTGCAAATAGATTTCAAAAAGTATTCAGTAAAAATAATAAAAATCATCGATTCAGATCGGGTAAGCCTTAAGAGGTAGTTGACTTAAAACTTAATCATGATCCCGATTGTCGGTACGATCGAACCAGATTTATTTGGCGCTGATGTCAGTACATATTCTGTACCGTTGTTCGCTGTCATGTATGATCCATCCGGATTCTTTTCTCTGAGAATGAAATCCTGATCGGCAAACTTAAAATTATAGGCATTTTGAATATCGACGTAGAGCATCAGTGCCCATCGGTCGAAAAAGAAATTCTTATCAATTCGGATATCCAGCTGGTGAAAAGCGTTGGATCGCTCCGAATTGAGTTTTGAATAATCGAAATAGGGTCCACCCCGTGCATCCCAGGCAATAATTTTTGCTGAAGTTTCGAGATCATAGGGTGTATAGGGCAATCCACCAACAAAACGCCATTTGAATCCTGCACGCCAGTTCCCCTTGAAGGTCTTTGAACCGGTCAGGGTTAAAAGGTGTTTGCTATCCCAGGAGGAGGATATAAACTTCCCGGTAATGTCTGTAAATTGGCTTCTGACGAAAGTGTATGATGCCAGCAGGGTGAACGTTTTATAATTGATGCGGTTTACGATTTCAAATCCGATTGCCTCGCCCTTCCCGCTGGAAACAACCGGTGATGTTCCCACAACACTGCTGTAGTCTGCTCCCTGATTTGCCAGGCTTTCTCCGGTAACACTGTCAATGGGATATTGAAAGTAGCTTTTGTAGAAGCCTTCGACTGAGAGAATAACCGGATCGGAAAAACGGTGCTCAAAACCAATGTTAAAGTGATTTGCCCCAATGTATTTTGCTGAAGATGAATTTACCAGGCTCCCTTGAAAATCTCTATACCCAAGGGTTGTATAGGCCGGGTGTTGAAAATACCGGCCTATCCCTGCATTCAGTTGTGTTTTTTCTGTCAGGGAATAGGACATGGATAATCTGGGGGATAGCTGGTTCAATGGATTCGACATGTTATCGTTGTAGGTATTCCCATCCATTCTTACACCCAGCGAAACAAGAAAACGGCTATCGAAAAATCGTTTAGATACCTGAGCAGATCCTCCGTATTTAAACAGGTCCAGGGTTGTTTTATATTGAAAATTGACGATTGTGTCCTGTGAAAATTTTATCTGTGATGTGGAATTATCGTATTTTGCGTACTCCATATTTATACCAACATTGTATTTAAACCCTTTGTTGCTCCAGGTTAATTCATACCTGGATTTATTTTCTGCTTCCGTTGAGTTGTAATCATAACTCTTATCAAGCGTTTCGTCGTTATCCGGATATTTGTAAAATGAATTGTTCAACATATTGCGACTCAAGACAACCGTCTGGTATCCATTCTCGAAAAAATGCTTATGCACTGCACCTATCGTGTAACTCCATTGATTGTTAACAGGGATCTGGCTGAGAATGAACTCCTGAGTGGCATCGGGATTATTAATTCCGGTATTTAAAGCCAAATTGTCTAACGAACCAATGCTGATGATCGTCAGCTGGTTTTTTTGATTAAGGTTTGACTTTACTTTAAGCTGGTAGTCATTGAAGGTAGGCAGAAAGGGCAAGCCAAGGGCTGAGAAAAGAAATTGCAAATAGGATCTTCGAACGGAAAAGATGTAACTTGTTCTATTCCCCATAGGTCCATCCAGGGTTAACGATGCCTCGCTGGCACCAAGAGCTGCCTGGATATTGGTTTTATCCTTACTTCCCTCTTTCTGTTTGAAATCAAGAATTCCACTAAGTGCGTTGTATTTATTTGCGGGGAATGAGCCGGAATAGAAGTCGACCGTCTGGATAAAATCGGCATTTATGATCCCGACCGGTCCTCCGGAAGCTCCCTGAGTGGAAAAGTGATTTAGAGCCGGTATTTCAACTTCATCGAGGAAGAACCGGTTTTCACTGGGTCCCCCTCCCCGGATAATGATGTCATTCCGGTAAGCTGGTGTCGAACCAACTCCGGGAAAGGATTGGATAACCCGCGATATATCCCGGTTACTTCCCGGATTACTTTCAATCTCTTTGGCACCGATGGTTTGCATGGATAGCGGAGCTTCCTGCTTCTTCCTGAAGGGATCCAACGAAATCACCACTGCTTCCAACGCTTCTTCGGAAGGTTCCAGGGTTATTTCAACATAGGGAATACTGTTATTGCTCACCATGATATCAGGACTTATGACTGTCTTATAGCCAACAAAGGATACCTGCAGGTTAATAAAACCCGGTTGCAGTCCGGTGATGATGAAATTACCATCCAGATCACTGGTGGAACCGATTTGTGTATCAACAACGATGATATTGGCGAAAGGAATGGTCTCGTTATTGCCTGCGTCCGTTATCTTTCCTTTGACCTGTCCGTTTTGAGCGGATAGTATCGGAGCAACCAATAAAAGGATAAATGTGACGATATAGAGTATTATCGATGGTTTCATGTGCTGTTGAAGTTTAACGCTTGAGCGTAATGCTGATTGATTCAAAGATCTCCTTCGCCGTGGTCAATGTGCTCAGATCTGGAAATAATTTCCCGCTTTCTCCTTTGGGATCTCCATGTCCTATAGGATTCAAATAAAAGACCGAGTCCACCTGGTTTATCACTTCTGCAAATATTATTGATGGTTGAGCAGAATGCTTGTATGCCGGGCTGTCCGGATATTTGTTGTTCGTCCAGTAACCGTTCCAGTCCCACGACTGGTTCACTTCAAGCAGTATCCTGGTCCGCCCTTCGGATAAGGGCACTCCTGTTTGAAACTGAAAATCATTTGAGGGTGTTGCACCTGTAAATGCATCAACGAATGGATGTTCCGGTGTTGGCATCAGCTGGTTTCCGACTATCGGTCCTTTTTTGTGTGTCCAGTAAGGCAATGCTGCCGGCTGGTAGGATTCTCCGGGTTTATTTAACCAGATTGAGTCTCCAACCATCTGGTGCCCGAATATCCCGCTTGCATAGGATTGAGTGATAAAAAGGGTCCTCAGATAGGTCCCATCTCCATCCTCTTCCCAGATAACAAATGTGGGGTGATTATAGGATTTTCCCTTTTTAAAATGTATCGTCATCTGATTCGATGCCTTTATCAGCAAGGAATCCTTATATACCAAGACTTCTGCTGTTTTTTCAGTGGTTTTACAACCAATGAATAATAGGATGACTATCAGTATTGAATAAAGACTAACTGCCTGTTTCATTGTATTTTTTATTTGTTTTAAGGCTTATACAGTTCTCCTGAATAATTACAGGAAAGCAATATAACAAAACAGAGCGGATATAGTTCGCGATGAATTATAAGAATAACGAAATTTCCTTGCACTACAATGGATTATCCTCATGGTACCCAAAGTTAACGCTGGAATGCCATGGTCCTTTCGTATAAAAAGGGACGTTTTACGGCTATGTTAATAATTTGTTGGTTAATCTAACTTTTTATTAATTTTTCGTATTATTAAAGCATCCTTCTTAAATAAACCAGGGTGTCCAATAATCCTACAGAATATCATTAATCCCTTGGATTTGTTGTATGATTGATGTAAATTTAGTAGAGTAAACCAAACAACTATAGCGCATATAAGGAATATAAACGCAATGCGTTTATCCACTAGTTAGCAAACATGCCGGGAAGAAATGCTAACGCATAAAACAAGAGAGTGGCAAACAAACATTTTTGATTTTTTCTTTTTCATTTTTTTGTAACTTACTGGTTGTAAGTTATTTTCGGTATGCCACACACTTGTTTTTTACCGGGTACAGAAGAGAAAAGAATCTATATTAACCTTTAAAATAGTACAATTATGAAACATGCAAATTGCGTAATTACTGCTTTCTTTTTGTCAGGGATAGCAGTATATGCACAGGAAGTAGTATCCACGGCAGGAAGCCATGGAGAGACAACCTCCGGTTCGCTTAGCTGGACAGTTGGTGAACCGGTTATTGAAACTATGACAGATGGAACTAATACCTTAACACAAGGTTT
>Ga0315543_1001406_pt1 | contig 26083 bp, 36 predicted proteins | sample SalMarSW160210MG_2_FD_203098 | JGI IMG/M metagenome (GOLD analysis project Ga0315543, IMG submission 203098) | Salt marsh sediment microbial communities from the Plum Island Ecosystem LTER, Massachusetts, United States - Salt Marsh Sediment SW1601-210 ... | reverse complement strand
AATAAGTCAGCAAACTATCCATACCACAATAAAGCATTAATTTATTTATATCACATTCTTTGATTTGATTAAATGCGTGCGATGATTTTTCAGAACTTTTTAAATAAGAAGATATCTCATTTTCATAACCTTTAATTCCAAAATTAATATATGATTGGACTTTTAAACCTGTTATGCCACGACCATTATCAAGTACATGTGCTGCAATCATTGTATCCCAATACCAATTTTTTGTTTTTGCTTTTAAAATATTTTCAAACCATTTGTTTTCAAATTTTAAATTATGAGCTATCTTTTTTATTTTTTTATTTGTTAATACTTTTTTTAATTCAAATAAAAATTCTTTATCTTCAAAAACAGGAAAAACTTTTGTACATAAAGTATTTACTGTAATAGAAATACATATTATTTCATGTCCTTTTACATAAGGTTTTAATCCAGTTGTTTCTATATCAATTGATATAATAGATTCATCAAAAACATTTAGGCCCTGTAAAAAAATAATAGCTGGAAAAGGTTGATTAATAATTTCAATGTTATCCTGTATATTAGAATAAATTGGAAATTCTCTTTCATCTTCAATAGCAAATAATAAATTTTGTTTAAATTGTTTTTTTAATAAAAAATCATTTTCATTTCTAAGTAAAAAAGATGGATGATACATTGGATAAATCCAACATCCCAATTCCTGATCTGGAATAGATGTTCCAACAAATTTTTCAATTAATGTTTCTCCTGTCAAAGATTCTAGTGCTGTACTTCCCAAAATTATTATTTTATCAGGTTTTTTAGTCTTTATAAAAGCCATTAATTTTTTTCTACAGCATTTTATTTCTAATTTATTTGGTTTTCTATTTCCAGGGGGTCTACATATAACAGCATTTGTTTTCCAAAAATCTTTGTCTAAATTATATCCACCAGATTGCAATGCTTCTCTTAACAATTGTCCTGATTCACCAACCATTTGTTTTCCCAGTTGATCTTCTTTTTTTCCAGGGGCTTCAGCTACAATCAAAATATTTAATCCACCTTTTCCAGTTGGTAGCATTTTTGGACTATTACATTGTCTATATAATCCACAACTTTCACAATTATATTCTTTAATTTTTTTTGCTTTTTCTTTTTTTATTATTTCTTCTTCATAAAAAAATCCTTTCATCAACAATTCCCCTGATAGAGAGATATAACATGTTTATAATTATTAGAAATAAACATAATATAAGAATTATTATAAACAAACTCCAATGAGTTTTTTAAAATTTCTTTAAGAAAAATAGGATTTATTTCAAAATTTATTTCCTGTAAATTATCTGTTTTAAATTTTGTTTTTATAGTACCTATTTGATTTTGTGTTTTGCAATATATATAACCATCTTTAATTACAATATTAATTCTTTTATCAAAATCATAATCCCCACTAGCTAATACAGAAACCAATTCAACATTATCTATAAATTTTTCAGGTAATGTTATTTTTTCACCTTTCAAACTAAAAAAAGAAGAGGTATCAGGAAAATCAACACACAATTCTCTCATACCAAAAACATAAAAACAATCTTCATCTGATAAAAAAAGCCATCCATTACTTTTAGCATATAAATATAATTTTATTTTCAAAGAAAGCAATTCAGCCACAGAGAAAAAAGGTAACATCAATTCATCTTTAATAGTTTTATTCATAATAAATTTACTGATTCTAAAATTATCAGATGATTCTATTATATCATTTTTCACATGAATACATGTAAATGCAGGCTTTGTTATTTCCTTTGAAGTACTGAAAACATTTAAAGAAAGTCCTTTATAAAAATTAGTTGGGAATTTTTTCCATTTTTGTGGTATTAATTCCATTGTTTTTTCTATCAATGATATGTCGACTAATAAACAATTAATTTCAATTTGAATATTTTTACCCGTTATTTTTAATTGTTCTTTTTCTTTTTCAATTTTTATTTTTTCCTGCTGTATATTATATATAATTTTATAAAACTCTTTCGCAGACACGATGCATTTAAAATCTGTTTTTATTTTAATAGCAAAAAAAGTTTTATCATTATAAGCTACCAAATAATCTCCGGTAAAAAAAAATGTATTACTAACATCAAGTATATTTTTCCATCCTATAGCTGTATTTTTAACAAGATCTAATTTTTCTAATAATTCTTTTTTATTTATTTTCATATATACCTCAATCGAATAATCCTTTTTGTGTTTTTTTAATAAAAATTTCTGGTATTTGTTTTGACAATTCCTCATAATAACAAATATTAATTTTCATTCTTTCTAATGATCCTTTTGTAGTTCCTTCACAAATTAAATCATAATTACCATTATATTTTTTTAAAAAACTCTTAATTTTTTTTATTGAAAAGTCTGTTTTCCATTTATTTTTATTATATAATTTGATTTTATTACTTACTACTAATGCTCCCCAAGGTGTAACTATTTCCCCATATCTTGCCAGAATATGCCAAGAACACGCATCAACACTTCTCCAAGGGTATCTCAATAAAACTTTTTTGCTTTGTATACCAAATCCATGAAAACCTATTTTTTTCTTTTCTGGATATTTAGAAAATATTGTATCCAACCAAGTTAGTTTAATATTATTATTACGAATAATATTTCCCATTCCTCCAAGACCAATATAATCCGTCTGACGTATATAATATTCTAATACATCAAAAGATTCCCCATAATGAAAAACTGGCATTGGATTTAATTTTTCTTTTTTCATAATTTTGTAATTCTCAATACTTTTTTCTTGAGAATTTATATCATCTAATGAAACATAAACATTAAATTCTTTTTTATGTTTATTAAGAAAATCAATATAAGCATATAAATCTATATTAATTCCTTTCGACCATGCAGAATATGCACCAGAATCCAAAAACAATAAATCACATTGTTCTGGTTTTTCAATTGGTTTATTATAATTTTTTAATTCGTAATAAGATTTTAATAAACCAATTGAAAAACCAGAACAATTTAAAAAACTATAATCACTCAAAGAAGATGAATAATAAATCTTCATTTACACAGCCTTCCTTTATTATAATCTTCATAAATCTGCATAACATATTTCTCTTCTTCAATTCCTCTTCTATATGTTTTATCAAGAATTTTTGGAATTACATTTTTTTTCATATAAGAAATTGGTTTAGTATGTTTAATAAAACCAATACTAGCAAAAGTAACCCACTTTCTAAAACAAGCCTTACAATCCCAACATTCATTTCCATTTATATCTGGAGAATAACAAGAAAAACTTTTTGTATAAACTTCCTTTATATCTCCCCCACCTTTCAAATATAATTTTAATAAATCTAATTTTGTATAATTTTTATATGTACTATCTATACTAATATTTCTTGGTTTATTTAACCACCATTGTTTTTGATATAAATATAAAAGAATATTTTCCATTTTTGAAAAAAATTCAAAAGATTTATCTAAAACTCTATCCCCAGCAGTTGCACCTAAACAAATATTATTTCCATAATAACTAGCTATCGCAATAAAATACATATTTCTCAGTGGTATAATCATATCATCTCTTTCAAATTTAGATAAATCTAATGTTTCAATTATAACATCTTTAGACAATCTTTGTTTTTCATATTCAGAATATTTTCCTTTAATATCTATATACAATTTTATATCTGGTTTCCATAAAGAAGATATAATATATGAATCCATACCCCCACTGTACAACAACACTTTTTTCTCTAAATTTTCCATGTAAGTCCTCCAGCATTTTTATCATTTATATAAATATCAGCTCTTATTTCATCCATAACAAGAGCATGATATTTTATATTTTTCTCAGATAATTCTATTTCAGTTTGTTTTCTAATAGAGGAACTTCTTGAAGTAAAAATAACAATAAAATTATTTGGATATTCATATAAATTATTTACAATATCCGGATAAAGTAAAGCTGTTCCATCTAAATCAATACTAATTACTTTCATTTTTATTTCCCAATTAACATTAATAATTCTTCTCTTGTTTTTGCATTATTCATAAAAGCACCTTTTAACGAAGATGTAGTCATAACAGAATTTTGCTTTTGTACTCCTCTCATCAACATACACAAATGCTGAGCCTCAATTATACAAGCGGCTGCTTTTGGTTTCAATTCCTTCATTAATAAATTTGTGACTTGATTACCAAGTCTCTCTTGTATCTGAGCACGTCTGGCATAAATATCTAAAATACGTGCTAATTTAGAGATACCAATTACTTTTTTTTCAGGGATATATGCAATATGAGCTTTACCAAAAAAAGGAAGTAAATGATGCTCACACATGCTATACACTTCGATATTTTTTAAAAGAACAATTTCATTATATCCCTCAGCAGCAAAAGTTGTTATTAATTTTTTTGGATCTTGTTTATAACCTGAAAAAAGAAAATCCCATGATTTTACAACTCTTTTTGGTGTATCTTTTAAACCCTCTCTTTCACTATCTTCATTTATATATTGTAATTGACGAACAACAATATCTTCTATTAATTTACTCATTTATAATACCTTTTCGTTTTAAAAAATTTAAATGTAAATTAATTCTATTTTTAGAAGTAATCTTATTTTTTTTATATTTTTCACTAAAAGAATTTATCATCTTTTCTAAAGAAATATTTTTAAGAATAAGATTATTAATATAATCTGCTTGACTTCCTTTTTTACAAACATATTCTTTTTTACTTTCTTTTTTACTTTCTTTTTTACTTTCTTTTTTACTTTCTTTTTTACTTTCTTTTGGTTCTTCTTTTTTAATTTCTTTTGGTTCTTCTTTTATTGAAACAACTTTTTTTGGTTTTTCCTTTTCTTTGATAATTTTTATTTTTGCTGGAATATCCAATTCAAGTTCTTGTAAAACATCAAAAGTAATTTGCCTTAACTTGTCGCCATCTTCTAAAACAGCAGCTGCTTCAATTACTTCGTCTCGTATAATCTCAACATCACATTTTTCTAATTCATCAATTGAAATATCAAAATCAATAAAACCAGATAAATCTTTTGCAGCTTCCATTAAACATTCTTTTGTTACCATTTTTTTCTCCTTGTCTTTTATTTAAAATTAATTAATTTATGAATTTGAACATTAAATATAATATCATAAATTTTATTTTCTTGTAATAAAGTAAATAATTTTTTATAACTCATTATTTTCGTGTTAGCGCTAACAGCTATTTGTGCCAAAGAATATTCTTTTATTATTTTATACGTATTAACAAAACAATAAAAATCTATTTCGTCACTAATGACAAATTTAATAATATCTTGTTTAGATAAATCTTTGTATAAAAAATTTATTTCATTGATATTTACATTTGATGAAGGTAATTTATAGTCTACTACAAAGTAAATTTTATCATTTCTCTTATCATTTCTCATTAAAAACATAGATTTTACTGTTCCATTTGTTTCTACTATTATTTTATAATAAAAATTATTTTTCTCTAACAAAATAATAATATCTGAAATTTCTTTTTCATATAGTAAAGGTTCTCCCCCTGTAAAAACTATTACATGATTTTTCATAGATATAATTTTTTTTACTATTTGTTCAACAGTAATAATTTCACCACTCTCTTTTTCTCTTGCATACAAAGTGTCGCAGTAAGGACATTTTAAATTACAACCAGCAAATCTGACAAAAGTAGAACGTACACCCTGTGAAATTCCATTTACTTCTCCATTTATACTATCAAATATTTCAAATATTTTCATTTAATTTCCTCAGACCACTCACAATATGAATTACTTGTTTCATATAATCTTACTCTAAATAATTTTATATTTTCTTCTTTACCAAATAAAAATTTTTTTAATTTATCTATAATATACAAAACCATATTTTCACATGTGGGATTTTCTGGAAATATATTATTAAGACAATTATGATCAAATATATCAATTATATTTTCCTGTACAACTTTTTTTAACTTTTTAAAATCAAACAACATACCATTTTGTAATTCTCTTTCCAAAACATCTGAACAAGTTCCTAATACACCTATAGTTACTTCCAGCTTAAATGTATGGCCATGTAAATTAAAACAATTTCCTTGATAATTTTTTAAAAAATGAGCTGCTTCAAATTCAAATTTTTTTGTTACGGTTAACATTTTTCACCTCTTTATCATATATTTATATTATATATTTATATGATATATTTATATTATATATTTTTAACACAAAATAATTAAACTTTTTTTAAAAAATTACATCTTTTTTCCAGCGACTATCCAAATATGCTTTTCCAATTCCATATTGATAAGTAACTACAACTTCATCATCAACAAAAAACTCTTCTTCACGTGCAGATAACATACTCATACGCATGACACAATTTCTTTTATCTTCTTTGGTTTGATTCAAAGTAATCATGTGTGTTACATGTGCAAGTTTTCTAATATCTTCTGCCACACCTTCCTCATCAATGTCTTTTGAAAATGTTCCTCTATTACCCTGACTAGCCGTTACTACAACGCCGTTTATTTCTTGCGCTAACCCACGAGCTACTGCCCATGTCTCATCTATTCTATGTCTAATATCTTTTGATGAAAAAGGCTCTGGAGCTAGTATGTCCAAATAATCTATTACAACAACATCGGGATAAAACTTTTTATAATGTGCTAAATTATTTATTTCATTTTTTATACCTGCTATATTAATACCACGTGTAGGATAACACACAAGATTTAATCCACCGCCTTTAATTAATGTATCCAACTTTTTTATTTTTCGTATTACGCCACTTACTTTCAAACCTTTTCTTTTCACTGTTTTAAAATCCAAATTATTTTCATTAAAGTAAGGAATTGTAATCTCATCTTTTTGTTTTTTACTTTCACCTAAAAAATTTTGATAAAATCTTTGTAATAATTGTTTCATAGGCATTTCCATAGAAATAAATAAAACTTTGAGTTGAAGCAATGAAGCCCTTACAGCAAAATTAATCAAGTGCCAGGATTTTCCGCGTTTCATTGGAGCTATGTAACTAACAAAATCAGCCCTATGTATTGGTCCAACCATTTGTCCCAATACTCCTGGAAAAGTAAAAATTTCATTTTCCTCTTCTAATAATTTTAAAATAATTTTTTTATCATCTTTTAAAATATCAATATAATCATGACCAAGTCTTTCTACTCTACAATGAGAAGCCACAATTGATTCAGCTTTATCAATTTTATTATCAACCAAACAAACATCAATAGTATCTTTAAGTAATTCTAAATTACACTTTTTTAAATATTTTTCTGTGTTATCAATTAAATACTGTTCATTAAAATTTTCAAAATCTGCATATTTTTTATTTAAATCCATTAAAAACTTTTCAATCAATTCCACTAATTCATCATTTATTTTATTCTCAATTGTTTTTAACTTAAATATTTTTTCAATATCTGTGTAGGGAGCTTTTCCATATTGGGCATAATATTCTAAACACCACTTGGAAATAATTTTTGTGTAATTAATTTTCAAATATTTTACATCAAAAATAGGTGTTATTTCTTTTATAAATCTATTGCTAACTATAAAACCAATAACAATTTCTTTTTCTGCTTCAACATCAATTTTGTTCCTGATTAATTTCATTCGTGTTTTCTCCAATACCTGTTTTTGCTAAATCAATTATTGCTCTTTCCCTAAACTCCTCTTGTTTGCCCTTATTCCATTGTGCAACAGGACGCATATACCCCACAACTCTTGAATAAACTTCACATAGAACTGCTTTTTTTTGATCTTCTTTCACATTTAAATTATTATTTTCCATAACATCTCTCCTTTTCATATCTTTTTATTCCAAAATCAACTTTTCTTATTTTACACATTCGACCTGATCCATCAGTTGAATAAAAAACAATGCCCTCAATATTATTTTTACTTGAAGATAAAAAATTTTTTAATCCTTCAAAAGAAAAATCTGATATATTTAAATATTCTGACCCATGTAAAATAAGTTTATGACCTTTAATTTTTTCTGGATTTCCTTGCACCTTTTCTCCGCATAATTCATACGTCCCATTTTGTTTACATTCTAAATTATCAAAAGCCTCAAAATGATATTTATCTTGAGAATTATTTCTATCGCATAAAATCCAATGTGGCCAATGACCGCTTTTCATATCTGGTTCTTGACAAGAAATTGCACCATCTGGAACTTTTTTAAATTTACCTGTTTTTTTATTTTTCTTTACATCATATCTTTTATAAAGTTGAAAATCTTTTATCATACAAGCTGTTCCATCAAATTTTCGAGTAGGCAAACCGCAATTCAAAACCCATCTATTTTCAGGATTTATTTCACTTACAACTCTACCAAGATCATTTGGATCTTTTTTAAAAAAAGTACTCATTTTTTTCATCTTTTTTTGCCTCAATTCTCCTGCAACTTTCATTATAACTTCTTAGTATTTCTTTTTTTTCTCCTTCATTTGGTTCTAAAATAAAATCATATTCTTTTTTAATATGATTTTTAAAATCCTGCCACGGCCTTCCTTTCATCAGTCCAGGAAATAACTGACTTTGTTTTTTAAGCCATTCGATGTGTATATCAAAAAATACTTCTTGACGTCTACTGCTCCCAAGATAACTGCTAAATGATCTGTGTCTGTAGCATGGTTCAATATCAGAAAAAATTATTTGTACTTTAGTATAAAATTCATTAAACATTTTTACAAATTTCTGGTCATTTATAGCAAATAATTTTTTATACTTATCATAAATTATAATATTTTTAGGTTTTTGTTTTTTATCTGCATTTAATAATTTAGGTGTATTATTCATATACATCAGAAAAAAAGATTTTTGACTAATTTTATTATAAATAATAATATCTAAATCTTTAGTTAATTTTGTTTTATCATAGGGCCAATATTTGTTCTCATAAATTAAATTAATTTTTTCTAAAATGATTTTAATATTTTCATCTGTCCATTTTATTTTTAGGTCTTTTTTTGTTATTTTATTTTTATTTAAAAAATTTTCATCAAAATGATATTTATAAAAATTACCTTTTCTTAGATCATTTAATAATTTATTAATTCTTTTATGAATTTTAGATGAGTCTTTATGTTTTCTTGTATTACTTAATTTATTCCAAAACATAGTTATTTCATCTATTTTTATTAAATTTTTATTAGCTGATTTTATTAAATTTTTATTAGCTGATTTTATTAAATTTTTATTAGCTGATTTTATTAAATTTTTATTAGCTGATTTTATTAAATTTTTATTAGCTGAAGAGTTTTGTGACTCGATAGAGTCACTTATTTCTTCGTTTAAGCATTTTACTTTCTCGTTTAAGCATTTACGTCTTAAAACCGGACTCCGTTTTTTCGGTACTCCGGCAGAGCTTGTTTTTGTCTTAACCACAATATAATTACCATTAAATTTACCTTTTTCATCTTTTTTTTGTACGGTTTCAATTAATCCTAATTCATGTAATAAATTTTTTGCTTGTATTAATTTATCTCTGCCCCAACACAAGCCTTTTTTTAAATATGTATTATTAGCATATACACTATTTGTTTTTTGTAGTCTGGCAGTAAAAATTAAATGACTATAAAGTTGGTATGCATCAATTCCAATTTTACCGTAGCTTAAAAATAATTTATATTTTTCCACAGTTATGAAAATAATATCATCATCCATTTCCACGGATATATTAGAAATATCTCTTTTTTGTTTCATTGTTTTTCTCCTGTAATATACTTGTGTTTAATGAGTTCTTTTAATGCAGATTCTGTACTTGCTTTTCCATCACTGGATATTTTCTTCAAATCTTCGACTTTAATTTTTAAATTATCTGGTAAACTAAATAAATATAATAGCAGTCCTTTTGCTTTCCAGGATAAATTTTTGTTGTTTAGGAATTGATTATTTACTAATGTGTGGGGATTGTTTTTGTTGGATCTAATTATCATAATTTTCTCCTTTTTTTGAGCAATTTAAAATAAGTATTTTTTCAAAAGTTCTTGATTTATAACAATTTTAAAGCATCTTTTTGCAGGCATTCCGTATCTACGATATTTAATTAAACCAAGTAAACCAAGATTTTTAATAGTTTTTCTTTGCTGTGAATCAGATAGAGTGGTATCTTGTTGCATATTTTCTACTGTATTAAAAAAATAACCATACTTGTTTAGTTGGTTATTTTTACTGAAATACAAATATTTAGATAATAATTCAGAATAGAGTATAGTTTCATGTAGCCCTATATTTCTTGCTAATTTTTTATTACATATAATATTGTCATCTGATTTTAACAATTCAATAAGTGTTTGCATTAATTTTCTCTATATCATTATTTATGTAGAAATAAAAAAGAGGACAACCATCATACCACTTTTTCAAGTGCAACCTCGTATAACAATCATCCTCTTTTTTTTAGAAAAAACACGGGAAAGAGGTTGTGCATCCTGTGTTTTCTATTATTTATACTACTAATATAATATAATATTATAAAAAAGTAAAGTATTTTTTTACTTTTTTTTTAATTAAAAAATTTTTATTTTATTACTTCTTTGATTTTTATTATAAAATTTTTATGTTTAGCCAGAGCGATATTTTTTTTAATACTGGCATGTAAACCTCTGAATATTTCAAAAAATTCTTTTTCTTTTTGTCTGATATAAATCTTTTTTTTCTTATTCATTTTATACCACTCTTTTAATAAATTATTTTTAGAGTCTGGCCCCTGTTAGAGCAGGTCAGACGGAAATTATGACCTATCTCATCAGTGCCAGTAGGTCAGGTCTGGCAGACTAGCCAGTTACGGCTAGTTTCGATATTGTTATTCAAGATAATAACCAGTTAATTCAAAAAATAAATTTTTATTGTCATTTCTAAATGCTTTATATGCGTCCCAAGAAATTTCAATTTGTTTAAAATAATTATTAAAATCTTTTCTGGCTTCTGTTATCGTTGGTAATTCATACCCACAAATTCCCTGATGACACTCAATTTTCATCCTCTGTTCAAGAAAATATTTTTTTTGTTCAGCGATATCTTTTAAGCCAATAGCATACAGAATATTCTCATTATTTATCAACACTTTTACTGTTCTTTTTGTAGTCATAATTTCCTCTCCCGCCCGAAGGCTTATTTATTTCTTATTAACTAATACTAATATAATGTATAAAGTAAAAAAAGTCAAGTTATTTTTACTTTTTTTTAATTAAAAAATTATTTTTTTTAAATAGTTTATATTGCTTTGACTTAAATTTTCACAAGGATCACCTAACATTCCTTGTATTTGTAATATTTCTACATCCATAAAAGGACATAATAAAGTCCCTAATTTTTTGGCTTTTTCTTGTGCCTGTTTTTCTCCAAAGTCAAATAAAATATGAACCCTGGATAAATTTTTGACAAGAAAATTCACTTGCTGCATAGTAAATGAAGTACCAAACATTGCAATAGCTCCAGCACCAATTCTCCAAACATCAGTAACACCTTCAACAATTATTGCCACACCATCTTTTATTTTATCAATTCCATAGCAGATATGTTTGTGCTGCATTATTTCATTTTCTTTTTTACAAGCTTTATATTTTAGTTCAGCTTTTCCTGTTATATCCCGGGCTTGATAACTAACAATTTTATTTTTGTATAGTATGGGTATAATAATTCTATGTGAATATTCTCCTACACTATCCGTACCCATCAAATTCCATTCTTTTTCAAGATATTCTGCGTCAAAATTTCTATTGCGCAAATATTTTTTATGTGACTTTTTCATTAGAATTGTTTCTGGTGGAAATTTAATTTTTGATGCGTGTCTTTTTTTCTTTGTACTTATTTTATTTATTACATCATATTCGCATATAAGTGAATATGCTTCATTTTTACTCACTCCTATTAATTCTTGTATGACTTCATATAGTGGATGCCAACCGCATTTCCAGCAATAATAATAAGCATTCTCTAAATTAAAACCTCCATGATTTGTTGTGTCATCACATTCAGGAAATGGACACTTAATATTTACCCAGCCTTCTTGCGTATTTTTAATTCTATCAGGTATATTGATATTATAATCCATACAAAATTGTTTTGCATCAAACATAATTAACTCCTATTTTTTAAAACTCCTTTTATTTTACTTCAAAATATTCACAAAGTCCTTCGTAATCCATTTATATTATTTATATTATTTGGCATAGGATCATGAATACATTCAGGACATGCACCAAAAATTTCGCTATAATTATCTCTATAAAATTTACATCTCCATGTTTTGCACCCCAAATTTTCTACCCTTTCCCAATTATTAAAATGTGTTTTTTCAAAAGTACTACTTTTACCTCTCTTTTATTTTTCTAATTTTATATCACCATCATTTATTATGTCTATATTATTTATTTTTTTCCGTATGTTTTCAGCAACTTTTTCTTCAACAGTATCTCGGCAAAAAATAAGTATTTGTGTAACTTTTTCAGCAACAGTTCCTTCACGTCTTATTCTACCAAGTACCTGTTTCAGATTTTTTGCACTTTCAGGAATATTTATTATACTTATTCTCGGGTGCTCTCCCGTCATATCGTGTAGAGAAATAGACTCCCCACCTGCACGATTATTTAGTATTATTATTTTTTCTTTGTTTGATTGAAAATCTTTGATATTTTTATCTTTATCTATTTTTTTCATACTACCTTTTACTATACAACTTGTTTTTAATTTTTTTTGTATCTGTACAATTGTTTCAGTAAAATTAACAAAGATAGGCACACTATAGCCTTGTTTAATTAGATCTTTTACTAATTCAATTATTGTATTTATTTTATGTAATTCTATTTCTTGTCTGGCCTGTATTCGTTTTGTTATTTCCAGGATATTGCTTAATTCATCATATTTTTCTTGTATTTGCTTAGCTTCCTTCATATCATATATTTCACTTATAATATTATTGGCTGGAAAATTTGGAATATTTTCGACTCTCATTCTATGCCCTTTGCCTGGAAAAATATCATCATGTATTTTTATCAGATTTTCTTTTGTTGCATTAAATTCCATTCCCCAATGACCTTGTTTAATACCCCTGCTGTATCCCCAAGAAATAAATCCCATCCAATTTGAAAATATTTTAAGCACAAGGCCTATATTATACATTTGTAAAGCGTTGTCTGTTATTGTAGCAGACAAGCCCAAAACTTTGCTTGGTATATTTATGCACGCCCTTAGCATTTTTCCATTTAGTGTTCTATAGTTTCCGCAACGATGAATTTCATCAAATATTATTATATGTTTTTCGTTTGTATTCCATTTATATTTCACATATTTTTTCTTTTTTATTATTCCATTTTTAACTGTGTTTTTATAACTTTCTGTTTTTTGCAAATACTTTATATTACCCCGCTGAAATTGTTCATAATTACTGGCAAAAATATCGACTCCAAATTTTTCAGCAAGTTCCTTCCAAGTTGTTATGCTTGCAATAGGAACTAAGGCAATAATTTTTAATTTTAAAAATTTTGCAATAGCTATTGCCGAATATGTTTTTCCTGTTCCGGTATCACTTCCATCCAAACCAGTATTATTTTTTTGTAGTACTGGGATTAATTTATTGATGTGTTTGTTTTGATATTCTCTCAGTAAATCACTGTTATAATTTATTATGGGAAAAACCTGTTTTTTAATTGTTTTTATTTTTTCCCAATATTTTATAATCTCATTGGCAAGAGAAAATTTTAAATCAGATAAAAATTTAATACTTTTTTCATTACAAGGAACTGACCAATATTTTTTTGATTGATTATAGTTTCCGCCAAAAGATTTAAATTTATTAATTATGCGAAAAAATTTATCCCTGTTTTTTTCGGTGAAATAAATTTTTATTTTATTTTTTTTTAATTCAGCTTTTCTCATTTCCAATTCTCCAGATATATTTCTATTTCATTAAAACAATTAAAAATGTCTGTATATTTCCAACCCTGTTTTCTCAGATATATAGTTATTTGTTTTTTATTTATTTTATTTATTTCTTTTACTTCTTTTGTACTTGGATAACAAATTAATTTTAAAATTTGCTTTGCTTTTTTGCTAATATTTTTTATAAAATCTGCGAATAAAATTGCTTCTTGATTTTTATCATAATAGTTATAATTATTTAATAAAACAGCAGGTAATGATATTTCTTTTTTTATTCTATTATTTTTATTTTTGACATAAGAAAATAAGCCCCAATCCAATTGTTTCCATAGAAAAGTAGAAAAAGAAATATTTTTTGAATCATTTGAAAAACTGTAATAACTCTCACAAAAAATTAAATTTGCTTGCGCTATTAGTTCGTCTTTTTCTATGTATTTATATTTTTTATAAAATTTATTGGTTTTTAAAAAAACCATATTTTGATAATTATTGTATGTACTATTATCTAATTGATTTTGCATCGTGTTTTCTCCTTTTGTTTTTAATAATTAATTCTCTTATAATCATTTTCCCCTATCCAGGAGTCCGGCCCCTATGTTAGCAGACCGGACAGGAAATTATGAGACCTTAAATATTAATCTTTCTAATTTTTGCCATCCATAAGCATTTTCTTCTTTTAGGATTGATAATAATTTGTCTGCTTTTATTTTTATCTTTGAATTAAACTCATGCTTATGTAGCCAGTTGTTTATTCCAGCAGAACAAGCACCAGTTATTTTTTTGTACATAGAAATAGTTATTAAAGTATCTTTTTTGACATTTTCAATATCTGTTTTAGCCTTTCTTTCCAAACCTTTGATTGCTATAGCAAAAGACTTTTCGCTATGATAAGAATATTTTTCATTTTCCGCAATAAACATAGGAACCAGGGTAAATTTAATTTTTCCATCAATTTTTTTTCTTAGAATAGAAACAGCTTCAATTAAAATATAATCTTCTTTTTCAGTTATCTGTTTTATTTCTGCGTTTACAATTCCATCAATGGCAATATATTTTCGATAATTATATTTGAAATTTGATAAATTGATATTAAAAACAGATGTTTTAAAATTTTTTGGAAACCGATATGATTTTGCGTAATAATCCCAATCAGCATACTCATTTATTTCAAAAGAAAACGCACCACTATTTATTACTCTTGCTCCATCATTTGTATTTACTATTATGTTCAATTCATTAGTAAATAATTCTTTTTTTCTTGCATCAAGTCTCTCTCTCATAGACAAATGTTCGCTTTTTTCTTTTACGCTGGCGCGTATTTGTTTTTTAGAACAAATTTGATATTCTTTTAGCTTTAAAAAGTCTTTGTAATTTTTAATAGTTTTAAATTCTTTTTTGTAATCAAACGTTGCATTTTTTGCATTTAAATTCCCTTTGTAAAAAACCTTGTAATCTTCATACATTTTTTTAGTCATTTTTGTTGTAGTCATAATTTCCTCTCCCGCCCGAAGGCTTATTTATTTCTTATTAACTTAAATTGCTTTGGCTATAATGAAATCTTTTTTAACTTCTTCTACATTTAAATTTAATTTAAATTCTTTGTTTTTTACTCGCCTTGCTTTCCCATCTATTTTTAATAAATAATAAGGATGCTGACAATTTACATATTTTACATCCTCTTCTTTCAAATAAATTAAACAACGAGTATTTTTATATTCTCCATCAATTGTAATTATTTTATCATTTCCCGTAATAGGATTGCTGGGATTACTGGTAAATTTTATCAATACAGGAATTTGAAAGTCTGCTGCTAATTTATTTTTTTCTATTTCCATTTTTTCGAATTCGATTTTAACAGTTTCTTTTTCAGCTTCTTCTTTAGAAATTAAATTTTTAATTGTTTCAGTTTTTTCCAAAATTATTTTTAATTCGTTTGAAGAATTATTTTGATATAGCCATTCAAGGTATTGGCTGTCAATATTCTCAATTTCAAAAACCGTCATTCCAGCGTGTTTTCCAAAAGGAATTATATCGTTTTGATATACTACACAAATTTTATAGAAAGAATGATCCTGGCCCCTTAATTCGTCGTCAATTTTTAATTCTGGATATAAACTTTTTACAGTATCGATTTCAAAAGAAATATTTTTTATGTACTGATAATGAGTTCTAACACCAGCAAAAAAGCTATTTCCCAAAACACCTTTTGAGTATACATCTTCATCCTGGATATGCCAAAGAGTATAAAATTTATTTGTAAATCCAACAATATAAAAATTCCTTAATTCAGTCATAATTTCCTCTCTTTTTCTTTAATTTCTTATTAACTAATACTAATATACTATAAAAGTAAAAAAAGTCAAGTTATTTTTACCCTTTTTTACACTTTTTTAAAAAAATTATTTTTTATTTGCGTAAAATATAGTATAATATATAGTATAGGAGAAAAAATAATGGCATATAAATACAGAATATTTTTTAAAAAACAAAGCGATAAACCCACGGAAAAATCTTGTGAAATGGAAGAAATTATTGTCAAGGATTTTAATGCTGCAACACATAACGCCAATACCACAGCAAAAATAAAAAATTATAGAGTAGCTATGATTGCAGAATTACCTGAAATAATAAAATAATGATAAAAACAATAAAAGGAAGGATTGGCAAATTGAAGCATTTAAAAGTAAATGATATTTATGCGTTTAAAAAATTATTGATTTCTTATTTTAAAAAATTTAATAAAATGCCTGGCCTGGCCTGGCTAAGAAACAAAACAAATTTTGACAAAAATAAAATATATGAGTTGACAAGACAATTAAGAAAAGAAAAATTTTTACTAATAAAAAATGAAAAATTAATAATAAATCCTGATATTGCTCTGGACAAACCCCGACGAAAAGTATTTCCACAATTCAAAAAAATAAATGATAAAAATTTTATCACTCCTTTTTCATTGGAAAAATTAAAAAAGAATGCACATCAATTATTTTCATTTAAAGAAATAAACAAAAAAAAATTAAATACAAATAACTGGATTATAGTTTTAAGATATATATTACTAACAATAGGTGTTGGAGCAACCTACATGAGTATTTATTACTCAGACAATTGGTTACGAGAATTTTTAAATCCTTTTCGGGCGTTGTTACTGGCTACTATTATGGTTACGTTTGCTGTGTCGGCTTTTGAATTAATTATATTATTTTTCCAAAGAAAAAGATATTTTCTAATTTTTGTTTTTTCTTTTTTATGGGCAATAGTTACTATTTTTTCAATGGTTTCCACAGTTGCAGGGCAATACAATGCCAGAATAGAAAAATTAAATACGCAATATAAACAAGAAAAACTTGTTACAGACAATGATAGAAAGTACAAAGAATATACTGAACAAAAAGAAGAGTTCTTGGATAGAAAAAAAATATTGACTAATGATATTAAACAACTGCAAAATATACTCGGACAATATGTAACCAAAGAAATGATTGAAGAAAATAAAAAACAATACACTAATTTTCGATGGAGGTTTTATCAGTCAAAAAAAGAACTTAATCAAATATCAAAAAAATTAAAAAATCTAAGAAAAAATACAAATATTAAAATCGTTAAAAAAAATTCGCCTGATTTTTATTTATGGATGTCAAGAATATTTAGGTGGAGAGCGGATATGATTCAATTTTGGCTATCTGTTTTTCCTGCTATGTTTATAGATCTTATTGCGCCAATTTCTTTTGCAATTGTAATGTTTGTTAGAAAAGGAGTCTAAAATGAAAAAAAAATATATTGTAATTTATAAATTATTTTTGGATACAGATTTATTGATATTATCAAAAATTGATTGGCACAAACCAGTAATTTTTGAAAGTAAAAAAGAAGCATTAGAAATAATTAAAAAAAGCTGTATCGATAAGTATATCTATGAAATTCTTGAAATAAAAATATAAGGAGAATAAAATGAAAAATTTATTTTTTAAAATAATTTCAAAACGAATTAATGATGCTATTGTGCTTGGAAAAAAAATTGGAAAAAAAATAGCTAGAAAAGAATTTTTAAAACAATTAAGACAAGAAAAATTTGAAATCAAAGAAGATTATGAACGAAAAGTAAAAGATTTAAAAAATTATTATGAACAAATAATAACAGAAAAAGAAAAAGAAGGACAGAAAACCAAAAAACAAATGTATGCAAATAGGAATGCGTATAAACAAATCAGAAAAAGGGAAATAAAATTAGATATATTATCTCAAGATATTGAAGATATATCTGAAGACATGATTATTAAAGTTCAAGAATCAATTCAACCTTTTCTGCGTTTTCTCTCTAAAATGGATCATGTGAAAAGAAGTTCAGATAAAAAAGATGTGAAAATATCAAAAATATTAGAGCTTTCCAGATAAAAATAACTTAACTTTTTTTACTTTCTTCTATATAATAGTATTAATTAAGAACAAAGGAAGAAAACACTATGCTTAAAAAATGTGATAAAAAAGATTGTATTTATTTCAAAGGAGAAAACAAAATGAAAGATATAAAAACAATAGCTAGTTATGGAAATGACACGATCTATCATGTTATTTCAGAATCTGGAAATAGTATAATATATGATTATTTTGTATACCAAAATGAAGAAGATTTTTGTTTTATGCCCTGTGAAAGTACATTTAGATTTCCTCAAAGATTAAATTTTTATGATATACCAAAAATAACAGTAAATTTTTATGATATACCAAAAATAACAGATAGTGCAGAGATGCTTAAACTTGCAGAAATAGAAAAATGTAATTCAGAAACATTAAAAGAATGTATCTCTACTATGTACCTGTTATTAAATGAGGATAAATAGTATGAAAACATTTGAAGAGAAAAAAGAATATATATGGAAAGATCCTGATTGGAAGAATTTTATTTTGACCAATTGCCTGGAATGGTTTGAAGATTTAAAAGAAAATAACAAATTTTTGTCAAAACCTTTTCCAAAGAATTTATCTTTTAAAGAGTTTCAGTTAATAAACGGTAAAAATACAATATTACATATTTTATATAATAAATTATTTTACTTTATAAGTAAAAAATAACTTGACTTTTCTTACTTTCTTTTATATATTAGTATTAGTTAATAAGAAATTAAAGAAAAAGAGAGGAAATTATGACAGAAATTAAAAGATTTGAAGTTGGTAAAGTATATAAATCTAATAGGTTTGACGAAAGCATTCTTATTTCAAAACGAACAGAAAAAACAATATGGTTCCATGAAAATTTTATTAGCGCCAGAATTTCGATTGAAAATAATGTCGAATGTATTTGTCCAAATATTGGTATGATTAGACCAACGTATAAAGCAATCTAAATTAAAAATAATATATATTTCAAAGGAGAAAACACTATGAATAAAATAATAATTTTTTTACTTTTAAGTATTTTTTCACTAAACTGTGAAATTGCTAATTTACCAGAAGTTGATATCAATGATTTAAAAATAGATATTCCAATAAAAAAATGGGAAAATGGAATAGTATATTATAAATTATATGATTTTAATGCTGATGAAATAACTTTGATTCGCAACTGTATGCATATTATAGAAGAAAAAAGCGGCTGTATTTCCTTCATTGAAAATAAAAATAAAAATATGGTTAAAATATTCAAAGGAAATATAAACTATTCTATAATAGGATATACCGAATATTCATATATAATTTTAAAAACAGCAAATAAAAGACACGTCAATCATGAGCTTATGCATTGCTTGGGATTTCAACACGAACATCAACGTCCAGACAGAAACAATTATATTACTATTAACTTTGAAAATATTATTGAAAATAATATAAATGAGTTTATTATTTTATTTGATAAAAATGAAAAATATATTTATGATCCTATTAAATATGAATATGATTATAAATCAATATTACATTATGATAAATATGCTTTTTCAAAAAATGGAGAAAAAACAATTGAAGCACCTGAGCAAATATATTATTCTGAATTATCAGAAATAGATATTATGAAAATACAAGATGTTTATAAATAAAGCAATTATTTTTTACTTTTTATTTATATTGGATAAAAATCAAACCTATACGTTCTTAATTCTTCTAAAGCCGTATCTATAAAAACTATGTCTGTTTCATTTAATGTAGTTAAAGCAGGGGTACTAATTCCACTAATACTTAATCCAGATCCAACTAAACTCCATGTACTACCATTAAATCTATACGTTCTTAATTTTTCTAAAGTCTCATCTATAAAAACAATGTCTGTTTCATTTAATGCAGCTAAAGCAGCGTTACCAATTCCACTAATACTTAATCCAGATCCAACTAAACTCCATGTACTACCATTAAATCTATACGTTTTTAATTCTTCTAAAATATAGTCTATAAAAACAATGTCTGTTTCATTTAATGTAGTTAAAGCAGGGATACTAATTCCACTAATACTTAATCCAGATCCAACTAAACTCCATGTACTACCATTAAATCTATACGTTTTTAATTCTTTTACATTATAGTCTATAAAAGCTATGTCTGTTTCATTTAATGCAGTTAAAGCAGGGGTACCAATTCCACTAATACTTAATCCAGATCCAACTAAACTCCATGTACTACCATTAAATCTATACGTTCTTAATTTTTCTAAAGCCGCATCTATAAAAACAATGTCTGTTTCATTTAATGCAGTTAAAGCAGGGGTACTACTTCCACTAATACTTAATCCAGATCCAACTAAACTCCATGTACTACCATTAAATCTATACGTTTTTAATTTTTCTACAGTAGAGTCTATAAAAGCTATGTCTGTTTCATTTAATGCAGCTAAAGCAGCGTTACCAATTCCACTAATACTTAATCCAGATCCAACTAATTGAGCACTTTTCCAGTTAACTTTTTCTAATATTTTATTTTTATCTTCATAACATTTTTGAATATTATGGCAAAATCCAAAAGGATTTGAATATGTAAATGGGTTGCCTCCGTCTAGTCCCTCTACTTTACAACCTATATAGGCAGCAGTTTCATTATGAGAACTTGTCGCAGACTCTTTAAATCCTGTCATAACTATATCTGATAAACGATTACTAATTCTACAATTTTCATATATAACAAAATCAGCATTTAATAAAAATGTATAATCTATTGGTGCAACAGAAGATCCTGGCGCAATTACAGATATGTTTTTCATCAGACAATAATCTGTGTTTGTTTCAATATAAAATTGGTTATCGTCTGGATTTAAATAAGCTCCATTATCTGCAAATAATTCAGAGCATTCATTTGTTTCCAGATATCCCCAACTATCACCATCACTTAAAAAAGAAGTACCTCCATAGCATAAATAACCACCTATTAAAAATCTTAATTGGATTTTCTTTATTCCATCTTTTATTTTATATTGATTTGCAGCTACTCTTTCAATTATTTCATTAAATCCTATTTGAGTAGAAACAATATAACAACTATTATGAATTATTGTTCCAATAATTGTTGGATTATTTACGCTATCCCATAATAGTTCGATACTAAGTTTTTTATTCCTATCTACCCCAAGTCCTTGAGTCAACCAAAGATGATCTGTTAAATTTAAAGCTGTAGCTGGGTCAAATTCAGGTACTGTAATTGTTGCATATGACATTTTATTCTCCTTACTTTATAGTCGTTAATATATTTTCATTTCCATCTGCCAATCTGTTTCCATTTCCATCTACAACATCATAGCCTTCTACAAGTGGTTGTACGCCACTCGGACTAAATTGCTCCAGATCAGATGAACTAATATCAGCATCTGTATTTATATAATATTTTGCATCATAAAATGGACGATAATATACATAAGTAGCTAAAAAAATACTTTGTATTATTGCAATAATTGTCTCTGGTTCACCACTAAATTGATTACCTGCTTTTGCTTTAATAGCATATCTGTAATCGGTGTCGTTTCTTCCCACCCTGTCCTCAGTAAAAATACTACCTAAAATATCAAGCTGAGCCCCAACAGCAACATCTATTTCAAATTCACTTCTAATTTCAAACAAAGCTGTTTCAATGTCTTGCGCTTTTTCATTACAGGCATTGATTAAAGCCTTAAATTTTGTACTGTCTTTGAATTGCTCAAGTAATAAATTAGTATTATCATATGTTTTTTCTGTTATTGAATAAGTTTCCATTTTATTTCTCTTCTATTATTTTTAATTCTTCTTTTGGTTCTTCTTTTGGTTCTTCTTTTGGTTCTTCTTTTGGTATATTTTGTTCGGCTATTTCAGTTTTTTGTTGCTTTGTAAGGTTTTTTTCTTCGATAGCATTTACAGGTATATCCTCACCAATTTTTTCTATTTTAATTTTTTCCCAGATATTATCAATTTTTTGGTAAATAACTTTTTTTCTATTATCTATTATTACATTGGCATTGATATCTATTACAGCATTGTCTCTATTATTGAATATTAGTTGTTTGATGTGTTCTCCGTCTTCATTGGTAACAAATTTACTATGGCTTTGAATATTAAAATATATAGCATTATTATAAATAATTTCTTGTCTTTGGGCAATAGGTAATTTTTTTAAGTCAATTCCTTTTTTTGCAAGTGATTTATAAGTTGCTTCTGCATCAATAAATAAATTTGCATTGTTGACAAAGGCAACAATTTTATATCCATCAATTTCAGTTGTTCTAATTACTTTCATGTTAATATCCTATTCCCCAGTTTATACCAGCGGAACTATCCCTTGTATTACTTCCTGATCTTCCTACACTACCTAAATAACCGGTATAGTATTGAGCATTAGCATTTACATTAGCAGCGCCAAAAGCTATGTCATGAGTCGGTGAGTCCGTGTCTATTGTCCAGAACTGTGTTGTTCCGCCAGCAGCAGTTCCATGATTATGTATTTCTAATTGATCTTCCTGTAATTCTCCAAGTTCATCAGGGCCAATTTTTATCCGTCCGTTTATAATTGCATCACCAACACCTTTCCAAGACAAGCCTCTGGCATCTGGTAGTACCATATATGTTCCGCTTGTACTTCTAGTTGTCCCACCTGCATCGCTTGTTTTATAAAAAGTTGCCGCAGTTGCATTATTTGCATCTCCGCAATACATTGCAGCACAAAATTTTTGATAGTCAGTTATTTCTATTACTTGACCAATTAAAAGTATGGTTCTATCACCAAAAACAGATGGTATATCATTTTTAAAATAACCTTCCAAATAGCCGATTCTTTGATCTGCTACAAAATCAAGAAAATAATCTTTCAATAATTCTAGTGTTAATTTTTTATCCCTACTGGCTCCAGTCCCTTGACTTAGCCATAATAAATCTGTTAGTGATGGAACAGTAGCTGCACTAAATTCTGGTACTGTAATTGTATCATATGACATTTTATTCTCCTTATGGTGTCAGGTCTTGAACTGTTATTCTATCAATTGCAAAATCTGCGTATTCCCTCAATTCAATTTCAATATTATCTTCTACATAAGCGGGTGTATCGCCTGGATTAGCTGTGCCGTCAATTTCAATTAGTATATCTTCAATGCCAGGCACTTCATAAATTGGTTGAGATAATCTTTGTCTGATAACATCTTTGCCAATTATCTGATTAAGCAAAGACCAAGCTACAATATTTGCTTTGATTAAATCATCGCCATTGCTTGGATATATTTCTTCACTATATAAATCTCTGGATACTCTTACATGCATGTAAATAGGTACTGGCCGACTAAATTTTATGGTTTGTAATTTTCCCTGACTGTCTGTGACTTCAATTTCAGTATTACCATAACTTTCTATCCCGCTTGGTTGCGTTTCCCATACCTGTTGCGCAATATCGTCTTCATCACCACCTACAACTACAACTTCAAAACTATGTGGGGGCAATCCGTTTGCATCTGTGGTTTCACCTCGGTTTGAAGTCATAGACACTTGAGTAACACCAACAACATTATTACTAATTGCTCTTACCATAGCATCATCGGTTGCATTCCCTGCAAACAATGTGCCTGCTCTTCTAATTCTGAAAGCAGGATCAAGTTCTTTATTACGCCCAGTAATTCCAGAACTTGGATTATTTACGCTATCCCAACCACTGACAGGTGTTACAATTGTATTTAAAGTGTTTGAACTTAATGGAATTTGTCCTGCCAATTCTGCTTGAAATGTTCCACTACTTCCTAATTTATCCAGGTCAATATTTGAAGTCCAGTCAATATCAAAATTATTGTGGTCAACGCTAACATCACTGATTGTTAATGTTGCTACATCTATAGCAACAGTGCCTGTAAAAACACCTGCTTCAATAAGTGTTTTTATTTCATCAGCAACTATAGCAGCAGTATCACTACCTACATCAGCTGTATAACTATATGGAATTGTGTCTATTGTAATTGTAAATACTTCTAAGTCTTCTGGGGTTTGTATTGTTAATTCTATTTCACGTGTAGCTACTTTTGTAATTGTAACTTCTTCTTGTAGCACATAACTCATATCAGCATAATCACCAATACTTTGTCTGACTTCTTTTCCAACATCAATAACAGTTCCTTCAGTGCCATAACACAGCACATTATATACAATTGTTTCTGTTGCACTTTGTCTTATTATACCTGTTTCGGCAGCAATTTTATCTAGTGATATTCCTTCGGCTGAATTTGGATCCCTACTATTATAAATTTCTTCTGCTCCATCAAATAAATCAGCTTCCCTTTGCGCAAATGAACCCACTAATTGACCAAATGCTCCAGATGGATCAAGGTCAATATCATCTCCAAATAATTCTTTAAAAATAGTCTCCCATTCAATTTTTAATTCTTCAAATGTTTTTTTATTAAAACCATTTTCATCTATAAAAAAACCCATTACTTTTCTCCTATACTATTACTATATTATAAAACAAATTCATTTTCAACTGCTTCACCTTCATCACTAATAACAATAAAATTTATTGTAAAAGTTCTGGTTTTTCCAATATAATCAATCTCAAATTTTTGTACTTTGTTTACTCCAACAATATTTTTTAAAATATTTAGATATAATGAATGTACTTCATCAATATCAACTTTCTTTTTTAAAACTTTTCCATAATGATCTATTCCACGTGTTTGTTCAGCAAACCATTCACCATAAAAAAACCGGAACTCATTTTCAATTCTTTGACTTAACCATTCTGTATTATTTTCAGTTAGTCTAAGATTGAAATTTTTTAATGTTAAATCATTTGTTGTTGGATCAAAATATAAATTTTTCATTTTTTCATTCCAATAATGTATCTATTCTGGTAATAATTTCTTGCACAGCTAATTGACTGCCTGGATCAAGCGTATATCCACCAGTTGTTGCTATTGATTTTACAGCATTTGCAAAATCAGCCAACACAGATTTTAAATTTTCTACTTTATTACTAATTTTTAATTTATTATTTACAGTACTTTCAATTGTTACGCTACTACTTGGAACAACTGAAAAAGGAAAAAGACCTGGCACACATATAGCATCAGTCAGAGAAAATCTTGAAACATCATCTGCATTAACTACTTGACCAATACTATTTAAAAAATTTCCAATACCTGTTTCAGCAAATAATAATAAACAATTGTCACCTTTTTTTATATTCCATAACAAAGAAAAATTTGAACCACTTGGAAACATAACCGGTACTTCACTAATGGCAGGGATTTCAACGTCACTTCCATTTTTAGTCTTTAATTTTATCAATGGTTTAACAGTTGCTTTTCTTTGTATTGAATCATATATATCTATTTTACCAGGCAAACAAGTATGTATATTTTCTGCCCTGCTCTTAAAAAATAAATCAAATATATCAACTGAATTTTCTGTCATAATTCAACCACCTCTCCTTCACAATTAAAATCATTTTCTCCATAATTATTACCAAAAAATTTTAGTTTATTTATCGCAAAAGTTGAATTTAAATAAAAAGTTTTGAATATAACTAGGCCATTTACCTGTAATTGTGGAATTAATAAAGAAGTAAATTTTAATTTCTTTTTAATTTCTTTCAATTTACTTTTTGATTTTATGCTTTGATTTTCTGATATTGATATATTTTCTATATTAAGCAGACCACCGCTATACGCCAAAACAACTACATTAAAAATACTTGTTTGATTTATTTGATGCAAAACAAGTTCATTATTATCTATATATAAATTTACTCCAAAACTTAGTAAAACATCTTTTA
>Ga0315543_1001404_pt1 | contig 26130 bp, 17 predicted proteins | sample SalMarSW160210MG_2_FD_203098 | JGI IMG/M metagenome (GOLD analysis project Ga0315543, IMG submission 203098) | Salt marsh sediment microbial communities from the Plum Island Ecosystem LTER, Massachusetts, United States - Salt Marsh Sediment SW1601-210 ... | reverse complement strand
ACCGCATTAGAACCTATTACGGTATTGTATACCGTAACAGGAGACACGCTTTCATAAAATCATTTCGACCGAAGCCCCCGTTCTTGCTTTCGCAAGAAAGCACTGGGGCGTAGTGGAGAAATCTGTTTAAATAGATTTCTCGATTCGCCTACGGCTCGCTCGAAATGACACGAATAAGCGCATTAATTATTCACAATTGGTATTAGGCGTGCAGGATTCACGAGCTATTTTAGCAATGTGGTTGGATCAAGATTGACTGATTCTATGTCTTTGAAGTATTTTACGGTGCCAACCTTTAACTCAATCGTGGCTTCTTCGTCACAGACAATAATGCCTTTCGGGTGCATTTGAAGAGCGCTTATTGTCCACATGTGGTTTACGCTCTCTTCAATGGCGTGCCGTAGCGCACGTGCCTTGTTATGTCCGTTCACAATAATCAGCACCTCTTCAGCGTCCATTACAGTCCCTACGCCTACCGTCAAGGCTGTTTTGGGGACCTTGTTGACATCACCATCAAAGAAGCGTGAATTGGCGATGATGGTGTCATAAGTCAGTGCCATAACGCGCGTTCTGGAGGAAAGCGACGAAGCAGGTTCATTGAATGCTATATGACCATCGGGGCCTATACCGCCCACGAAAAGATTCACACCACCAACCTTTTGTATTTTTTCCTCATAGGCAGCGCACTCTGCCTCAAGGTCCGTTGCGTTTCCATTGAGGATGTTTACATTTTCTTCTGCGATGTCTATATGACTGAAGAAGTTATTCCGCATGAATGAATGGTAACTTTCAGGGTGGTCCTCAGGAAGGTTTACATATTCATCCATGTTAAAGGTGGCAACGTTTTTGAATGTTACTTTTCCAGTTTTGTTTAGCTTTATTAGTTCTCTGTACATTCCCAGCGGCGACGAGCCAGTGGGAAGCCCCAGCACAAAAGGCTTGGACTCACTTGGGCCAGAATCATTTATTTTTCTTGCTATGTAGTTGGCAGCCCATTTTGAGACTACCTCGTAATTCGGTTCAATTATTACTCTCATTTCGGCTCCTTAATAAAAGATATAATTAATAATATTTTGCGAGGATATCAGGCATTTTTTTGCGAAGTGAGATTTTCCATTCGACTGATAAGCTCGTCACCAAGCCTGGTTTTGTCGATCTTATGTTTTTCAATGTCGGCGACAAAATCGCTTTGCTCAAACGTGCCTCTGACCGCTGCGAAATCTTTGTGTTTTGTTTCTTCGTCTCCATCGAGGCCGAAGCCGATTTGAGCTGTGGCTGCAAATTCTTTTTTCGCATCGGCATAGAGTCTGTCGTCAAGTTCTATGACAGCTTTTCTCCAGTTTTCTGTCAGCTCTATAATATCCTCAGGTGTTATGTTATCTATTGTTCTGCTGAGCTGTTGCTGCAGAATATCAACCGCCCAGGCCCATTCGTACTTAGCATAATCCTCGTGCATCGCTCGAAAAGATTCAGTAACCTTCTGCAGTGTGTTAATGGTTCCAGATTCGATTTCTGACAGCATTTTATCCACGAGTCTTATGGGAGCAAACAACCCAGCCAAATCTACCCATTTGTTGGGTCCAATGTCGGTCTCTGGCTTAAGAGCCTGTTGGAGTTCATTGATGTTTTTGAATTGTTTGTTCTCCAGCCGTTTAATCAGGCAGTTGCCCAGAAATTTGTCGATGCCTATCTTATACAGCCTAATACCGAGGTCCAATGAGGAATTTGTGATTTTGACGCTGTGGTATGTGAAGTAATCAGATGTTTGGCCGGATGTCTTTTTAAGATTTGTTAGGAGCTGATGACCATTGAGCATTTTTTGAATCGTATATGGGCTTAAAAGTTTGAAGTTTATGAGGTCGAGCTTTTTAGGGTCTTTACGTCGGTCACGCTTCGGCCATTTTCTTGCGTCACGAACTGTCCCTACGCTGCGCAGATTCACGCCAGGTGCAAGGATGCTTTCATCCTCATGCTCAATAAGGTATGAGAAAGGCAAATCAGAGGTGTCCGAGTTTCTGTAATGTCGACCCATAACGACAGTAAAAGCACCGACTTTTGCAGGCCAGAGCATATATGAATCGCTGGCGGTCTTGGAGCCGCGTTCTACAATACCTTGGTGGACTGGTCCAAGTTTGTACATATGATTGCTCTGGTTGGTACCACTGCCGGCATTCAAAAATGAGAACAGTCCTGCGATTAGCAATGTGGATTTATGGTGTGTTGCTGTATAAGGGCCCGCGAAAATTGCGCACGCCTCACCGTGGAAACCGCCACAGTTAGCAAAGAAGACCGAATTCTCCGCCGAGTACTGCTTAGCTAAAACAGTGCCCTGACCCACAAAGCACTTGGATATTATTACGCCATCGGTTATTTTCGAGCCGCTGCATGCGATAAAATCTTCGGCGAAGACACCGGGACCGATGTAAACAGGGTCCTCTGGACAGCTATTAAGTGAGCCGTTCTCAAGCCTGCTGATTCCCTCGACCACGCTTGACGGCCCAACTTTGACATTTTTGATTATTCGGCTGTTGATGATTCTGGCGCCTTTTCCAACAAGGCCCATTGAGGATCTGATGGAGGAAGAGTAATCGGCTATCATTTTTTGCAGTTTTTCAATAACTCTCGGCCGGTGACGGTAGAAAGCTATCACATAAGCTGTGTGAGCCGATAATTGGTCGTAAATCGGTATCTCTCTACCACCGGCTTCGTTGACCACAGTGACCTCTGTGCCGTTACCGAACTTGCTTTCGCCTTCTACCACGAGCAAGTCAATATTATCTATTATAACTTCATCTTCAATTATGTAGTTGGCGATGTAATTTCGCACCTGACTAATGTACACATTGTCGCCGATTATGCAGTTGTGGATTATTGCATTATTTATTCCCGCCGGTTTAGTAACACCGCCGAAGAATGGAACCTGTTTTTCAAAGACACCTAACTTTACCTGTCCACAAAAGCGTGTCGCTCTGACGGTCTTTGCCTTAAAACCTTCAGCGACTTGAACCTGTGACCAGTCGGTGCAGCTACAGCCTTGGTTAGTGAGCTTGTCGATTTCTTCTGTCAACAGGGGACGGTATTTTCTCGCCATGTTCATACCTTTCTCAGCTTCTTGCTAATTTTACACTTTTTTCTTTTGGCTACCTTAACCCGATGTTCGCTCTATGGGTTGACAAGGAAAAAGGTATTCTGAGCGGAGATAAATATATAGACGACTGTTGAAGGCGTCAAGGTGTTTATCAGCCGTGTTTGACAATGCGACTTACTACGGAGTATTTCCTCTTATTACTGCGACGATCAAGTATAACCGCCGAATAGGATACTGTGCCCGATTACCATGATGCCAAGATCGATAATCAAGTGACTTATCCAGGCTCCTATCAGGGTTTTCTGTCTTTGATACATCAGGCTCCAGACAATTCCTCCTGCCGCCACGAATCCTCCGAGCACAATACCCCAGAAAAGCCCAAAGAGCTGCATTGTTATCACAATGTGATGTGCCGCAAATGCCAGTGCTGCTAAACCGTGTGCGTATGGTATTGTTGTGATGTTTCTGAGGTTGCCAAATACAAACCACCGCCAGTAATATTCCTCTATCAATGAGTGTGCAACCGAGAGAAATAGTGCAAACAACCAATAGTGACGCATAATCAATAGTGCGTGTGCTTTACTTCCGATGCTCTCAGAGCTCGCTATTACCACTTGCCCAAGCGTGGTCTGCATTAAGCCGAACATTAAAGCTGCAATTGAAGCTCCCAAGAGGATACCAGTGCCGATAGCCTGCGTGTATCTCGTGGGCCGGCTAATGGCTCGGCCAATGCGTTTTCCCAATACAAGGTAAGCGCAAACGCTTGGCCATGCGATGATAAATACCTTTGTGGTTACATAGATAATTGGTGTAAACCAGTAATCAGTGAAAATGACAAAGTAAAAGAGGGCCCCAATGGATGGAACAACCATTGCCGGCACAAGTACCGACCATATTCGTAACTTTCTGGTTGTCTCATACAATTAGATGGCTCGCTTGTTCTTCGCCTAAGTCCAGAGGGCTGGTACTCTGTATATATCGAACTATGGTTGGTGGCCGTTGCTGAAGAGCTCCCTAATCCTGCTTACTTGGGATGTAGTAGCTCGGACAGACAAATCGGAATATACTTGTAATTCGCTCTGCTGTATTAAGTTCATTTTTGGCTTTCATCTCACGAAGCTGCTCGCCGAATATCTCATCGAAGTATTCTTCTGCGGCTTTCTTTCGTTCCTCTTCGGTGTTGAATAAACTTCGAATTTTCCTTAGTTCACCGCAGTCCAGCCAGAAACCGCCACAGCCTGGACACTCATCGACTTCGACCTCCTTTTTGACACTGAAGAAGTGCCTCATCATCGCGACATCATCACATTTCGGGCACATTCTTTTCTTTGTATGGTCAATGGTTATACCTACATTTCGTTCTATCTCCAACAGGTGTTCTCCTGTGGACTCATGTGGCTCATCAAATTTCTTTATCTCAAAGTTGTCAAACCATATTCCTCCGCAGCCGCCTTTGCACACGTCGACTGTGACATCGTCAACTGACATTTGCTGTAATTTATTTCCACATGCCGGACATTTCATGGCTTTCTGCCCTCCAGAAATTTCATATTATATGTATTGACTCATTGTTAATCGACATATTGCCCTATCTTAGAGTTAAGATAACGTAGGCACTTTACAGTGTCAAAACAAAACAGTGCAAGCTCAGAAAAGTCTACCCTTAGTCGATGGGCAGAGGAACGAAAATAGGTTTGACGCTGGTTTATGGCGTTATTATACTTACTTTTTTGGAAGGAATCGCCAAACAGATAATCGGAGATACGAATGGATAAGAGCAAAATCGTCGCTGAAGGGATAACCTTCGACGATGTGCTGCTGATACCGGCAGAGAGTGATTTTGTGCCGAGCCAAGCGGACACCAGTACGAAGCTAACCAACAATATCAATATAAACATTCCGATAGTATCTGCTGCTATGGATACTGTTACCGAGTCAGCTCTGGCGATCGCACTGGCGCAGGAAGGTGGCATCGGTATTATCCATAAGAACCTTTCTGTTGAAGCCCAGAAAAGAGAGGTCGCCAAGGTCAAGCGATCAGAACATGGCGTGATTCTTGACCCTGTGACATTATCCCCGAGCGAACCTGTAAGAAGAGCCCAGGAGCTAATGAACGAGCAGAATGTCTCAGGCATTCCCATAGTGCAAGGCAAAAAGCTGGTCGGCATCCTCACCCGCAGGGATCTGAAGTTTCTCAAGGATTATGATGTCAAGATAGATTTAATCATGACAAAAGACAAGCTTGTCACAGGCCCTGCAGGGACGACACTCGAACAGGCAAAGGAGATTCTGCAGAAGCACAAAGTGGAAAAATTACTTCTCGTAAAAAATGGAAGCGAACTGGCTGGCCTGATTACTATGAGAGACATCGACCGCGTCCAGCAATATCCAAGGGCCGCCCGGGATAAGCGTGGCAGACTCCTTGTTGGTGCTGCTGTGAGTGTGCACGATTACGAGCGTATCGAGGCTTTGATCGCAGCAGATGTTGACATTATCGTTATTGATACAGCTCACGGTCATTCGCAGAATGTTATCGATACCGTCAAAAAGATAAAAGCTCAATACGATATCGATGTAATCGCAGGCAATATCGCAACGCTTGATGCCGCACAGGACTTGATAGCCGCGGGGGCAAATGCCGTCAAGGTCGGCATCGGGCCCGGTGCTATTTGCACTACAAGGGTAATCTCTGGCGTGGGAGTGCCTCAGATATCTGCGATCATTAACTGTGCCCGGGTAGCTCGGGAACATAATATCCCCGTCATTGCTGATGGAGGAGTAAGACAGTCCGGCGACATAGCTAAGGCGATTGCAGCCGGTGCATCCAGCGTAATGATAGGTTCACTGTTTGCAGGTCTTAAGGAGAGTCCAGGCCAACTTGTTATCTACAAGGGAAGACAATTCAAAGAATATAGAGGTATGGGTTCACTCGGGGCGATGGTTAAAGGCTCTGCAGAGCGATACAGCCAGAGCAGTACCACCGAAGCGAGTAAACTTGTGCCCGAAGGTGTAGAAGGCAGGGTTCCATATAAGGGAGCACTCAGTGACTTTGTTTACCAGCTTGTTGGTGGGCTGCGCGCAGGCATGGGCTACTGCGGCGCTAAAAGCATAAAAGAGCTGATGGAAAAGGCCCAATTTGTTCGCGTAAGCGCTGCTTCGGTTAATGAATCTCATCCCCACGATATACAAATAACCAAAGAGGCCCCAAACTACTCGGCCACACTACCTTTTGAGGATTAATACTTAGCGTATAGCGTTTAGCGTACAGGCTACTATGCATTTCCTATTACGCTGTATGCTAAACGCTGTAGTAAAAGGTGTGGGTTATGTCCCATGAAATGATAGCTATTCTCGATTTTGGCAGCCAGTATGGCCAACTAATAGCCCGCAGGGTGCGTGAGCACAACGTCTACTCGCGAATCTGCCGTGCAGATATTTCAGTTGATGAGTTATCGAAACTGCCGCTCAAAGGGCTGATACTATCCGGGGGGCCTGCAAGCGTTTACGACAAAAATGCCCCTCGTTGTGACGAAAGGATCTTCGAGCTGAGTATCCCTATTCTCGGTATCTGTTACGGTATGCAGCTTGGCTGTCAGATCTTAGGTGCCGAAGTAACACGAGCGCAATATCATGAATACGGCAGAACAAACTTGACGATTCTTAATAAAGATGACCTATTTGCAAACATGCCGGATTCGACGCTCGTCTGGGCAAGTCACGGCGATCAGATTGCCCCCGTTTCTGTCTTTGACAGAAGACACGGGGGTGATAATTTCATTAAGATTGCTTCCACAAAGACGTGTCCGCACGCTGCTGTCAGACATAAGCAGAAGAAATTTTATGGTGTTCAATTCCATCCGGAAGTCACTCATACGCCGAAAGGCTCACAGATACTCAAGAATTTCCTGTATGACATCTGCGGCTGTAGCAGCGACTGGAAAATGAGCGACTTTGTCGCTGAGTCTATCCGGACAATTCACAAACAGGTAGGCGGTGCTTCAGTAATCTGCGGATTAAGTGGCGGAGTCGATTCATCGGTTGTTGCTTCGATGCTGCACGAGGCGATCGGCGATCAGCTTGTTTGTATATTTGTCGATAACGGTCTTTTACGCAAAAATGAGCGGGACAATGTAGTCTCAACTTTTCGTGACCATTTTCATATCGACTTGAGGATTGTGGATTGGTCGAAGCAGTTTCTCTCGGCTCTAAAAGGTATTACCGACCCACAACAAAAACGCAGAATTATTGGTGCAGAATTTATCGGGGCCTTCAAGTCGGAAGCAACAAACGTCCCTAATGTAAAATTCCTCGCGCAGGGAACACTTTATCCCGATGTAATCGAATCGGGGTCGAAAGATGGCAATCCTGCTGCGAACATAAAACTGCACCACAATGTCGGAGGTCTACCTGCAGAGCTGGGCTTTGAGCTGATTGAGCCACTACGCGATCTGTTCAAAGACGAAGTCCGGCTCGTCGGCGAATATCTTGGTTTACCAGAAGATATTGTCTGGCGGCATCCATTTCCGGGCCCGGGGCTGGCCGTTAGAATAATCGGCGAGGTCACCACCGAGAGACTTGAAGTACTTAGGGCTGCCGATGAGATACTCATCGATGAGATTATATCTGCCGGCCTATACCGAAAAGTATCCCAGGCGCTCGCTGTGCTGGTGCCCGTCTCGACCGTAGGTGTTATGGGTGATGAGCGAAGCTATGAAAACGTTATCGCCATCCGAGCGGTGGAAACAACGGATTTTATGACTGCTGATTTCTACCAGATTCCATTTGAGGTATTGGCGCTCGTCTCAAGCAGAATTATAAACGAGGTTCGCGGTGTCAATCGTGTTGTGTACGATATTTCCAGCAAACCACCGGCCACGATCGAGTGGGAATAACAAAAACTCTAAGCATAAAGTTTATAGATTAAAGCTACATCATCGACAAGATCGGGAATTCGATTGGAAGACAACAATATAGCTGGTAAAGTCTGTGGCCGTGAGCAGGTTTATTTCAAACTCGTCCCGTTTTCGGTCTTAATGTCAAAATTTCATATTCTTAAGGATTTTGCGTGGATAAAAAGCTGCTGATTTTTCTCTGCGCTATCGTTATATCTGCCAACGCCGGCGCTCAGCAACAAACAGCTCCGGCAGCAAAGAATCTTTGGCTTGAGTCGGCTAAGGTTGATTCTGCTGTTTTTCCAGAAAAACTGTTTGAAGACACGAAAGATATTTTCCTGAGAAACGACAATATAGTTGCGTTGCTGCTGGCAGGTGGACTTAGCGTGATGATGACCAACAACGATATTGATGAGCGATTGGCTGAGCATTTCAGAAGTCATCCAAGTTTTGATGATCTTTGGGATGAGACCTTCGACATCGTTGGATCGCCTGCATTCCATTTTCCTGCCGTTGCTGTCTGGTATGCCATAAGTGCGGAAAATCAGGATGATCTTAACAAACAACGCTCTATGACCATGCTCTCGGCACTAGCTATAAATGACGCTGTGACGTTGGGTTTAAAGGCTGTCCGCAGCAACGATACGCCGAATGGAGATAGCTGGGCTTGGCCCAGCGGCCATACGTCGAGTTCTTTTACGGTTGCATCGGTGTTGCACGAATTTTATGGCCTTAAGGTTGGTATTCCAGCTTACGCACTAGCGGGTCTTGTCGCTTATAGAATGATGGACGCAGGCAGTCACTGGGCGAGTGATATTGTCTTCGGTGCAACCCTCGGCTGGGTGGTTGGTCACACCGTGGCTGGCAAACATAAGGACTTAGAAGTCGCTGGGTTTGAAGTGTTACCATATCTTGGGAATTCATACAATCCGGCCATTGGAGTTAATCTGCTCAAATGCTTTTAGCCGGCATAGCGGATAGGCTATACGCTCAAAACTGTACGCCGCATGCTATAAAAGGTTTTGAAAATTCACCTGTTTTCTGTAAACTATCCGATTATGTAGAGGCGAACCCTCAAGTTCATAGATAGGTGAGCAAAATGACAGAATTCAAGATTGAGCCAGCATCAAGAATAAAACGTCTGCCGCCGTATCTATTTGGGCGGCTAAATACGCTAAAGTTGGCTAAACGTCAGCAAACCACCAGCTACTATCGAGTGGGAATGATTTCGTCGCTCACTTTTCGTATCTCGCCTGCAGGGAACATCGATGGCCTGCAACGGGTGTTAGTTTGGTAAAGCAATTTTAACACAAAGTCCGCCCTGCCAGCAGTCAATATTCAATAGAAAATAGTCAATTGCCAACTGCTATCCAGCAATCTTAAATAATCAATCAACAATTATCATTTGAAAAGGTAGGGTGTGCATAGCACACCGTTTGGCTTTACCGAAATGTCGAAGGATTGAAAATATGAAATTCTCAATTCTAAATTCTTTGTGTTGCGGCTTGCCTGGCGCGGCGAAGCTTCGGCGGAGTCGGCCCCACCAATTGTCATTCCCGCGAAACCTGTCCTGAGCAGAGTCGAAGGAGCGGGAATCCAGATGCCGTCCTTCACCGGCGAGGTAATTTTCGCCCAAATCCGAAAACTCGCGCTTGATATCGGCCCTCAGTTTGCATATCCTGCTCATTAACGGAAGAAGCATCGAGGATTTCTTATACAGGCAGAAACTTCTCTGTGTTTCCCGTTTTATACAGACTGTATAATTATTGTTATACGATAAAGGGAGAAAGATATGACTTCAAAAGAGATAGCTCAAGAAGCAATCGCCAAGATGAATAAGCGAATTACCAATGAGATTTTCCTGATTATTCAGAATGACCGAGAACTCATGCATGAATACCTGAGAGCGGTTGAAGCCAATGGTCTTGATTCGCTCAACCAAGCCATCGGCAAAGAAGTGAAAAAGGCATACCAATTGACTAACCTCAATGACAGAGAAGATAATCCTTCTTGTACACTAATTCAGAGTCACCAGAAGTTTGATTAAAGGAAAGTATAACATCTCACTTAACTCGGACGGCTAAGATTTAATACGCATACGGTAAGACCTTTGGGCAGTGATATTTTCATGAACCCCCAAAAAAAGACTGAAAGTAAATCATCATTTAACGATGTTGATTTTGCACATCGAGTTATTGAAGCGATGGAAAAAGCAGGGAATAGCATCGAAGATGAACAAGCATTCATTGATCGGCTTCGCCATGTTGAATATGGTTTAAATGCTGAGACCGAATGCTCAGTAATCTTAGCATGGTTGGGTAATTGTTCTCTTGTGCATAAAATGTCTACTGAAGGCCATATTCCTCAAGATATGAAAATACCTGATCTATTTGCTGTTTTCGAAAAGAATGGTCAAATCCTGAAAACTTTTATCGAAGTTAAATCTACTGAAGATTTAAAATTACGTTGGACCGATGAGTATCATAGGAAACTTCAACACTACTGTAACATCATGGGACATTCGTTGTTACTTTCATGGAAAATACGTCCATTCGGTCAATGGATATTATTGGATCCTGCAACTCCAGGACTTGTGAAAGATGGAAGAATAGATTTCTGCGACGCAATGACACAGAATCTCATGGGGTTAATAGCTGGTGATTTTAGAGTAACTCCAAAATCTGGAATCGGGATTCATTTTAATGGTCAGATTGTGAAAAAAGAAAAAGTTAGTAAAAACGAATCAAATGTAAATATAAAAATTAGTGGATGTTTCTGGGGAGATTCTAAAAGAAATAAATTTGATAATCTATCACAATCAGAAATAGCTTTGATTATGATGTTGGCTAATAATCAATACTACCATGAGAAAAAAGAAACTGCAACATGGGGCTATATAACGCCAGACATTCATAGTAAGGAACAAACTAGCGTTTCCGCTCAAGATTTGCTGAGAATTTTGGTAGGATTTTTTAAAGAAGATAACGAAAGAATTGCGTGGAAGAATGTTCTTCAAGAACTCAATGATACTATATCAAGGGATGATTTGCTGACTGAGCTTTCTAGTAATATCGGTTTAACCGTGCAATATATAATTCATCTAAATCCAAAAACTGAATCATCTATACTAAATGAAGAATGGTATAAGGGAAATAGGTTAAATAAGTAATAGACAGGTAGAATGTGCAACTTGTTTGCACACGCGGAATCTCAAGAGATTGGACGAGTATTGAAGAATCAACGGGAACCTCTTATACAGAAAAAAGAAGTCTGTGTTTGGCGTTTTATACAGACTGTATAATCATTGTTAGGCGTAAGGAGCATTAACAGTGCCTACCAATTTCTATTACATCTACGCACTAAAAGATCCCCGCGTTTCCCCGGCGAGATCATTCTATATTGGAAAGGGGACTGGTAGTCGTGCCTACGATCATCTTGTGAAACCAGACAAGACTTTAAAGTACAAAAGAATTGGTGATATCATCGCATCAGGGAAAACACCGCTGGTTGATATTCTTGCAGACGATCTTACCGAAACCCAAGCATTAAAATTGGAGGCTGAACTTATATCAGCCTTCGGCACTGAAACGACAGGTGGCTTACTGACGAACGCGGTTGTTCCAGCCGGACTCGGAGGGAAGAAAAGAAAGAACCTAATAGTGCCACAAGGGTCTGTTGAAAGAGCCCAAATTGGGCTGGAGTTCATTAAGTCCGCAATTGTAGAACTTATCAGAACGAATCCAGATGGAATCACAAACGCGGATGCCGCTAGTTTGTTGGGATTACGCAGCGACTACCGGGGACGGCAAAAGGATTATCTTTCTTATAGTGTACTTGGCCTACTTCTACGGGAAGGTAAGATTAGACGTGAGGGTAATAAGCACCTCAGTAATCAATGAGAAAAGCCGAACAGGCGGCTCAACTCGGACGGCCTAAAGGCCGCCGCTTCGCCGCCCCGTTCCGGTGAATTCTGAGCAACTTGTGCCATGGGTAGATGCTCTCGTCGAACCGTCATCCGATGCAACCATTTTTGTTCAAATTAGAAGTTGTTATTGAGGTATTCCGGCTTGCCGTCGTCACTATCGTAGCCTATCGATTCTTTTGTCTCGGCGTCAAGTAAAGATTAGGTCAATTGCGAGCTGTCAGATGTTTCTTTGATTTCACTTGATTTCTAATAATACATGTGGTATAATATATAGTTAACTAAGATGAATGGTCGTTAGTGAATAGTCAATATCGAAGATCCGGCCTTCCTTGGACGGATGCATATCGTATCCTTCGACGCAGTTTACCCTGAATTAGCCGAAGCCCTGAGCGCAGCCGAAGGGGTAGCCGAATGGGCTTAGAGCCTGCCCTGGACATTGTTGAAGGGACACGTTTCGTATGTCTTATACCGTATTGCCTATATTTGGATGGTGGCTGATGGTCCGTTTGAGTGTAATATATTGGGTGGGGCGTAGTCGATTTTCACCTTAATTATGCAAAACAAACCCAATTCGCTTAAGGCCCAAATAAATGCAAGCTCACTTGTAATAAAGGATTATGAAAATAGATGGCAGCGAAGAGTCAGGAAAAGCAAACCCAATCAAAGCCAATTTTAAAAAGAATGAATGTAAACTTTTGTGCTACACGGTATTATGAGAGTAAGCCCACATTCGCAGTCCGCAAAGCCAGGCCAAATAATCCCAATGTCGAAATCACCACTGCCTGGGGTTGTGGGGCGAGGATCGTCACCTGAGGCGGACAAAATCGCTTTGCAAATTTTTCCGTTCGGTATAGACTGTCCGATTGTGTCAATGAAAGTAGAACTCGCAGTCTGAGGATTTGTTAATGAGCGAATTCAAGATTGAACCGGCATCGAGAATAAAACGTCTGCCGCCATATTTGTTTGGTCGGCTAAATGCGCTAAAACTCACCAAGCGACAAGCAGGCGCGGATATTATAGATCTGGGGATGGGTAATCCCTCGGACGGAGCACCGCAGATCGTCATAGACAAGCTATGCGATGCGGCACGTGATAGGCGCAACCATAGGTATAGCGCATCAAAAGGCATCAAGGGCCTGCGGAAAGAGATAGCCATAAAATACGAAAAGAAATGGAATGTTCAGCTTGATCTGGAAACCGAGGTCCTCGCCTGCATCGGCTCAAAGGAGGGTTTTAGCCACCTGTGTCTGGCGATGTTGCAGATGGGAGATACTGCAGTTGTTCCAGACCCTTCTTTTCCGATACATAATTATGCCGTGGCGTTAGCCGGCGCTAATGTGATAACTGTGCCTTTGGGCAACGACCAGAAGTTTCTCGATACGATAGTGATGGTTTGCGAGCATCTGTATCCAAAACCCAAGCTGTTGATTCTGAACTATCCTCACAATCCAACGACCATGACAGTGGAAGAAGGATTCTTTGAAACGGTTGTGGATGTGGCTAGGCGATTCAAGATCGCCGTCATTCATGATTTTGCATACGGTGAGACCTGCTTCGACGGCTACAAAGCGCCGAGCTTTCTGTCGGTCAAAGGTGCCAAAGACGTGGGTGTAGAGTTTATCACAATGAGTAAGCCCTACAACATGGCAGGTCTTCGCATCGGTTTCGCAGCCGGCAACAAAGACATGCTCGATTATCTTGCAACAATAAAGGGTTACTATGATTACGGTATCTTTCAGGCGATTCAGATAGCCGGCATAATCGCTCTGCGGCAGTGTGATGAAGAAATCGTCGAGCAAAATGAAAGATACCGTTCGCGTCGCGATGTTGTTTGCGAAGGCCTGCAACGAATTGGCTGGCAGGTTGAGAAGCCTCGCGCAACGATGTTCGTATGGTCCAGGGTTCCCGATGAACACCTCAGGGGAAAAGGCACCATCGATTACGCAATGGATCTGATGGAGCACGCTGAGGTTGCGATTGCTCCGGGACGTGCCTTCGGTGAAAACGGTGAAGGCTATATGCGCATCGCACTTGTTGAAAATGAGCAGCGACTGCGCCAAGCGGTCCGCAACATCAGCCGATTCATACACGAAAAACCTATACGCAAGGCCAAAGCCATCAAGTGAGCTTCCCGCACCTGGTATCAATGTAGGGCGTTTCTCGGCAGGAAGAAGATTCCGGGGCCTACACCATCCGGATATGGAACGGTTCCATCAGAAGTGATGGATACCCACATGGGCACGGTTTCTGTCGTTGAATAGCTTTCCACGTGTCCATCTGTGTAGCTGGCCTGTAATCTTATGTCGGGCACGCGTGAACTGGGGTCGCTATTGCGTGACCAATAGGATGATAGAAGCCATGTTTCAGGTGTGACGTTAGCTCCGTCGAAGTCCTCGCAACTGCCATAAGCACCTGGGCTGCGCCAGTGGTCGTATCCAAAGTAATCGGAGACCAGCAGTTTACTGTAAGTTCCGCCGCTGGCAGGTCCTCTGGGACCTTTGAAAATAACTCGGCGGCCGCCCAAATATCCGATGTAATTCCAGTAGAAGCAATACGCGCCGCCTACGGGATCTGACGGGAAGGTAGTCTCCGGATTGTCCCAGTCGTCACCGGCATCCCAGGCCTCTTGCAAGTATTTGTATTTGCACGGAGCACTCGGACAGTAGATTGTATCAGCATCGGGTATATATCTGCGGAGATATGCGCTCATCGAGCGGTGCAGTATCGGACTTCTTCTTCGATTACCGGTTAACTTTGTCGGGTCAGACCAGTTCCAATTGCTGCCGAAGCCAACAGTTGCTACTGAAGGGGGATATTGGTCGTCATTGTCCAGCGCAAATAAATTGACCGCGGAGGCCATTTGTTTTTGATTGTTAGCGCTGACCATTGTTCTGGCCTTGCGGCGTACGCTTCCAAGCGCAGGTATTATAATGGCCATTAAGGTTGAAATAACGGACATAACAACCAGAAGCTCAACCAGGCTAGATCCTGGCTTACATTTTCCCCCCATACCAACCTTGCGATTACTAAAATCGATTGGTATATCCTCCGAATCTATTTATGTTCGTGTCTATGCCTTATTTATCGCCTATCTGCAACATCCCATATTATATCCATTTAGCAGAAACAATGCAAGTCTGTTAATCAAAGCGGGCAGCCGGTGCGCAGAACACAAGCGAGCTGCGGCAACCCCGCTCGCGGTCTTACTGTCTGCGTCGTTAGTTACGGCGGTTTACAGCCTAATCCACACAGGCCACCCGCTGTAAAAATCACCTATTGTCCGTCCGAATCGAGGCTTTGTACTCTATATTGAAGGCCGAATGGGCTTATTGAGATTACAGATCCATCCATGGGCATTACAGTCTCGGCTTCTTCCCTAAGCACGCGTGGCGTCCAAGGCAGTGAGTCGAGCCAGCTCTCTGCCATAAGTACAAAATCCTTCATATTTACAACGCCATCCTCGTTGATGTCGCCTTTAAGAGGCCATTTGCTCATGCTTGCGTGTGGAGTTCCACCGTATGCGCCCATATTGAGCCTTCCACCGTGAGGCATACGTTCTCGTCTTGGATAGATTTCTGGATCACCGGCATCAATACATGGACTTCTCACATAGTCGATGACCCAAACGTTATGTGGAGGCCAATACCGTCCATAACGTGAGCGCAGATGGTAGTCACCACTATCAGGATCAGCGAAAAGCGGGTCCTTGTTGATGTTGCCCTGCCACAGGGCATAGGTTATGTCCCGGAAGCAGCTATAGATTGCCTCGCACTGGAAAAGGTCACCTTTTATATTGTTCCAGAGAATGCAGTTGGAAATATGGGGTTTGGCACCTCCGTAGGCAGCAATTCCAAAATCGCCATTTACAATTGTGATATTAGTAATTGTCGGCGAAGCACCATTGCAGAATATACCGTATTCGCTATTCTGAATTACGAAGTTTCTCAGCACACTGCTTTCTCCTTCACCTTTGAAGAAGGAGAAGGCATAGCCTCTCGCGGTTGTTACTACGGCTGCATCCGCAGCGCTCTGGACGGTTATTGCTTTTCCTGCAAAATCGACCTCTTCTCTATATATTGCCGGCCAGACGAGTACAGTGTCGTCGTCTCTGCTGGCATTGATTCCTCTTTGTATAGTTGCAAATGCAGTAGATCTGCTTAAACCGTTGTTGGAATCATCACCGTTTACCCCATCAACATGATGAATTAGGTACGCCACCCCCTTGCTTGCCTGACGGGTACCGCCGTATGCGCCCATATTGATCCTGTTGCCGTTAGGAACCGGCTCATGTCGGACGGGATCCGACGGGTCACCTGCATCGATGCACGGGCTGTGATCTCGGTCGATAATCCATGTGCCGATTCGTGGATCATACCGACCATATATAGACTGCAGATGATAATCCGGTACATCCACAGGCGCAAACAATGGGTCTTCGTCGATGTTGCCCTGGCCCAAATATCCACCTTCGACGTCTGAGTAGATAACAGGGCTATTGGATGCCGGATGAGTGATAACGACTGGAGTTCCATCGTTGTACCAGATAATGCTGTTTTTAACTATGGTGTTACTGCTAATGGAATGTATTCCGCCGCCGGGCATAGGCAGCATCTCAGGGCCAGTCAGTCTATTGTGAGCAATAGTGCAGTTAGTCACCCGCACACTGCATCGCCGACTATATCCAAAGTTGTCGGCAGTGTCAGTACCGTATATGCCCCAGAACGTGAATATGCCGGCACCAGACCAGGCTGAATTAAGCGATATCACACAATTTTGTGCGGTAAGCTGCGTCGATGGCCCGGCGCAATATATCCCGCCGCCTTCAAGGTTGCCCGGTGCTCTGTTATCTGAGATGTCACAACCCTGTATCAACGCACTGCTGTTTTGACAGTATATCCCACCACCACAGCTATTGTAATAACCCAGATTATTTCTGATGATGCACTCTTCTATTTTTGCGTTGCAGTTTCTGATAAGGCCGATACCACATCCATAGCCGCCGCTCCTGGAATTGCCGAAACCTCCTGCGTGGCATTCCTCTATAACACAATTGGCGATTGTCGCAGCGCTGGAAACACATCCAATGCCCCCACCAAGTTCCGTTCCACAGTTCTGAATAAAGCAGTTGATGATTGTGGGACTGCTGAACTCACAATATATACCGCCGCCAATCGGATGTGCGGGACTGGGGTGCCAAGGCATATGTTCAGGTGGGATGTCGGAACCATGGATAATAGCACCTCTGATTGTGAAACCACGTAGTACGGATGCGGCTGTTTCGCTCTGATGAAAATAGAACCCGCGGTGTCCCGGGACGTCACTCGAGGCGTCCCATGTATATGAGCAGTCAATTATCGTTGTATCGGGTCCTTCGGCACTGCGTAGGGTTATTGCCTTGCCACGGAAATCTATGTCCCAATTGCCCGGTCCATCGTAGATTCCAGGAGCCACCTCGATGACGTCGCCATCCGCTGCAAAATCAATAGCCTCTTGAATAGTATCAAAGTCATTCGGTACGTATATTGTCGCAGGTGGTGAGTACAGGCGTACCTTCAGATTATCAATCACAGCACGAGTTCCGATTAAAATGACATAGCACGTCCCATGCAGGGACTCTATGGCAATATTGTGATGCCCGGGCTCAAGCATTGTAGGTATGGACCAATTCACTCCATCACCCGAGATAGAGTAAAGCATATATCCCGGTGGAGACTGTAATATCTCTGCATCGGATGGAAACTGCACGTCAATTTCGAAGGTGCCTCTGACGAGTCTTTTGCCCTGTCCTTGCCCGATTGGAAAACAATAGCCCAGATGAGCGAGCTGGCCTCTGTATCCTGCGAATGCCAGAACGCGATTATCTCCTTCTCCATAATAGTAAAGATAAGGCTCAGCAGGTGGAAAAGCCCCTCTTGGCCAAAAGACAGAATGCGTGTAACTGTCCTTTTCTGCTTTATCCGTACTGAAGTCATCAAAGTAATGATATGTCCAACCGAGCGGTTTAAAGGTGGCAACCGCATCCAAATCAAAGTTGAAAAAATCACAACAGGGCGAATCGATTTCGCCTGTAAGATGCAGTGAATCTCCCAATAACGTTACTGCAATCAGGATATCGGCCTCGCTATGGTCTGTGGTTTTGCCTTCGAACTCAATCCTGGTATTACTTACAACGACGCCATTAAGTCCGGTCATATTAAACAACTCACCCAGGCTCTGCGTGTATAAAAATGGGCTCTCACTCAAAGTTGCATCTACTAAATCTAACCAGGCAGTACCTGCAGAAAAGTCTACAGTTAACTGAAACAATCCGGTAACGGTATGAGTCTCGTGTATGCCGGCGAATCCGCCAGTTTGAACTACTGTACTCTGAGTCGAGTCAAATACGTAAGTATTCGTTGCGGCGAAAGCGTTAGCAGCGGCCACTGCGACGAAGATAACAGAAATTATCAGATGCGCTGTCTTCATCTTTATGCTCTTTCGTTAATTAATCCGCACATGAGCCCAAAAAGGGCTGGTACAAATCCTTTCCCCCAACCTTTTTAACTGTACCAGCCCCTGCAGCCATATTGCCTCCGGACCTTGGGCCCTAGGACTCATTGCATTACTGTTCGCCAAGTGGGAGTTCGACCTCATCGCTCCAGCTTTCAATTGGAGTCTCCGGCTCGATCAGATTAATTATCGTGTCGCCATCCAACTCAACGCCGGGTTGTTCTTCGTCGTCGAGATCGGTATCATTAGGTATTGGCTTGATAACCACGGCATCGGGACATGGAACCGACCCTTCTTTGGGTTCGACATCTGTTATTGTTAGGTCCACAACACGTACCCTGACATAAACGATGTCCCTATCGACCGCAGCTGGTATAGGTGGTAATACCGCATCGGGGTCATCCGCACCAACGAGACAGTCATACCACGGCTCCAATGGCAGAGTATATCCGGGCCTTGCATAAGTGGTGATAATACCACGCAGGTAGTAGAAACCAGGCCTTCTAAAACGCACGGGCACGCCAACTTTAGCTCTGCCTATGCTTGGGCCTTTGCGCGTATCTTTCGCGCCGTCCCTGCCGATGGTTACCCATGGATAAACGGTTGCGTTGTCGGCTGTCAATTCGTCGGTATTAGCTAACGGCTCACACTCTGGGCAAACATCATCGATATACTTGCACGCCCGACACCACTGAAGTACAAGTGAAGTGCCCAGGCAGCCGTAAGAGTCTTCATACCAAACGCCTTCAATTTCCCGGCTGAGACAGAATACTACTTTGGCTCCGACCGGAACACGGATCGCGCCGTTTGCGCGGGGGAAATTCTCTGCATCTCCTGTCGGCCACCAAAAGCATATATCGATGCTCCACTCTGGAGGTCCTATCAAACATGCACGTGGTGACGCCATCACATAATTCATACGGGGCACAGGCCGTATCGGGATCGGCTCGACGCGACGCTGAACCCGAGCGAGCATACCACTGCATATAGAAGCCAACACAAGGCAAACCACCAGAGAGCTAATTACTACAGTTCTTCTGGACATAGTACACCTCCCTTACATATATACTTCTTGAAAATATCCTTAACTAAACGACTTTCTACCCGCGGATAAATTTAAGCTCGATATTGTCTAAAACTAAAATTTTACACTCTGAAAATTTTTAGCTCTGTTGCCTACTTGCCAAGCGATCCTTCTGCCAATTTCACGAGCCACAGCAGCCCCTCATCTTTTTGTTGCTGGCGGTTGCTTTGGATTCTTGGCTCTGTGAAATCGCCGCCAACATTGCCAACCTCCTGTAGGTAAGAGAACTTCAAATATCCAATCTCGTTGTCTCCAACGAAAAGTATCATTTCGTCAATGACGTCGGTCTCCATATCAATTTTGTACTTGAGCAGCACTTGCTCGTAGCTGAGGTCAAGCTCGACCTTGCCATTGTGTGCTGTATGCTTAGTCTCGAACCAGACTTTCTTTTCCGCGGCATCTCTCCGGATCGTATCGATTGTGTGTAATCCCATCCAAGGCCGGGGTAGACCTTTGAAGAAGGTGCCTGCTTTGTGACCTGCAAGCAACTTTCCTCGTGCCGAGCATATACTCGCTCCAACCGATGTATCTGTGATGGTGAAATCCATTCCCACCTGGAGATTCAACCACTGACTGTGCTGTCTGCTCGTCGCATAAACAAAGGGCAACCTACCGCTTCCTGTGACATTAGCTCCATTGACTTGGCCGGTCACTCTGAAATACGTCCAGCCGCGTTTGTGCATTGCATCGCGGTTATCGGTGATTCTGACGCCCGTTGGCCAGTCGGATTGAAAATAGTCTTCGTCCAGCACATTGTAGTGCCGAATTGCCCACGGACCCCCACTGCTTCGATTTTGCGAAGCAAAAAGGTGGGGGCTGCTCTGGTCTTTATTATGAATGGCTATTACCAGCAAACCTCTACCTGAAGCGGAAATGTGGTTCATCTGCGTGGTTTGGCCTTCTACATGTGTGAGAAACTCGCTCAGTGATAAGGTGTCTGTCGGCATCCTGAATACGCTGAGGTCGCTGGTCCACATTCTGTGATTGTTAATGCAAATCGTATCGCCGTTGTAATAGTAGTTCGCTCTGTCATTTTGTAATAATTGCCAGGCTGACTTATCGCCGGCCTCACCGGACTTAGCACGCATCATCATTGGCCCACTCGGTCCATCGGGAAAGTAATACCAATACTCTTCGCCTCCGTTGGCCAACTGGCCAAGGGGACTAACAATCTGTGAACTTCCAATTTGTTTGGGGATTACTTCAGTTTGATCTTTATGAAGAATCGAAGATGTCGTGGCAACTGTGCCAGCTGTTATTACTCCTGCTGTTGTAAGAGAGATGATTGCAGTCTTACTTGTCGCCAGGCTTACCAAAGTTGCGAGAGCGCCAACCTTTGTTGCGGCGGCTGTCACCGTAACCTGCGCCGCTGCCGCTTCACTCGGGGCAGTTATCTTTCCAAATAAAACCAGCGCTGTCAAAAGCGCACCTTTTCCAAATCCGTTTCGGGATAGTTCTTTCTGCAAGGACTTCTTTGCTCGCAGAAAAAGCATTCGTATACCAAATTCGCTACAGCCCATAGCTTCAGCAATCTGTGCATACGACATTCCGTCATAACAGCGCATCACAAGTACAGCTTTATGTCTTGTTTTGAGCTTCTGCATCGCAGCAGAGATTATTTGTTTTAGTTCCTTGCCTACCAGGTTCTCCAAACTATCCTGTCTTTCTCTACTGGTGTTGGCATTTTTCACCGCAGAGATATTTGCCCTTTTTCTTGTGTGTTCGGTCCTTTGGTGACGGTGTAGTTTGTTGATTGCTATTCCATATAGCCAAGGCCAGAATCGGTCGGCTTTTTTGAGTTTGCCCAGTATCTTACACATCTCTAACATAGTCTCCTGCACGATTTCCTGTGTCAGGTCGTGGTTCTGCGTCAGGCGATAGACGTACACACGCAGGCGTTCTCTCGCCGGCTCAGCAAGCTGATTCAGACAATGCTTGTCGCCGAGCCGGGCTCGTCTGACTAGGTCTATGTAGTTCAATTGCTCACCCATAAAGAGCTATATTTAACATTCCAATTATAAGTGCCCGCAAAAACGATAAATATAACGCTATTTTCGTAAATAATAACATTTAGAATGCCTCTCATTGTGTAATTTCGGCTTTTTCTGACTTTGACTCCATAATACCTATCTTGCGTTCATAACATTAAAAACCAGCCGTCTTTATCAGTTTAGCCCGCTAAAGTTTGCTTAGGTTAAGGCCGATACATTTTGAGCCGAGGAGACAGTAAACAGGAATCAGAATTCTATATCCTAAATTCTGGAGAAATGAAATAAATGGCGGGTAAGCCCACTGAAATAATAAGTATCAATCGGAATGCCACGGTTAAAGCCGCAGCAATTAACATGCAGACCCATAAGATTGGTTGTCTTGTTGTAAACGATGATAACGGCCGGTTCATTGGGCTGATAACCGAGCGCGATATTGCCAATCAGGTTGCATGCTCCTGCAAGGACCCAGGTACGACTACTGTTGCGGAAGTTATGACCGCTCAGATTGTCTCGTGCTCGCCGGGTACTCCCACAAGCAAAGCCCGAGAGATAATGGCTGCCAACCGAATCCGTCATCTGCCTATTGTTGATAACGAAACTGTTGTTGGAATACTCTCTGTGCGTGATCTTATGGGACAGCAATTGCTCGAAGACCGCACCGCAGCGCAGGAAGTTGCGATGCTTTCCAACTGCCTCAAAAGCATCGACTTGAACGAGGTGGCTAATATTGTGACCAGAGAGGTGCCAAAGCTTTTTCAGGCTGATAGATGTGTGTTGTGTTTCCACAGTGACGATTCTGCTCGAATGAGCAGTTCGGCCCTAAGCTCACTGCCAAAGGGCTCGCCGAAGTCTGATAATCAAGGCCCTGTACTTGCTAGCTGTAACAATTGCCTGTGTCTAAAAGAAAAACTAATGCGTCTCGAAGAAATGGGCACATCTGCTGACAAAGATGGATTCTGCTATGACAGCGTTCCTGATAGTTGTGTAGATCGTGGTGCGCAGTCGCCTCGGCTCGTCATACCGCTTAAGGTTTGTGGTTTAAGGGATGTTGCGCCTGGCGGAAGCAAGCAATTATTGGGTTATTTGTGTATGTGTGGATTAGCCGCCACAAGCGCCGGCAACAGAGAATTGACCAGCTATAAGGCAAAGCTCGCCCGAGAAATTCTTAACTCACACTTGACAAATGCAAAGCTTTATCAGGATGCAAGACTAACGTCACTGACAGATACGCTGACGGGTGTAGGTTCACGCAAACTTCTCGAAGATAAGCTCGAAGCCGAATGCATCCGCGCCCAGCGCTATAACCACTGCTTCGCTGTGGCGATTATTGATCTTGACAACTTCAAAACAACAAATGATTTGCTCGGTCATGCCACGGGTGATAGTGCATTGAAACAACTTGCCGATTGTATGAGAGACCAAAAGAGAGCACCCGATGTGATTGCACGTTATGGTGGTGATGAGTTTGTGGTGCTGATGCCTGAGACCGAAGCTGAGGATGCTCTCGTATTGCTGGAAAGACTGCGGTCCGAGGTTCATCGGATAAAACTTGGCGAGAATATGCTGATGTCAATTAGCTGTGGTGTCGCGCAGAGCATGCCCGACCGCAAAGATTCTGCCAGCGAGGTGATGCGCCGGGCAGACCTTGCTCTGTACGAAGCAAAGAACGGCGGCCGAAACTGCGTTAAGGTCTGGAACAAAGACATGTCTAAACTTCTTAGTGCAGGTGATATCGAAATCGAAAAAATCAAAAGGCTCCAGAGACGCATTACGGGCCTATCGGAAAAGGCCGAAAAAATGTTTATGGCGAGTATATGGGGACTTGTTCAGGCACTTGAGGCCAAGGACGCTTACGCCAAGAAGCACTCGGAAAACGTCATGCACTATGCCGTTGGTATCGCAGAGACGATGAATGTAGGCCCCAGACAAACAGAGGTCATTCGCCGAGCGGCGATGATTCACGACATTGGAAAAATTGGTGTGCCCGATGCGATTATTTCCAAGCCTGAGAACCTCACGGCACGCGAACGAAAAATTATTGAGGAGCATCCTATCATCGCAGTGCGCATTCTGAGCAAGATGAGCTTTCTTGAAAAGGAAGTAGCTATAGTCCGGCACCACCACGAAAAATGGAATGGCCAAGGTTATCCCGATGGTCTGTCGGGAACTTCAATCCCGATGGGTGCACGTATTATGGCTGTGGCTGATGCGTTTGATGCGCTGACCTCAAGTCGCTCATATCGCGATTCGCGATCGGTTATCGAGGTGATGAAAATCTTGGCAGATTCATCAGGCTACGAATTTGACGCTGAGGCTGTCAAAGGTTTGCTCTCATGGGTGGAAAAAGTTGCTGGCGAGTTAAACAGGCCACTTGAGAAGTTGACAGTTGAGGAGCTGCTGCAATCACGAAAACAGTTCGATCAAACGGCGGAGGAATTATTTGTTAATGATCCGGCCCTTAGCAGCTCCACCACATGACTTTCCGCGGAATCGCTGAACAGCCCCCAATTGCATGTAATTCGCACTTCTTAGACGTCTACGATCTTTTCTTTGATTCGGGTTGGCAAGGGACTATTTCTTGCTTGGAAATTGCCGTAGGTTTTAGACCCGTTGTTCCTGAACGGCGGCCAAGGACTGGATCGCCTTCCAGATAAGCCTCCCAGCGGCCGAGCTGTTTGAGGATGCGGTGCCCGAATCGTACCTGATCCATTGTCAACCGGCCCTGGCGCACGTACTCATAGATCGGCTCAGTGTTGAGCTTGAGATAGAGTGATGCCAAGTGCTGATAGAACTGCTCACGCGGCAAGCGGGTGGGCACCACAGCATGGAGCGCATCGAAACAAGTGTAATCATTGGTGAGCAAATCGGCGCGTTTCTCATGGTAGAGTTGTGTACCAGGTAAAGGCGTCAGTACAGTGAACTGGGTATGGGAGATTTTCTTGTCATAAACATATTCCTGTAGTGCCTTGAACTGTTCAACGGTCCAGTTCGGCTCGATGATGAATGCACCCCAGATCATCACGCCGTTGGCCTGAAGTATGTGGATGGCCTCGTTGTTGGTCTGTACTGTATTGTGTTTATTGATGCTGACAAGCATCTCATCCGATGCACTCTCGAGTCCCAGTAATACATGCTTGAGCCCGATGTTAGCCCACTTCTCAATCAGTTCCGGATGACGCACGATGGAATCGGTACGGCATTCCATTCCAAAATGTAGTTGTAGTCCCTCGGCCTTGATACGCTCGGCGATTTCGCTCTCGCGGCGCGGATTGCTCAAGAAGTTGTCGTCTACGAACGTAACATATCCGGTCTCGACTGCCTGGATCTCTTCGAGTACGTACTCAACGCTCATTTGCCGGATCGTGCCATGATAGAACTGCCAGACGCTGCAGAAATTGCATCGATAGGGGCATCCCCGTCCCGTAGCGATTGAGGTATCGGGCCTCTCGTATAGCCACGAGTACGCATCGCGGTTCTTGGCTACAAGGTCCCGCCTGGGATGAGGAATGGACTCGCCGCCGGTCTTAGGCACATCACGACCGTTACAGACGAATTGGTCATCTGTGTCCCGCCAGATAAGATTAGGCACGCCACGGAGGTCGCGCTTGGTTTCGAGGGTCTCAACCAGCCGTCCGAACACAAATTCGCCTTCACCTAGACAAATCGCATCTACATATGGCAACTGGAAATCCTCGGGCAGCAATGTCGCGTGGTGGCCGCCGACTGCTGTGAATACATTAGGCCGGTGTTGTTTAGCCTTTTGTAGGATTTCCTGAGCGACGTATACTTCCGTCGTAAGGGCTGTGACGGCGACCAAGTCCGGCTTAAAGCTCATCATCGCCTCGTCGAAATGGGGATCGACACGCAGGTCAAGGATGTGGACATCTTGCTCAGGAACCATGGCTGCCACAAGCTCGAGCGCCAGCGGTTCCGGCATGGCTAACAGGCGGTAACCGACCGCTCTGGGATTATAGTCCGGCTGGACTAACAGAATTCGCATTTCTTACTTCCTTTTGTTCGCCCACGAGATTGAGAGCCAAATGCCCAAGCTGCAAGTGGGTCTCATCGATACACATTACTCGGATCACAGTATTTTCGCAAGTAGCTATGCCCGAAGTATGCTCAGATCACGTCCTGCAAAGTGAAAGCAATGACTAAAGCGTAAAGGGCAAAAGGCTTGCTGCATTAAAGCATTTGCGTATTTATGTACCGGCACACCTTACAATCTAAGGACAAATCGGGGTGATAGGATTCGAACCTACGGCCTCCTGCTCCCAAAGCAGGCGCTCTAGCCAAGCTGAGCTACACCCCGAAGTCTTCGTGCGACCCAGACTAATTCAGTAATTCTACCTGAATCAGACCATCGCTGCAATACAATCTGTACTAACACATTTACCTTAAAAACGCCTTAACACCATTTAAAGCTAAAAAAAAGCTTGCATATCATCTTCTGTTGGATTACAATATTGTATTGTGAGGGGAGTTTTTTTGGGGCTTGAAGTGCATGGTCAGCCGCTTAAGCGGCTTAGTGGAGATAATAAATTATGGGCGGCATGTTTTACTCATTGGAAGAAGCAGCAGAGAAACTCATTAAAACTGAGGGTGAAGTAAGACAGTTAGCCAAGGACGGGAAGTTACGTGAGTTTCGGGATGGATCGAAT
>Ga0315543_1001402_pt1 | contig 26169 bp, 4 predicted proteins | sample SalMarSW160210MG_2_FD_203098 | JGI IMG/M metagenome (GOLD analysis project Ga0315543, IMG submission 203098) | Salt marsh sediment microbial communities from the Plum Island Ecosystem LTER, Massachusetts, United States - Salt Marsh Sediment SW1601-210 ... | reverse complement strand
TGCTTGTACTGTTTGGATAACCAATAATATAATGTATTTCTTTTACACCAGAGACGTATTCACCAGTGTCATAAGCATTTAGTGTTATGGTCGTATAGCTGCTGAGGTATTCACCACCATTGTACTGTGGACTGCCAATCTCTTTGCTTACTATAGGTGGCGTATTGTCGATTCCAATGCTTACACTTCCGTTATTTGTTTGTATGTGATCTATTCTAATTCCAGAAGGATTACCGATAATGACTTGTGATAGGTTGAGGAGGGATGTGCCTGTCTCGTTATCAGTAACAAATGTAATTCTTGCTAATGTCCCTGGGGATAGAATACTTCCTCCCCCTGTAATTGTTCCTGCAACACCTGTAATAATCCCATTTTCATTATCTATTGTTCCATTGAAGAAGTAATAGTCTTCGCCGAATATTCCCCCATACATGACTTCCCCAGCAACAAGAAGAGATGAATCAAAGGTTAAATCAAATTGGGCTCCTGCAATTGGTTGAGACGGAGTTATAGTTACGTTGACAGAGAACGTTTCATTCTGGTAATGGAATTGGGTTGTTGGAGAAATGTCTATGTGAGTAATGATTATGTGGAATTGGTACAATTCTGACGTATTGGTATTGTCGCTAGAATCTGTTGCCCAGATTGAAAATGTATATGTACCAACTTGAGTATAGCTCTTGTTGCAGTAGTAAGTATTATCTGTTCTGTTTTGGAAAATGGAAAAGTTTTCAGTACTGTCATCAGGATAGATAATGTTTAAGAATACATCGGCAACACCAATATTGTCTGTTATATCTGCAGAAATGTTGACGAACTCTTCTGTTTCCTGAGGATCTGGATTGGCAACAACATTGGTTATCTGGGGTGGTGCAGTATCTTGGATTACAAAGGAATGGATAGGACTACTTCTTATATTGTTCTCAGTATCGTTTGCCCATATGAAATAGTAGTATGTTCCTAATTGTGTGTATGTAGTATTGTAATAATAGCTTCCACCTGACATTGTCATGTTAGCTGTTCCACCACCAGGATAGGTGATATTGACTTTTACCACATTTACACCACTACTATCTGTTACATCACATGAAATGTTAACAAAACCTCCTGTCTCCTGAGGATCTGGATTAGCAACAACATTGGTTATTTGAGGAAGCGTATTATCTATAGCAAATGGTAAATCTGATGTATCTTCTCCAGTATTGCCAACATCATCTATTGCAATGACTTTTACGAGATAGTTTGTACCATCATTCAAAAGTGTAGTATCCCATGGATAGCTGCCAGTATTTGGCAATCCCTCTGCTATAGGATACCAGTTACTTCCTCCATCATCGCTATATTTAATGTCTATGGAAAGAGATGAATCACAGTTATCTGTCGCTATCAATTGGATTGTTACTTCATTGGATAATAATTCGCCTCCATTTGGATAAATAACCGTTACAACTGGTTCTTCCTCATCTACATAGAAGGTATCGTTTCTTATCTCTTCCACATTGTTTAGATCGTCCATGGCATAATATTCGACATAATATTTGCATTCACTAGTGTAACCAAGGCTTCCTAAAGTGAATGATACATCTGTGCTTTCGCTACCCCACATCCAGCCGCTCCAATCTGTCTCGCTATTCCATATTCTATAGAATATTATATATGAGCCAACTGGGCAAATACCCTCATCATATGAACTTATATAAACAGGTGTATCATAATTTATGTAATCTCTTCCCTCAATGTATTGATGCGGTTCTCCATATAAAAGCATCGTAAATGGGGAAGTGTTATCTACAAATACAGTTTCGTTGTTAGTATTTTCAATGTTTCCTAATGCGTCTGTAGCATAGTACTCAATATAATGCTTGCATTCATCGGTGATATTGAAAATAACATTCTCATTTTCGTTGCCATATTTCCAGCCACCCCATCCATGGCTCATGTTCCATATGCGATAATAAATAATATATTTTCCAGTTCCGCAAGAGACTTTTACATTTACAGTTCCGTTGTTCAACGTGAGCGGGTCAACTTTATGCCCATTTATGTCCCCAAATATAACATTTGATAAGTTAAGAGATGATATACCTGCCATATCTTTCGCTTTGAATGTAATCCTTGCCAATATTCCATCAGACGTGGTTTCATCACCTATCATTATTCCTGCTATTCCTTCTATTGTCCCGGTAGTATTGTTTATTGTTCCTTTCTGGAAATAATTGTTAGTGCCAAATATGCCCCCATATGTCACTTCCTCTGCTGTAAGCAATGACGGATTAAAGGTTAAATCAAATTGAACACCTGTAATTGGCTGATCTGGATAGATTTTAATGTCTACTGTAAATTCTTGGTTATGGAAGACCGTTTGCTCTGTTGGAGAAATGCCGATGATATTGCCACTGCCAGCCATCCAATTGTCAACTGGATCGGGCAATGTTTCGAATACATCTGTTGCATCTAAAATTATTAAAGTATTGCCTGTGATAAACTGATCATATGGTTCTGGGCTGAAGGATATATCCGTGTCTGGCTTTGTAATATCGACATAAAACTCCCTTTCATTGTATGATTCCTCATTACCAAGTTCGTCTATGCCATACCATTCTATTTTATGGTGGCATTCCTCTTCTATATTGAATGGCGAGCTGGTGGTACGATAATGCCATGAAGGCGTAGGCTCATCGCCAAAGCCGTCGTTGTCGTCATCGTACCATACACGATATTTGATTTTATCCAAACCCACACCGCCATTGCATCCCTCATCGGGGTCAGGAGTTAAATCAAATGAGAAATCAGTGTCGGTGGTGACCCATGTATTTCCTCCACTTGTGTATTTATCTCCTGTTATTTCTAAAAGATTGGAGGTATCTGGTGGGGTGTCATCGACGTAATGCACTTGTTCGTTATGTGTTTCTTCATTTCCAAGTTCATCAATGCCGTACCATTCTATCTTGTGATGACATGTCTCTGGAATACTAAACGTAGAACCAGGGGTATAATCACTCCATGAAGGTGTGCTTTCGTCCGCGAAGCTATCATCATCATCACTATCGTACCATACACGATATTTGATTTTATCCAAACCCACACCGCCATTGCATCCCTCATCGGGGTCAGGAGTTAAATCAAATGAGAAATCAGTGTCGGTGGTGACCCATGTATTTCCTCCACTTGTGTATTTATCTCCTGTTATTTCTAAAAGATTGGAGGTATCTGGTGGGGTGTCATCGACGTAATGCACTTGTTCGTTATGTGTTTCTTCATTTCCAAGTTCATCAATGCCGTACCATTCTATCTTGTGATGACATGTCTCTGGAATACTAAACGTAGAACCAGGGGTATAATCACTCCATGAAGGTGTGCTTTCGTCCGCGAAGCTATCATCATCATCACTATCGTACCATACACGATATTTGATTTTATCCAAACCCACACCGCCATTGCATCCCTCATCGGGGTCAGGAGTTAAATCAAATGAGAAATCAGTGTCAGTTGTAACCCAAACAACGGCTCCATCATCATACTGATCACCAGTTATTACTTTCAGAGTAGAAGTATCCGGTGGTGTATCATCGACGTAGAAGGTTATGTTCTCAACTTGGTTATTGCCCAAGAGGTCTGTGGCAGTTACCTCGAGATAATGTATACATGTCTCATCAAAAGTAATTGGAGTGATATACGGACTCCAGCTACTCCATACCCCGTTGTACCATATTCTATATGTCCAGGTATGTATTCCAACTCCTCCATTGCATCCTGCTTTTGTCACAGATATTTCTATTTCTGTTGATGTTGTAACATAATAGTCACCGCTGTCTTCCTCACTGGGCTCATGAACCGTTACTTGTATGTCGGGCGGAGTTTCATCTACGTAGAAAGTGATTGTTGTGGTATTTGTATTTCCAAGGTAGTCGGTTGCTCTTACATACAATGTATGCACACAGGATTCATCAAAAGTAATATAATCTCCAGAGGGGATTGTTGTCCAATCGGGGTCCCATGATGCCCCGTACCATATTCTATATTCCAACTCATCTAAACCTGCGCCGCCATTACATCCTAAATCGTTGGCATACACGGTTATCTGGGTGTCTGTAGTCACATAATAGTCCCCGCTATCCTCAACATTCGGCCCGCCGACAATAACAGTTATATCAGGAAGTGTCTCGTCGACATAAAATGTACAGGTGGTTGTGTTCATGTTTTCAAGATGATCCTTTGCACGCACCTGTAAGGTATGTTCACATGTTTCACCGAAACTAAACGGTCCTATATATGTCTGCCAGGAACTATAGGAGCCACTGCCAATCTTAATACGATATTCAATGGTATAAACGCCTACGCCCCCATTGCAACCAGTATCTGATGCCAATAGACTTATCGGTGTAGAGGTATTCGCATAATATAAAGATGGTGCAATCTGTCTGTTCGGGCTACCTACATTGATATTTATGGTCGGTGGACTTGTGTCCATGTAATGCGTCTGGTTTTGTACCATTTCGATACAACCATTTTCATCAACACTGTAAAATTCTATGTAATGGATGCAGTCGCCGCAGGAAAACGAGAAGGGACTGCCATAAACTGACCAACCTGTCCAGCCGCCGTTATACCAAACACGGTAATAGGTGGTGGCGTTGCTAGCATTACCATCTGGGTCGAAGACCGTGAATGAAAACTGAGTGATGCAAGCCACCCATTCATCATCTGTTCCATAGCAGGGACTGCCAACAATTTTTGTGGTGGTTGGAGGAGCATTGGTTATATTGCACATTGCATCTGCTGGTGCAGGAACAGACTCATTATTGCCTAGATTATCTATTCCTATTGAATAAAATTCATAATATTGCGAGCCGTTGGGTGCATAAAACTGCCATTGATATGGTGCGTTGTAGTCAGTGCCATACAACATCCAGCCGCTCCATGTGAAGTTATCGCTGCTGTTCCTGTACCATAACTCTGTATGATTTATGCCGCATCCATTACATCCGCTATCGGTAGCGGTAACATTAATTGTTACAGGTACATAATCTTGGTTATAGGGGATGATATCGTCTACCTCCGTATCTGGAGGTGTATTGTCAACGTAAACTGTCTGATTGTTGACCGTTATCCAACCCGCACCGCTTTCATTATTTCCCAATATATCGATAGCATAGTATTGGATATAATGCTTGCATTCCTCTGGTATATTTATTATTAAATTCTCACTTGCATTGATAGTGCTGTTATCCCAAGAACTCCAAGTGCCGTTCCATATGCGATAGTAGATGGTATAGTTTCCCGCTCCTCCATTGCATCCCGCATCGGTAGCATTTATATAGATAGGTGTGGAGAAATTAATCCATTTTGCACTGGAAGTATTGGTATATTTCGGCTGTCCATATTCTTTTGTCGTTGTCGGCGGTGTTGTATCCACATAAAACGTTTGATTGTGCCATCCACTGCTTGGATACCTGTTGCCAAGGCTGTCATTTACCCAGTAACCAAGGATATGTTCACATGATTCATTTATTGTTAGGCTGTCATTTTGTTGGGTATCATTATACTTTAGTACAGCATGCGTTGTTGCGTTCCACACTTTCCAGTGCAGTGTCCATCCTCCGATATCACATGTTCTATTTTCTGTCACGTTAAGCCATATCTTTGTTTCATTAGTGATATAATATTCTCCCGCTGGAAGTGAATAATTGCTAAACGGTTGCCCAATTGTCTTTATGATATTGGGTGGTGCATTATCAACGTATACGGTTTGATTATGCATTACGATTTCTGTTTCATTGTTTCCAAGGTCATCCACTGCATAATATTCTATGTAGTGGGTACAGTTTTCCATGATTCCATGATAAGCAAGAGTGAAACTAGCATTTGTATTAAGACCTGGTTTAATCCACCCAGTCATATTAGTGCTTTCATTCCATATTCTATATGAAATGTTAAATGATCCTACCGTACATTCCTCCGTTAAGCCACGGTCTGTTGCGTTGAGATAAATTGGCGTATATGGCGTTATATAAGTACGCGTCCACGTTGCCCCATGATTCGTTCCATCATTGCCGTTCCAATAATCCCAAACGGTATTGCCATTGCCATTGTCCATCTTCCACCACGAAACTAAGCTATTTGTAGCAATATCGCCGTTGTAGTTATTCAAAATTTCTGAAGAACTTAAAGCACGATTATAGATGCGGACATCATCAATGGTACCATTCCAATAAGTGCTATAACGGCCAACATACAGAGAAGCTGTGTTATTTATATCTCCAACTGATGATGCATCTGATGTACCTATTAAAGTACCATTTTCATAGAGATAGAAGTTGTTACCAGAACGAACTATTGCAAGATGATACCATAAGCTATTCCCTCCAATATTTGACCCTGAAACAGCTGTCTGGTCGCTACCATCATCTATTTTAGCGTACACAGTACCACCTGTAGAAAGCATCAAAGCCCATCCGCTAGATCCATCCCATTTCGTAACAATACCTGGATTTGTACCTGCAGTATAACCAATTGATTTAACCCAGACATCTACAGTAAAATTATTGTTACTAACATTCAAACTGTCGTCGTGTGGCACATCAACGTAATCGTTTGTACTGTTATCAAAATCAAGAGCTGTCCTGCCATAAGATGGATTTCCGTATTCTTTAATTGTTATAGGCGGGGTATCGTCAACGTAATATGTTTGGTTATGAATAATTGATTGATTTCCTGTTTCATCAGTTGCATTATACTCAATATAATGTTTACATTCCCCTTCTATGGTAAAGTTTCCGGTGTACGGTATCCAATATGGATACCATGTACCATTTGAGACATGGAATACTCTATACCATATTCTTACTTGGGCATCATTTCCATCAGGATCATATCCAGTAAGATTAAATTCGGTACTGGAGTTTATGAACGTTTTTCCATTTTTGTCATAAATAGGTTGTCCATGGGTTTTATTTACTATGGGCGGTGCAGCAGTTACATTGGCTAGTGCTTCTATTACAGCATCTGTGGTATTATTTTTTGACTCCCTATTACCAGCTTGGTCGACAGCAATTGAATAAAATTGGTAATATCCAGAGCCATTTGGTACCTCGGGGGCATAGAACGGCCATGTATAGGTATTTTTTGTGGCAACTATTGAATAAAGTTTCCACGGTCCCATAGTTGCATTTGCAGGTGAAGTATGATTGAATCTATAATAAAGCATTACATAGTCAACACCGCTGCCACCGTTGCAGCCGGAGTCATTAGCAACACCAGTTATATTGAAAGGTACATGGTTTTGTCCATATGGCACAATCGGATTAACAGACGACTCTGGCGGGGTAGTATCGACATAAACTGTTTGATTGTGTAATCCTCCCCAGCTTATTCCGCTTTCGTTATGCCCTAATGCGTCTGTGGCATAGTACTCAATATAATGCTTGCATTCCTCGGGGATATTGAAAATAACATTCTCATTTTCATTTCCTTGTTGCCAACTATCCCAGCTTTCATTCCAACGCCTATAGCGATAATAAATTGTGAAGTTGGAGTCGCAATCTTTTTCTCCTGTCACATTGATATAAACATTTGTAATAGAAGAAATATAATGACGGAAATCATATGTGACCCAACTTGCTCCATTTATAGTTCCATTATTGCAGCTATAATAATCATGGGCTATAGTTCCATTTCCCTCATCAAATTTCCACCATGAAACCAAGCCATTTGCAGCAATATCACCGTGATAGTTATCCACAATTTCACTTGATGAAAGAGCGCGATTATAGATGCGGACATCATCAATGGTACCATTCCAATAAGTGCTATAACGGCCAACATACAGAGAAGCTGTGTTATTTATATCTCCAACTGATGATGCATCTGATGTACCTATTAAAGTACCATTTTCATAGAGATAGAAGTTGTTACCAGAACGAACTATTGCAAGATGATACCATAAGCTATTCCCTCCAATATTTGACCCTGAAACAGCTGTCTGGTCGCTACCATCATCTATTTTAGCGTACACAGTACCACCTGTAGAAAGCATCAAAGCCCATCCGTTAGATCCATCCCATTTTGTCACAATACCAAGGTTTGTACCTGCAGCATAACCAATGGATTTAACCCAGACATCTACAGTAAAATCATCGTCGCTAGCATTCAAACTATCATCGTGTGGCACATCAATATAATCGTTTGTACTGTTGTCAAAATAAAGAGCTGTTCCATTGCCCCATGGCGTTCCATATTCTTTTGTTGTTGTCGGCGATGTGGTATCTACGTAAAAAGTTTCATGGTGCCATCCAATCGCAGGATATCTGTTGCCCAGACTGTCGTTAACATAGTACTCAAGATAATGGGTACATCTTTCATTGAAGGTGACGGTGACATTGGCAGTGTTTGTGTTAACTGAACCCCAACCGGACTGGTTCCATGTTCTCCAGTGTAATGTCCATTCTCCAACGTCACACGTTCTGTTTTCTGTCACGTTAAGCCATATCTTTGTTTCATTGGTAATATAGTAATCGCCGCCCCCTGCAGATATCTTTGGTTCACCAATTTCTTTAGTCACATTTGGCGGTGAATCGTCAACATAGAATGTTTCGTTGTCATATACCATGTTACTCAAGTCATCCATAGCTGTTATGTTCACATAATGCGTACATTCTTCGTGCAAGTAAATTGTTGTTATATTGATTGGACCTGTTGTTGAATTATACCAAGTGTAATTCCAAACCCCTGCATACCATACCCCTACTCTCACATGCAACGACCCCACGGCGCATGATGATGTTTCATTGTCTGTTATATTTATGTATATGGGTGTATGAGTTGTTATAAAGTCAGTATATTTTGGTTCCCCCACTTCTTTGCTTATATTTGGAGGAACATTGTCAACATAAAACGTCTGACTGCTCAGGTTTGCCCATCCAATGCCGCTTCCGTTGTTTCCAAATCCATCCACGGCATAATATTCAATATAATGTTTGCATTCGTCTTTTAGGCCCAAGTCCCAGAGAGTAAAGCTAGCATTCTGGCTCTGGTTTTCAGTGGTGCTCATCCAATTTATCCATCCACTGCTTGTATTCCATATTCTATAATAAATGGTATAATTTCCAACTGCACATCCATCCGGCATATCGGTGGCATTGAGATAAATAGGAGTGAAGAAATTAATCCATTTTGCACTGGAAATATTGGTATATTTCGGCTGTCCATATTCTTTCTCAACTTCAGGTGGTTGATTATCAACATAGAATGTTTCATTATCATAGCCGCTTGATGGATATCCATTACCCAATGCATCTTCCACGTAAAACTCCAGGTAATGGGTACAATTTTCATCAAAATTAAAGCTAACATTTCCAGAAACAGTATCGTTCCCGCTCCTGTTAATCCATGCTCCCCATCCATCAGTTTCGTTCCATATGCGGTAATTAATGGTATAATTTCCTACAGCACATGGAGCGGATTTGTTATCGGTGGCATTAATCCATATTGGTGTTGAGGAATTAACATAGTAATCATTTCCTTTTTTCACATTTGGTTGTCCAACCTGTTTTGTTACATTTGGTGGCGTATCATCAACACAATGATCCTGATATTGCCATGATTGGTTATTGCCGTTTTCATCAAAAGCCCTCCAAGATATATTATAAAATCCTTCGTAGGAAAGATTGAACGAAACGCTGATGCTTCCAACGGTACTGTCATCATCCCATCCAGTTTCATTATCATCTATTGTTTTATCTATATATAAAGTATCAACGTTACCGTCGCCATCATTATCTCTCATAATTTCTAATTTAACGTAGTCAACTCCACTTCCATTTCCATCCGTTGCATTAAGCCAGAACGGTGTCTGGGTGGTAACCCAGTATGGACAGCCATAACTACCATTGAAATTTGGCGTGCCTATTTCTTTTGTTGTGATAGGTGCAACGTTGTCCCCTCCAGCCGTCTTTGGAGACAACTGGCTGGGGTTCCATGCATTTGCCCATACATACCCTTCATACCATTTTCCTCCCATGCTCGCATTAGATGTATTTACACCTGTATCATTGTACAACTGCCATTTTCCGATGCTTTCATTCCAGTAATACATTCCTTCTATTTCATTTTCTTGTATGCCTACATTATCCAAATCTTGCTGGGTATAAACTATATAGATGTTCACCGGCCAATTTATGTTGCTCTCATTGTCAACAATTATATTGATAAATTTCCCAAGAATAGTTATTCCAACAATTCCATTTTGGCTTTCTGGATTTCCGGAGCAATTTTCAATGGTTATGTTACTATTAACAGAAGAATTTATAATTACAACGGTATCCGCATATTTTGTCTCATTTACTTCTTTTCCCGTGTCTGCTATGAGCGGTGTCTCATTCCAGTAATTTATTGCATCTCCATCCGGATACTCGTCGTTGAGCCATGGAATGAAGTCAACATTATCAGTTACATTATCTCCAGTTCCATTGTTTTTAGAGGGATTGGTTTCATTATGCGGTCCAGATGGATGACCCCAGTAATTTAATGTAGCATTTACATCAACATCGCTATCCACACCATAATAAGTATTTCCGCTAATATTATTGTAATGAATATTGGTGTTATTGGAATTGGAAAGACTGATGCCACAAGGATTGTTGTAGATGTGGTTTGAGGTTATGTTGTTGTATTGGGAATCCTTAAGAAGATGGATGCCGTCATCGGAATTGTTGTATATGTGGTTTGAGGTTATGTTGTTGTACATGTTTAAATCATAAAGATAGATGCCGTCATCGGAATTGTTGTAGATGTGGTTTGAGGTTATGGTGTTGTAGTCGGACTCTTCAAGATAGATGCCGTCATCGGAATTGTTGTAGATGTGGTTTGAGGTTATGGTGTTGTAGTCGGACTCTTCAAGATAGATGCCGTCATCGGAATTGTTGTAGATGTGGTTTGAGGTTATGGTGTTGTACATGCTTAAATCATAAAGAACGATGCCGTCATCGGAATTGTTGTATACAAAATTATTGGTTATATCGTTGCAATCTGACATGCTATGGAGGTAGATGCCAAAGGTGGTATCATTGACTCTGCTGCCGTTTATCCAGCTATTCATTACATCATCAAATTCTATTCCATATCCGTTGCCATAGGTGCAGTTGTATATTGTGCAGTTGTTTATTGTAACATTTTGTACGGTAAATGACACATTGTAAACATAAATTCCCACGGAGCAGTTCATTACTGTCATGCCTTGGATTATGGTATCATTCACAGTTACATTTATTCCATATCCACCTGTTCCGTCTATAATTGGCGTTGAACCGGCCTTCAGGGTTATACTCCTGTTAATAACGATGTTTTCTTTATATGTCCCATCATGGACGATGATTATATCTCCATCGGTTGAAGCGTTTATAGCATCCTGAATTGTGCTATACCCTCCCTTGAATTTTTCATTCTCATTATACAAAACAACGGGTGCTGGTTCCATTTTCGAGCTTAAAGAATTCATAGGAGTTGGCGTATCCAATATCTCAAAATCTCTTGAATTGTTGTCCGTATCCTGAGCAGGAGCGCATTCTATGCTAGTATATGCCGTTGAAAGATTTTTGCGTTGTATGCTTTTACTGGTACTTGGCACGGTTGTATTCTTATCTTCGAATACATGATTTACATTTCCCCATCCTACAGCATCAATTCTTCCATCTTTAGCCTCATTAGCTGTTTTCTCATCTGGATCAAAAGGAAAAATTCCAACAGAACCATTAGTATTAGATAAATGGATACTTTCACTACTGAGATTCCAGTCGGGATTAACGTGGATTGACCCGCTAATTACAATCAGATAAAAACCATGAGATGGTATAACGGCATCGGTTGGAAATACCTTATTTTTATAAGAATCATTCCAATTTCTGGTGTGGGAGTAATAACACCAATGCCAACCACTCATGTTTACTTCATTATTAGTTGGATTGTATAATTCCACAAATTCGTCATCCGCTACTTGCATTTCACTTATTACCACATGGTCCGGTACTTCCTGTGCACTTGGCATTGGAATGGATAAGTATATGCCCACAAAAAGTGCTGTTGCCAGTAACGCTATAAATACTTTCCTCTTATTCTTTAAACCTTCTTTTACTCTAACTTTATTCATGGTATCCTCCTTATGCATATGCATCCATACATATTATTGAACTAAAGAATATACTCGTTATTTATATATACTTCTATTTTTTTTTTGAAATTTGCTGATTAGCAGGATAAAATTATATATTTCGCCCTTTGGCCACAATTTCTTGTCTTATGAAGCCGATGACGGATTGGTATCATCCCCACTGCGGGTGAACTGCGGGCAAAATGTATGTACTGGTGCAAATACGGGCTTTTTGACGTTTGTTTTGTTAATCGATTTGTACATCCTGGACGTAATATTATAAACTTAAACAAAATCATAATTCTGTGAAATTTGGAGATAATATTTTCCATCCTTTTCTTAAACAATCCAGTCCATCTATTCTGCCGATATTGGTTATTGATTACTGATACTTGCCCATCCTTCATCCCCGCGATTGTATTCGACGGGCAGTTCACAATTTCAATACCAATATCAATATCAATAAAAAGATAAAAAGAAGGATATGGAAGCTGTCGGTGTATTGTGCTATGAGAAATATGATTCTCCCACTGGCAGCGGTGGATGATATCTTGGTGTGCTGCACCACAGCATGCACTTGCAACAAATCCAACCAAAAAGCCTCATTTTGTTAGCAAAACAAAAATCACGTAGTCTACAGCCCTAAAAACCCGTATTGCCAAAAGCTATTAAAAAACAGGCAAAAATAGACCGGTATCACGACCTTCCAACAGTAGTGACTGCATTACCACCAACAACAACGTATAACAGGATGTCTAACGACCACTACGAGCCTTTAAGAATGGTAGTTATGGTGTCCCCTATACGGTCATTTTGCTCTTTTAGAGAGGGGCGCTCAACTATCTTTTCTTTGTTGAGATTAAGCCCCCAATAGGCAAGACTTCCGATACGGTTAAGCACGTCCTCGATGAACGCCTGCCCTAGGAGAGCACTCGGCAGTTTGAACACCTCAAGGTTGTTGATTTTACTTCCTGAAAACTACCAACGATACGGTCCGCTTCGGCACGCTTGTCAGCAGGGAACGCTGGGCTATCGGCATCTCAATAATAAGCGCTCCTGTCGCAAGTGAACCGTGCTTGCCACCGTCATTTCACCCATAGAACGCGGGGCTGCATCACACTCGGGTGTATCACCCCGGCTCCATCAGCCGTTTACGAGCCTGATTTGGGGTACACGGCGGGGGGTGATCTTGAGTGGGTGGCAGTATACCGCCTGTACCCCCAAATCCCCCGCCGTTGCCCCTTTTTCTTGCCTATTTTGACCTGTCCAGACCCGGGGTCTGGGACCCCGGCCTGCTCATTTTTGCCCAATTTTTCGTTTTTCTGCAATACATTGTAACACTTATTCGTCACACAAAAAGTCATAACAATCGTTTATTATCCCAAAAACGTGGTGAGTGCATTACCCGTCCTTATTTTATGCAGATAATTCTGCTGTCCCTGCAATGATTATTACATCCTATAATACACCACAATACAGTTTGAAGGCAGGCCTGTTGGTACATTGTGATACGTATTACGCTAGGAGAAATCATAATTTTCCCACTGACAACGATAAGTGGAGCATTGTATGTGTATAACAACCCTGCTCTGTACTTGGAGGTACCGGGCATTACAGCATAACATGACACCTAAAAGGACAATGCCAACAGATTAGGATATTTGCCAAAATCATATGTGTGACACGTCCTCATTTTGTTAGCAAAATAAGGTTATGCATCGCGTAATATGGCCCTTTCAACCCTGCCTCGGCAAGCCGCCCCTTCTATGCAATCCCCTCAAGGGGAAGAAAATGCCTATCGGCGTTTTATAATTTTCCAAGTGATTCATCCCAGACCTAAAGGTCTGTGTTTTCTCGCTTGGATTCCATTAAAAGGAAAAAGGTAGTGAATAATCACAAATTTCTCATGACTATTCTATCTCATGCTACTTTCGTTGTCGAAACATCAAAACTCGTTTAGTCTATGCCGTTCCAGACGCTTTCCTGAGTTGCATGTATGAACAATCCCTCTCCTGTAGTCACATCAAAGTTGTGGATATTGGTGCCTACCGGATGCCCGACATAAGTCTGTACAACTTCATTCCATCCCAATATCGTGTCACATCCATCTATGCTATTCCCGATTCCCTTAGCATTTGTAACATTCCAGAAAGACCATCCTATCATGTTCCACCCTGGTTCTATTGAAACAGATATGTTCTCAATGGGCTTGCCAGAAATAACGAATGTTGTGTTCTCGCTTACATGGACGAAGTAACCAATACCATCCTCTATTTCAAAGTCTGCTATGGCGGTTCCTACTGGGTGGTTTACGTAATCCTGGCTTGCAGTATTCCACATGGCAATCGTATCGCAATATGATATGTTCTGCCCAAGTGTTTCTGCAGTGAAATTATTTTGGATAGGCATGGTTATTAGATTCCATCCCTGATGCAGGTAGAATGTATATTCAAATATTGTTTCCACATCCCCGTTTTCGACAGTTGCTGGAACCTGCATTCCATCGGGAGCTCCTATCAAAACATTCGAGAGATTGATATATGATACACCTTCCACGCTTTTTGCTGTGAATTCTACCGTGGCAAACGTGCCTTTAGAAGTTATCCCGCCGTCCGCAGGAGTCATGGAGCCTGCCACACCTGCAATTGCTCCATTTTCGTTGTCTATGGTTCCTCCAATGAAATATGAAGTGTGACCATCGAATAGGTCGCCCTCTGTAACTCCAACTGCATTTAAGATAGATGAATCAAAGGTTAAATCGAATTGAACACCTGCAATTGCCTCTGCCGGGTCTACAGTGATGTTGACGGTGAACGTTTGACCAGCGGAGGCTGAAGCAAATTGAGTTGATGGTTCTACGCTTACAATGGTATAGTCAACGCTTACTTCAATACTTCCGTTCTCTGCTTTTGCCAGAATTGACTGTGCTTCCGTATCCCACACCCTTATAGAAGATAAGTCCAGTGGGGAAACACCGTTAACCCTGTTTGAAATGAAAATTATCGTGGCAAATGTACCCTGAGATGTGACATTGTTGCCCTGTCCAGTAAGGAAAGCATGCACGTCCTTAATTGTTCCATTTTCGTTGTCTATGGTTCCATTTTTGAATTGACTGTGACTTTTATCAAAAAAGTCTCCTTGAACCACACTTACTGCTTTAATAAGCACGGGATCGAATTCAAAATCAAACCCTATGCCGGCAACACCTTTGCTAGGAATTATATCTATATCCACAGTAAAAACTTCATTCTGGGAAACCGATTCTTTTGAGGGAATGACATCTGCAACTGTATGCTCCTTTTCCACTTCAACGCTTCCATTCTCGATTATAACCGCCACAGGCATCACATCCGGGTCAGCCACTATTACTTTTGATAGTTCAATATCTGACGTGGAGGATATCTTCTCTATGCCTTTTGCCGTGAATTCTACCGTGGCAAACGTGCCTTTAGAAGTTATCCCGCCGTCCGCAGGAGTCATGGAGCCTGCCACACCTTCAATTGCTCCATTTTCGTTGTCTATGGTTCCTCCAATGAAATATGAAGTGTGACCATCGAATAGATTGCCCTCTGTAACTCCAACTGCGCTTAATAGGGATGTATCAAAGGTTAAATCAAATTGAACACCTGCAATTGCCTCTGCCGGGTCTACAGTGATGTTTACGGTGAACGTTTGACCTTCAAAAACTGTTTGGCTCTGAGGTATGACGCTTACTATTGTGTCGTCACCACCAGCAGATAAAACATTTGAAGCGGGAAAAAGACTTACTATAAGTAAAAGAGAAATGGATAGAACTGCAGGCAATCTGCTTATACGAACTGTTTTCTGTTCCCTCAAGTTTCCCACCTTATTCAGCCTGTCCAGTTCTGGCCTATCACGACCATGTCGCCTTCATTGATGACTCCATCGTTATTCAAATCTTCTGGTATCCATCCCGGTGTGCCGGTCTCTCCCCAGTGATTTCCAACCATGATCATATCAAGAACATTGATATCACCATCGTCGTTGAGATCACCCACAAGTAGACTTACTGTTATGCAAGTTTCACCACCAACTGCAAATGGACCGACGCCATAGCCGGATGTCGTTCCGCTAAGGGAATATGTCATCTCAGTAGCACCACCGGGCACCGTCACATCGTATATAATGGTGGCACTATTGCCAGCGGACCATGCACCCACCAACACCCATTCAAGCGTGGATGGCTTAAAAGTAAATCCGTCATTATCTACTGGTGTCACAGTCCATCCGGCGGGAACATTCTCATCCAGAGATGGGGCAGTTACATCACCGTTAGCCTGTAGCAATACCGTTACAGTAAACGTTTCACCAGGAGCAACAGTATCGGGATTGATACTGCGAGTAGCAACCAAAAGAGGGAGGACACCTCCGCTTACTGTAACATCGGTTTCGCCGCCAACTGCAAATGGACCGACGCCATAGCCGGATGTCGTTCCGCTAAGGGAATATGTCATCTCAGTAGCACCACCGGGCACCGTCACATCGTATATAATGGTGGCACTATTGCCAGCGGACCATGCACCCACCAACACCCATTCAAGCGTGGATGGCTTAAAAGTAAATCCGTCATTATCTACTGGTGTCACAGTCCATCCGGCGGGAACATTCTCATCCAGAGATGGGGCAGTTACATCACCGTTAGCCTGTAGCAATACCGTTACAGTAAACGTTTCACCAGGAGCAACAGTATCGGGATTGATACTGCGAGTAGCAACCAGCAGATCTACAGCACCGATAATAGCAGTGGTTGACTCTGTATCTGTTGCACCCTCATTATCTTGTACGGTCAGATTGACAATGAATGTTCCGCTGCTTGCATAGGCATGGGCTGGACCCACACCGCTTCCAGTGCCACTATCGCCAAACTCCCAACTGTATGAAACAATTGTACCGTCAGTATCATAGCTGCCTGAACCATCAAAATTAATGGTTTCTCCGACATTGGCTGTATAAGGACCATCCGGGTCAGCAACTGGAGGCATATTGACTGCACCTCCGCTTACTGTAACATCGGTTTCGCCGCCAACTGCAAATGGACCGACGCCATAGCCGGATGTCGTTCCGCTAAGGGAATATGTCATCTCAGTAGCACCACCGGGCACCGTCACATCGTATATAATGGTGGCACTATTGCCAGCGGACCATGCACCCACCAACACCCATTCAAGCGTGGATGGCTTAAAAGTAAATCCGTCATTATCTACTGGTGTCACAGTCCATCCGGCGGGAACATTCTCATCCAGAGATGGGGCAGTTACATCACCGTTAGCCTGTAGCAATACCGTTACAGTAAACGTTTCACCAGGAGCAACAGTATCGGGATTGATACTGCGAGTAGCAACCAAAGTGTCCCCGATACCACTTACAGAAGAACCTGAAAACACGACAGCTACCGTCACGCCCAGCATCAACAAAGATATACACAATCCTTTTAATTTCATATTTTTATTTTTATTTCGCTTCATATTAATCCTCCTTATCGGTTTTAATTCCCTAATTCAACGAATATTTATAAACGTTTCTATATTTTTTACATTTTTACATCTTTACCTTTCACTTTTCACTGAAAATTCACTGAAAAGAAAAAAGAAGGAAAAAAGGGGAAAGAGTTGCTTTATGGGCTTTAGCTGCTTAACCAGCCACTAATCAGTTCCTGTAGCTCCCCGGTAGTTACGAGATGTCCGTTCTTTGGTATGTCGTTTACCCAGCAGTTGATGGCTTCCTGTAGCTCCTGGGTAGTAATCACGCCGTCATCGTCCCATGGATTCCAGTCAGATGATACTGCAGCCGCACCGTTCACATACAGGTCGTCTCCATTTATCGCGTCATACCAGAATACCATGCGTAGTGGGCAATTTTCATCACCGGCGAAATATGTCAAAGGTGGATATGGCACCGGTCCTTCGTCTTTATCCCACTCACCGTCGTACCAGACAGACCTTCCTGATTCATCAGATGTATAGGCGGTCGTCATCAGATACAATCCGTGTCCTTCTGGAAGTATGAATTCCGTGAAGTGGTCTGGAATTGTCTTGAATGCGTACAGCCACCAGTCCTCGCAGTCATATAGATTATCTGGACCTTGCTCCTCACAATAATTATCCCATGGAGTCCATATATTGTTATAGTCGGGTTCGTCGAGTATTTCTTTGAGCTGGCCTGTATATCTGGGCTCTACTTCCTCTTTTATGTACTGGAGTATCAATGCAGGTATGTCATCTGCTACCGGGCCTATCTTTTCGAGATTGTCAAGAGGCAATACTTCCGTCCAATCACTAGGATTGTTCGCCGCGTACATTTCCTCCTTCAGCAACTCGAGCCATCCCCATCCTTCTTCAATGTCCTCTCTGATGGCGTGTCCCATATTGAACTGTGGCATTACTGGCAATGTGTCTCCAGGTTTCCACCCAATCAGGTACTGTGAATGATTTGGAATGAACAGCTTAACTTTTGGAAGCACGGACTTGAATGTTATGTATTTGAACAATGAACTGTTGCCCATATCTTCCGTCATAACCGCAAGAGTATCGTATTTCACTCCATCCACATAGAACTGCTTCTGGTTCCAGTATGTATTTGCACCGATGTTGGCATAAGCCTCGCCGAACAATCTTCCGACGACAATCTTTGCCGTCTTCTGGTCATAGTTGATGCTTACGACCCATGTAAATCCGGGACCTATTAACTGGGTTCCGCTCCTTCCATATCTCGTTGATTGACCAACCGTCAATGTAAATGAACCTACTTTCTCGTCTCCACGGCTGTCAGGATTTCCCTTATAATACAAGTCAAAAGTTGCCTGTGATTCAAGAATGTTTCCGGTAACTTCTGCAAGCCTTATTTCATGGTCAAAGAACTGTATGCTCTCTCCTTCGCCTATCGTCATTGGAGTAAGCCTTAAAACAACGGATTCATCGCCGCTCAACGTTACTCCATCCTCATCGAGGTTTTCGGTACGATGACCCTGGTAATCAAGGGGACCCGTAGCTGTTCCTATAGGTTGACTGACATTGTCATTATCTATATCCAAACATTCTGGAGCGAGATCGCCGTCCAAATCACCCAGGTTCGCTTCACTGCAGACCCATACCGGGTCCGGCTCTCCGTCTCCGTTTGCATCGAAACTGTCTATACCGTTGTCAACCTCACTGGAAGCCATCGGTATCAGGTATCTGCTCGTTCCAGGTGGTGCAAGCGTGGGCATATAAGCGGTGTCCAAGAACATGAAGGTAAATTCCTGCACGATTGACGGAGCGTATATGTCTCCTTTTACTGAATCGTTGTTCCACGCCCTCATCTCATACCCTTTCATCTCGAGTTCTCCCCTATAATGGAAATTATTGATTGAAACCCAGGTTTTTACGTCACCGTAATCAGGGCTGTTCGGATCAGTGCACTCATAAATAACATCAAGTTCGCCATTTTGGTTCTCGTCCTTGTCAAATTCTACTGGAACATAATACATCCTGAAGAATTCTTTCTCAATGGCATCCGTATTGTTTACTTTGATATTATGCAAGTACACCCAGTCGTCTGCGCCGTCGTTATCCCAGTCTGGATCGAAATGGTCCATGTAAACCGGGTTGAATGTAACGAAATCCTTTATAGGCGCCTGTGAATTCTGTGGGTCAAACGGAGCTATCGGGTCTGTGTACGGGAAATTCTCTGGATATAAACCATTCCATGGATCTTGTGCATTATGATCGCCTGCGCCGTGGTTGATATAGCCGTAAACCTTGAGCGTATTATAATTATCGTAATCGTTTATCCATATTCCATTTCCATTCGTAGCGTTGTACCAGAACACCATGCGTAGCAGAGGATTGTTCAAATCACCGGCGAAATTCGTCCAGCCTGTATATGGCACCGGTCCTTCGTCTTTATCCCACTCACCGTCGTACCAGACAGACCTTCCTGATTGGTCGGAGTAGTAAGCGGTCGTCATCAAGTACAATCCGTGTCCTTCTGGAAGTATGAATTCCGTGAAGTGGTCTGGAATTGTCTTGAATGCGTACAGCCACCAGTCCTCGCAGTCATATAGATTATCTGGACCTTGCTCCTCACAATAATTATCCCATGGAGTCCATATATTGTTATAGTCGGGTTCGTCGAGTATTTCTTTGAGCTGGCCTGTATATCTGGGCTCTACTTCCTCTTTTATGTACTGGAGTATCAATGCAGGTATGTCATCTGCTACCGGGCCTATCTTTTCGAGATTGTCAAGAGGCAATACTTCCGTCCAATCACTAGGATTGTTCGCCGCGTACATTTCCTCCTTCAGCAACTCGAGCCATCCCCATCCTTCTTCAATGTCCTCTCTGATGGCGTGTCCCATATTGAACTGTGGCATTACTGGCAATGTGTCTCCAGGTTTCCACCCAATCAGGTACTGTGAATGATTTGGAATGAACAGCTTAACTTTTGGAAGCACGGACTTGAATGTTATGTATTTGAACAATGAACTGTTGCCCATATCTTCCGTCATAACCGCAAGAGTATCGTATTTCACTCCATCCACATAGAACTGCTTCTGGTTCCAGTATGTATTTGCACCGATGTTGGCATAAGCCTCGCCGAACAATCTTCCGACGACAATCTTTGCCGTCTTCTGGTCATAGTTGATGCTTACGACCCATGTAAATCCGGGACCTATTAACTGGGTTCCGCTCCTTCCATATCTCGTTGATTGACCAACCGTCAATGTAAATGAACCTACTTTCTCGTCTCCACGGCTGTCAGGATTTCCCTTATAATACAAGTCAAAAGTTGCCTGTGATTCAAGAATGTTTCCGGTAACTTCTGCAAGCCTTATTTCATGGTCAAAGAACTGTATGCTCTCTCCTTCGCCTATCGTCATTGGAGTAAGCCTTAAAACAACGGATTCATCGCCGCTCAACGTTACTCCATCCTCATCGAGGTTTTCGGTACGATGACCCTGGTAATCAAGGGGACCCGTAGCTGTTCCTATAGGTTGACTGACATTGTCATTATCTATATCCAAACATTCTGGAGCGAGATCGCCGTCCAAATCACCCAGGTTCGCTTCACTGCAGACCCATACCGGGTCCGGCTCTCCGTCTCCGTTTGCATCGAAACTGTCTATACCGTTGTCAACCTCACTGGAAGCCATCGGTATCAGGTATCTGCTCGTTCCAGGTGGTGCAAGCGTGGGCATATAAGCGGTGTCCAAGAACATGAAGGTAAATTCCTGCACGATTGACGGAGCGTATATGTCTCCTTTTACTGAATCGTTGTTCCACGCCCTCATCTCATACCCTTTCATCTCGAGTTCTCCCCTATAATGGAAATTATTGATTGAAACCCAGGTTTTTACGTCACCGTAATCAGGGCTGTTCGGATCAGTGCACTCATAAATAACATCAAGTTCGCCATTTTGGTTCTCGTCCTTGTCAAATTCTACTGGAACATAATACATCCTGAAGAATTCTTTCTCAATGGCATCCGTATTGTTTACTTTGATATTATGCAAGTACACCCAGTCGTCTGCGCCGTCGTTATCCCAGTCTGGATCGAAATGGTCCATGTAAACCGGGTTGAATGTAACGAAATCCTTTATAGGCGCCTGTGAATTCTGTGGGTCAAACGGAGCTATCGGGTCTGTGTACGGGAAATTCTCTGGATATAAACCATTCCATGGATCTTGTGCATTATGATCGCCTGCGCCGTGGTTGATATAGCCGTAAACTCTCAGTGATGTTGCATTCTCTTCTTCAGGTGGCTGAACGCCTGCATTCACATTTATAGGTGTAGTTGATATTGTTGCAATCAGTCCTGCAGTCGTAATCATCGATAACGCCACTGCTATGCTAAACAACTTTTTCATATTATTTTTTCCTTCTTTTATCATATTATTTCCTCCTTTCGATTTTATTTTTTATTTTTTCATCCCTTCTACAGGGCATTAAACAGGTTAATACCCCCTTTATTTATAAACATTTCGATATTTTCCATTTTTACCTCAGTTCATCCATATAAACTTATGGACAATCACCCCAGTGATTTGCTATTGCAACGACATCAAATATGTTTATCTCTCCATCTGGAATGCCTCCTGCACCTGACAGATCCTCTTTTATCCATCCGGGATATCCGTACTCTCCGAAATGATCTGCAACCATTCCCAAGTCAGTTTCGTTCACAACTCCGTCTCCGTTCAAATCGTACGGACATGATGGCATTGTGCCCGTAACGTTTACTTTTCCGTTCCACACCAGAATTGGAACAGCACTACCATTTTCATCCAGAGCTATGACATTTATCAATTCAATCATGCATTCCCCGACATTTGTTCCGTTCGCAGTAAAGTATACGGTTGCAAATATTCCTTCCGCCGACATATTCCCGTCTATGTAGGATCCAAATATGGTGGCAATTCCATTTTCGTTGTCTCCTATGATACCATATATCGGGAAAGTTCCCACTACGTTATCTATCTGCATGAGCAACGGGTTGAATTTAATTTCACACTGCACACTCTCTATAGGAACGGATGGAGTGATACGTATATCAAAGGTTGATTGGTCACCCTGGTCAACATCTTGGCTGTATGGTTCTATCCAAATCATGCTCCCTTCTCCAAGCGGCGGCTCGTTATCCAAAACAAATTTCTGTTTTCTCTCCCTTTCCATGTGGCCGACATTGTCACTTGCTTTGTAGTAAATCAGATATATTCCATCTTCTCCCTGAACTTTAAAGCTTCCCGTGTAATTTGTGAAATTATCTGGACGGTCAGGCTCCGTATATAATGTTCCATTTGGATAATATATCTTGTACCATATTTCTTTGACTCCGCTTTCATATCCGTCGGTGGCATTGATGAATATCGGAGTGTCAGATGTTATCCAGTGTACTTCCTCCGGGCCCCACCATTCGACAATGCTGGGGAAACCGTATTCCTTTATTGATACAGGTGGATTGCAATCGACGTATACATCGTTCCATTTCAATGTTTCTATATTATGATAGATATCTACACTGTACCATTCTATTTCATATAGACCACAGCACGAATAATCGAAATATTCTCCTATATGGCATAAGTTAATCGGATAGAATCCAAGCGATTCTCCTTCATTGGTAGTCATCCAGTCGAACAATAAAACCCAGTCTTCCATGCTCGTGTCCCATCTCCATATGCGATAGAACGTTTCATCTAGCAGAGATGGATTTGTATAATTTAGATATATTATAGTATTATTTGTAATATATTCATTATATTCGTTATTGTGGGCTTCCAAGTAATCCACCAACGTATCGTTGTAGTATATTGTTCCGATGAGTACTTTTATCGTTTCCGGAGCGGTCATAAGCCCGGCATCTATAGTCATGTTGGAATCACCGGATTGCAATGTTATCCATCCTGTTATTCCAGTTTCATTTGCATCTGAATCATCTGTATAAGAAGTTGCATACTGCGGGCTGAAGAAATAGTCAGTCGGCTTTGAAAACTCTACATAGTAACTTCCGGGAAGAAGTTCATCAAACTCGTAATAACCGCTTCCACTTGTAATATCAAATTTGATATATCCGCCTGAATCATACAATTTTACCTGCAGTCCTCCCATGCCCGTGGCACCATCATCCTGTATCCCGTTTCCGTTCATGTCTTCCCATACATAGTCGCCGATTTTGGCATATTTTATCAAACCTGCATCCCATTTGAGTTCTTCCTCGTCAGATGTAATAGTAATCTTGGCTGTTTTCCCATCCGAATATGCATCGGAGTCAATGTTATCATTTGCCCCAGAATCTTTGGAGGTAAATACCCACTCGGAAGATGGCTTCAAAAATTTGACATAATAGTCTCCTGGATCTACATCAAATTCATAATAGCCGGTTGAATTTGTAACCTTTGACGTGATATATCCTCCACCCCAGTGATAAAGTTGGACTGTAACACTACTTATACCAGTGGCACCGTCATCCTGTTTTCCGTTTCCGTCCATGTCTTCCCATACATAGTCGCCGATTTTTCCTTTTTTGTACATGCCGCAATCCCACTTATAATCAACCTCGCCGGCGCTCAAAGTCGTTACGGCGGTCAAACCCGTAGAAGGATTGGCATCGGAGTCCTTGTCATTTGCCCCTACATCCTGTAGAGTGAATAAATAGTCCGAGCCCGTCGGAATGTAAAACTTCAGATAATAACTTCCAGGCTCAAGATTTGTAAATTTATAAATTCCGCTGGGATTTGTCCATTTATTACCCACATAAGTATGGTCTGACTTATATAGCTCAACTTTTACATTGTTGATGCCCGGCTCGCCAAAATCCTGGGTACCATCCCTATCTAAATCATGCCAAACCTTGTCTCCAATCTCAGCGCGCTCAGCATATAGTCCGGCATCTATGGTATCAATATCGGCCCCCGGATTTAGAGTGAATGCATCAGTTGTGCCTGAACCATCGGCATCGGAATCTTTATCGTCGGTACATGCATCTTTCGTAGTAAACACCCACCCGCCTGATGGTATAAATTTAATATAATAATCTCCGGGGTCTGCAGTAAATGAGTAATATCCGGTAGGGCTGGTCAATATGTCATCTACATAAGTATGGTCTGACTTATACAGTTCAACTTTTACATTGTTGATGCCCGGCTCGCCAACATCCTGGCAGCCATCTGCATTCTCATCGTTCCAGACAAAGTCACCAATTGTTCCCTTTATTATATGGGATGTGCTTGCAGTTTTTATGCCCTCATTCCTGCAGCCAGTCACCCATTGGATACCCATTGTATCCCCGGGACCGGGATTATCTGTTCCGAATAATGAACGCGGGATTGTCACTTCTATTATAAATGTTCCAGCATTGTTCTCTTTATGACCACCCGGAAAAGTATATTCATAATAATAAACTGTTGTATCACCGATTGAAGATGGCATATTGCCCCATGAGGAAAGCGGGTCAAAATTCGTATGTTGCCATTCCGATACCTCATGAACATTAGCGGTATACCAATCATATATTGGATTGCCTGGAATGTCGAGATAAGGGTCTCCAATATCCTGCCCGCCTGGGTCAGCTGTTGTTTCATACAGCTTATATCCAACACTGTTGTTTCTCATAGCCTCCACGCTGTGTTGCCGTGAATCACCCCATATGCCGACGGTATTTGGGTCTTTAGGATTCCTCTGCTCATGAACAATATCCACGCCATAGTCATACGATGTCTCTGTTGTTCCCTTCTCATTGCGGGGGTGATTTCCAAGGTCGATACAGAGATCCCCTGGTAATATCCATTTGTATATCGGATAAGAACTATAGCGGGGTTCATATATGCCAACTCCCGTAGTTCCCCCAACAAAAGACCAATCGTAATAGTGCGGACAAGAAGTTACTATTACTGCATATATATTATCTGCATCATTATCCAGATACATTGCCTCGACATCATACCACTCTCCGCCAGATGGTTCTGTCCCCCAAATTGTCGTGGTATCCCAGTCATTGAAATCCCAGTTTCCGTACCAATCCAATACCGTATAGCTCACCGTACTAGTATGATTCGTGGGGGTGAAACTCGATAAATCAAAGGAATAATAATTTCCGCCGTCATGATTTGAAAGTAAACTCAAGTCAACTCCGAAATAATCCCCTAGCAAACTGTCACCCACAGGAGGGGGAGTATTAAAGCCTGCTGATTCAGCCTTTTCCACGAATATTAAATTCACTGCTAGGAATATGGCTATTGCAAAAACCATAACAAATATTCCCCTATAAAATTTCCCTCTACTTTTATTGTCTCCCATATTACACAACATATTATTACCCATACCAATAATATTGAGATGAAATATAAAGTTATTGTTTATTGTACATTACCTAATTAATGCATATATGCTTACATTGGCTTATTCAGTACTTCGGAATGTAGCTGACTGAAAACATCAATTTTGCTGATTTTTGCTTGTCTCAAGCAAAAATTTGATTACAAATTCTACGTAAAAAGCACCGTATATTACCTGAAAGCGCAAAATCATGCA
>Ga0315543_1001400_pt1 | contig 26225 bp, 22 predicted proteins | sample SalMarSW160210MG_2_FD_203098 | JGI IMG/M metagenome (GOLD analysis project Ga0315543, IMG submission 203098) | Salt marsh sediment microbial communities from the Plum Island Ecosystem LTER, Massachusetts, United States - Salt Marsh Sediment SW1601-210 ... | reverse complement strand
GACACCGGCACAGTTCGCGGCGACGTGTATTCCTTCGGTCTCGGCTACGCCTCGACCTCAGGAATACACGACAGAAAACGTGGATAACTCTCTAATCGTAGCTGGTACATAAACAGGGGTCAGATCAATCCCGAACCGATACGAGCCAATTGTCCAGAAGTCTATCGTGAAGCTTTGGAGCGATATTTAGCAAGTTTGGCTTTGAATTATGCCCATGACTACGCGAATTCTGATGATATTTCAGTAGCAGTTCAATTAGTCCGGCAGTTTCCGTTAATGAAAGAATGGCTCTGGAAATACATTAAACTTATGGTCAAAATCAATCTCCCCAGGCTGAATACAATCATCCAGGAATATAAACGGGAATTTTGAAAGCAATAAATGATTATGGTTAGTGTAATAATACCAACATACAACCGGTCAAGATATGTCACTCAGGCAATAGATAGTGTTCTGTCCCAGACGTACAAGGATTATGAGATCATTGTTGTTGATGACGGCTCAACTGATAATACAAAGGATGTACTTCAGCCCTATATGGACCGAATTCGATACATTTATCAGGAAAACTCCGGTGTCAGCGCTGCTCGGAATACTGGTATCAGGTTAGCAAAAGGTGAATGGATAGGATTCCTGGACTCGGACGATGAGTGGTTGCCGGAGAAATTGAAGATTCAAATGACATTTATACAAGAAAACCCAAGCATTGTTGCGCATACAGTCAATGTGGACCTTTCTAACTACGGGAACCAAGACCGAACATCTTTTTTGCACTGCGGTTTCCCGTTGAAGTATAAAGAAGGGATTATCGAAGTTCCCCTCCTGTTACATTTCAAGCACAGAACAATAGTCATGCCACAAGCGGTAATTTGCCGTAAAGATACAGCAGTGCGGGCAGGCTTGTTTGACGAATCTTTATCAATCTGTGAGGATTATGATTTTATGTGTCGTATTGCTCTTCAGGGCTCTTGGGGATATTCAACCAGAGTTCTGGCTGTACTTTATCGAAGGCCAGAAGGTATCAAGAATCTTTCTGCTGACAGATATTCTGGTGCTATCAAGAGATGTTTCTCGCTAACAAAGATACACTCGAAATTATTGGAAAACAAAAAGTTAACTAAATGTGAAAGAAGGGTCACTGCTAAGTTATTGTCGAGCAATTGTAGGGAATTAGGTCAGCACCTATTGCTTAAAGAAGACTATAAAGGGGCTCATGACTCTTTCAGGTTGGCATTTCATTCATATTTGTCTGTTAAGAGCATTTTGTGGTCTATGGTTTCGAAATTGCCAGTTTCGTTTTCTAAACGCCTTGTCGAGCATCGTATGAAACGATAGTACCGTATCGTGACCGATGTAATATTTGGCGACCATAATGAAAATAGCGCTCATAGTTGACTCGTTTCCGACTATATCCCATACGTTTATTATAAACCAAATCACAGGGTTGATGAACAGAGGACATTCTGTCGACATATATGCCCAGGGAAAAGGTGATAGTAGCATACTACATGCTGATGTGGAAAAATATAATCTTTTAAAGAGTACCCACTATTCTGTACGAATGCCCAAAAATTTGCTTTTGCGACTCTTTAAAGGCGTAAGTTGCTCAGTGATCAATTTTCACAAGGCTCCTTCAGCATTGTTTAAATCCCTCGATATTCTTAAGTGCGGAAAACAAGCTGCCTCCTTGAGAATGTTATATGCGGCGTTATCCTGGATAGACAAACCAGAGTATGATATTGTGCATTGTCATTTTGGTATGATGGGTATTTGGGGGGCTTGGTTAAGGGTTCTCGGACTGATTAGATGTCCATTGATTACTACCTTTCACGGAACAGATGCAAACGTTTTGCCCGAAATCTATGGCAGAAATTACTACAAGATTGTTTTTAAAAATGGCGACATTTTTACGGTTAGCTCTTGTTTCATGAAAGAGCGACTTCGGGCGTTGGGCGCACCTGACAGAAAGGTTGTCAAATTGCCGGTGGGTATATGTGTCGATAGATTCAGGTTTAGAGAAAGAAATTTGGTGCCAGGCGAGCAATTGAAAATATTGACTGTTGCACGTTTGGTTCCATCCAAAGGAATTGAATATTCGATACGAGCAGTGGCAAAATTTGCGAGAAAGCATCCGAATCTAAAATACAAAATAGTGGGGTCAGGGCCCTTAAGAGCAGAATTGGAGGATATTGTTAGGGCTGTCGGTGTTTCGGAAAATGTGGAATTCTTGGGTTCGGTGCCGGCAGATGAGGTTAGAAAGTTATTAGATGACACGCATATCTTCCTGCTGGCCGGGATTGTGGCTCCAGATGGTTCGTGTGAAGCGCAAGGCGTTGTCCTTTTAGAAGCTCAGGTTGCTGGTGTACCTATAATCTCGACGAACGTCGGCGGTATTCCCGAAAGCGTTGTAGACGGAAGATCGGGATTCTTAGTGCCCCAAAAGGATGTGGAGGCCATTGCTGAGAGACTAGGCTACTTAACTGAGCATCCAAAAATTTGGGCTCAGATGGGCAGGGCCGGCCGTGCACACGTCGAAGCTAATTACAATATTGACAAGTTAAATGACCGACTTGTCGAGATTTATCAGGAGCTTCTGGAAGATGGTAAAATGGGCTCAAGCAAGCGGTGATGGAATTACATCTCACCAAGAGCAGAGGGGATCTCGACATCTCGGTTCTGGCTGCAACGTGTAACCGCGCAGAGGTTCCGTGCCAAACTTTGGAGAGTGTGACGCATCTGGACTTGGATGGGCCGTCTGTTTAGTTTCTTATCGTGCCATCAAAACGAGCGTTTTGTGCATATATGTTTTCAGATGTGACTCAATAGAGAAGATAAATCTTGCAGATAAGTTTTGTCACATGTGTAAACAACTTTGAAATTTATAATGCCTGTGTAGTTTCTTCATTGCTTCACGAGCAAGCGAGCAAAGATATTGAGCTGATACCCATTGATAATGTTAGGAATTTATTTTCAGCGTCCTCGGCTCTGAATCAGGGTTTAAGAAAAGCTAAAGGGGAGATAATTGTATGTTGTCATCAGGATGTCATCTTTCCATGTGACTGGTCCAAGAAGCTTCGCTCCCAGATTGCTGTCGTGGAGAGTATGGATAAAAACTGGGGAGTATTGGGAACTTTTGGTGTCTCACTGAATGGTAAGTGCGTTGGACATATAGTTGATCCTCACGGTTCCGGTCTCCGTGGAAAGCTTCCGTCCAGAGTTCAGTCTATTGATGAGCATTGCGTGATTATCAGGAGGGCCAGCGAGTTGGAGTTTGATGAGACATTAGGAGGATTTCATTTGTACGCTGCAGATTTGTGCCTGCAGGCTGCGAGTAAGGGCAAGAGCATTTTTGTAATAGATGCCTGTGTACATCACTTGTCGCCTGGTACTGTAAATGAGAGTTTCTATGAGATAGCGAAGAGATTGTTTGATAAGTGGAAAGACACCTGCCCAATGCTCGTGATAGAAACCACATGTGGAATATTTAGGGTCAGACGTGGAACTGTGGCCCGGCTATCATTCATACTTGCCAAGAGTAGAAGATTACTAAGACGCTATGCTTTAAGAGAGAACAAAAAGTTCAATGAAAAACCAGAACAAATCAAATCGTGTCAGTATCACAATCGCAGTCAAAAAAGACCATGAGTAAAACCATCGGTGGGTGTTTTCTATGCTTTCAACGTTGGATTAGCTTATGAATTGTGTTCATTTTCAAGTCGAGTCAATTCTTTGGGGATGAAATTGTGAATAGCAATGAAAGCCTGTGGACTTAGTTGCTTTTGCCAAAAGATCATTTAGGCGTTGTAACAAGCGATTTGATAGCTAATGTGGGCGCAACTAACAAGGTATGGGAAAAGAAGATTAAACAACTCTGACCAGATGTAGATTACAGATCTTTAGATATTGATCGAACAAATGAACAGGACTATTACAGTTTTGACGAAGTTGACAAGAAGTTCGAACTGATCATGTGTCTTGAAGTTTTGGAACACGTAAAACCCCCTGAGTGTATAAGGATAATCAAACAGTGTTTATCTGTATGCAAACCAGGCGGATATTTATTGTTTTCTGTTCCAAATATTTTTGTTCCTGAGCATTATCTGGAGTTTACACATGAGACCTTTATTAGCTATGCAGATCTTCCTGCGCTAATGAATTGGTCTGGGATAAATGTACTGGATGGTTCACGGTGGTTTATTGAAGCAAGTAAACGTAGGCTGCTTTACAGATACATTCTTTACCCATTGCATCGTGCAATAGGAAAGGACTTTTGTAACTCTATTCTAATGTTAGGACGCAAACCATTAGAACACGAGTAAAAAGTAAATGAAAAAGGTACTGCTTTTAGCTTATTACTATCCACCTATGGGAGGAGCGGGAGTTCAACGGACTGCGAAATTTGTTAAATACTTGTCAAGTGTTGGCTATATTCCCAGTGTAGTATCAGGCTTAGGTGATGTTGGTAGCCCGTGTACTCCGGCTGTGGACCCAACCTTGGCTGAGGACGTGAATGGGTGGAAAACATATCAAATTGAATTGTCACGAACAGATCGCTTCAAACGTTCTCTATATTCTAATAAGTTGTGCAAGTTCATTTCGAATACATTATTTATTTGGTGGTTTAATTCCGCACGGAAGACGCTTGAGAAAGCAGTGAGAAGAGAAAAACCAGATGTGCTCTATGTCAGTGTAAGCCCCTTTGCTGCAGCTCGAGTGGCACGAAATGTAGCAAGAAAGTATGGTTTGCCATGGGTTCTCGATATGCGAGATCCATGGGCTCTTGATCCTATTAACTACTATCGTACTAAATGGAACTACCGTATGGATATTAGAGAGATGAGAAATATGTGTAGTTCTGCTAGTGCTGTGATAATGAACACTCCGAGGTCTCTTGAAGCGGTAAAAAGGTTTTTGACTGAACTACCATCCGATAAGCTCTTCTGTGTCACAAATGGCTGGGATGATGACATATGTTTTGCTCAGAATCTTAATCAGAAGAATGATTCGTCCAAGCTTACGATTGTGCACGCTGGTTATTTTCTAACGGAATATGCTGTTAGAGTTGATCCCAACGCCAGGAAGCAATTAGGAGAAGGTTTCAGCAGGTTTAGAGACAGATTATGCTACAATGTAGGAAGGCCGGATCTGCTGGCGCGAAGCCCGTATTATTTGTATAAAGCTATAAGGCGGCTCTTAGACGCAGGCAAGATATCCGAACAGGATATCAGCCTTATCTTTGTTGGTGCTACAACGGACCACGATATTGGCCTGACAAGGAGATATGGCTTAGAAAAAATAGTGCAGTTTACTGGATATGTGAACCATATAGAATCAGTGCGGTATCTCCTTCAAGCTGATGTGCTGTTTCTTCCAATGCATAAGCCCGAAAATGGTCGATTTCCGTTGATTGTGCCAGGAAAGACTTATGAGTACTTGGCAGCAAGAAAACCTATCTTAGCTTTGCTGCCACCTGGAGACACCCGCGATTTTGTCCAACAATCAGGTTTAGGATTTGTGTGTGATCCAAAGAACATAGAGCAGATTGCTCAGACATTAATGAATCTACTTAGTAAATACCATGGAGCGAGTGGATTAATAGTCGAACCGAATGAAGAGTTTATCAGACAGTTTGAGTACAAGGTCTTAACAAAAAAGCTCGCAAATATTCTGAATTTTGCAGTTTCTAACTTGCACCGGGATTAAGGATTGGCAGAAATCAGATTATTGTAAGTGTTGTGATTATTTTATTATGATTTACCAGACTACCATACTGATGACCTTGGTATTGGTAATACTTCTTTTTGCACTGCCCCTGAAGTATTTTATTGTGCCATTCATTTTGGGAGCTTGCTTTCTGCCAGCGGATCAAAGGATAATCATCTTTGATCTGGATTTTACCGTATTGCGCATACTGGTTGTTGCAGGTATGTTACGGCTGTGGCTACGGGGAGAAATCAGGAGCATGAGTTGGAATCGATTTGACCGACTGATATTATTATGGGCAGTGGCGGGATCTGTCATATACATCGTGCAATGGCTCGATATGCGAGCGCTGGTCTACAAGTGTGGAGTGCTGTTTGACGTTATTGGTTTATACTGGCTATTTCGACAAAGTATTCGCTCATGGCATGAAATTATCTTTGTCTTTAAAGTTATGGCTCTCTGTGCCATACTTCTGGCACCTTTTGTAGCGTTTGAATGGGCAACGGGCAACAATCCCTTCGTGGTTCTCGGTCGAGTCATAACCGATGTCAGGGAAGGGCGCTATAGGTGTCAGGCATCGTTCCCACACTCAATCATGCTTGGTTTATTCTGGGCCACCTTGGTACCGTTATTTGTTGGTCTAGCGATGACAGAAAAAAAGAAAATGCTTTACTGGGCTGCAACCGCTGCAAGTGTCTTTATTGTTTTTGCGACCGCTTCAAGCACACCCTTGGGTACCCTGATAGCTGTAGGTTTATTGCTGCCTTTGTTTCGGTACCGGTGCTATGGCCGGCAAATTGTCTGGGCTGTATGTTGTCTTACTGTGGCTTTGCACATAGTTATGAAAGCTCCAGTATGGCATCTGATTTCTCGAATTAACTTGGTTGGTGGTTCAACTGGCTGGCACAGATATATCTTGATTGATCGGGCTATAGAACACTTCGGTGAGTGGGCACTTATTGGGTGTCGTTCGACTCAACATTGGGGCTGGGGGTTACAGGATATCACAAATCAGTACGTTCTGGAAGGTGTCCGTGGAGGACTTGTGACATTAGTAATATTTATTATGGTTCTTTTTTTGGCTGTCAAGCAAACAATTGCTTTTTCCCTTTTTCCGGTTCCCAAAACCGAACAACGGCTTGCCTGGGGAATTTGTGTTGCAATAGTGGGGCACAGTATTTCATTTATCGGCGTTTCTTACTTTGGCCAGATTATGATGCTGCTTTTTTTAACATTTGCTTTCGTCGGTTTTATTTATGATGTTTCTTTGAGGTCTAATATAGAAGTAGTGCCTGATTTGGTTCCCTTAATTGGATAACGAATGGACATATCCATCATTATTGTCAATTGGAATACGGAAAAGATACTTCGAGATTGCCTTGAGTCGGTATACGTCGGGACTAAGCAGATCAACTTCGAGGTTATCGTCGTAGACAACGGTTCAACTGATGGATCAGTGAAAATGGTTGAAGAAAACTTCAAGGATATAATGTTGATTAAGAATAAAAGGAATGTTGGTTTTGCAGCAGCGAACAACCAGGGAATGGCTATTGCCAAAGGTCGCTATGTTCTGCTTCTTAATAGTGATACAATAGTCCTTAATAACGCAATCGCCAAAACGGTTAAATTCGCTGATACTCATCCAGAGGCGGCAGTCGTCGCTTGCAGAGTACTAAATCCGGATCGTACTGTACAAAAGACCTGCTTTATGTTTCCATCATTGCTGAATATGCTTTTGTCGAGTACGTATTTATATAAGCTTTTTCCCTGGAACAAGTTCTTTGGACGGGAGCGTATGACTTGGTGGGATAGAGACGATATACGTGAGATTGATGTGGCCACCGGTTGCTTTATGTTAGTGAGACGCGAGGCTATTAAGCATGTTGGTATTATGGATGAGCGGTTCTTTATGTATGGAGAGGAAACAGATTGGTGCTATCGCTTCAAAAAGGCAGGATGGAAAGTTCTCTTTACGTCAGTAAGTGAAATTATTCACTTAGGGGGGCAGAGTGCCTCGAAGAATCCTACCGCTATGAACGTCCAGGTACGGTTGAGTATATTGAAATTTATACACAAACACTATGGTAGTTTGAGATATAGTATTGCATGCTTTTTGGTTGTGTTGTTTTTCTTAGTTCGCATACCTGTGTGGTTCATTATATGGCTTTTAATTACCAAAAGGAGAGATGTATCAGCTTTGAAACTTCGAGCTTATACCTCTGGTGTTGGTAAAATTCTACTATCACAGGTCTGTAGCTACTCGTGATTGATAAGAAGCATATGTGCAGGTAAATTGTCTGATCGCATTTTATAGAAGTTGTTATGTGTGTTGAAGATCACCTCGGCCCCGAAGCGATGCATAAAGGAAAACCGTTTCCTAACAATATTAATTACATTGTTGTTACGCCAGCTTATAATGAAGAGAAATATATAAGTGAAACAATTACCAGCATGCTTTTGCAAAAAGCCGCACCAAATGTATGGGTCATTGTTGATGACGGTTCTTCCGATGGAACATGGCCAATTGTAAGTGCAATAGCAGAGGCTTATCCGTGGATTGTAGCACATAGGCGTACTAAATGTCGACATCAACCTGAAGATGGATTATTAAATGCCTCTGAAGCTAAAGCATTCCTTGAAGGTTATCGGATGGCTTTAGCTACTTGCCCCAGTCCTGACTTTGTGGTCAAACTTGACGGAGATGTGACGTTCGACTCCAATTATTTTTTGGATCTATTTGAAGGGTTAGCAAGTGATCCAAAACTTGGTATTGTTGGGGGGACTGTCTACGAATATAAAGGTGCTGATCTTATTCGTGAGAAGGTAAGTAGTGCTCATGTTCGTGGCGCGACCAAAGTCTATCGTTGGAGTTGCTATCAAGACATCGGCGGTGTACTACCTGTCTTTGGATGGGATGTAATCGACGAAATCCTTGCAATCGTTAATGGATGGAACGTAAAAAGTTTTGACTATGTGCATCTTACTCATCTTCGGCGGACTGCATCGAGAGACGGCCGGTTTTATGGTTGGGCAAGAAATGGTTATATGGCCTATTATATTGGCATGTCACCATTAAGATTAGTTCTTCGGGCATTTTTCAGATTGGTGATGACGGGGGATATTATCCAGTCGTTTGGGCTTGTGTATGGTTACTTATACAATTTTTTCAGGCGAGCTCAACGACTTCCCGACCCATCGCTTCGCAAGTTAATCAGAAAACATCAATGGACCACGGTTTGGGCATCTTTATACCGTTGGGCATCAAAAGCTGAAACTGAAAGGCTTTACTAAATGGAGCTCGGTAGAAAGCTGCGCGTAGCAATAATCGGTTGTGGAACTGTAGCTTTGGATCATTTAGGAGCTGTAAAATCCAAATGCGGGCGTGTGGAAGTACATCTTTGTGATAAAAATCCCAAAGCCATAAAAAGATGTCAGGCACTGGTTGACGATAACGTCCAGACTTATTTGGATTCATACAAGTTAATTTCTGAGCAACAATTTGATGTTGTTCACGTTTTAACACCCCCAGATTCCCACTATGATATAGCTAAGCATGCGATTCAGAATCACGCTAATGTTTTGGTAGAAAAGCCAATGACATTAACTCTCAGGGAAACTGAGGATTTGTATTTTGTATCTGAGAGAGGGGGTAGAATGATTTGTGTTGACCATAGTCTATTATATATGGATTGTTTCAGAGAGGCAATGGAAGTACTTAATAAAGGTGTTTTAGGAAAAATTATAGCTGTTCACTGTTTTTTCGGTCATTCTGAACGAAAAAAAACGATTCCATACGGTGGCGTCAGTCACTGGTCGTATAATTTGCCAGCCGGACCTTTGATGAATATCATCTCGCATCCTGCTAGTGTGGTTGTGGAGTTATTGGGTATGCCGGATTCCATAAATGTTATTGCAGACGCCAGAAATATGATGCCTTATGGTTTTTCAGACCTCTTGGATGTTTCAATTCGCACCGAGAAAGGTTATGGTTCGTTTACTATCAGTATGGCTCATGGAAGTTCTTCTCGCTATGCAAATATCGAATGTGAAAAGGGTGGCATCTTTGTGGACTTTGCGCGTCAATTGTTAATTGTTCGATTTCACAAAGGCCGTTTGGGATTTGTTTCTAAAGCTTTCAGTGGAATTTCTCAAGGTGTTTCATTTATTAAAGGAACACTTAGTGTTGTTTATAAGGTTGCTTCAAAGAAAATGAAAAGAAACCCGGGTACAAGGAATCTTGTTGAACAGTTTTACAAAGCCGTTCGCAATGGTTTACCTGCACCGGTAAGCAGAGATAACGCTATTGGTGTAGCTACTATTTATGAAAAAGTGCTTGTAGCTCGTGATCAGAAATCTAAATCCAAAGATTTGTGTCACAAAATTAGCACAATTGATAAATAATACAGAGTCGCTGAGTTATCTAAATTGCACATTTGGTGAATCATGAAGGTATTATTAACTGGATATTCAGGCACACTAGGAACTGTTGTTGCTAAATCGTTACTTGAAAATGGGCATCAATTGCGTGTCTTATTTCATGGTGCCGCGATTAAGCCTCAAGAACTTGATCCGGGTGTAGAAATTTTCTGGGGTAGTTTGTCACAGACAAGTATATTTAATCAACTTACTAGTAAAATCGATGTAGTCGTTCATTGTGCATGGGATGGACGTGGTGCATTCGATGCGAAATTTGAAAATGTTAATCTATATGGAACTACGAAGCTTATAGAAGCTGCTAACAGCAACAATGTTAAGGCCTTTATACATATATCCAGCGTGGCTGTTTATGGGCTAAATCGCTCATTATGGAATAAGCTTGTAGATGAAGAGTACCCATTTGTTACTGAAGAGCGGTCAATGAATTCCTATCCTTGGGTGAAAGTACTAATTGAGAAGGAATGTGAACGCCTAAAAGATAACATAAGGATGAATCTTGTGATAATAAGACCGGGATTGTTGTTTAGCGATACTAAAGCACCTGCAAAAAAGGTTATTAGTTTAAGAGGGGGAAAATATGGGTTGCTTGTAGGGAATGCAAAAAATCATTTGCCGTATATTCACGTAAATGATGTAGCTGAGATGATCCTAATTCTCCTTAATACGGCGCCAAAATACGCCGTTTATAACTGCGTGCCTACAATACACCTGTCGGCGAAATACTTTCTGAAAAGGTGGGCTGAAAGATATGACAAGTCTGTCAGGATTTTAAGAATTCCACCGTGTGTATTACGTATGATGAATAAAGCAGTGCGAATACTTAAAAAAGCTTTGGGTCAACAGGTCGGAATGAGCAGTATTGATTACCAGATATTTACCGGCATTCGTAATATTAAATATGATGCAGCCAAGGCTGTTCAGCAGCTTAACTGGCAAGATGTTCACACCACAAGTTTATCAATTCAAGGCAGTGATAAGTACGATTCCATCGTTTGAGATTCTACCATATCTAACTCAACTTGTTACGGATGGAGCCAGCGTATTTGAAAATAGAGGATAACACTATTATTAGCTTAACCACATTTAAGATTCTTCAAATTCTCTAAATACCAAATGGAAAAACGGTTGAAGATTTGTTTAGCAGCATCGGCCGGCGGGCATTTCAGTCAACTTCTAAAACTCTCGGAATGTTGGAATGAGCACGAGACAATTTGCATTACTACAACCGAAGTTGTTAGAGAAAAACTTAGAGAATTTGGTCGTGTTTGCATAGTTGGAGAATGCAACCGTGAGCATCCTATCAAAGTGGTTCGTGTTTTAATAAGATGTATTCATGTAATTTTGAATAATAAACCTCATATTGTTATAAGCACTGGTGCTGCAGTTGGTTGTATCGCATGTCTCCTGGGCAAATTGTTTGGAGCCAAGGTGGTTTGGATTGACAGTATTACAAACATAGAGCGTGTATCATTATCTGGCAGAATCGTCCTAAATATCACCGATCTTTTCCTTGTGCAATGGCCTGAGCTCGCCGAGCGATATAGAAAGGTTGAGTTTGTCGGTGCCGTGATATGATTTTCCTAACGGTAGGTACGCAATTTCCCTTTGATCGGCTGACGAAGTCCATTGATGAGATTGTCAGTGGCAGTGTGGTGCAAGAGGATATTTTTGGGCAGATAGGTGACAGCTTATATCAGCCCCGCAACTTTCGAGCAGTTGCATTTATGGACAAAAGCGAATATGACAGGCATATGCGTGAGGCCTCTTGTGTGATTGGTCACGCTGGAATAGGCACAATCACAACGGCCCTTGAGTATAGAAGGCCGCTCTTAGTAATGCCGAGATTGAAAAGGCATGGTGAAGTGGTCAACGATCACCAAGTTGTTTTGGCAAAAAAATTTGAGCAGCTTGGCCACATACTGGTAGCGTACGACGAGCAAGAGCTACCTCGCAAGATAAAAGAGCTGAAGTCATTCAAGCCTTGCGAGCGTCACGTACATCGAGCAGAAGTGGCAGAAAGGATCAAACGGTTCTTACAGGAATTAGACAAAAAGGCCTAAGCAGCTTGCAATAAATTGTGCAGCATTAACCTATACTGTTTCCTTTTCTCTTTATTATGGCTGCCAACCGCTTTGGTCTTATGAATAGCGCAATTATCAAGGAAAAGGTAAACGTGTTCGTAATCAACATAGACACTATCGACCAGCCATTTGATAAATTCTAAAAACTCAACACTTCGTTTCTTCTCGGTCGCCATAACTGATAGCCCTTCAGTAGTCCAATCAAGTGCACCAAACGTACAGACGCGTCGGTTTTGACCTGCGGAAGGAACCTTCACCTGTTCGCCACGCAGCATCCACATACGCGTCAATTGAGGATTCAGATGGAATTCAGCTTCGTCGAGGAACGCGAAAGCACAACGGCCGGCGATGGCCTTGACTTTTTTTGAGCACGGCGTTTTGCCCGCTTGGCACGGGCAACATCGGCTGGATCTTGCTTGTGCTTCAAAGAAAGCTTGGGACGCTTGTAGCGAAAATCGAGGCGATGAATGAGATTGTAGATGGTTCGCAAGCAAACTTCTTGGTGGGTTACCTGAGATGGCCACGTAAAAGATGAGCGCTCCAAACTGTGGCATTGTAGCCCAGCTGACGAGGAGATTGTAACAATGCTTGTTTGGCTGCTGTCTCGAATTCCTCGTCTGCTTTGCGTGGTCGGCCCGGACTTTTTCTCGGCTTCAAAGAATCCAGACCCTGCTTGTTGAAGGCATTGAGCCAACGCTGAACGGTTGTAGAATGTACGCCCACAATCGCAGCGATTTGGCTGGGTCTCTTGCCTTCATCTGATAGCCGAATCGCCAGAGCTTTTCGTGTTTGCTTGCCGTCGTTGGAGTGTGCTGCAAGTTTTGCCAGGAAGTGGCGTTCGTGTAGCTTTAATTTCCGAACTAACAACGGCTCTTGCATAATATATCCTTCCAAAATTAACTTCTTTCAGAAGGAATATCAGCATATCTTTATTCATTGCTGCAACTTTTTCTGCAAAGTACTTAGGTATCCGGAAGTAGCATTTCTGCACGTAACGGTTCCAGTTTGCTCGACGCCAAGGACGGCAGAAAGAGTACTGAAAGAGTCAGTTAGATTTCTCATAGGTAAGCCCGGAGTTTTAGATGATAATCTGAAGCGCCAGCGGTATAATAGTTTGTTAAATCAAAGATACGCTAAAGCAGAGAAGGTTTTTGATCTTGCTTTCGTGGAGTCAATAAGTATAGATGGATTAAGGTGTTATGGAACGAAGGGTCGGGAAAGAGTCTATAGAATGTTCCCCGGATACACCCACGATGGCGTGCATCTGAATCCAATTGGCAGAAAAAAAATAGCGGAGCAGTTGTTCATAACTCTCGCTAAAATGGCGAACGAATAGAAGTAGCTCACTGCCCCATGATCATGCGATAGGGCCGGAGGTTGCGTTTTTAGATGTTATATAGTCTGCTGCATGTTTGAGCACGTGTTGGTCTTATACAATGTCGAATCGTCTATCAGTTAATATGGCGAATGTTCAAGCTGTTGTGCTTGCGGGTTGTCGTGATTTTGGCCGTTGCCCGATCGCGTCGCGTCTGCCTGCGGCCTTGTGGCCAATTGTGGATAGACCTGCTCTGGAACATCTCTTAGCAGCCTTTTTGGATCAAGGAGTCCAGCATGTAACAGTCTGTTCCTGCGATGAAGGTTCTCTATTACAGCAGTCGATTCAAACAGACAATCGTTTGAAAGTTGAGTATACATATGAGCCACTACCTGTTGGCACAGCAGGTTGCATTCGTGATGCTGTCCATGATCAGGATGGAAAGGATATGCTACTATTGGTATGTCCTGCAAACATAGTTCACCTCCCAAAACTTGATGTGCTAATAGACACACACATCCAGAGTGGATCGGACTTGACCGTAGTATTCAATCCTGTTGAAATTGAGGGTTTTGCTAAGCCGATAGGTGAAGCGGCAGGGATATATGTCTGCAGCCCTGATATACTGGCATATGTCCCTCATCAGGGCTACTGCGATGTCAAGGAAGGATTGATTCCCGAAATGCTCCGTCTCGGAAAAACTGTTAACGCTGCGACCCTGCCAATGCACGTAGGAAATTATCGGGGTTGGCGAGAGTATCTGCGGGCCATAAGTAATTACCTCAAAGATAGTCCGCAGTTCGGTGCCGAGCTTAGACTCTATGATAAAAAGGATTCGCATCTTCTTTGGGTCTCTGCCGATGTTCAGATTGATCCAAGTGCCAAAATGTTCGGGCCGTGTATCATATTGAACGGAGCACGTATTTGTGAGGATGTTGTTATCATCGGCCCGACTGTGGTTGGAAGAAACGTTTGTGTTGAAAAACGAAGCGTGGTGGCAAATTCTATTGTGTGGGATGGAGCACAGGTTGGCAGAAACTGCGAAGTTCAACGATGTATTGTTGACTATGGTGCCGTAGTAAGGTCCAAAACTGTTGTACGAGAGAAGTCCATACCTTCCAGAGCAGAAGGGATGTTTCGAGGCTTTCTCGATGGCGGGCTTAGAGTTGTGGAAACTAAGGTGGACAGGTTAAAGCTTGTATTACAATCTGGTCTCGCCAGAATTGATAAAAGGCTTCCCGGCTGGATTCAATTGAATAAGGCACAGTATATTTCTTGGTTTGGTGTGATCTTAGTTCTATCTGCATTTATTTGGTCTTATTGGCCTAACCTTGTACGTCTTTGGAATGCATGGCAGCGAAGTGACGAGTACTCGTCGGGCCTGTTGGTTCCGTTTTTAGCTGTATATGTTCTATGGTCGAGACGTGGTGATATTACTCAGTGCCCGATAAGTCCTTCTGTATGGGGAGTATTTGCATTTATTGGAGCTCAGGCTGTCAGATTGTTCGGATTATACTTTTTATATGACTCGGCGGAGAGGTTGTCTATTGTTTTAAGTATTGCTGCGCTTGTACTATTGTTGTTTGGCTGGAAGCTTTTGCGGAGGGTATCAACGGTACTATTGTTTCTGTGTTTGATGTTACCTTGGCCGAACCGTATCCAGGCTGAGGTGATGGTGCCACTGCAGCGCTGGGCTACGTCGTCAGCGGTATTTTGCCTTGAAGTGGTTGGCTATGGAGTCGTGCAGGAAGGCAACATTATCCATATCGGCGAGTCAAGCGTCGCAGTTGCAGAGGCGTGCAATGGCCTGAGAATGGTCACGGCCTTCTTTGTTATTAGCGGATTGGTGGTCTTGTTGGTCAAACGCCGGTGGTGGGAGAAGCTTATTGTTCTCGCCTCGAGCCTACCAATCGCGTTGTTATGTAATACGATCCGATTGACGTTGACCGCGATGGCCTTTACGGTTGTTAGCGGCGAGTACTGGGAAAAGTTATTTCATGATTTCGGTGGGTACGCTATGATGCCTTTAGCACTGGCTGCAGTGGTCGCTGAGTTGTGGCTCTTGACAAGATTGATTGTACTTCCATCAGAACAGCAGCCAATAGTAATAACAAGACAAGAAAGGTAGTCAGTACTGTGAAACTGGACAAAGGAGAATCGAAAAGATGGATACCCTGGAGAGATATCTCGATCGTGTAATTGAACAGAAGCCTGCAGCTTTTGAAGCGCCTCCTGAGCCTCCTTCCAGACCTGGCGGCGAGCCAACACACGATCTCTTAGCCGCAATACTTCGTCGTTGGTATATTGTGCTGCTCACATTCCTGGTCGTGACTGTGATAGGATTGCCCGCAATATGGTTCTTGATTGAGACTCAGCACATTGTGACTGGTGGGATTATGGTTGCCCCTATCATACCGAACATTTTGACCGGCCAGCCGGACAGAGGAGAGATATCAAATTATACAACCTTTGTGAATACGCAGGCAATAATGATCACCGGTGACAGAGTAGTGCAAAGAGTCGCAGATGAGTTGGTTGACAAAGACCTGGAGTTCTTCAAGGATGAACCTATTAGCCGAGTTGGCAAACTGAAGCGGAAACTGGAAAGGCTAAGAGGCGTGAAAGCAGAGCCTGAGCCTGTAAACATACTAAAGCGTGCGATCGCAAGGGGAGACATAAGGGCTGTAGCTCGACACCGCACCGAGTTGATCGCGGTGAGGATGAAAAGCATGAGACCGAGCGAAGCCAAACAGATTGTAGATTCTTTCATCCGGAATTATATGGCTGTCTACGTTTCCGGTTCTGCCCAAGAGGAAGACCAACAACTGGCTGTGTTAGAGAATGAGCGCAAAGTTTTAACTGAAAGGCTGCAGAGGCAGCGCCAGACAATTCGTCAGTTGGCTGACGAATATGGGACGACAACCTTGGATGGACGCCAGGATATGATGTTGCAGCGCGTTACGACCTTGCTGGGCGAGCTTACCAGATTGGAGGCACGTAGAATTAACCTCGAGGCCAACGTGGAGTTGTTCGAGCAAGTTGAGCAGGTCTCTATATCGCCACACGAACTAATGGCGAGGCGCAGCGAGTATATCAATTCTGATCCGGCTATTCGGGAAATAATCCGAAATATCGTCCAGTTAGATCGGGACCTGATTGTCACTGAACAAGTATTGGCACCCGGAAATCCCGCTATAAAGCAAAAGTGGGAGCTCTTGGATGCATTTAGGACACGCTTGGAAGAAAAACGCCAGGAATTGGCTAAGAGTTTTGATGAAGGATTAGACGAGCGCGCCAAAGAAACCGCTCATGAACGGTTGTTGCACTCGCAGGCAGAGATAGAGCAGATCAAAGTGCATGAAAAGCGACTTCGTGAAGTGCTGAGCGAGCAAGATAGCCAAACCATTGAGGTAGGGCGAACGCAACTGGATATTCAAGATATGCAATTTCAATTAGAACTTGAAAAGGATATATACGACAGGATCTGCCGACGCATAAAAGAAATGGAGATGGAACGCAAGCGTCCTGCGAGGATTTCCTTTGCTTATCCTGCTGATGTCGCTTCTGTTGAAGATAAGCGCGTAAAATACTCGGCTGCCTTGGTTTTCGGCGCGTTTTTCTGTGGCGTAGTACTAGCGTTTCTGAGGGATAAGGCAGATAAGAGTTTGCATACGCCCGATGATGTTGTTAAGCGCATAGGCATTCGAATAATTGGTACTACCACAAATTCACGAGGGATAAAACCCGCTCTCCTGCATGAGCAAATCTCCGGAGACTACCAAACTATACGTGCGAATTTAGGGCTACTTGATAGCGAGGGCATACCAAAAAAGTTGGCTGTTACAAGTCCCGGCATGAGAGAGGGAAAAACTACTTTTGCGATCAATTTGGCAACAAGTTTGGCTAAATCAGGCAAAAAAGTCCTGTTAATAGATGGTGACTTAAGGAAACCCGATGTCGGGTACTTGTTGAAAATTTCCAAAGACAAAAAGAGCCTCTATAATGTGCTTGCTGGAAAAGCTGTCGATGGGGCTGTTTACTCTATTTCTTCAAGCGGGCTGGATGTGCTGGCGGCGGATTCCCACAACACAAGTGATATTTATGAGCTGTTGGCATCACCGGTAGCAGCACAGCAAATAGACAAGCTGGGCTTCAACTATGACCATGTGATCATCGATACTCCGCCTGTATTGGCCTTTCCTGATGCTTTGGTTTGGGCTAAGATTGCAGGTGCGGTTGTGTTGATTAGCTTTGCTGGGCAGACTACTGCACCCGATCTAAAAAAAGCAAAGGAAAGGCTAACAGAAGTAAAAACAAAAGTACTAGGTACAATTTTGAGCAACGTCGAGGTCGATCATGGCTATTACCGTTATGGTTACGACTACTATTCGCAGAAGGCACAGTCAGTAAAAGCTACCAGGCGACAACGTGGGAAAAAACCGTTACTGTTTACGGAAGATCAGCCACATAACGTTGACAATTCTGACTCTCAGGAGAATTGATGCCGGAAACTGCGAGTCGGACGTTAGATACAAGCCTTTTTATGAAACTGGTTATCTTACACGGGAAGAAGGACACTACGATTGGTAGTGGCGAAAATCTGCTTCGACTTGCTTTGTCTGATGAGCCTACTGCGAGCGTGATTTTCGCTGGTTTAAAGAAAGGTCTACCACATAGCTGCAACCGGGTTCCGATCGTGGGTTGTCTGAAATTGCGTCATAGTAATGCTGTTTATGTTCTCCCAAAGGAATGGGGTGTTAAAATCCGTCCGGGTGGTCCAAGAATAATAACGTACAAGGATAAGGTACCGATTTATGCTGAGTTCATTAGCCAGGCCAAGCGAACAGGTTGGTTCGTTGTTTGTGACGGACGATTTGCCACGCAGATTAGCAACGTGTTGCTGGAACAAGTATTGTCTGGGGCTAATGGGAATGTGGTGGCAGTCGATGTCACACCAGAACTGTTGGCTTATCGAGAAAAAGTACGTTTGACAACCAAGAACAAAGTAGTGGGATTTCGTCGACTACATTCCGACTCTATTGAACCGGCCAGTGCCATTGCGGATTGGCCTCATTATCTTTTTATAAAAAGTGGTGCCCTTGACTTGGTCCTGACCGATCAAGTTTTGTCAATGGACTTTTATGCTTTTGCAGAAAGGTGCCGATCAAAGCAGTTGGTTATTCACTCGTTCAAAGTAGCTGGTACCGTGCTCGATCTGCAAACAGAAGGTGGGTTATTGGATTTCTATAAAGCTTTTCTTGATAGTGCGTCAATACGTGGCGTTCAGAGTACGGTTGAGGGCGTTGGCGCCATAATTGTCACAAGCAATCATGGGATTTCTCGAGGTTCACGTATTATTAGGAAAGTGCTGTTAGGAAGAAATGTCCAAATCGGTGAGCAAGCGACTATTGTAGGTCCAACGATTATTGCTGATAACGTTAAGATCGGACAGGGCGCTACAATATATTCATCTATCATCGGCTCCAACATAACGGTAGGTGCGAATCAATTTGTTAATAACCGCGTTTTACAAGATATGGGATTCGATGGGAAGCATGTACTTCGATCCAATGGGGATGGTGCAAAACAGATTGGCTATGCAATGCGTAGAACAAGCTCCTGGGTAAGAATTGGTAATGCTTTTCGCACCTGGCCAAAATTCTCTTATCCGCGATTTTTCAAGCGGTTTGCCGATTGCTTGACTGCGATAATAGTGCTGATTCTATTCGCTCCTGTCATGCCGTTTATTGCCTTAGCAGTCAAAATGAGTTCGACGGGTCCGTTATTCTTCAAAGACAGACGTCAAGGTTTTCACGGTAGAAAATTCAACTGTTTCAAGTTCAGGACAATGACCGTAGGAGCTGATAAGATACAGGAGAAACTGAGGGTTGTCAGTGAGGTAGATGGTCCACAGTTCAAGATGGCGGATGACCCTCGAATTAACGTGATTGGCAGATTCTTGCGAGAGACACATATTGATGAGATACCTCAATTCATTAATGTTTTGCTTGGCCAGATGAGCGTTGTCGGTCCAAGGCCTTCTCCTGAACAAGAGAACACTTTGTGTCCTTTCTGGCATGACGCTCGCCTGTCGGTTCGGCCGGGGATTACAGGCCTTTGGCAGGTTTGTCGGACGCGTCAGCCACTGAAGGACTTTCAAGAATGGATTCATTACGATACCAGATATGTAAGAGAGCTCTCACCCAGGATGGACCTGTGGATATGCCGGCAGACAGTTAAAAAGTTGATAGATAACTTCATAAATCAGTTCTGATTCAGTGGGTAACAGCGGAGGACAATAACGACGATTCTCAACTTTTGCACGTGCAAAGACTTTTTGCGCTGACCCACTCAAGCACTTTTAGGAAGGATAGGAAAATGGCAAAAAGATACTTTAATTGGAAATTAGCAATCGTTTTCGTAATTAGTCTTGCTGTTCTTTGCGTAACCGCTTTTGCGCTACGAAGTTGGCAAAGGGGCAACCGAGCGGAACGAGGGCTTATTCTTGGCAATGAGGCTTATGAGCAGCGCAAGTGGGACGAGGCAGCGGCTAGCCTGGGACGTTATCTTAGCGTTGAGCGAAATGATGTGCAGGCACTGCTTAAGTACGCCGATGCGCAGATCAAAAGAAGACCTATTAGAAACAGCAACATTCAGCAGGCGATAGCGGCATACCGAACCGTTTTAAGGTTGGATAAAAACGAATCCGAAGCTGCTACCAAGCTTACTGAGATCTATCTTGGGATAAACGCTCCAGGCGAGGCTGAGTTAATCGCGGAACGGTATCTTCAAACAAATGACAATCCTGAAATTAGCCGGATGCTGGCTGTGGCGCTAGCCAGACAGCGCAGGTTCGACGGAGCTGTAACCCAGTTGAAAACAATCATAGAAAAACACTCCGACGAGATATTAGCTTATGAAACTTTGGGTCAGTTAATGGAACAACGACCACAAGATTTTACCGACCAGCCGAAGCGGTGGTATGATGAGGCTGTGGAGAAAAACCCATCCTCGGCCTTGGCTTACATCGTCCGGGCGGCGTTCTATCTGCGAAGTGGGGACAGATCTAAGGCCTTAGCGGATCTGGAACAAGCTGAAGTGCAGGACTTGTCTGACCCCCTTGTTCGCCTACGTCTGGCAAGAGAATTTACCGTCGTAGGTATCTTGGATCAAGCGGAGCAGCACCTAAAGATTGTCCAGGCCGATAACCCGACAGATCGGACGCTCTGGCTTATCTGGGCGGAACTAGCATTAAGATCCGCTTCACAAGAAAAGATGCAAGAAGTAGCCGAGATGGGCTTACGAGAGCTTGGTTCCGACATGTGGGATTTTATACATGTAGCAGCAGAACTGTTTATTCGGGCAGGCCGGCTCGACCAGGCTGAGGACTGTATCTCCAAAATGCACGAAAAGGATATACATCCTGAAAAAGTCGCTTTTCTGCGAGGTCTTGTGGCGAATGGAAAGGGGCATACTTACAGAGCCGTCAAGTATTGGTCGCAAGTAGTGGAATTAGGTGATAAATCCCCACGCGTTCGGTTAGCACTGGCATCTGCTTTTTCCAACTTAGGTGATTCGCAGTCGGCATTGCGGCAGTTGCGTATTCTGGTTTCCGAGTTTCCTGATTCTTTGGATGGTCTTATCACAATAGCGCGGTTGACAGCCCAAATGGGAAACTGGGCCGAGTCTGTAGAATACACTGTAAAAGCCAAGCAGCTCTCACCAGAAAATCTTGAGGTAACTTTACTTGATATCCAGGCTCAAATGCGGTTGCTGGCATCGCGCTCAGCGAATGTGAACAACGTTCAGGTCTGGCATGACCTGGAAGAAAAGTTGGAAACGTTGGAAAAAGCGACTGATGGCGCAGCAGAGGTACGACTCCTTCAATTGCGGGTAGCCATGCAGCAGGGTAAGCTCACCGAGGCCAGATCTCTACTTGACCAGCTAATACAAGCCTATCCTTCACAAGCAGAAACTGTCTTGGCTGAGGCTGAACTACTTACCGCTGAGGGTAAGAGCAGTGAAGCTATAACAGTGTTGCAGAGAGCCATAGAGCAGTTTCCTCAGAATGTAGTACTTGTGAGATACCTTGCCATCTTGTACGCTCAGCAGAACAACTACGACAAATGTGAGCAGGTCATACAAGCTGCGCTCAAGCGTGTTGAGCAATCATTCGCTCAGCATGAGTTGGGTTTATTGCTTGCGCAGTTCTATAGACGTTGGGGACAAGAGAACAAGGCATACGCTTTCCTCAATGCACTTACGCAGAAGCTTCCGAATGACATCCCTGTCAAACGCCAACTCTTATCATGTGGGCAGGTCATGGACGACCCTGAAACAGCACAGTCAATAGTCGATGCCATCAAGGAACTTGAAGGTGAAGACGGATGGCAGTGGCGGTATGAGCAGGCAAGAATTTGGTTCAACGGTGATGGTTTTACCGCTAGGTCTGTCCAGATACTAAGTCTTATGGAAAAGAATTTGCTGGCGAATCCAGATGACCTGCCGAGCCGTGTTTTGCTTGCAGCAACATACGAAAGATCTGGTGAACTGCAACTGGCGATATCGACTTACCGTGAGGCCTTGAGTCGGTCACCCGACGATGTTCGCATTATTGTTCCCACCGTTGCCTTGCTCTACAAAACCGAAGAATATGATGAAGCTGAGGAAATTTTGGCGCGTGCTGCCGAAGAAAAACTGTATCACCCACAGCTTCAACAAATACAACTGCAAAGCCACCTCAGACGCGGTGAGTTGAGTTCAGCTTCAGACGTTCTACAGGATCTGCTCAGTAATGATCCAAACAATCAAGCCATCTGTCTCTCTCTTGCCTTGCTTAAGATGCGACAGAGTGAGTTTGATGTGGCAAGCGAATTGTTAGAGAGACTACGAAAGCAAGAACCCAACTCGTTACCCGTAGTCTCCGCTTTGGCGCAGCTTAACGTTCGGCAGAATAAATCCCAACAAGCACTGCAACTCTGCGAACAAATAGTACACGATGTTAACAGTGTACCTGCCTATATTCTGCGCGCTAGGACATACGCTGCATTGGGACAATTTGACAAGACAGTTGAAGACTTCGGACGAGCTTTGGCTATGGAACCGAAGAACGCTGGGATATGGTTGGCCAGGAGCGATTTCTATCGATCAATGGGGCGTCCGGCGCAAGCACTTTCGGATGCGGAAACGGCGCTATCTTTGGCTCCCGATAACGACCGAATCCAAAAACGCTGTATATCGCTTTATTTGGTATCGCCTAACTCGGAACACGTTCGTCAAGGAAAAAAGATTCTCGACAAAGCATTAGAATCGAATCCTGAAGATGTCGAGCTGCGATTGTTCAAAGTAAGATCGCTACTCGCTGAAGGAACAGCTCCTGCAATTAACAGCGCCACGCAGATCCTCCAGGAAGTAGCCCAAAACTACCCTCAAACCGGTCGGGCATGGGTGTTGTTGGGTCAGACTCATTTGAGTCAAGGACAACCTGGCAAGGCTATAGATGTTGCCTTGCGAGGTCTTGCCTATAGACCAAATAACAAAGAGTTACTTATGCTTAAGGCCCATGCAGAGGCGATACGCTCGCCCATTTTAGCGGTTCCTACATTAAAGCAGCTTAGAGAGATGGACCCGAACAATGTCGAAATAGCAGTGCAGTTGGCTAAAACTTACGTTACGGTAGGTGAGTCTAAAAAAGCTGTGGAACTTCTGAGAAATCAGTTGGACAATTGCAATGGCGAAAGTTGCAGGAGGTGCAACATCGCTCTGGCTGTCGCCTTATATAGGAACGGTGATAAAGAAGCTGCTCAAGAACAATTTGATGCGTTGATGAGTTCTGTACCGGATGATCCAAGTCCCTTGCTGGCACAGATCCAACTGCTTAGGGATGACAAGGTCTGGGATCAGCTTAGCCAAAAGGCCATCCACTGGTATCAGGAACATCCGGAGGATGTCTTCACTCCTGTTGCTATTGCCCAGGAACTTTTATCTGCTGAGGGCGACCAGGCAAAAAAGATAGCTGAAGACATACTTCACAAAGCGTTGGACCGTCATCCAGAGAATTTACCAGCACTGAGGTCCTTGGCTATCACACTACAATTGCTTGACCGCGTGGACGAAGCGGCCAGATTTTATCAGCAGATCCTTGAGATCGACCCTAACAATGTGATCACTATTAATAATCTTGCATGGGTACTCTGTGAAAAACTGGGTAAATGTCAAGAGGCGCTAGAACTTATTCAAAGAGGGCTGAAAATAGCTCCTATAAATTATATTGATATTATCGACACCCGTGGTGTCATATATTACCGCTTAGGACAATTCGAAAAAGCGATTGAGGATTTGACTCGGTGCGTCGAGCTTTATCCACTTTCTGCACCGGCGTCTGTGGGTTCACGTTTTCACTTAGCGAGAGTTTTAGTTGAACTCGGACAGCAAGACAACGCGATTGAGCAACTCACGCAGGCCTTGGACTTACAGCGTCAGATCGGTGGTCTATCGATAGTGGAGGTAGCTGAGGCACGGCGTTTACTTGAACAGTTACAGAAAGGTAGTTAGTCATGTCCGGAACATTCAATCCTACGACCAAGCGCATTACCAGTACAAGTGAAGATGAGCAGCGCCATAAGGTCGTTCTTCTTGACAGAAAACAGTGGCTGTATGTGCAGAACCGATACAATTTAACGCCTCGAGAGTGTGAAATAGCTGAACTTATCTGCCAGGGCATGAGAAATGGCAGCATAGCTAAGAATCTGCGGATAAAACCAGGTACTGTCAAGACCCATATACGGAACATTTATCGGAAGGTCCAGGTCAAGAGCAAAATCGCCATGCTTTTACGGTTTGTCATGGAGGCTCAGGAACTTTCGAGTCAATATGGGGCCACAGTCGCTGTTCACACTGTGGAATAATTAGAGCCTGCCAAAGTATTTTCAAGTCTTCTACTTGCCTCTCAGTTGCATCCTCTCTAAAAATTTCCACCCATTTCATTTTCATCCACAAAGCAGCTAACCGAGGAGATTTTTTATGGCCATAGCGGCCTATTTTTGTGCATAAGTTGATGATCAATAAACTGATTTTTTTGTGGTAGGCCTACGCCTTATGAGGTATCCCCAAAGAGGTATTTGAATGCCATTCCAGTTTTTTGCGTAGTCATTTAGTCGGTTTAGATAACATGCAAAATATAGCACTATGATGGGGCACAGCCAGTTACAGGCAAATTTTCTTAAAATTATTTGTAAATATATGGTATTTAGAACATTTTTGCTTGACTTAAGGCATATCAATTGGGTAGAATGCGAGCTTTAGAAGGGTTCTCCATGGAGGAGGACTACACCGCAATAGATGGAGATAAGTTTTTGCTTCCTAACATTGCGCGTGGGTAATTGTCCTTATATATAGTGTGGTAGGACAAGCACCCTGTTAGGGTCATAAGGAGGAGCGGTGATAAATATATTCTGTAGAAGGTTGCTTGTTGCGGTTTTGTTATGTCCGCTGGCAGCGGCAAATGCTGCGTCGACGAGTATCGACGAGAGTGTTAGTTTCGCTGTGTATGAGGCAGATTCTTATAGTCTTTCTATACAAAAGCAGGCGCTGCCAATTAACCTTGTCGATTCTAACACCGCCGGTATTCCAGGCGGAGTTTTTGCATTACATCCGAATCTTAAGAGCTTAACAGCACCCCCATCTTCTATTACCGTAAGAACTCTACCACCTATCCCAAGACCGTTCTTCATGGTTCTGGCAGGATTTATTTGCATTTCTCTGGTTAGAGATCGCAGAGCCTGGCTGGCATGTCTGGCCTTCTTAATGTGGCTTGGTCAGGTAGGATTATCTTCTCTACCGCAATTTACTGATCATCTGCGAAGCAAGAAATCGTTTCAAACCAGCTTTACTCAAAATTTCGTTGACATGTGGCGTTTGGAAAAACGCCCAATTATGTCTCGTGATTTTATCCACAGAAAGATACACATCTCACAGACAGCAATAATATCGGAATTTTATCATCAAGAGTTGTCAATCAACTATTTGGCTCCGGGAGCCAGAAAGTATTTCTGTCTATCACCGGAGCTAATTCTTGCACAACTGGCTCGTGGGCCGCCTAACTTGGCCTGAGAAACGTTCGTTGATTGGCAACCTTCTCAAGTTTGTAGGGTCGATGCGCGCAGGACCCTTCAAGAGAAAGTGACGTGTTTTTTATTACAACATTGAAATTTTTAACTATAGAAATAGAAAAAGGAGCGAGTTGCCAATGGAATGCTGGAGGAGTATGAAAATGAATAAATTATTAACATTTTGTATAGTAGCAGCCTTTATTCTGGCTATCGGCAGTAGCGCTAATGCAACTGTGACGACGTACGTGGAGGTTCTTAAATACCCCACTGGTTACTTCTGGGAAGGATCAGGGGCCGGCGTAAAGACTTCGCCGTATTTCCGCTACGGGAGTAAGGGTCAAGACTGGGAGTGGACACACACTTTTAGCCCTAGCCCAGCCGCGACTGGTATAGTCTCAGCAACAATAGCGATTAATGCGTACGACGTGGATTACACCGTGGCTGATCCCGATTCGCAAAACGACATCTATGCCGGTGGCCTCGGTGGCACCCTGCTGGGAACCCTTGTAGGACCCTCTGATGCTTGGCAGACAACCACATTCGATCTGCCGTCAAGTACCCACACTGCCTTGATGGGTG
>Ga0315543_1001398_pt1 | contig 26259 bp, 28 predicted proteins | sample SalMarSW160210MG_2_FD_203098 | JGI IMG/M metagenome (GOLD analysis project Ga0315543, IMG submission 203098) | Salt marsh sediment microbial communities from the Plum Island Ecosystem LTER, Massachusetts, United States - Salt Marsh Sediment SW1601-210 ... | reverse complement strand
CGAATGGTGGCTGAACTTACCTCCAGAGTGTAATCTTCAGCGATGCTCCCCGAGGCAACAGGCGCTGCCCTGGAAATATACTCACCAACTATTATCTTCAAAATAGTTTCTCTTCTTTCTTCCATTGCCGCCATTTAGCACTTCCCTTATGAGATTGCTAATTTATTTGAATGTATCACTTCTAGCTTCAACTGTCAACCAGGTTCGGCTTAAATTGACTGGCGCAAAGGGAAGGTAGTATGATAACACCAGGCATGGATGTCAAAACAATTTCTCACATCGCCCTACATGATGCTGAGGTAGCTCAGATTCTGGAGCAAGAGAAAAAGCTGCAAGCAAGCACCATAAATCTCATTGCCTCTGAAAATTACGCTGACCCCGCTGTATTCGAAGCTCAGGGTTGCTTGATGACTGACAAATACGCTGAAGGCTATCCGAAATTCCGCTATTACGGTGGCTGTACCTATATAGACGCCATTGAGACCTTGGCCGTTGAAAGAGTGAAAAAACTATTTAATGCTGAACATGCCAACGTGCAGCCTCACAGCGGTACACAGGCTAACATGGCAGTCTACTCAGCTTTACTTCAGCTAGGTGACACCGTGATGGGTATGAGCCTTGACCAGGGTGGACATCTCTCCCATGGCGCAGAAGTCAATTTTTCAGGAAAGTTGTATCACCCTGTCTCTTATGGTGTGAACCGCAAAACTGAGATGCTTGATTACGATGAGATAGAAAGACTCGCCATGGAACACAAGCCTAAATTGATCATCGCTGGAGCCAGTGCTTACCCCAGGACAATTGACTTCGAACGCTTCCGCTATATCGCTGACGAGGTAGGAGCTAAGCTACTGATTGACATGGCACACATAGCCGGTCTAATTGCTGCTGGACTTCACCCTAACCCAGTGCCCCATGCACAAGTGGTTACCTCAACGACACAAAAGACCCTACGTGGGCCTCGAGGTGGCTTTATCTTATGTAAACAGGGACTGGCTCAGGCTATTGATGCCGCTGTCTTCCCTGGGACTCAGGGGGGGCCCTTGATGCACATCATTGCCGCAAAGGCAGTTTGCTTTTCCCAGGCCATGCAGCCCAACTTTGTCAGTTACCAACAATCAGTTCTAACAAACGCCAAAATCCTCGCTTCCGAGCTTAAAAAATATGGCTTCCGCATCGTTTCCGGAGACACCGATACCCACCTTGCCCTCGTTGACCTCACCTCCAAAGGAATAACAGGAAAGGATGCCGAAAGCGTACTGGAATCGGCTAGCATCCTGGTAAATCGAAATACCATTCCCTTTGACCCCAAGCCACCTCGAATTACCAGTGGCATTAGAGTAGGCTCACCGGCAGTGACCACCAGAGGCTTTAGCACTGAAGAGATGAAACGTGTCGCCTTCTGGATCTCAGATGTACTTTCCCATCCCGACGATAAATACACTATAAACAAAACCCGCCAGGAAGTTGTGGAAATGTGCCAACATTTCCCCACTCCAATAATGCAGCAATAAGGCAACGATGGACGAATTGAAGGTATTTAGCGGCAGTGCCCATCCCTCTTTAGCACAATCAATTTGCGATTATCTCCAAATCCCTTTAGGCAAGGTCGATACTTTTGAATTTTCTAATGAGAATATCTTTGTTCGAATCCTGGAAAATGTCCGTGAGCGGGATGTGTTTATTGTCCAGCCTATTTGCTCACCGGTTAATAAGAGCCTGGTCGAGTTATTAATCATGCTCGATGCTTTCCGAAGATCTTCAGCAGGGCGAATCACCGCTGTCGTGCCCTACTATGGCTATGGACGCACCGATAAGAAAGACCAGCCAAGAGTGCCCATCACTGCCCGTTTAATCGCCGACCTCATTGCCACCGCAGGAGCCAACAGGTTGCTCACCGTCGATTTACATACCCCTCAAATTCAGGGCTTCTTTACCATACCTGTAGATGAGCTAACTGCCCTGTCAATCCTTGACCAATACTTTCAGGGGAAAAACCTGGATAACGTCACCGTAGTAGCCACTGACATTGGCATCTCTAAGCGAGCTCGAGATTTCGCTGCCAAGCTTAACGCACCTCTAGCCATTATGGAAAAAAGACGTGTGGGAAATGTCGACGTCACTGAAACCCTCAACATCATCGGTGATGTCCAGGGAAGGCGTGCCCTGACTGTCGATGATGAAATTGATACCGCCGGCTCTTTAATCGATACCGTAAACACACTTTTAGAGCACGGCGCTACCGAGGTTCATGCTTGCTGCACTCACCCCGTTTTATCAGGTCCAGCTATTCAGCGAATAGCATCCAGCCCCGTGAAAGAGGTGGTCGTCACCAATACCATACCAGTCACCGGGAATAGAAAACTCGACAAGATTACCGTCCTGCCTATAGCTCCACTCCTTGGCGAGGCTATCCAGCGTATCCACACCGGCTCATCTGTGGGAGCTATGTTTGAGTAACAGTCTGCTGAAGCCAAAGAGGGAATCTAAACACACAATGCTAAGCACTATGAAAGTCCAGAGGATGAGGATTTTGAATTTAGAGCATTGCGATTTTGAATTTGTTTAGAGTTTAGAAATTAGAATTTAGGATTTACAGAGAATGTTGGGCTGGTTTACTAAACTAATCGATTCTAACGAAAAACAGCTGAAGCGACTTCAACCTCTGGTATCCGATACAAACTCGCTTGAGCCCGATTTTGAAAAACTCACCGACAGCGAGCTTCGCGGTAAAACAGATGAATTCAGGACCAGACTAGAGGATGGCGAGGGCCTGGATAACCTCTTACCTGAAGCTTACGCCACAGTGAGAGAGGCTGCCAAACGAACAATAAAGCAAAGACATTTCGATGTTCAATTAATGGGCGGCGTTGTCCTCCACCAGGGCAAAATAGCTGAAATGGCAACTGGAGAGGGAAAAACGCTGGTGGCTACATTGCCGCTTTACCTCAATGCCCTTACCGGGGAAGGATGTCATTTAGTCACCGTTAATGATTATTTAGCCAAGCGGGATTGCTACTGGATGGGTCCTATCTACCATGCCCTCGGAGTAAGCGTGGCATCCATCAATGCCATGCAATCTCCAGACCAACCTTCACCTTCTTTTCTTTATGACCCCGATTTTGACTCCGGGGACCCGAAATGGAGGCAGCTTCGCCCTATCACCCGCCGTGAGGCTTATGCAGCAGATATAACCTATGGCACAAATAATGAGTTTGGCTTTGATTACCTCAGAGACAACATGGTCGTGGATTTATCCCAGTGCGTCCAGCGAGAGCTTAACTATGCCATCGTAGATGAAGTTGACAGCATCCTCATCGACGAAGCCCGCACACCATTGATTATAAGCGGAGCTGCTGAAGAAGCCACCCAGAAATACTACACCTTCGCTCAGCTTGTTTCTCGCCTCAGGAAAGATGACGATTACACCGTTGACGAAAAGACACGAGCATGCTCGCTCACCGAAACTGGCATCACCAAAATGGAGGGAATGCTCAGAAATGCTGGATTACTTAAAGCTCCCAGCCTTTACGACCCTTCCAACTACTCCCTCACCCGATATCTGGATAATGCCCTTAAGTCTCATGCTTTGTTCAGAAAGGACAAAGATTACATGGTCAAGGATGGACAGGTCATCATCGTCGACGAGTTCACCGGAAGATTGATGTTTGGGCGAAGATATTCTGAAGGCTTACACCAGGCTATCGAAGCCAAGGAAGGTGTAAAGATACAGCGTGAAAGCATCACTTTAGCCACCATTACCTTCCAGAACTACTTCCGCCTGTACCAGAAATTGGCGGGGATGACTGGCACCGCCGCTACTGAAGCCGAGGAATTTCATAAGATTTATAAATTGGAGGTGGTGATTATACCCACCAACAAACCCATGGTCCGCACTGAGCATCCTGACCAGATTTACAAAGATGAGAAGGCCAAGTTTGAAGCTGTTGCCAGAGAAATTGAGCATTGGCATAAACAGAAAAGACCGATGCTCATTGGCACAACCTCCATCGAGAAATCGGAGACGTTAAGCAACTTATTAACCAGGAAAGGCGTACCTCACCAGGTGTTAAATGCCAAGCATCATGAAAAGGAGGCAGCCATTGTTGCTCAGGCTGGTTGTTTAGAAGCAGTAACTGTAGCTACAAATATGGCGGGACGCGGTGTGGACATCATCCTTGGCGGTAATCCTGAAGCACATAGTGAGCAAGAGTGGCTTGAGGAACACAACAAAGTGATTGAGCTTGGTGGCCTCCATATTGTCGGCACTGAGCATCACGAAGCAAGGCGAATTGATAACCAGCTCCGCGGCAGAGCAGGGAGGCAGGGAGACCCAGGTAGTTCCCGCTTCTTCGCCTCTTTAGAAGATGAAGTTGTCCGCCGCTTCGGCGGCGACCGCATCGGAGGACTTATGCAATGGGCTGGTCTGGGAGAGGATAAGCCTCTCGAGCATCCTATGCTCACTAAAGCAATAACAAATGCTCAGGTGCAGAGCGAGGGATATAACTTCGATATTCGCAAACACCTCGTTGAGTATGACGACGTAGTCAACCAGCATCGTGAGGTGATTTATAGCGAACGGAAGAAAATACTGAGCGGTGCCGACCTTAAAGCAAATATAATGTCTATGATTACAGATGAAATTCAAACCCTGGTGGATGTTCATATCAACCACAATTTAACTGAGCCAGATTTATCAGGATTGCGTGAAGACATTTCCACCATCTTCCCTTCGCCACCTGATATTGCCAGCCTTTCTTCTGTCCTTGCGAGCCGAAGCCCTGAGCGAAGCGAACGGGCAGCGAAGCAATCTCAGCCGGACGGCAAAGAGATCACCGAAAAGCTAACTAATTACGCCGTTGAGCTTTACGAGCAGAAGGAGCAGGAAATAGGCTCCGAAAATATGCGGCTCATCGAGCGTATGGTAATGCTTCGTGTTATTGACCGCTTATGGATGGAGCATCTTACGACTATGGAGGATATGCGGCAAGGGATAGGCTTGCGATCTGTGGGACAGCAAGACCCGCTGGTAGTTTATAAGAGGGAAGGAGGCATTCTTTTCGACGGGCTCCTAGCCAGCATAAAGCATGATGTCGTCCGCAGTATCTATCGCGTCAGCCTGGTTAAGAAAGAGCCACCACGCAAAAAGCAGGCGGTAATCGCCGGTAAGAAAGTGGGACGCAACGATCCCTGCCCCTGCGGCTCAGGCAAGAAATACAAATACTGCTGCGGAAGGAATTTATGAAATGAAGAACCAAAAGCCTGCCCGAAACTCAAATTTTATCCAGCGCGCCGAAGCATTACAGAAGAAAATCAAAGCTAGAACAGGAACAGACTTTGATATTCGAGCCTCAGTTAGAGAATCCCGGCAGAGATATAGCTTAGAGGAGAAATAATTAATGGGTTATTGGCTAGTAGTAGGCAAACCTCAAAACTGGGAAGTTGCTTTTAAGAACGGAAACATATGGGGGCTTAAAGAAACGCAACGCCGTTTATGGGAAAGCCTCAACGAAGATGACGTACTGCTCTTTTACGTTACTCAACCAGTGGGAGGGATTATTGGGTATGGCGTTCTTCGCACCAAGTTTAAGCAAAACCGACCTCTGTGGCCTCAAGAATTGCACGAACATAAACTCATCTGGCCTCTACGCTTTGAATTTGACGTGGAATCGTGCTTGCCTCCAGATAAATGGGCTACTACTAAGTTGGTTTCAAAGCTACTGTGGCCTCGAGCAGGCTTCCAGTTAGTTAGCCAAGATGTTGGAAAGGAGCTAATTTCCTCCCTAGGAGCACAAAAATATTCTGTCCAGGCTACTAAAGTCCCAGCTGTTAAGGAAGCACTGGCTGAGTTTGTAATTACACCAGAGAGCTCGAAAGAGGTTCTCCCCTCTCACGACGAGCTTAAGAGAGCCCTTGTCGAAATTGGAAGGATGCAAAAATTCATCGCTGATCCAGAGTATTCATTTGATATAGGGAGGCTCGATGTTGTTTGGAGGAGAGTTGAGCTCTCTGTACCAACCTATGTTTTTGAAGTTCAGGTTGGCGGAGATGTTTACCATGCTCTTGCCAAGCTAAAACACGCTTTCGACTTATGGAATAGCCACATTTATTTAGTAGCGTCCCAAGCAGATATTAATAAAGCAGATAATTTGCTCTCAGGAACCTTTCACGAGATCAGTACCCAAATAAAATTTATCGAGTTAGATAAAGTGGAAGAACTTTATGAACGTAAAAGAGCTTACCTAGACCTCGAAAGGGAACTTGGCATATAGTTTTCGTGAGGTAAACAAGTATGTTGATAGAGGCAAAAGATGCTTGATAGAGATGTAGTTGAAGAATTCCTGGATTGTGAACTCGAAGGCATAGACATCCCTGCGAATATTTCCAAGGAACAGCTCGTAGAAGCTTTTTGCCAGTATGTCGAGGATGATTACTACGAGTGGCTGAAGGATAACTTCAAGTCGTTCTTCGACCATGGAAATCCTGATTGGGAGTGGATAAGGAAGAAGATTAAGAACCAGTGAGAAACACCGCTATTGCCAAAGTATTCAGCGATATAGCAGACCTCCTCGAACTCAAAGGCGAGAACCAGTTCAAGATCCGTGCTTACCAGAAGGCAGTTCGGGTTATTGAGCACTATCCCAAGGAAATAAGAATTATGCTTGACGAAGGGGAGGACTTGAAGAATATCCCCGGGGTAGGAGACGCAATAGCCAAAAAGACAACCGAGCTGGTGACCACAGGAAAACTGGAATACTACGAGAAACTTAAAGCCGAGTTTCCCGAAGGGATAACCAACCTCCTCGATATACCGGGGATTGGACCCAAGACAGCTAACAAACTTTCCTCTGAACTGGGGATAACCTCAGCAGATAGCCTGGAGCAAGCGATAAAGGATGGCAGCGTGGCCACGCTTTTTCGTCTTGGCGAAAAGACCGCCAATAATATCTTGCAGCAAATCGAGGCTTCCCGCCGCAAGGACCAACGCATCTCTATCGGGGAAGCTTTGCCTATCGTCGAAGAAATACTCAGTGCTCTCAACTCTGTCCCCGGGGTAAGAAATCTAACTTACGCTGGAAGTCTGCGCCGCTTCCGAGAAACATTGGGCGACATTGACCTTATGGGCACTGTGGACAACCCCCAGAAAGTTATGGATACCTTCGTCTCCTTACCTATTGTGGGGCAGGTTTTAGTCCAGGGGCCAACTAAATCAAGCGCCATTGTCTCCGGTGGTTTGCAGGTTGACCTGAGACTGGTGGAACACGAGGCTTTTGGGTCACTGCTTCAATATTTCACCGGAAGCAAACAACACAACATCTCTCTAAGGGAAAGAGGTCGAAGGCAAGGATTGAAATTGAGCGAATATGGCATCACCGATATCGCCACAGACAAGCTGGAGAAATTCGCTGATGAAGAGAATTTTTATCGCCGACTGGGGCTGCAGTATATTCCTCCTGAGCTCAGAGAAGATCAAGGCGAGGTGGAAAAGGCTGAACGGGGAGCCATCCCAAAGCTTGTAGAGCTATCCGATATAAAGGGAGACCTCCACATGCATACTCATTGGAGCGATGGCCATAATACTATTGAAGAAATGGCTCTAGCGGCTAAGAAATTAGGGTATCAGTATATCGCCATCACCGACCATTCTGGTGGGCGCGCCATCGCCCACGGGCTTGATGTTGAACGGCTAAGGAAACAGATTGAGGAAATCAAAAAGGTCAATGAATACATAGATGGCATTCAAGTGTTCAGTGGCATCGAGGTTGATATCCGAGCAGATGGGACTCTGGATTTGCCCCACGAAATCCTGGCAAAGTTGGATATAGTTATCGCTGCGGTGCATTCAGCGATGCACCAAAATGAGGGAAAAATGACCCAGAGAGTATTAAGCGCTGTAGAAAATCCCGATGTGGACATTATTGCCCATCCTACCTGCCGTCTTCTGGGCGAGCGTGAACCTACAGCCATTGATTTGGAGACTGTTTCCCGTGTTGCCGCCAAAAACAACAAAATTCTGGAGATAAATGCCATGCCCAACAGACTTGATTTGAACGATGTCCATGCCTCCAGGGCTAGAGAACTAGGAGTAAAACTTGCCATCGAGACCGATGCCCATGATGTTTCCCATCTTGACTTTATGCGCTTTGGAATCGGCATGGCGCGGCGAGCCTGGTGTGAGCCACAACATATATTAAATACTCTGCCCCTGGCAGACGTGCTCACTGCCCTCAACATAGAAAAATAATCCTTAGATTTTTGATGAGCCGAAACTCAATCAGGAAAGGATAACACCATGCTAACGACAACCCGCTATGAAGAAGTAACCCAGATCAAGATGAGCCACTTTTCTGAGAGTCATCCTCCTTTATGCGCCTGTGCCTATCTGGTAGATGGTCTGTTAATAGACAGCGGTCCTGATTGCACCGGTAAGGAGCTAGCCAATTTCTTGAAAGACAAAGGGGTAAAGGTCCTGGTTAATACTCACTATCATCATGACCATATCGGGGGTAATGCCATCCTTCAACAAAATTATGGCCTGGAGATACTTGCTCACCCAGCGGCGATAGACAAAATCGAGCAGCCGCCCCAACCATATCCTTATCAGGAAGCAATCTGGGGACATGCATTGCCCAGTCAGGCAAAGAAAATCGGTGATGTGGTTAAAACAGCCCACTTCCAATTCGAGGTAATCCACACACCGGGGCATAGCGATGACCATATTTGCCTCTTTGAGAGGAATAAAGGATGGCTTTTCTCGGGAGACTTGGTCACTGTCACTCACCCCAGGTTAGCCAGACATGAGGAAAATCAGTGGAAAACCATAATTTCACTTAAAAAAATCAAAGAACTAATGCCCCGGGTATTACTTACCGCACCGGAATATATAATCACTGAACCATCAACCATGCTGGAGAAAACTATCCAGTACCTCGAGGAAACAGGGCAGCGCATTAGAACTCTGTCTAGCAAAGGCCTATCTCCCGCTGAGATAGCAGAGCAACTCTTTGGTGAAGACATTGCAGCCCAAATTACCGAAGGACAGTTTTCCTCGGAAAATTTTGTGAATTCCTATCTTAAAACGGATTAAAAGGCTATAATTATTCTATGGCGACGGTAAATTCCTCGATAGCGAAGCAACAAATATCTGAACTTGCCACAAGCGATGTCGCGGCAATCAAACATTTAAAACAGGCTATCGCCCAGGGTAAACACTGGTATCTAGCGTTACTCGAAGCCGTCAAGGTATGGGACAGCACTGAAGAGGACTATGACGACAGGCATTACCAATACCTCATCGCTAATGAAGCTTTTGATTGGTTACTCCTTGCTCAAAGACTATGTGAGGAGGTTAGCGAGCTCATTCCACATAAAGAGCGAATTAATCTTCTCTTCTTCGATCAGCAACCGATAGAACTAACCAAAGACGAGTTTAAGGAGCTGATCGGTAATGCCAAATATCGAGCTTATCTCAACTACCTATATGGAATCTTCATGGAAAGACTTCTCATTTTGACCATCGCTGAAGAGATTCGTAAGAGAAAGCGAGCCGCTGGTTTAATCAACGAAGGAAACACAATTAATGAAGCACATCAATATCTTTATGGCGAGAGTGAACAGGAATTGGCACAGCAGTTTAAAAAGGAGAAGCGTTATCTCAGACGCAGATCTATGAACCTAAATGAGCTCAACGAGTTCACCTACTGGTTATTCAAGAGAAGATTAATCCGCAACGATAAGTCCCGCGTTGCCAGCGATACCCAAAAGGCGTTGCTATCGTTGTGTCACTATTTAGAACAAAAACGGGAAATTCCTCAAGAGCGAAGCTGAGAAATTTCCGTCTTTACCCGCTCAAGCTTATCTCTGAGCTCGGTAAGTCTTTGCCTTTCCTTTTCAACGACATGCTGTGGCGCTTTCGCCAAAAAATCATTATCCCGTAGTCTGGCATCGAGCTGAGCTATCCTTGCCTCAGTCACCTCACTTTCCCTGGTCAACCGTTGCTCCTCAACAGATAAGTCAACCAGGCTTGCCCATGGCAAAATTACCTCGGATTCCTTGAGCACCAGCACGACTGCACGCCCTACATCACCCTGCCTTTCCTTTCGAGGAGCAATAGCTAACGGATTAACTCGTGCTAGCGTCTTGATTGCTTCAGCCTGGGAAGAAATTTGGGGCAAGAGTTTATCAGCATAAACCCACGCTTCAATTTGCTTGGCTGCCTCCACTTTATACCGGGCACGAACATTACGGATGGAACGGATAATCTCTATCACCGAATTCATCGCTCGTTCCGCTTCAGGGTCTATTGCACCATCGTCAGCAATAGGGTAGGAAGCTATCATAACAGAATCAGGCATGCTGATAGCTGACAGCTGACAGCTCTCAGCTTTTAAGCTTTGCCATAGCTCCTCAGTAACAAAAGGCATGAAAGGATGTAAAAGACGTAATGAGTTTTCCAATACAATCACCAGGAATGGCAAAGGCGATGCCGCAGGTTCTACAGGACGGAGGCGCAACTTGGCAATCTCGACATACCAATCACAGAACTCTCCCCACACAAAATCATATATTTGCCAGCAGGCTTCCCCGAATTCGAACCTCTCCATAAGCCTGTTGACTTCACCTATTACACGGTTAAGACGGCTGACAATCCAGCGGTCTTCCAATAACTGCGGCTCAACCTTTATTTCTATAGTTTGTCCTTCTAGTGTCGTTGCATCCACACTTTGGAAAATGAACCTGGCAGCGTTCCACAGCTTGTTGATGAAATTGCGGCTGGATTCCACCTTTCCCCTGCCGAGACTTATATCGTTGCCCGGCGTGCTATTGCTGGCAAGGGCAAAGCGCAGAGCATCAACACCATATTCATTGATAGCTTCGGTGGGATTAATAACATTCCCGCGTAACTTGCTCATCTTTTCGCCATGTTCGTCCCGAATCAAGCCGTGAAGATAGACGGTGCGGAATGGTATTTCACCAGTATCCTCCAGCCCCATCATAATCATCCTCGCCACCCAGAAGAATAGTATGTCATAACCTGTCTCCATCACCGCGCCAGGATAAAAGTAGCGCAGATCCTCGGTATCCTCTGGCCAGCCAAGCGTGGAATGCGTCCATAGCGCTGAGCTAAACCAGGTATCAAGAACATCGTTATCCTGAACAATCTGGCTTGAACCACAGTGTGAGCAGTGAGAAGCAATATCCACGGAGACAGTGAACTCGCCACAATCCTGGCAATACCACACAGGAATGCGATGCCCCCACCAGAGTTGCCGGCTAATACACCAATCCCTGATGTTTTCCATCCACTCAAAATATATCTTGGTGAACCGCTCCGGTATTATAGTTATGTCACCTTGCCTGACCGTCCTTATAGCCTTTTCTGCTAAAGGCTTGGTGTGAATAAACCATTGCAGGCTAACCCTGGGCTCAACCATTGTCTGACAACGAATACAATGTCCCACTGAATGCAAATAAGGCTCTATTTTCTCCAACAGGCCTTTTCCTTTCAAATCATCCACCACCATATCCCGACAGGCAAATCTTTCCAGACCAGCGTAAGGACCAGCATTCTCATTCAGGGTGGCATCGGGGTTCATAATATCCACCAGCGGCAGATTATGTCTCTGCCCCACTTCGAAGTCTGTGGGGTCATGCGCCGGGGTTATCTTCAACGCTCCGGTGCCAAAAGATACATCCACGGCATCATCGGCAATAACGGGAATCTGCTTATCTATGATAGGGAGCACCACTTTCTTACCTATCAAGTCTTTGTATCGCACATCTTCAGGATTCACCGCTACCGCAGTATCACCAAAGAAAGTTTCAGGACGGGTGGTAGCTACAGTGATAAAACCACTTTCGGCTGCCAGAGGATAGCGAATGTAATAAAGATGCCCGTTAATCTCCTTGTGTTCCACTTCAAGGTCAGAAAGAGCAGTCTGACAACGGGGACACCAGTTTATAATGCGCTCGCCTCGGTAAATCAGCCCTTTGTTATACAAGTTGACAAAGGCGGTGCGGACTGCCTTGCTCGGCCCCTCATCCAGGGTGAATCGCTCACGCGTCCAATCACATGAAGCCCCCAGCATCTGATGCTGGAGGTTGATACTCGCCCTGCTGTTGTTTACCCATTCCCAGGCCACTTGATGAAATTTCTCCCTTCCTATATCCCTTCTGGTCAACGATTGCTCTGCCAATTGGTGCTCCACCACTACCTGTGTGGCAATGCCAGCATGGTCAGTTCCAGGTAACCATAATGTGGGCTTCCCTTTCATGCGTTGCCACCTGACCATCACATCCTCCAGGGTAGTAGTAAGAGCATGCCCCAGATGGAGCTCGCCGGTAACATTTGGCGGTGGCATGATAATAACGAAAGGCTTCTTCTTGGGGTCTATCTCAGGGGTAAAGTAGCCCTGCTTGAGCCAGAAGTTGTACCACTTTCTCTCTATGTTACCTGGCTCATAGGCTTTAGGAATTTCAGGCATTTCTCCGCAAGGTCTTTATTAATCTTGGATGACTAAGCGTAGCGCGTTATCGTTCCTTATTCCCTTCAGTCAAGAGCTTCGCCACTTTATCCAGAACTTTATCAGCCACCTGTCTTTTGGGAAGAAGCGGCAGGCTTTCAACTTTGCCATCCTTACCAATTATGGTTACTCGATTGCTATCAGTGCCGAACCCACTATTCTTAGCAGTAACGTCATTAGCTACAATAAGGTCAAGGCTTTTCTGTCGCAATTTTTGTGTGGCGTTCTCCACCAGATTTTCACTTTCAGCGGCAAAACCCACTCTGACGAAATTCCCTTTAATCTCACTCAAAATATCCGGGGTTCGTTCCAGCTCCAGGGTTAACCCAGCGTCTTTTTTCTTAATCTTTTCTTTAGCTGTGCTCTTAGGACGGTAATCTGCCACCGCTGCTGCCATAATCAGGGCATCGGCTCTGGAAACTGCTTGCTTAACCGCCTGAAGCATTTCCTCGGCAGTGCAAACATCAATCACTTCAACACCAGCAGGCCTGGTGAGCAAGGTGGGACCGGTAATCAATGTTACCTTAGCCCCTCGATCACGCGCAGCATCAGCAAGGGCATAACCCATCTTTCCTGAAGAGCGGTTAGTGATAATACGAACCGGGTCAATAAATTCTTGTGTGCCACCAGCAGTAACCACGATATGCCTATCGGCAAAGCTCCCCCCCCTACCCAGTACTTGAGAAATAACACCTATTATCTCCCCGGTATCGGCAAACCGTCCCAGACCCTCCACTCCCGAAACCAGCTTGCCGAATTTCGGCCCTACAAAGACAAAGCCACGCTTCTTCAGCTTGGACACATTCTCCTGAGTAACAGGATTTTCATACATGTTCGCATCCATGGCTGGCGCTATTACTACAGGTGCATTGGTTGCTAGCACCGTGCAACACAGCACATCATCAGCAATGCCAGTAGCTAACTTGGCAATGACATTGGCCGTGGCTGGAGCGATAGCAACTACATCAGCAGCTCTAGCCAGAGCAATATGGGTAACATTAAGTTCCGAAGAGGCATCAAACATGTCGGTCGTCACAGTCCTTCCGGTAATAGCACGAAAACTGAGCGGAGATACAAACCTGGTAGCCTTTTCAGTCATAACCACATCCACCTTCACCCCTGCCCGGCTGAGCTGGCTAGCAATATCCACTGCCTTATAAGCAGCGATGCTCCCTGTTACTCCCAGGATTACCGTCTTCCCCTCAAGCATGATGCTCCTAAAAAGTTCACAAAGTTCACAAGCCAACTACTTAATAAGTTTATCACATCCAGAGCATCTGGGATAAGCCAAAAGACAATAACTCTTTATCATGTCGCTTTAGATAGGTTTATTGGCTATCCCCTAACTCCAGAGGGTATCAATGGCTATCTGAACAGCTTAACCTGTGGTAATGCTAAACACAACTACTTCCGCTGTATCAAGGCATTATGCAGGTGGCTATATCGGAATGACTACATCACCAGCAATCCCATTGAGAAGGTATCCCCACCCAAGAGACAAAAGAAGCTACTTCCAGCAATAACTGAAGAGCAACTTCAAACTTTGCTTGGTCGTTGTCATAGTGAAAAAGACAGAGCATTAATCTCATTGATGTGGTATTCAGGTATGAGGGTAAGTGAAGTTGCCAATGTTAAAGCTGAAGATTTTGATTGGGCTAAAGGGATAGTGGTTGTTCTTGGCAAAGGTAATAAGTATCGCAAAGCTTTATCTGGTAATGGTGAAGTTAGACAATGGTTTAGTGAGCATGACAGCTTTGAGATTAGCACTCATGGGATTGCTACAATGCTTCAAAAATTAGGTAAAGAGACAGGCATTCATTGCAATCCCCATTCATTCCGTAGAGGTTTTTGCATTCATCAAGTTAAATCAGGACTATCCACTAGAGTAGTGCAAGCTTTAGGTGGTTGGGAACAACTCACTATGGTTGAACACTACAGCAAGTCACTCACGTTTGATGATGCCCTGAGCATTTATCACAGGGTCAATGGCAGTTGAGCACATTATGAGACTTGGTGGCTGGGAGAGCCTGGACATGGTGCTGAGATATACTCGGTCGGTGAAGTTTGAGGATAGCTTGAAGCTTTATCGTGATGTCAACAACTTAACTGAATCTTAATGCCTAACTAGAGCTTTTCGATAGCTTTGCTCTATGCTGGCTTTATGAGTATTCTCCAGTATTCGACATTGCTTGCTTCCACGCTAAGGTAATATTCACCTGGCCCAGCGTGGCTGTAGATTGAACCGCTAGTTCCTTGAGGCAATACGACTGACTCTACATAGAGTGTTGTTTCCTCTACGGGATAAACAAAGAAGCCAAAAAAGGCACGCTCGGAATGTTCAGACTCAGGGGCATAGGACCAATTAATAACCCATTCCTTGGTGTTTATATTGAACGGTGAGGTTGTTTTGTTACTAAAGCCAGTTGTTAGGATGGGTCTAAATGGGGGTGGGTGGGTGTGAAGCCACCAATTCTCAAACATACTTATCCACTTGGTTTTTGTTACACCCTCACTTATAACAACTTCTCTTAGCTTTTTCACTTTTGTATATTCCGTGACGCATTCCGTTCTCCATCCGGTGTATGGAGGCAAATGCTTTGATGCTTGGACTTGATGACATTCTTGATAAGGTTCCGTTTCGTAGTATACTTCAGTCTCGGTAACTGGTTCCTTTTCAACGTATTCAACTTCAATAAATGGGAATAGCAAGATTATGAGAGCAAAAACGGCTAGTGCAACTACCCACCAAATGCTCTTCATTTGATAAGCCCCTTGTGTGTTTTTTATGGCTTTAAACACAGCTAAACTACTCATCAGGCAAAGGTGGAGTAGTCATGATTATTGTAATTGTAGCACTTCCAGTATCAGAATTGTGAAAAGCCACATCTCCAAAATTTCCTCCAAAATGTTAAGTTTTGTTAAGTTTTGCAAAGCTAAATCCTCCACTTTGAACGTGATTACTATTCCTATCATAGAACTAATAATTCTAGGCTAGGTATGCCAAAGAGTGCTTTTACGTTCAAACTAGAGTTTTTGTGTCAATTGCCAAAACCCTGTTTTGAAGCTAGAGTAATGTTTGGTGACAACCAGTTCTTTTTAGTTTAACGCCAAAATAACGCCAAATTTCTAGCTAGGGTTTGAGCGTGAGCCTAGCTACCTGAAGTTCCCATTGTAGAAAAAATCCACTCGGTCTTAAATAGTGGGCCTATTTTTCTATTTATTTGGGAGCTTAATCTTAACATCAGGTCTGATAACAAGGACTCGCAACCCAACACGCGTCTTACCTTCCCTATTTTCCCACATTGACAAGTAGGTGTAGCCCTCTTCCTCAATCATTCTTTTCTTCATTGCTGAAGAACAGTCTTTAGGTACAAAACCAATGTGAAGTTTGTGGGCACTGTCCCATACTGCAAGTGCCTGTGGGTCTGCAGGATTGGTAGGGTCAGGGAGAATAGCCAACCGTTTTCCTACACTGAAGGCTGAGTCCTGCAGAGCCTCCTTCCTGTAAGATGTACCAGCAACATCAAAAGCGTAAAGACCTTGTGATACTGGCAACGACCAATAACTCAGTTTTTGTTTATCTTTAGTTCGCTGGACAACATAACCTTTCCCTCCAGTCGTTGAATGCTGGACTAATTCAAAGTCAGTTGATTGGGAGTTACTACTTAAAAGCCCCATAGTTACACCTCCTTTATTTTAGTCTCCCTTCAGATGACTAAAATCAGTTCTGGAATAAATATCCCACACCAGCCTTCTATGCCACCTAGCTTAGCTACTCCTCAGGCAAAGTTGGCGTTGTCATAGTTATGGTAATCGTAGCATTTGCAGAAAGGGGACTATCGGTTTGATTCCCACTGCTAGCTATTTCATTATTTGATGCCTTGCTATCACCCGACATGAACAAACCTGCCACCACTACAACAAGAGGTAAGAGAACGGGCAATCTTTTCATCTCAAAGCACATTATACCACCATCAACACACAAACCTTAGGAATATCGTGTGAATACTTCGGTTAACTAAGTGATATAATCAGCATGTGAATGAGTCACACTGCCAAAGTGTGGTAAATTGGGCGTGTTGAGAATATGCCACTAATCAAAAAAGCAAGGACAGGTATTGGTTGGGTGATGCAAATAATAGGCGGGATTCTATGGATAGGTTGCGGTATCCTGATGCTTATATGGGCACTCTATGTGCTATTTACTCTCTTCGGTTGGTGGACTATCTTTGTGGGGCTTATACTCTTTCCAATTACCTATGTTGCTTCTATCTTTATCATATGGTTTGGCACTGGTAGCTTTCCACTAATCCTTCTTGCTCCATATATAGCTTCTTTCATCGGCATGCTTTTAGTAGGACTTGGTGGCAGTATAAAAGGAGAAGAGTAACGCTATCATTGGCTTCAGCAGTCTGACAGACAGGGCAAGGCACATCTGAGGGTGTATTGAGTGGATAAAATTTGCAATGTGACTAATAGTTTTTTAACCTATCCCACTCAGCGGCAGCTAGAGCAAGTGACCGCTGAGCCTGAGTATAATAAGATTCTGCTTCATACAAGTGCTCTATGTCCCCTGTGGCAAATGCCGCTCCAAATTCTGTTACCTCCTGTTTGGAATAGGTAATACCATCTATTGTGTATTCTCGTAAATTTGAACATTCTTCAGGACATTCTAATGCCACAAGGCTAAGCAATAGGTCATCATACTCTGTTCCATAAATTGCACATTTTTGAACGACTTCAGCCGATTCTAATTGGTCGGCAGTTTCATAGAGGTTCGAGACTTTGAATGCTACATCAGTAGCATCATTGATAATAACCTCAAGCTCTGTTAGGTAAGATTCCGTTTCAGTGTGTTCTGGCGATACGTCAACACAACCCGCAACTAAGCCAGCTAATACGAAAACTAATCCTAGAAGAAGTATTAAATACCATTTAGACTTATTTCTCATGCTAGCCTCCTTCGTCTCCCTGCCTACTTTCCCACTCTCTTTTCCTGCGACAAACGAATACAACTGCCAGTACACCCATCGGAGGGAAGATTAAACCAAAGACGGGAAATATGAGCATAGCAAACCCAATAAAGACGGAACAGATAGCCCCAGATAATGCCCACCACCAGTGTTTCTTTAGGAACGCACAGATACCACCTCCCACAGTTAGCCCCAGTAATAAGATGACTGGCAATACCGTCCATTTGCCCAGAGAAAAAACAGTTTCAACAGGGTCTGCCTCTAGTATGGAAGCCACTGTCTCAGCAATGAGTTCCACTACAGTTTGGGTAAGCCCTGGTAATGTAAGACCAACAATTATCATCAGAATACCTGCTGCTATTCTCACTTTACCCTCCTCATTACCTCATTTACGGCTCCTGATATCTTAGTGCTTTTTAGATAACCCCAAACAGCGATAAAATAAATGACCTTATTAGCACAACCCAGACAAACCAAATCACCAAAGCAATAAAAAATGCTGGCACTGTTTTCATAAATAATTTGAGCGCTTGCATAGAACCTATACCTATAAAGACAAGGCTAAATATAAGAAAGACAACATTAATCACTGTAATCCACCAGCCGCTTGGAATAAAAGCAAGTAAAGCAGCCCATATTGCTACATAGATTAAGCCCAGTAACAAAACTCCTAGAAGTGACCGCTTTCCATACTGCTTGAAAAGGTCATTCATTTGATTCATTTCAGCCCACCCCCCTTTTCTTTAATCACTTCCCATTGTAAAAGCACCATAGGGAGGTGTCAATATCATTCCATTATTGTCTATTTGTGCCTAATACTTCTGGCTACTCTACCATTAACTCAAATATAGTCTAGGAGAGTCAAGATGGAGAGAGCAAAGAGGTCAAATCAAGATGTAGAGCGGATATTTTTTACCTTTCAGGAGGCTCAGGAGTTTTTAGGCATTAGCCATCAGACACTATATAGGCTTATGGCGGAGGGCTTACCTTCTCATAAGATAGGCAAGAAAAGAGTATTCTTGAAGGAAGACCTTATTCAGTGGATAAAAGAGCATTAAGGGTATAGCCCGCAGCAGATTTATATTCATAGGGGGGTATCCCCCGAGCGGGATTTGGGATTTATTAGTAGGTAGGCTCATGCAACTGGAACCCGAATTTTCGATTTTTAGCGGTGTGCCTTAAGACGCCTGCCGAATGATGCCACCCTCAGAGCAAATTGGCGTAGGCAACCTGAGAATAAAGAAACCAATCAAGGGATGATTAACTATTTAGGTTATGCCTCGTTGGGCAGTAGAGGAAAAGAGAAGCCAGCACCACCTCCCAATGTTCCTCTACCGCCACCTTAAAAGAGGATTTGTACTAGCCTGACTACGCTGTAGATTAGTATAGCTAACATAGCAATACCGAGCGGGAATAATATTATTCCTTCGTGGCGTAGTGGCTTTTGCCAATCGCTGGTCTGGGGGCCAGGCATTGGCCAGTCTGACCAAAACTGATTTTTAAGTTCGTTAATTATTCTTGTTTTAAGTTCCATCTAATTTCATTTTAACACAGATTGCGAAAAAATTTACGGCAGCTTGGGTCACACGGGTTACACTAAAAGAGCTATCTTGAATAGTTTTTATAGCCAAGAAATATGGTTTTTCATATTCTGTTATAGCTAAAACAAGGGGAAATATTTGATTTTTGTAGCTAATAGTATGGCAAATCATACCAGAGTTCTTATTGGTGTTCCTTAAGACGCCGGGCTACGTGTTCAAGGCGTTTATGTTTCCGTCTATGTTTTTTGTGCCGATTTTCATTGATTTTAGCTATAAAATCGGTTAGGCGTCTAGGAAGTCTAGGATGTCCTTATATTTAATTTGACTTATGAATGAAAAAAAAGAAGAAATAAGGGAGAACATAGACATCGTAGACCGCAAAGCTAAAATCCGTCTAGGATGCCTATGATTCTTGGATTTTGATGCCACGCCAGCAATAAGCCCTATGGCCGTCACTGCTGGAGCGAGTAGAGCCAATCTTTAGAGTCGGTGAATTCTTCAGATTTCGCCCAAAGCTTTCCTTAGAGATGGGTGGGATATTCCTATCTTGGCAATATTGGACGAAGGCATCATGCAGGATTTGCTTATCAATGGTGGCATCATTATCAAGCTCGCATTGTTCATTCACAAAGCTAAGGATAGGGTCGCTCAACACTGTGTAGCGTTCGGCAATATCTTCAACCGTCTTGTCGTAGCTGAAGCCATCTTTACTTGATAACCGCTGGAGCGCCTTTAATGCAAGGTTTAATAGCCCTGAAAGCTCAGCCTCGGTAGTCAGCTTAGCTAAAAGGTGCTTATCTGCGATATCATCGGAAAAGGTGTTGGGAAAATCAATAATGATGAACCTACGCCAGAGAGCTAGAGTATCCTCATTAAAGATTTTAGGCGGTCTATTGGCACTAAAGACTAGCTTAGCGAAGTTGGTGAATTGAAAAGGATGTCCGAACTTCTTTTCTGCGGTGATTTTGTCTCCCCCGGTCAGCATTTTGAAAGTCCCGATGTGGTGAAGACCTTTAGAAGGTATATCGGAAGATAAGTTGGCTAGTTTTGCGAATAGCTCTGCCTTCTTGAATTTGTCTTCCTCCAGTTCCTGTAGTGACACACTGCAGCAGTTATTTTTACCTAAGAAAGCTCGCAATAGCTCAATCAAGGTACTTTTTCCGTTGGCTCCTTCGCCTACAAGAAGAAAGGCTTTCTGGTGAGGAAGCTCCCTCAATAGGCAATAGCCAAAGAGTTCAAGTATTGTGTCAATGTCCTCTGGTTTCAGGATTTCAGTTAAGAACTCACTTATACCCGGAGCATCAAACCTATGGTCATAGGATACGGGTATCTGGATTAGGGAAGGGTAGTCTGGAGTATGGTCGTAGAGCTCTAGGGTTCTCACGTCCAGAAGTCCGCTCAGACAATTCAGGATGTCAGGACTGTGGTCGAAATCTGATGGCCTGGTATAGGTTTCACGCTTAATCCAGTTGACCACTTCATTTATAGTATGAGTAAGTGCATTGCTTCCTAACAGTTTTTGTGCCTCTCGTTCAATAAATGCCTCTCCATCTGGCACACATAGACCACTATTGTTATAGCGGTAAATCACTTTATCTAGCGTTTTGAAACGGTATCTTTCACAAAGCTCCTCAGCTATCGGGATGTGTTTTAGTTCATCTGCCATCGTCACCTCCTCCCCAGAGACCTAATTGGTGATGTCCGTTGCCTTTTACTTCCCAGTGGTTAAGTGTTAGGAAGTATTGTCTGCCAAAGCCTCTATCAAGCTCTGCCTTTAACCTGTCAAAGACCTCTACCAAGCAGTGATATTCAAGTCCTGTTTCCCTGTCTCTGACCACAATCTTAGTAGCATTAGGCTTAACTTTTCTGTCAAACGCTTCAGCGTCTATTGCCCATGCCGGGGGACGCTTCAACCGATGCTTTGAGCCTAGGACGGGTTTGATGAAGCTGTGGTCTTCTAGATAACCGATAATCTTGCCTTCAGCTTTGATTTGAGTCTTGACAGGCTCTGGATGTGTGTTAGAATAAGTGTAACCGTGTGCGTTTCCCGTCTCACTGCCCCCTGAGACTTCCTCAAAGGTCTCGGGGGCTTCTTCTTTATACATAACAAACCTCCTTCCTTTGTTTTGATGTCTGTATAGTCGCACCCACCAAAGTCTTCCTCTTCTTAGCTATGGAGTTTCCCCTCATTTGTTTATTGCTAGCCTTATTGTTCCGTCTCCTCTGCGAGACCGTTGCTCGCTTTTCTAGCCTCTGTTTTAGCCACTTTTCCTCAGAGTCAAAATCGTCAGGGTCAGCACCTTTCAGGTTCTTGGTCACCACCCGCATTGAAGTAAGCATCCCGACCGTAAAGAAGCCGTTATCCACAGCTAATCCAAGCTTGGCTATCTTCTTTTGCTTCTTAACCCAAGGCAGGCTCTGAAACTTCCTAGCCGTGCAAATTGGTTCATCGCCGTAGAAGACTCCGTTAGCTAGGCTGGACGGGTCCAGTGGGCATAGTGGTGCCGAACAACCGGCCTCAAATTGTGGGCAATCAACTTGTTTCATCGTTTCCCTCCAATTCATCGGGGATTAGCAGGTCAAGCAACCTCTGTAACCTTTCAAGTTCGACCACCTCTTGAACGTGGATTACCTCATCTGCTTGCCAACCCAATAATGATAGCTTTGCGTCTTCCAAGACAGCTTCCTTAAATGCCCTAAGTGCTGTTATATTTCTTGTAGCGGCTAGAGCTATAGTTCGCGCTTCTCGGCTATCTGGGTATTGCAAAACTAGGATTGGTCTTTTCATCCCCCTACTTATATAGGCGAAATAGAAGAGGGCAATTTGGACATTTTGGAGGTAGAAAAACAAGAAAAAACCGACCATCTTAGGTCGGCTTAAACTGACTGTTGCTAATCCAGGCTAGCGTTTTGTTAGTTTGGTTTTGGCTCTATTCCAAGTCTTTATGTTCTTTTGATAATCTTTATTACCCCAACGTTCCTTAAAGCTCTTTCCCCATTTAGAGTCAAATTCATAGCCTTCCTTGAATCCTTGCAGGACATCCTTAACCACTAGGAGTTCTGTCGGTGTTAGTTTATCTATATCTAACCCTAAACTTTCTAGGGTAACATGCTTTTCCTCAGTCAAGGCTTCGCTGCCTAGGCTAGGAATGGTATCAAGGAAAGGTGTATTATCCCCTTCATCTCTTACTCTGGTAGCTTCTATTTTAGACTCCGTTACCTCGTGTTTCCTGTAAGCTTTCCCTGCGGCATCAACGAAATCGTGCTCAACTACACTCAGCAGACTATTACCAAGTTGACCTCTGAGTCCAGCTACTACTGCCTCGTGTGCCTTAGATTTCCAGTAATTTACACCTCCAAGGAGACTTCCTTGTGCCGTAACGTAGCTCTCTGTCAAAACATCATCCTGCACTGACTCAAGGGGGTAAACATCACCATACTTCCGTGCTTTTGCTTCTAACCTCTTTTTCATGCTTTGTTCTAATTTTATCCAAGCCTCGTTCTGATTAGGAAACTGATAACCTTTAGGAGCTAGTTCTTGGGACAAGTCTTTTATTTCCTCATCAGTAGCAGTGTGATAGCTTAGGAATCCTGCGAGTTCTGGATGGTCTTTCGCTCTCTCTATTATTTCCAGCAGAGCATAATACCACCAAAGATATATGCTGAAAATAACAAAGAAATAGCCCGTGAGTGGTATGGGGCTACATAGTTTGATTATTTGCTCATCAATGAACCTTGCTGGCAATGGTTCTTGAGGATACTTAATATCTTCCCAGTCACAATAGCGTTTTAGTATGCGGAAATTCTGAGCACCTATACCTATATAATAATACAGTGCCTCTGCAGACAGCTTTGAATAATTGACCTGTTCCAACTGAAGTTTGACCCCAGTAGTCAAATAAAAACGGTATGCAGGGATGTCATTCAGTATTCGCACAGTTTCCTCTTCATCTTTAGCATTTATCAGCCACTCCCAGAACTTTAGAAAGTATCTCTGAGGGTCTAACTTGATGAATTTCTGAATTAACTCAGGCGCTATGGGACGGCGATTTTCTGGGCGAAACAATTCCATTAGTAGTTGAGTTTCTTCGTCTTCATTCATTCGGCTTCACCACCTTATCTAGCTCGGTTTCGGTTATCCTTAGCCTCCCATCGGGTAGCCTAACAGCTTTCATCTTCCCAGACTTAATCCACCGATAGATGGTGAGCTTCTTTAGGCTTAATATCTCTGCTGCCTCACTAGGCTTAAATAACTTTTCCATGAATACCTCCTATTATTGATATTATAACACAAATGATAACAATAAGCCAAAGAAAGATATTGACATCAAGGGCAAAGCATGTTAGGCTGACGGTAGAAACATTGAGAGGAGGGGAAATGAAATGAAGCACCCTAAAGAGAGTCATAAGTCTGATAGGAAATTCACGGAAGGAATTACCGCAATGATGGTAGGCTTTGCGATGGTCATTCTAGGAGAGACAACCCTCAATCCGCCTGCATGGACGGCAGGTATATTCATCCCTGCAGGTATATTCGCATACATCATAGGTTTCCGTTGTTATATGCAGTCTTATCGTCAATCCGAAAAGCAGACGGAACTACTGGGTGAAGAAAGGGGGAAAAAGGAGGTAAAAGAAGATGAAGCAGACTGAAATAGCACAAAGGTTAGGTATCTCGAAGTCTTACTTATCTATGATTCTATCGGGACAGAGGAAGGCAACTCCAGAGCTTGCAGAGTCAATTCGTTCACAACTTCCTGTGAATTTTAAAGCTAAATTATGCCTTATAAGCAGCGATGCTCCCTGTTACTCCCAGGATTACCGTCTTCCCTTCAAGCATGATGCTCCCCGCGCCCTTCCACTTTGTTCATTTCATAGATAAGACGCAGCCCAATTAACGACAAATCAGGATTTATTATCTCTATCCGCGATGTTGCCTCAGCCAGAAGGTGGGCATATCCTCCAGTAGCTATAACCTTCACTTTACTCCCTAATTCCCGTTCTATACGATTAATCATACCCTCAACAAGCCCGATATATCCAAATATTATACCTGATTGCATCGCAGAAATCGTATTCTTGCCAATAACTTGCGTGGGGCGAACTAACTCCACACGGGGTAACATGGCAGTGCGGGAAAATAGCGCTTCAGTAGAAATGGTGACTCCCGGTGAAATGGCTCCGCCTAAATAGTCACCTTCTTTAGAAATAACATCAAAAGTAGTAGCAGTGCCAAAGTCAATAATAACCGCCGGGCCTCCATAAAGGTGATGAGCAGCAACAGCATTCACCACACGGTCAGGACCGAGTTCCCGGGGGTTATCCACGGAAAGGCGTATCCCCGTTTTAACCCCCGCTTCAACTATTAAAGGGAGAATATTCAGGTATTTCCGGCACATCCCCTGAAAAACGGGGGTCAACGGTGGAACAACGCTGCACGTCACTCCCCCGGTGATTCTCGAAATAGGCAACTTTTTCTGCTTGAGAAAGGCAACCAACAAAGCACCATATTCATCCGCCTCGCGCTGTATGCTTGTGGCTAATCGCCAGGTAGCCTTAAGCTTCTCACCATCAAATACACCTATGGCGATGCTGCTGTTTCCAATATCAATAGCCAGTAACATAACAGCTAACCTTCTCTCAATGCTTTGATTACCCTGGGCAAAACAGGTAGCAAATCAGTGGCAATTACCCCGGCATCACCCAGCTTCTCAGCGACAATCTCGCCCGCTCGAGAATGAAGATACACCCCACAGGCAGCAGCATGGAAAAGAGAAAGCCCTTGCGCCGCCAGTCCAGCTATTGCGCCAGCGAGGACATCCCCCGTCCCCGCTGAAGCTAAAGCAGGATTTGCAGCATTATTCACTTTGGCTTCCCCATCTGGAGCAGCCACAATCGTGTTAGCCCCTTTAAGCACAACGGTTTTCTTCCATTCTTTTGCTGAGCGTTGTGCTATTGATAACCTACTTCCCTGAACTTCTTTTGCCGAAATTCCCAACAATCTCGCCATCTCCCCAGGATGCGGCGTAAGGATAGCATCTCGCCTTAACTTTCGCCACCACTGAGGTATTTGAGCCAAGATATTAACAGCATCGGCATCCAGAATTAGACAGCTGACATCTGCCAGCTGCGAGCTATCAGTTAGCAAAGACTTGACGAATTCTACCGTCTCAGGATGCTGTCCCAATCCACAGCCAAGAAGCAATACATCATAATTGCTGAACTCCGATTGTAGCGTAGAGATTGCCTGTGAACCGATCACACCCGTTTCAGCTTCAGGCAGTGGGATATAGGTTATCTCGGTCAATTTGGACGCCAGAATGGGGTGAAGGCTAATAGCGGTAGCCAAAGTCACCAGTCCAGCACCCACTCTGGCAGCACCCATACAGGCAAGATAAGCAGCGCCGATGTAGTTAACTGAGCCGGCAACGACCAATACCTTCCCAAAGCTACCTTTATGGGCATTCAAAGGGCGCTGTGGCAGAGTTTCCTTTACCCACTGCTCGGTTATTAACTCCACATCTATATCCTGAGCCAAATCTTGTGGAATTCCAATGTCAGCAATGACAAGCTTGCCCACTTTCCCGGCACCGGGAAAACTGAATAACCCAATTTTGGGATAACCGAAGGTAACAGTGATGTCAGCGCAGAGACAATTCGGGTCTACCTCGCCAGTATCGGAGTTGAGTCCTGAGGGTAAATCAACAGCCACCAGGACAGGCTTTGACTTCGTTCCCTTAACCTTAGAAACATTTTGCAATACTTCCTTGAATATCCCTTCAATAGGGCGGATTTTGCCAATGCCAAAAAGGGCGTCAATGATGACATCAGCCGAGGATATGGAAGCACGCAGGTCAGCGAGAGCCTTGCCTTCGTAAGCGTGGATAATAGGTATCCCGCATTCCACAGCTAGTTTAAGGTTTTTATCATCCTGCGCCCTGGAGGCACAAAGGCAAATATTGACCTTAGCTCCCCAGTCATGGAGATAACGCGCAGCTACCAAGCCATCGCCCCCATTATTGCCCGGACCAACCATAACCAACACCTTTTTACCAACAGCACTATGCAATGCTTGCTTAACCTGTGTAGCTACGGCGTTGCCGGCATTTTCCATGAGCATTTCCAGTGAAACGCCCAGCTTAACAGCCTGATTTTCAATTTCCCTCACCTGGTCAGCGGTGACGATTTTCATTTCTCTTCCCTGGCAAGCTCCCCCAGTTC
>Ga0315543_1001396_pt1 | contig 26311 bp, 22 predicted proteins | sample SalMarSW160210MG_2_FD_203098 | JGI IMG/M metagenome (GOLD analysis project Ga0315543, IMG submission 203098) | Salt marsh sediment microbial communities from the Plum Island Ecosystem LTER, Massachusetts, United States - Salt Marsh Sediment SW1601-210 ... | reverse complement strand
GATCCGCTTGTCGATGGTTTCATACTTCCGATTCTTGTTATTATCATTCTCATTCAATTGCCCGACGTTATACGGCGGATTACCAATAATCACCGTAATGGGCGTGTTCTTCTCGCGCTGGACCCGTTGCGTATTCTCCTCGGTCATGAAGCCGAAGGTACGCTGCTCGGCTTCGGCCAGGTCGAGGGTGTCGACGAAGCACATGCCCTCGAACGGCTCGTAGTTGCCCGTCCGCTCCCAATGGGCGTGCTCGATGTTCAAAGCGGCAATGTAGTAGGGCATCAACATGACTTCGTTGGCGAAAAGCTGCTTGGCGTACATCCGTGGCAGGTCGCGCTTCGATGCGCGGCGGATCAGGTTCACGATGAAATTGCCCGTGCCCGTGCACGGGTCGAGAATGTTCACCCCCGGCGAGCCCAGCCGTCGGCCGAACTCCCGCTCCAAAACCTCCTCGACGCTGGCGCACATGAAATCGACGATCTCCTGCGGCGTGTAGACGATGCCGTGCGTGTCGGCCACCTTGACCGAGTAGCCCTGGAAAAACCGCTCGTAGACCGTGTTCAAGAAGTGCTGCTTCTCGCGGTAGTCGGTGATCGTCGCCGCGGCCGATTCGATGGCCAGGTAGAACCGGTCCAGCGACTGGAGGAACTCGTGGCGGCTGAAGCTCTCGCTCGTCAGGGCGGCGATCACCCGTTCGACCTCCCGGGCCACGACGTTCCGCTCGCGGAAATCGCCCGCGTCGAAAATCGTGCGGATCAGCCGCTCGGTCAGCAGGTGTTGGACGAGCATCTCGTCGACGGCCGCGGTGCTCAGGTTGGGGTTCAACGACGCACGGCAGAGCTCGAAGAAGTTCTTGAAAGCCTCGATGAACTTGTGGTTCGACTTATGGGCCTCTTGGATCTTCTCGACCAGCCCGCGGGCCAGGTCGGGCACCCGCTGCTTGAACTCGTCGATCGCCTTGTTGAAATCCTCGTGGGCCGGCTCGGTCCAGGCGAAAAACGCGACCAACAGATCGCACAACGACCGCGGGTCGGTCAGATCCGCGACCATCGCCTGGGCGCTGTTCTGGTAGAGATACGCCTGCCGGGTGTCCTCGAAGATGGTGTTCGACAGCGGATAGTCCTTGTCGATCTTCTTGCGGATCTCGGTCTCCAGGTTGTCGTGCGTGTCCTTGGCTTCCCAAAAGCCGCGTTTCATGTAGTAGTCGTCTTGGAAGGTGCCGTCGGGCCGGATCGGGTGGCCCTTGACCTCCAGCGGCTGCTCGGGGATCAGCGTCCAGCCGACCTTCCGGCCGCAGTGGTCCAGCAGATTCTGAAACGCGCTGCGCACGGCGCCCTCGTGCTCGACGTCCTGGCGATGGTAGGCGTCCAGGGTCGCGTAGTACTCTTTGACCGGCTTGTGCGTGGGCTTGATCGTGAAGGGTCTTGGCATGATGGTTTGTCCTTTACCGAGGCGCGCCCATGTCTATAACCGAGCCGCGCCCGTAAGGGAGCGGTCTATTGATTTCATTTGCCGGAGGACCCCTCCCTCACGGTCGGGGCTCGGTTTTGGTTTGTGTGGCTCAGTTTGTTGGTTGTCCATCCCGACTACTTCAGCTTGTTCTTGATCTCGGTGAGTGTCTCATTTATCCGAAAGAAAAGGATGATCGACTCACACACCAACCGAACGGCCAGCGGACCAAACATGATCCAGGCAACCCCGTGCATGACTCTAACCTTGTCCAAAGGTTCGGGAGTCGTCGCCTGGACAATCAGGTAAACGCCAAAACCAATGCAGGCAAACACCCCGATCCAGAAGAGGATCTGAATCAGCAAGGGCGTCAGCATCGTTCGAAACGCCCAGAAGTCTTCCAGCGAGGGCTCGCCGTCCCGCGCCGCTGGCGATGAGTCGTTGGCCCGCTTGCTCACGTCTTCTCCCTCCTTTTCGATTCTCATAAACGGCCGACCGATCGGGCTACTTGCCTTGAAGCAGTTGCTGGTATAGCTTGGCCAACAAGGTTGGATTGTCGCTGGCGACAATGTGGTCGATCCGCTCGCGGGGCACTTTGAGCTTTTCGAGTGCGCCGGCCGCGCGCTGCCATATTCGAGCCCGGGCCTTGCCCTCGGCCATGTACAGATCGCTCAACAGGTCGCCCAACCGTTGGACCATGATGGCCTCGCGGTTGTCGTAGTAGTTCTTGATGGCCCGTTGCTGATGATGCGATCGCTCTGCCACGATGATCTCCCCAAGGGCGGCGGATGGTTCCCGGGCTTATTATGGCTGTTTTTTGCGGCCTTGTCAGGTGTGGAAAGGGCACCTTTCTCTCTTCCCATAGCCGCCCCCGCGCAATACGATTTGGCTCATGAGCCCCGTCCGACGACATCCGCTTCTGGCCGCTGCCCGCATCACGGGACTGGGAACCCTGGCGAGCCGTCTGCTGGGCATGGTCCGCGACATGGCCACGGCGGCCCTTTTGGGGCTGTCTGGCGGGGGGGTGATGGATGCGTTCGTCATCGCTCTGCGAGTCCCGAATCTTTTCCGGCGGCTCTTTGCCGAGGGAGCCCTGGCAGCCAGCTACCTGCCGGTCGTGACCCGGCTGTTGGAGGAAGACCGGCGTCGGGCCTGGCAACTGGCCAGCGTACTGTTGACCTGCTTGGCCGTGTTGCTGGTCGTGCTGCTTTTGGTGGGCGAGGCCGCCTGTGGGCTGATCTGGCTGGGCTTTGGCGAGGTGCCCAATCTGGGACTCTTGCTGGGTCTGACGGCCACGATGCTGCCCTATGCCGTGTTCATTTGCCTGGCCGCACAGGTGGCCGCCACGTTGCATGCCTTGGGCCACTTCAGCGTGCCGGCCCTGGCACCGGTGCTGCTGAACGTCTGCTGGCTCTTGGGTGCGTGGTACGTGGCGCCCCGGTTTGCGCCCGACAAAGCGGCCCAGGCATACGTCCTGGCCGTGTGCGTGTTGGTAGCCGGAGTGCTGCAATTGGGCGTGCAGATTCCCGTCCTGTTTCGATTGGGGTTTCGCTTCGATTTCCATTGGGCGGCCGGCCGCGACGCGCTGGCCGAGGTGGTCCGCGCGATGGGGCCCATGGTCCTGGGGCTGGCCGTCACGCAAGTCAACACGCTGTTGGATAGTCTCATGGCCTGGGGCCTGGCGGCCGCGCCCGACGGGCCGCAACGGATCGCGTGGCTGGGCTCTACGGTCGAATATCCGATGCGACAGGGTGCCAGTGCGGCCATCTACTACGGCGAGCGGATGTACCAGTTTCCTTTAGGGATTCTCGGGCTGGCGGTGGCCACGGCCATCTTCCCGTTGTTGAGTCGACACGCCGCGCACGGCCGGCGTCGCCGGCTCGGCGCCGACTTGACGCTCGGATTGCGGTTGGTGCTCTCGCTGGGCGTGCCGGCCGGTGTCGGACTTATGCTGCTGGGACAGCCGTTGGTCCGGTTGCTCTTCGAGCGTGGCCAGTTCGGTCCCGACGACACGGTCCGTGCGGCCGGCATGATCGCCTGCTACGGGGCCGGCGTTTGGGCCTATTGCGCGCTGCCAGTCGTGGTCCGCGGCTTCTACGCGTTGGGTGATCGCCTCACGCCGGTTCGCATTGGGTTGCTCGTCGTCGGATTGAATCTCGTGTTGAACCTCGTGCTCATCTGGCCCCTGGCCGAGCGAGGACTGGCCGTGGCCACCGCCACGGCCGCGGCGGTTCAGGTTTGCGTGCTCGTGGCCGTCTTCTCGCGCCGCCGGGTGCGATTGGAGTGGCACGCGCTGCGAAAGACCCTGGCCCGAACCGTTGTGGCCACGGCGGCCATGGCCGCCACCGGCTGCGCAGCGCTGTGGCTCCTGCCCGAGCACCCGTCACTGGTCAGCCAACTGGCTCGGGTCGCGGTTCCGCTGATCTTGTGCGCGGGCGTGTATTACGGGGTCTACTGGATGCTCGGCGGCCGGGAAATCGGGATGTTGCTCGGCCGCCACGGACCTTCCCCCGGCGAGACGTCTGGGCTAGACTGGTTCGAGGAACACACGGACTACGAGGAAGAGTGAGCCCAAAAGCGTGAAACAGATCGTTGCCATCGTCAAGCCGTATCGGGTCGAAAGGGTGCTCGACGCCCTGCAGCGCGCGCCCTTGGAGGTGTGCGACGTCCACGAAGTGAAAGGCTGGGGCCGGCAGAAAAGCTATCTGGACGAATATCGCGGAAGCGAATACTCGATGGCCTATCTGCCCAAGGTCGAGATCACCCTTTGGGTCGACGATCTCCACGTCGAAGAGGTGGTCCGGCTGATTGTCGAGGCCGCGCGAACGGGTCGCCAAGGCGACGGCAAAATCTTCGTCCTGCCGGCCGAGGCGGTTTTCTGATTGCTCCACCTGCAATGAACCTCTCTGAGCGTTTTTCCGAAGCCCTGCTGCTGGCCTGCCGATGGCATGCCGACCAGCGACGCAAGCTCTCCGGCACACCCTACGTGGCCCATTTGCTTCGGGTGGCCGGGATCGTGCTGGAGGCCGGCGGCAGCGAAGACGAGGCCATCGCCGCGCTGTTGCACGATGCGATCGAAGACCAAGGCGGCGCCCTGGCGCGCGCGGCGATCCACCGGCGCTTCGGCCGGAACGTGGCGCGGATCGTCGAGCAGTGCAGTGACTCGGACCGTGTGCCCAAACCTCCCTGGCGCCGGCGCAAGGAGGCTTTTATCGAGCGTCTTCCAACAGTCTCGCCTTCGGCCCGGCTTGTGACCGCCGCCGACAAGCTGGACAACGTGTGTGGCCTGATCGAGGGCCACCAGGAGCAAGGCGAACAAATTTGGCGGCATTTTCACGGCGGTTGTGACGGCACGCTCTGGTATTATCGTGCGGTGGCCGACGTGCTTCGCCGAGGCGCGCCTCATCCTCTGGTCGACCGGCTCCATCGGGCGGTGACTCGCCTCGAATCGCTTGCCGGCGACTGACCGGTCCGAAGAAAAGTGGGGTGGGCACTGCCCACCGGAATTCTCGACCGGTGCAGGGTGATTCTCGGTGGGCGATGCCCACCCTACAGCTTGCCGGCGGCTGACGACCGGCGGCATCATGTCGCCCGAGCACCACATCCGCGCCGCCGGCGTGTTGTCTCTTTGCCACACCGGCACTTCCATGCGAAGGACGTCTGCCGCTCGCAAGCACTGAGGGCGCGTCGGGTTGCGCCGGTTTCGTCTCCAAACGGCTCCTGGCGGTCCAACGCTTGCATCCGTTTGCCGCTGCGTGGGCAGACCCCAAATCCCGAAATCCCGAAATCCCCAAAGAAGGTGCAACGTGAGGCGAGTCGGCGGCTTGTTATTCGGGCTGGTGCTCTTGGGGTGGATCTTGATCGAAGTCCCCGTTGCGCAGACGGAGCCGACTCGACCGGCGGCGCAGTGGAAACGGACCAGCGAGGGTTGGGAGCGTGAGTGCCGCTGGTCTCCCGGGCCAGTCGTACGACCGCCCCGACTTCACCCCGCCGTGATGGGTGCGTTCCAGCTCTTGGTGTCTCTGTTCGTTCTTCTGGCCTTTCCCATCTCTCGTCGGGAGGCCTCTTCAGATCGGGACCGGGACCGGGCGGCCGACCGTGCCGAGTCTCGCCGTGGCGGTCCCTACCGCCGTGGCCGACAACGGCCGCGCGTTGGGGCCTATCCTTCCCCGGCCCGACGACGAACCGCCTCCTGCTAGCGGGTGTCCGGCAGTGGGAAGGGCGAGGCTCCTGCCGAGCCGAAGAGGCTTTTCTTAGCCTTTTATTGCACGGATTGTCTCTCGGATCGCCACTATTAGTTATGGCTGGCGGTTGACTGGCCATAACCCCAAGACGCGAGGGCGATTTCATGCGACTGACACTGCGTGCATTGTTGGCCTATCTCGACGAAATCCTCGAGCCGGAGGATACTGAGGATATCGGGAAGCGAATCCAGGAAAGCGAGGTGGCCTCGGCACTACTGCATCGAGTTCGGGACGTGATGCGGCGCCTTCGACTTCAAGCGCCGCAGGTCGACCAGACCGGCAAAGGGCTCGATCCCAACACCGTGGCCGAATACCTCGATCACGTGCTGCCCGACGATCGTGTGCCCGATTTCGAGCGGATCTGTCTGGAATCGGACATGCACTTGGCCGAGGTCGCTTCCTGTCATCAGATTCTTGCATTGGTCTTGGGCGAACCGGCCGAAGTCAACCCGGCAAGCCGTGAACACATGTACGCGCTGCCGCAGGTGGCGGCCGAACTCGAAGCGATGGAGGCTCGGCAGGGAGGGGAGTCTTCGTCGGGCGATGGCCGCACGGGCGTCGGACCTCCCCCACCGCCTCGCCGACCTCGTCCCGTGGTGCCTGACTATCTACGCGAGCCGGCCGGCCGACGACGTCGCTTTCCCTGGGCCGTGGCCGTCGTCCTGCTCATCGGCGTCGGGGTGATCGGCCTGGTGCTGGCCGACCATTTCGGGCTTTTGGGCGGCGATCGAGGTGAGCCGGTGGCTCGGGAAACATCGAAGCCGGTGGCTTCCGTCGACGATGCACAACCGTCGGCCCCTGAAGGAGGCCAAGCGCCGGTCGATCAACGGACAACCGACGTGGGCCCGGCTGAGGGGACGACCGAACCGCCGGTGCCCGAACCAGTGGAAACGGAGCCAGCGCCCGGGCAACCGACGGGGCTGGTCGAAGGTGCACCTTCGCCGGTGACCGAGCCGACCGAGGTCGGGCCGGAAAGGCCGTCCAACGTGGACGAGCCGGTCTTGCCGCCCGGGCCGACCCGGCCAAGCGGTCCCGCCGACCCGGCCACGGTGACACTGCCGAAAGCGCCCGTCGCGGACCGGCTGGTCGTGAATCCACCGGATGAACCAGCCAGAGAGGAAGCCAAACCACCACAGCACGTGGGGCTTTTCGTTTCCGATGCTTCCGAGCATCAGCTTCTGCTGCAGTTCGATCCGCAGAGCCATCAGTGGAACCGACTGCCTGTCCAGGGAATTCTGGTTCCCGGCCGCCCGTTGTTGTCGTTTCCTGCGTTCCGGCCGTTGATCGCGCTGACGTCGGGCCTGAGGGTCCAATTCAGAGGCGGTACTCAAATCAACCTGCAAACGGTTGACGGCCAAGAGGTCCCCCTCATTGAGCTCAAGTTTGGACACCTGGTCGTCGGTACGGTGGGCAAGCCCGAGACCCGGCTACGCCTGAGCGCGGGAGGCCGGACGGGAACGCTCACGTTCGTCGACCCGGAATCCCGGGCCGCCATCGAGACGATCTGGACGCTGATTCCCGGTTCTGATCCTGAGAAAGATCCCGTGGAGGCGGTTGTCAACATCTATGCGCTCAGTGGCCGGTTGGTTTGGGAAGCCGACGACGGATTGGCCAAGATCGAATTCAAGACGCCCTCGCGATTAGCGCTGGGGCCGACCGGAGCCGGTCCGGCCGTGCCCATCGACAAGTTTCCCGGGTGGGCCGTCTCGAGCTCCGTCGACACGCTCGATCGTGGGGCCTCTAGGAGACTGGAGGAGGCCATCCAGGTGGATCGGCCGGTGACTCTCGGGCTCAAAGAGAGACTCGATCATCGAAGGAGCGAAGTTCGACAGTTGGCTTCGCGATGCTTGGGTTATGTGGGCGACTTCGGGTCCTTGGCCGACGTCCTGAACGATCCCGAACAGAAGCTGGACTGGCCCGATTACATCGAGGAACTTCGCCAGGCCATGGCCCGGGGACCCGACGTTGCCGCGCAAGTCCGCTCCGGTCTGGAGGGAGCGTATGGAACGGACGGGGCCAAGCTGTATCGCATGTTATGGGGATACAACGCCCAGCAATTGATCGACGGGCAAGATGCGGAATTGGTCGACGCGCTGGACCATGAGTTGCTGGCGATGCGGGTGGTGAGCTTCTGGAACCTGAATGCGATCACCGGAGCCCAACTCTACTACCGCCCGGAAAACCCGCTGTCGAAACGCCAGAAGGCGGTCCGCACGTGGCGGAAGCGGCTGGAGAACGGGGAAATCCGGCTCAAGCCCACGGCCGCTGGTGGGCTTCCCGCCCGGCCGGGTGTGCCTGCGGACACATCGCCCAAAAAGGACGCCGCGCCGCCGGCCGGATCGCCGGCGGCCCCTACCCCATAGTCGGCTCCAATGGGGTGCCTGGGAGTGTCGCCGAGGGATTCTTCTTCAGAATCGGGAGAAACGGGCAAAGCAGCACGCTGTGGGCGCTGGCGAGGGCCGTTATTTCCCCCAGCATGCCCCCCTTACACGCCGGGGACAAAAAGCTAAACTGAAATGGAAGGGGCCTGCCCTCCGGCCGAGACCCACTGAGTTTGCGTTTGCCCATCTCGGCTTGTTTCGCTAAAATGAGTGGTTTCGTTCTTGTTACGAAACGGCCATCCTCTGTCGTTCATACCGAAGGAGCTGGCTCGGTGCAGATCAAGATTTCAGCCCGACACGGAGATCTCAGTGAGACGACCCAATCGAAAATTCGCGTGAAGGCCGAGAAGCTTACCCGCTTTTTCGAGCGGATTACGGCGATCGAGGTGACCGTCAATTTGGCGCGCCGCGATGCCCCGGTGGTGGATATCCGGGTGTTGGCTGAGCACAAGCGTGATTTTGTGGCCAGCGAGCAGGCGGAGGAATTGATGGTGGCCATGGACGCCGTCCTCCACAAGCTGGAACAACAGATACGCAAGCACAAAGAGAAAATCCAAGATCGCCATCGCGGTCCCGGCCACCGACAACAGGAAGCACCAAGCAGTCCCGAACAAGCAAACCTATGAGCCCGGCGACCATGGTTCGGCTTGCAGAAGGAGGTCGGGGGGCGACGCATCTGTGAGGAGCGAAGAAAGGAGAATGCTTGAATGAAGTTCGCCGACTTTATTAGTCGTGAGGCGCTTCGGGCTAGCTTGACCGCCGACGACAAAGAAGGGGTCATCCGTGAGATGGTGCAAACCTTGCTCGACGCCGGAAAGATCAAACCGGATGAGCAGGAAAGTATTGTCAAGGCCATCTTGAAGCGGGAGGAGTTGGGGAGCACGGGCATCGGTCGTGGTGTGGCCGTCCCCCATACCAAACACCCAAGTGTCGATCAACTCATTGGCGCCGTCGCCATCAGCACCGAAGGTGTTGACTTCAATAGCCTCGACGGGGAAAAGGTGCAATTACTTTTCTTGTTGATTTCTCCTCCGGACCGACCAGGCGATCATCTGCGCGCACTGGAAAACATCTCGCGGCAACTACGCGATGAAACGTTCTGTCGATTCCTGAAAAAAGCGAGCAGTGCCGAAGAAATCGGACAATTGCTCGACGAGGCGGACAACAATCAGTTTGGATCCTGACCGCTCGGGCGGGCCACCGTCGGCCGGCTGCTTGACATTCCGGCTTCCGATCGGTCGCGCACACGCGTCGAGCGAAGGCATGTCCGCGCGGGCGGAAAACCAGCCGCGCCGATAAATATTCGATTGGGTGATGGACAGGCACACTCTTTGAGATCCACTGAGCCATTGAAATAGTGCGTTGCCGCGAGTTGGCTCTTCGGAAAACGATGCTCGTCGTGCATGAGCGGTTTGCTGTCTCGGGCCGAAATGGGAATGAACCCCGATTGGCGTGGGCGGTATGTTGGCGGTTGCCATGGCGGATAACAAAGTAACTCGAACTGTGACCGTGACGAACCACGAGGGATTCCATCTTCGGGCCGCCTCGCTGGTCATGAATCTGGCTCGACGGTTCGAGTCCCATGTTTCCATTGCCAAGGGAAATCATACGGAAGATGCAAAAGACACACCCTTGCAATTGGTCGGTTTGGACGCTCACCAGGGAGACGCGCTTGTGCTCCGCGCGACCGGCCCCGACGCCGACAAGGCACTCGAAGCACTGGCCGGCCTGTTCGCCTCGGAATTCGAAGAAACGTCTGATGGCAGTCATGAAGAAGTGAGTCAAGGTCAGGCTGCCGAAGAGGGCATGAATGAGAACGGGCCGGGCGGATAACGTCCTTCCATCAAGAGAAAGCACGAAACGCAATCAACAGGAACCACGCGCGTCGGTCAAACCATAGGACTCGAACAGGTTGCCGGCGCGAAAGGCGTCATGCAGGAACTGCAAGGCATCGCGGTTAGTCCAGGCGTCGCCGTCGGCGAAGCGCTGGTCATGGACAACGAGGGATTCCGAATCCCCCGGCGGTTCCTCGTGCGCGATGCCGTTGAAAGTGAGCTGGAACGGCTCGACCAGGCGATTGCCGCCGCAAGAAAGGAAATCCAGCACAATTGCGACGCCGTGTCCAAGGAGTTGGGCAAGAAGTACGGAGCGATCTTCGAGGCCCACCTCCTGATGCTCGACGACAGCCAGCTCCACGGCGAATTCGAGGAGATGATCCGCCAGCGGCATTATTCGCCCGAATACGCCGTCAGCCGGACGTTGCGCCGCTACGCAAAGGTTTTCGAGAAGCTCGAGAGCAATTATCTGGCTCAGCGGGCCACCGATATCTTCGACATCGAGAAGCGATTGCTGCGACATCTTCTGGGACGCCGCCGTGAAGAGCTCGCGCATCTGACCTCGCCCGTGCTGGTGCTGGCCCACAATCTCACGCCCAGCGAAACGGCGAACCTCGACCGCGAGTTCTGTCGGGGATTCGTCACCGAGGTGGGCGGCCTGGGAAGCCATACGGCCATCGTCGCCGAAGCCCTGGAAATCCCGGCCGTGGTGGGCACGGGCCCGTTCTTGACCGAGGTATCGGGCGGCGACCTGGTGATCATCGACGGCGACAAGGGGCTGGTGATCCTGCATCCGGACGAGGAGACCATCGCCCGCTATCACCACGAGGTCGAAGAACATCGCTCCCTGGCGGCCCGGCTCGAAACGTTGCGCGATCTGCCGGGCGAAACGGCCGACGGCGTTCGTATTCAATTGTACGGCAACATCGAGTTTCCCTATGAAGTCGACCACTGTGTCAATCGCGGGGCCGACGGCATCGGACTGTATCGTACCGAGTTCCTCTACTTGGGCGCCGAGAGTGAGCCGGACGAAGACGTCCACTATCAAGCCTATTGTCGCGTGGTCAAGACGATGGGCACCCGGCCCGTGACGATACGGACTTTCGACATGGGGGCCGACAAGGTGGCCCATCTGCCCGAGCCCGAAGACGAACGAAACCCGTTCTTGGGCTTGCGGAGCATCCGTCTGGCGTTGCGCAACCTGCCGATGTTTCGCACGCAGTTGCGAGCCATTCTTCGCGCGAGCGTCTTCGGCAACGCGCAGTTGATGTTCCCGCTCGTGTCGACCTTGCTCGAACTCCGCCAGGCGAAAATGGTGCTGGCCGACGTGATGGAAGATCTGGACGAACGGGGCATCGAGTTCAACCGTGAGGTTCCGGTGGGCATGATGGTCGAGGTTCCCGCGGCCGTGATGATGCTCGATCATTTCGTCGACGAGGTCGATTTCCTGAGCATCGGTACCAACGACCTCATCCAGTACACGCTGGCCGTCGACCGCAGCAACAAGGATGTGGTGGGGTTGTACAATGCCTCGGACCCGGCCGTTTTGAAGCTGATCGCCATCGCACTGGAGGCCGGCCGAACGAAGTCGAAACCGGTGAACCTTTGCGGCCAGATGAGCGGGAATTCCCTCTATACGATGTTGTTGTTGGGCATGGGGTTGCGGTACTTCAGCGTCACTCCTGCCGCCATCCCTGAGATCAAGAAAATCTGCCGCAGCGTGACTGTGAAGCAGTGCGAAGCCGTCGCCAAGCGCGCCATGACCATGGAAAACGCGCGCGACATCAGAGGCTATTTGAAGGAGAAACTTCGTCGGCACGTGCCCGAGCTGGGCCCGTGATCGGCCGGATGAAGTGAAATCAACCTACGGCACGGCCTGCGCCCTTGTTGGGTGTAAGCGTGCCTTATTGACGTTTGAATTTCCAACGTGACTAGGACAACAGACGGGAGGAAAGGTCCTCCCGTGTTGTGGCCGATACCGCGTAGCTCTGGAAATTCAGAAATCAATAGAACCAGATTGAGGTTCCCCGGCGCAACGGCAGCGTCGGGGAAACGAGCCGAGGGGGCTGCCGGAGTTTGTGTGGAATGCGATAGAACCGAGCAGTCGATCCCCGCGCGGTGCGACCTCGCGTTGGTCGGCCCCGGGCACTAGTCATGCAAGCACGCAACCATCAACAAGCAGCACCCACGGTTCGACAGCGAGTACGTATTCGTTTTTGCAAGCAGGGAGATCTGCGACTGATCGGACATCGAGACCTGGTCCGGACCACCGAACGGCTGTTGCGCCGCGCCGAGTTGCCCTTGGGCATGAGCCAAGGGTTTCATCCCAAACCGCGGATGAGTTTTCCCGCCGCACTGGCCGTGGGAATCGAAGGACTCGACGAAGTCATGGAAATCGAACTGGCCGAAGCGCTCACCGCCGAGACCGTGCTTGAGCGATTGACCGCCTGTCGTGTGCGGGGCTTGGATTTCCGCCGCGTCGAGATCCTGCCGCGGCAAGCGGGGGGCAAGAAGGCCCGCGTCAGCCGAGTGACCTATGAGATCGACGTCCCCCGCGAGCGAGAAGACGAAATCGCCCGGCGCGTGGCCGAACTTCTGGCCCGACGTCGGTTCCCGATCCAACGTCCCGGCCGCTCCCAGTCGATCGACCTGCTCGAGTTTCTGGAAGAATTGAAGTTGTTCGAGGGAACTCTTTTGATGACCCTTCGGGTAACGCAACAAGCCAATCCGGGGCCGCGCGACGTGCTGCGCGGGCTGGGGCTTGACGAGCTCGAACGCCGCGGCGCGTGCCTCAGACGAACGAAAGTCGAGCTGCGCTCGTGACGGCCGGCCTGCACCGCCGATCTTCCAGCAGCAAACGATCACGTACTCGCCGAACTTGCCGAACAAGAAAGCGAGCACATGAAACAAGAAATGTTGATTAACGTCGCGCAGCCGGAAGAATGCCGGATCGCGATTGTGGAGGACGGCGTCCTCGAAGAACTCTATGTCGAACGGACCGCGCAAGACAACTACGTAGGCAATATCTACAAGGGCGTGGTCATCAATCTCGAGCCGAGCATCCAGGCCGCCTTCGTCGATTTTGGGGTGGGGCGCAACGGCTTTCTCCACGTCAGCGACGTCGAACCACAGTACTTCCGCCAGGGCGGCTACGATCCCGCCCAGGGAGCCGAAGGAAACGGCAACGGCGGCTCGAACGGACAACGCGACCGGCGGCGCCGTACGGCCGTCCGGCCACGCGTCAAACCGCCCATCCAAGATATGCTCCGCCGCGGCGATGAGGTGCTTGTCCAGGTCACCAAGGAGGGGATCGGGACCAAGGGTCCGACCCTCTCCACCTATATCAGCATCCCCGGCCGGTATCTCGTCCTCATGCCGGCGCTGGGTCGTGTGGGCGTCTCCCGAAAGATCGAAGACGAAGAACTCCGCACCAAACTCCGCGACGTCATGCTGGAGTTGAACCCGCCGAAAGGCCTCGGTTTCATCGTCCGCACCGCGGGCATCGATCGGACCAAGAAAGAGCTTTCCCGCGACCTGGCCTACCTGCTGCGGCTGTGGAAGGTCATCGTACGCCGAATCAAGAAGTCGGAAGCACCGACCGACATCTACGAAGAAAGCGACATGATCATCCGGACGATCCGCGATATCTTCAGCAACGACGTCGACACCATCTCTATCGACGAGAAATTGGCCTACGAACGGGCCCGTGAATTCCTCCAACTGGTGATGCCCCGATCCGTGCACCGTCTGCAGCTCTACGAAGGCAGGGAGCCCCTTTTCCATCGATATCGTCTCGATGAGGAAATCGCCAAGATTCAGCGGCGGACCGTGCCGTTGCGACAAGGTGGGTCGATCGTCATTGATCAGACCGAAGCCATGGTGGCCATCGACGTCAACAGCGGGAGTTTTCGGGCCGAGGACTCGGCCGAAGAGACCGCCTATCAGATCAACTTGTTGGCGGCCAAGGAAATCGCCCGCCAAATCCGCCTTCGCGACCTCGGCGGCGTGGTCGTCAATGACTTCATCGACATGCGTCAAGAACGACACCGCCGCGGCGTCGAACGAGCCCTGCGCGATGCCGTGAAGCGCGATCGGGCGAGAACCAAAATCCTACGCACCAGTCCGTTCGGCCTGATCGAAATGACGCGCCAGCGAGTGCGTCCCGGTCTGAAACGGAACGTCTATGCCGATTGCCCCGCGTGCCGTGGGGCGGGCGTCGTCAAAACACCCGAAAGTATGGCCATCGAAGTCGTCCGGTACCTCATGCTGACGTGCCAGAAACCCGGAATCGCCAAAGTATGCGTCACCGTCACCGACGAGGTGGCCACCTATCTGAGCAACAAGAAACGTCGCGAGCTGGCGCGCCTGGAAGACGAGGGCCAAACGGCCGTGCAAGTTCTTGGTGCCAAAGGAGTTTCACCCGAACACCTCGTCATCGAGTGCTGGGATAAAGAAGGCCGGGAAATGAAGTTCAGTCCTTATTGACGCCACTGGGCGTCCTCCGCCTTGGCCACGTCGTGTGCCCTGCGTCGACCCTTGAAACGGGGCTTGCCCATCTGCTAAACTACAGGACTTCGCCCTACGGAAACAACGTCCATCTGGTTTTCAGAGGAATCGAGGCTTCCCGTCGGAGGGCAGGCCTAAGCAACCTACACCAGCGAGAACAACAGGACAAAACGATGTACGCGATTATCGAAGACAGTGGTCGACAGTGGAAGGTCGAAGAAGGTCAGGAGCTACGCGTCGACTACCGCGAGGCGTCGGCGGGCGAGCAGATCACGTTTGATCGGGTGTTGGCCTACCGCGACGACCACGTCTTCCGACTGGGCCGGCCGGCCTTGGATTCCGGCAGCGTGACCGCCGAGGTGATCGGCGTCGAGCAGGGCCCCAAGTTGACGATCCAAAAACTCCGCCGCCGCAAGAACTCGCGTACGAAGACCGGCCACCGGCAAATGTACACGCGCGTCAAGATCAAAAAGATCAACGTCGACTGAATCGATCGTCGTCTTATTGTGTTGATTTCACCACAGAGACACGGAGACACAGAGTAGGGTGTGCTTGCACGCACCAATGGACTCTCCGAAACCCTTGAGGAACCTCATTGTGTTCCGGGTCCGTGTGCTGATTTTCGTCTTGCTGCTCGTGCTTTTGCCGGCCAGTGTGGCTTGTGCGGACGTGATCGCACCGTTTGCTTGGCTCTGGCCTGGCGTCGTAGTAATGAATCTTCCGATGGCCGTTCCGGCCACCGTGCTGGCAGCATTCCTAGAGCGGCCCTTCGTTTCCCGGCTGGGTATCCAACAGCACGCTTTACGCTATTCTTTGCGAGCGAATTTCCTGAGCCTACTGGGTGCGCTGCCGTTTATCATCTGGGGTTGGGAGTTGATAGGGGCGTTTGGTCTCTTCTTCTGCGTGTTGGCCGTCATCCTGTCCATCATGATCGAGGGTTGGTACCTCCGACACGCTGTTCGTGAGGCGGGATACTCCTTACGTTGGGGTTGGGTCATCGCCGGAAACCTCCTCAGCAGTGGCGTTCTCATGGGCATCTCAGCGGTAGCGTCCACAATGCTACCACTACCCTACCGACTCTTTAAATGCCTCTTGGCGCTGATGCCCTGGTTGCTTGTCTTGGGCACTGTGATTGGCATAGCCGCCCTGGTAGCGACATTATGGCCCATCAGGCAACCCCTGAAAGCTGATATCGAAGCCAAAGCCAGCAGCGAAATCACGGAACCAAGCTTGTCGTAGAAAAACTCGTGCACGTAAGACCGCGTACTTCTACGTCTTATCTGCGTCCATCCGCGTTCATCTGTGGTTCCCCTAAAACCATCTCTGTGCCTCCGTGTCTCTGTGGTTTCTTAACGCTTCGCGTACTACTCGGGGATCGACTCGCCGGCGGTCATTTCCTCGAACGTTTGGCGGCGGCGGACCAGGTGTGCCTGGCCGCCGTCGATGAGCACCTCGGGCGCCATGGGCTTGGAGTTGTAGTTCGAGCCCATCACGGCCCCGTAAGCGCCGGCACATTCGATCACCAGCAGTTCGCCCACCGCGGCGCGGGGTAGCCGTCGGGTGACCACGAACCCGCCTTGTTCCTGGGTGAAAATATCGCCCGACTCGCACAGCGGCCCGCCCACAATGGCGTCGAGCTGGGGCCGATTCACGTCACCATCGGCCGGGACGATCGAGATCGGGTGATAGGCCCCGTAAAGAATGGGCCGGGCCAAGTTGTTGAACCCCGCGTCGACCAGATAGAACAGATTCTCGGCCTGGTGCTTCACGGCGCGAATCTCGGTGATCAGGTATCCGCCCTGGGCCACCAGATAACGGCCGGGCTCGATCTCCAGCGAAACGTCGTGTCCAAACGCGTCCTCCAGCCGCTTGCGGGCAGCATCCCAGAGTTCAAAATAGGCGTCCAGGTCGATCTCAGGTTCGTCTTGGCGATACGCCACCGGCAGGCCGCCGCCGGCGCTGATCCAGCGGATCGAGCGACCTGCTTCGGTGGCCGCTTGCTCCATCGCGCCGCAGACTTGGGCAAGATGTTCCATGTCGGTGCCCGAGCCGATGTGCATGTGTAGTCCCGTCACGCCGAGCCCATGATGTTCGGCCGCAACGAGGCAATCGTGCAACTGCTCGTGCCAGATGCCGTGCTTCGACTGGGCTCCGCCCGTGTTGGTCTTCTGGCTGTGGCCGTGGCCGAAGCCCGGGTTGATCCGCAGCGTGATTTCGCGGCCCGGCGCGATGCTGCCGTACTGGTCGATCATGTCGGGCGAACCGCAGTTGACGTGGATGTTGTGCGCGACGACCAACTCCAGTACCTCCGTGTCGAAGATGTCGGCCGTGTACACGATCGGCGGCGGTTCGCCCTCGGCCCGATATCCGGCGGCCAGTGCGCGGCGGATCTCAAAAGCGCTAACCGTGTCGACCAGGGCCCCGGCGCGACGTAACAGGCCCAGGATGGCCAGGTTGGAACAGGCTTTTTCAGCATAGCGAACGTAGTCGAACCGCCTTAGATCGTCCAGCCGCCGCCGGATCGTCGCCGCGTTGTAGACGAAGGTGGGTGTACCGAACCGTCGGGCCAGTTCGGCGACCGGAATACCCGCTATTTCGATTCGGGAGGTGGGAAACAGGGGCATCGATTGCTCCAGAGATAGAAAACCAAGGAACATCAAGGAGAAATGACACGATCAGCAAGCCGGGGTTCGCCAGGAACCTCGCAATCGGGTGTCGGGTAGCACCGATGATTCCGCGGCGTAGGCATTGGCATTCTGAACCAACGTAATCGCCGAATCGTCGGTGCCGCGCAAGCGGCGAGAGGTATTGGGCGGCTGCGGGGTAAGACCTCTCGTTGCCTTCGGCAACACCGACGATTTTCCGAAAGACCCTTGCCGGTCGCAACGTGTATCGCGGAAAATCATCGGTGCTACCCGATGCTCCTACCATAGCGGATTGGCCGGCCACGGCAAGGGGCATTGCAACGGTCTGGCCTTTCTCGCCACCCAAGAAAACGGACGCGGCACCGACGCGCGTGGCGTACGGTGCCGCGATGGAGGGGCACGAAACAAGGCCGTTTACGGCGCCGGCGCGCCGGGGGCCATTTGCTGCGACATCGCGCCGAGCGTCTTGAGGATGCCTTGCTCCACCTCGATACGCTCGCGGATCCCGCCCGGAATCGACTCGATGGTAACGAGGACGTGGTTTTCGCTGCCGGCCTGCTCGAGCAGCGCTGCGGCTATGTCCAACTTTTGCTTGGCGTCGTCATCGTCGACCATCTTGGCGATGAACTTCACCAGCGGGGTCAAGGCCAGCGAAAGTCGTGTCGGCAGGACGTCCGTAGCGGCGGCCGACTTCGACGCGTCGATCGCCGCCTTGAGCTTGGCCATCGCATCACGCCCCGCAGCCAGGTAGACGCCCGTCGGCGAAGTGCCGATTACGACGTCGAGGTTCTCGCCGACCAGATCGACGACCTTATCGCGCCCAGGGATCGATGGGACAGGCATGGTGAACGTGTGCATCGTCACGCCCTCGTGGGTCTCCGCATTGAATTTGAGAAGCGGTTTCAAATCGGGCGTGTCCTCCGTGATCAGGGTGACGATCTCCTTGAGCGTCGCTTCCAGTTTCTGGCCGTCGACGACCACGCCGCCGGCGACCATTGCCGCGGTGTTGGCATCGAGCCACACCGCCAGGCCGCCGTCCATCTTGCCGCCCTCGAGGGTTTTGACGATGACGTCAACCAGATCCCCGATAAGCTTTTTGGCCTTCTGGGCCTGATCCTCGGTGAGATCCTGGTTTTCCAACGCTTGGGTGAATTCCTTGTGGAGGGCCTTGATTTGCGTGGTGGTTTGGGTGATGTCCGTGGGCGCGAGCTTGCGGACCCAGTTCGCCGTCAGCGTTGCCTCCGGCACGTAGAAGCCGGCGTAGGCGCTCGGGGCCTTCTTGATCTGGGCCATCTGCTGGGCGAGTTCGGTGCCGGGCTTTGCCGTGAACTCAACGTCCAGATACGTCTTGCCGGCCTTGTCGTTGATCACAAAACCAAGAGTGACCGTGTCGGTCTCGTTGATCAGTCTCTTGATCTGTTCAACGGCCTGCTTGAATTGGGCGGCCGAGACCTCGTTGGGAGCCTGCATCGTCACGAACTGGAAGAGCATCTCCACCTGTTGGATAAGTGCCGTCCGCATCTCGTCCGGCAGGTTCTTCGCCAGAAGCCTCAGCGCAACGTCGTATTTTTTCTCGCTACCGCCCAAAAGCGCGACCGGATCGGCCGGCGCGGCGTCGAAGTCCGACGGATCATTGGTCAGGTAAGCCCAATTGCCGATCTGCTTGATGAACAACCCGGGAGGTCCGTTGGGAATGGCGAGCTGCTTGGACCCGTTGGGCCCGTCGCTGGTTTCCACTTGGAACGCCTCGAGCGCCGAAAGCAGCTTGTTCAAGTCGCTCACCGGCAAGAAAGCGAAAACCCTGGCCTCCGGGGTCGTCGCATCCGGTTTCGGAAGGACGACCAGCCCCAGCGGACGTGCCTTGTCCAGGCCTTCCAAGCCCTTGCCTTGAGTCGTCGCCGTGAGGATGTTCTCGAGGCCTTTGGCCAACTCGGCGTTGCCGCCCAGCTTGCCGATGTAGTCGATATCCGCCATCAGGGCGTCGTAGCCCGAGAACGAGAGTGTTACCAGGGGCTTCGCCTCCTGGGCGGCCGCCTGCTGGGCCGGACAAAACAGGGCAACACTCAACAGCAAGGCAGTGAGCCAGGTCAACAAATGGGTTTTTCTCACGATCCGATCTCCTTTCCAAAAAAAACGTATGGGCGGTGGGGCATCGGCTCTTGGAGGCGCTACCGCGCCAAGACCCTCGTCCGCATTGCCCTACCTGCGAGGTTTTCCTGATAACTACGGAAATAATAGCTGCGCGCCGTGGTTGTGGCCAGTGGCCGGCGGGCCGCCGACAAAAACCCGGCATCGGGGGGGGCCTTGCCACCGGCTTGACCCTTCCTACTCCACGGCTGCCGAGCCGGCCGTCTCCCGCTTCGCACCAACCATACCGACCGCCAGGCCCGCGATCCGGAGGATTCCCTCCTCCAACTCAACGCGAACCCGCAGATGGCCCTCAGCCGGGCCGACCGTCAACCGGACATGGTCTTTTCCGGCCGACTCCTTCAGGGCGGAGGCGATCAGGGCCGCATGGAATCGGTCTTGTCCTTCGGCCCACTGCGCGGCCCACTCGGCCACGGGTCCCAGCGCCACCGAGCACTCCAGCGGCGCTAGGGGCGCCGCGGGAGCCGTCCGCGACGCGGCGATGGCCTGCTTGAGCGTCGCCAGTGCGTCGCGGCCAGTGGCCAGGTAGAAGTGCTTCTTGCCGATACCCACGACGATGTCGATCCTCTGGCCGAATAGCCGCACCAGCGCCGCACGATTCTTCACATTGTCCTCAATGGGGAATGAAAGTGTATGCAGACGGACCTCCCCATTTCGATCCGTGTTGAGTTCGAGCCCGACCCGCAATTCTGGATTACGTCGGAGAAGGGAAACGAAATGTTCGATTTTCTGCTGCATCTGCCCACCGGCTGGAAGTCGCACGGCCGATACCCACGTAGCCCTCTCCGGTTCCAGCACAGCGCCGGCAGCTCCTTCGAGGTGTCGGCTGGCCAGCAAACTCCGAATCACCTCCAAAACGTCCACCGCTGCTTCTCTTGCGGAATCATCTGGAGCGTGTGTCCTGAGCGTATCGGCCGTGAAAACCAGCATGTCGGCCGTGGCTTCGGACAACGTGCCCGCCCAGGCGGCCGTCAGCGTGGCGCCGGGCAGGTGAAATCCAGCCAAAGGCGACTTACTCTCTTGGTGTTGGCTCCACCTTTGTGCCATCGGTGTTCCATCCCGGGGTACCAACACCAACTCGGTGGACAACCGCCGGGACTGGTGATCCAGGACTAGCCCGAGGGTAACCTGGTCCAACTGCCGAGCGCCGGCCCTGAGCGCTTGAAACGTGAACCACATCGAGCGCCGTCTGATCGCGTACTGCGCGTCGTTCTCCGTCGACAGACGCCGGTCGTCTTTGACGACCTGATGGAACTTGGCAAGAAATCTTGCTCGACGCGCCTCGGGCAGGCGGGAGATATACAGCCTAAGGGCCAAATCATAACGTTTCGGCAGATCGCCCAGCAGCCGCATGGGGTCTTTCGGGGCACGGGAAAGGGTCTGAGTCTCCGCGGTGAGGACGGCCCAGCCGTTTTGCTCGATGGCGTGAAACGTCCGGCCATCGGCCAGCTCGATTTCGCGCGTGTTGCCGTTCTTGGCGATCTCCTTCCCAAAAGGCTGGACAGCTTCGATGAGTTGTCCTAAATCAGTCACCGGAAGGTACGTGTACAGGGTCGTTTGCTCGCCGCTTGGGACGGCGATCACCGCCCAAGGACGGCTCTTGTCCAGTCCCGCCAAGCCCCGGTTGGCCGTAGCGATCTTGAGCATGGCTTCCAGGCCCTGGGCCAGATCGGGGCTCCCGGAGATCTTGCCGAGCAACGCCACGTTGTCGTACCAACGGTCGTAGCTGGCGCTGGAGATCACGGCGACCGGCTCCGGTGCTTCGGCACGGGCCGCCGATCCCGGCGCGCCGGGGATAAACACCGCGCCAAAACCTAGCAAAATCAACAACGATGCGATTGTCTTGGCAAACATGAACGAGTTCAGCATGAAAGGGTTTTCCTGGGTGTCCCGTTGAGCGCCCACCGCTTGCGGCCCGATGCGTGGGTGCCCGGGTCTGAGCGCAGCGAAGGCCCGGTTTTTCGGCGTCTGGGCCACCGCTGCGCTATGGCCCAGCCACCCTGCGCCTACGAAGGTTTACCATTTCCGGCGTGCTGGAGAAAGGGGGTAAACCGGGGAAAGAGAGACGCCCCGGTCGCAAACCGCTGCCGCGGTCCACGATCCCAGGGCGCCGCTCAGGGGGTGGTGTCACGGGTCAAACAGAGCCCGCGGCAGCGCGCTTCATCCGTGCGGCACAGGTGGTATGTGCGGCACTCGCGCACCCCTGACGAGTTGCTCCGTGCGTGACGCACGCTGCAAACATCGTTTAGCTATTCGCCCCGGCCGGGCGAATCTTGCAAGGCTCGTGGCTGTCGGCTCCAGGATCGAGCACAGCAGCTTGGGGACCCCAAGAGGAGGGGTAGAGCAGACTATCGTTCGCGATAGATGATGCGGCCCTTGGTCAGATCGTAGGGCGAGAGCTCCACGTGGACCTTGTCGCCGGGCACGATGCGAATAAAGTGTTTTCGCATTTTGCCGGCCACGTGGGCGATGATCGTATGGCCGCCGTCTAACTGGACGCGAAACCGCGTATTGGCCAGCGCCTCGGTCACCACGCCCTCGACTTCAAGGGCTTCTTCCTTCTTTGCCATTTTCGTTTTCACCCAGAGCCATCAGCAAGGAAAGCACCCACGGCAGTCTATCCTACCACGTTCTTTCCGCTTGTCCAACCCACGGGGGGTGGAAATTCCGTAGGTCAGCCTGTGCCTGGACTGCCAGAAAGTCTGATTGCATGCTGAAGCGTTTGTCACCCGGTTTTGTTCCTGTCGATTCCGAATTCCCTTCGCCCCGAAGGGGCCTGCTTCACCCAGCCCAGGGCATCGCCCTGGGGATGAGGTGAGCTAACCGTTTCCTCCTTTCGGCCCAACGGGCCAACCGTTTTGGCGAACCATTGGGCCGTTGGCCCGAACCCACAATGGGATTCCGCATCATGTCCCCAGGGCGATGCCCTGGGCTGGGTGAACCGTTGGGCCTTCGGCCCAAATAGGGAACGAAGACAACCATCACGATCAGGCCTGCGTGTATCAAAGTGTCGTTTGGCCTTCTCTACCGCCAGGGAATGTCGTAACCAGACGATGCCAGAAACTCCTGTAACTCCCTGATGACGGCTTGCGGTTCGGGGTCCCTGATCTCGATAGGGATTGCCAACCGAGATCTTCCAGAACGACGAACCGTCACGTTCACAGGGACGACACCACTTGAGAGTGCAGGAAAAACTCGAATCCCCAAAACGTTATCCCAAGACCACTGCTTACCATTGTACAAGATGCCTTGGTCGGTAATACGGGCATCGTTCACGACCCCGGTGGCAAATGCCCACAGCAGACTACAGCCGATGAGCAGCGCTAGAAGACCTGCACTCAACGCAGCAACGCTGAGAAACCCCAGTTTCCAACCTGAGTGAATTATCGCGCCAAAGCCAACGGCGAAGGCCAAGCCCGCGATAACGAACGCCGCAGCCATTTCCTTCGCCGTACGGCGAGTCCGCATCGGTCGCTGATAGTGGATAAATGTCCTCATTGCCCACTCTTTGTCGTGTCTGCCTCGACAGGCGGCCGGTGCGTGCAAGCACCACTGCTGTAAACATCTGACCTGGACGTAACTTCCTTATTCTGCGAGGCTTAAGCAGGTACGTTTAATCCCAAGGTTGGGAAGCAACGCGGAGGCAACGCATGGATGCGATCGATGTGAAGGCCTGGCAACGGGTGCCGTTGGCCGAGGCGGTGTTGACGTTGTGGCGATTCGTGGCTGACAAAGATCGGTTGGAAGACCTGTTCGAGCGGTTGCGGCATCGGTGTTACACGAAAGCTCTGGAGTTCCACACGCTTGTGCAGTTGATGCATGACGCGTTGTTGGTGTACCGCGGTAGCGGGAGGCAGTCTTTTGAGTGTGCCAAGGAGAACGGCCAACTGCCGGTGTCGATTCAGGCGGCCTTCGGGAAGCTCAGACGCGTCCCGATCGAGCTCAGCCAGGGTTTCTTGGCCGAATGCACAGACCGGTTGCGGGAGACATTTCCCAAAGCAGCTTTGAAGACGATTCCTCAGTCGTTGCGGAGGTTTCGGGTGAGTGTGCTGGACGGCAAAGCGATCAAACATGTGGCCAAACGGCTCAAGCCGCTGCGAGGTCGAAGCGGCGGCGTGCTGGGTGGACGTGCCCTGGTGGCCATGGATTTTGAAAGCCGATTGGCGGTGACCATGCGTGCCGACCGTGACGGGGACGCCAATGACGTGAAATTCGTGCCCGACGTGCTGCCCGAGGTGCGACAACGTTTCGCCGGGGTACGGTTGTGGGTCGCCGACCGGCAATTCGCCGATCTTGTGCAGACGGCCCACTTCGCGCAAGAGGGCGATCATTTTGTGGTGCGATATAACAAAAAGCTGCATTTCCACCCCGATCCGTTGCGTAAACCCCAAGAAGGTCGCGACGAGTTGGGACGGCGATTCGTCGAAGATTGGGGACAGATCGGCGGAGTCAAGGACAAGCGACAACGCGAGGTGCGCCGCATCACCTTGTATCGCCCCGGCGAGGAGGACCTCGTCCTGTTGACCGACCTGTTAGCCCCGGAGAAGTATCCAGCGACCGACCTGTTGGCGATTTACGCGGATCGCTGGAGCATCGAGCGAATGTTCCAACAAGTCACCGAGGTATTCCATCTGGACACGTTGATCGGGGGATCGCCGGAGGCAACCGTGTTTCAGTTTGCCTTTTGTCTGCTGCTGTACAATATGATTCAGATCATCCGAGCCGTCGTCGCTGCAACGCAACGACGCGATCCGGAGACGATCTCCACTGAGAAACTGTTTGTGGACGTGGAACGCGAACTGACAGCGTGCACGGTTCTGTGGGACGTTGAGCAGTGGGCAGCGCGCGTGGACCGGCCATGGCGGGCGAACGAAGTCAGAAAACGGTTGAACGACTTGCTTCGCCCTGTATGGACCGACCGCTGGCTCAAGGCGAAATCGTACCGCCGTCGGCCGCACCCGGTCGTGCCGCGCTTGGGGGTACACATGTCGGTTCATCGTATCCTCTTGGAAGCTAAGCAAAAACGCGTGGCGACCCGGCCGCCATGATGTTTACAGCAGTGGTGCAAGCACACACCCTACCTGTTGTCACCGCCCCATGCGCCGGGCCTTTTCGAGGATGCCGGGCCGTGCTTGCTCCATCATCTCGCGGACGTCTTTGTAGCAAATCGTTCGCTCCTCGAACGATCGCTTCTCGACGGCGCCGAGAAACCGGCCTTCGAATTCCGCCAGGTTCGAGCCGTAGATGTGGTAGCTGTCGGCCATGTGGCAGTAGCGGCCCAATTCGATCGGACGGCCCGAGAGTTCCGAGACGCGCCGGGCGACGTTCTGCTGGAGTTGGACCAGGGCGAAGATGTTCATAAACGCTGCCTTGTAGGCGTCGTTGCTGCGGAAGCGGACGTTCATGCTGAGCACTTCGCGGCCGGCGTCTTCGGTGATCCGGCACCAAACGCTTTGCAGGCACGCCGGATCGTAGCACTCTCGATCTTCCCAGACCTTCCACGTGACGGCCTGGGCACGCCGGGTGTGCGGCGCCTCGGCCAATTGCCGGCAAAGGCCCTCGATCTGGTCGATCGCTCCGCGCGTGGGCACCTCGTAGCCGAAAAGCCGTTGGTGATAGGTGTATTCCCAGCGCGTGTCGTCGGGGTTGTCGGGGTCGCGGACGCAATGGTCCTTGATTCCTTCGCAGACCTCCATGACGTATTCCTGCAGTTCCTCGAATCCGCCCGGCAGATCGCGATGGATCATCGGCTCGGCCAACGGCTCGTGGACCACGAGCATCATCGTGGCGTCTCTACTGAGTGGGTCGCCCGATTTGTCGTACTGGGTCAAGACGTCGCGGCCCGCCCGGTAGAGCTCCAGGAGCGAGTTTTCCCACGCCCGGGCAATGCAGTCGCCCTGGGCCAGCAAGACGGGGATTCCATTCATCGTCAGTCCTCGCATGAAATAGGGGTGCTTGCAGTGCTATCATGGCGGCAGCCACAAGAAGCCCGCAAAGTTTGGGCAGGTTGTGCAGCCTAAACGAGCCAGCCACGTGATTCAAGTACCCCGCTCATGAAGGTGTGTCTTTGACGGTTAGGCAAAGTTGCGCCGGAAGTTGTTTTCTTGGCGTGGCTTGGGGGTTCGAGGAAGATTGTGCCGTCGGTCGTCGGGCCCAGGAACTTGAAGAATTCTTGAAATTTTTAAGCCCTTGTCCGAGTTGGGTTAACGTACAATTCTTTCAGGTCTCGTGCCAGAAGCCATTTGCCTTGCGGCAAGAAATGAGCCAAACTGCCTTGGAGTAGTCTCTATTTTTCGGCGCCGCGGCGCGGTTGGTGCGCACGGGCGATGGGCAAGTTTTCAGGTGCTTTTTCAGAGCCGGCCTCCGGAGCCGGCGAGGTGATCTGCGATGCACATGCCGGTAAGAAATCTGTTGGCGTTTGCCATGGGAATCTTGATGATCGTTCCCGGCGCGCCGGGATCGGCGGTGCCTGCCTCCGCCGAGGTCTGGTCGCCGTCGGCGGCCTGTCTGCCGTGTGCCGATGGGCGGACCTACCGCCTGGTCTACCAGACGGTCTACGACCAGCACCCGGTGACGGCCTATCGGGTTGTGTACGAAACGCAGTACGAGACCCGGCAAGTCACGTCCTACCGTCCGGTCTGGGAAACCGAGGTGCGAGAGCGTCACTATCGGGTGACTCGGCCCGTGACGGAGACGAGCTATCGCGAGGAACACTACACGGTCCAGCGCGCGGTCTGGGAAACGCAAATGCGCGATTGCAGCTACAACCGTGTGCGTTACGTCCAGGAGACCGCCGAGCGAGAGGAGCACTACACGGTCTGGCGTCCGGTCTGGGAGACTTCCGAGCGCGAAGAATGGTACGCGGTCCAGCGCCCCGTGCGGCAGATTACCTATCGCACCGAAGCCTACACGGTGATGCAGCCGGTCACCTCCTATCGGACGCAATACGTCGACCAGGGTTGCTACGCGAGCCAGACGGTTTTCAAGCCTAGCTGGCCGCGCAACCGACTCCGCTGGCAGCCGGGCACGACCTCGGTCGATCCGGCGACCGGCTACATCGTCTATCAGCGTCCCGGGCTGTATTGGACGCCGACGGGCCGATA
>Ga0315543_1001394_pt1 | contig 26333 bp, 20 predicted proteins | sample SalMarSW160210MG_2_FD_203098 | JGI IMG/M metagenome (GOLD analysis project Ga0315543, IMG submission 203098) | Salt marsh sediment microbial communities from the Plum Island Ecosystem LTER, Massachusetts, United States - Salt Marsh Sediment SW1601-210 ... | reverse complement strand
ACATCCTGAACATATCCTGCCAGTTCCAATGCATGTTGGCTCTCCAGTTCCTCAAATTTTTTAATAGATTCTTCATCATATATTTCTCTTTCCCCTGGTTTGAGTATATAATTATTCCCTTCTATTCCAACTTCGAAAGAATGTTTTGTGCCCAGTGATGATAAAATCCTGAATTTTGATCCCATTTGCTGCACTCCGCTTGCTATCTTAAAGGCATTGGCCGGATTGCTTTGCTCTGTTGTTACTGTCGAGTAATCAGAAATAAATAAATTCAGTGAGAAGGTCAGTTTATCATGAACTATATGGCTCCATTTCAATGATCCCAGTTTATTTGAATACTCATAAATGTCCCTGTTCGCCAGATTAAATCTGTCAAAGCTGTAATAGCCGAACAAACTCACCCTGTTCTTATGATTCAGGGTATAGTTCAGTTTCATGTTCAGATCGTAAAAATTGGCCTTGCTGTTCCTGATATCCAGATCCGGAACTTTTTTCAGGATCCAGTCTGAATATGTTACCCTGCCCCCTATAATAAAAGATGCCTTTTCTTTAACGATTGGGCCCTGCAGAGAGAGTTTGCTGCTAAACAATCCGATACCACCGTTACCTTCCAGTTCTTTTAAATTTCCTTCTTTCAGATTGATATCCATAACAGAGGATATTCTTCCTCCATAACGTGCAGGAGCACCTCCTTTATACAATTCAAGATTTTGTAATATTCTGGTGTCCATTGCAGAAAATAGTCCGAACAAATGGTTGGTATTATAGATTGGTACCTCATCGATCAGGATCAGGTTTTGATCCGAGCTGCCTCCCCTGACATTGAATCCCGAAGCCAGGTCCCCGGAAGACTGTATCCCCGGAAGTAACGTCATAGACTTCATTAAGTCCGGCTCACCCATAAGCACGGGAATATTATCAAGAGTTTTTGCATCTAACCTGATGATGCTCATTTCCGTACCCGAAACATTCGCATCGCTGTTGCTTGTAATTACAACCTGATCGATGGCAACTGTACTTTCAAAAAGCTCAATATCCAGCTCACCGGGTGATATCATATTGACCTGGATATTCCTTTCTTCAAAACCAACATACGAGAAATGCAATGCCTGCTTCCCAACCGGCATATCGATAGAGTAATATCCGGTAAAATTCGTAACTACACCCACATCCTGATTGCGATCATAAATAACCGCTCCGGGAAGCGGTTCCCCGGTTTTCCCGTTACGCACATATCCGCTTAACCTTGCTACCTTATATTTTCCTGCAAGAACAGGATCCCCAATCTCGATCAAGGTATAATAATCCCCTGTCCCGCCGGCATCAGCACCTGCTATCTGATCGCGCAATTGAAGTTGTTTCCTGTCAACAATTACCAGATTTGTGCCCTTATATACAATGTATGTTAATCCTTTTTGTGTTAAAGATCTGTCAAGAAAATCCAATAAAGATCTACCATTATCCTCCTCATAGAGGAATATCTCGTCCAGGATATGATCAGAGAAGTAAATGTTAAAAACATCCCTTTCAACATGCTGAATAAGGTATTCCTCCAGTAGAATACGATCCGATATTCCACCAATAACTATAGTTTCAAGCTCCTGAGCATGTAAACTAACCTGAAGAAGTACGTGAATTACAAGCGCTATAATCAGAAATCTGGTCTCTCTCAACCACACCATCATCGAAATATTTGGGACGCAATATACAAAATATACTTACAAAGTAAACTTTAATCATTGTAAAATCCATCAAAATTCAAAATGAACTATTTTTATAGGATCAAATTGATTAGCATTCAAATTATGATAGAAATTATTGAGTGTGATTTTGATAATTCTGAACAATCCAAAGCAGTTATTGATCTCATGAACCATTATATGACCGGTACAATGGGAGGAAATTTAAATCCCTATGAACCTGATAAAGCCAGACAAATGATCGAAGGACTGAAAAGGCATCCTTCCAAACTTGTATTGCTGGCAATATTTAAAGGAGAATTTGTTGGTTTAAGTACCAGCTTCATTAATTATGGTACTTTTGCAGCAAAGCCTTTTTTAAATATTCATGATATCGTGGTTCTTGATAAATATCGTGGTATTGGTATTGGCAGAAAATTAATGGTAGCAAATATCAAAAAAGCAGAGGAATTGGATTGTAGTAAAATTACCCTCGAAGTACGCGAGGACAACAGGAAAGCACAAACTTTATACAAAAGTCTTGGATTTGCAGACAATGTACCAATCATGCATTTCTGGACAAAACATTTTAAAAACAACTTATAATGAATAAATCTGTAACTGAATTTACTTCAATCAGCAATGAACTAATCGCTCTGATCAATGAATGGGAAAAAATATTGTCTTCCCTATCTGATGAAATAATTGCCCGAAGACGAAATAGTCAAAACAGAACCATTAAACAGATCGTCGGACACATGATCGATTCGGCGACAAATAATACTCATCGAACTGTTCATTTGCAATACCAGGAAAGTCCCTTTCATTTCCCGAATTATGCTACATTCGGCAATAATGACAGATGGATATCCATCCAGAATTACCAGGAAGAAAACTGGAATGACCTCATTCAGCTATGGAAATATTCCAATTTGCATTTTGCATATATTATTCAAAATATTGATGCTGAGAAACTACATAATGAATGGGTAGCTTCTGCAGAGAAAAATATCTCACTGAAAAATATGGTGTCTGATTTTCCCAGGCATTTCAAATTGCATCTTGACGAGATAAATGAACTAATAAACAGATAGTTTGCCGGCATACTTAATGAACGTGATCAACATAAGGAATGGGAAACTTCTATGAATATGCTATGTCTTTGTGGCGCATACAGACTGAATTCTTCGAAATAACGAACAGAATGCGCCAGATTCTTCTTTTCATATAACCCGGGGCGATGCCCTGGGCTAAATTATTTTTGCCTTACAGGCAAATTGATCATAAGTTAAGGCTGAAAGCCTTTAATCATTCAGCCTGGTGCAACGCACCAGGTTGTAATGCATGTTCTTATTAATTGTCGCATCTGCCATGTCATTCAGTTGATTTAACATTGTATGCGACAAAACCACAAGTACATTTTTAATAAATAGATAATACAAATTAAATTACTTGATAATCAATATCTCAAATAGTTATAACTTATATCGAACTCACGTCAATTAGTCTTGTATGTAATTCAAACAGTACAAAGAATATCTTAAATCGGAACGAATATACCATCAATACCTGCAAAAACTGCCGGGTAGTATTTACCTTTCCTTTTCCACAAGACAGTATCCTTGAAAAATACGATCAGTCCCAATCCCTTTGACAAGCTGAAAGAAAGAACAATTTACAGTAAAATTCGTATAGAGTAATACCACAAAAATCAAATTACTAACTAAATTCAATTCTTACAATCATGAAAAAATTCCGTTTCTCTCAATTGCTTTTGTTTTTTACAATATCTGTTTTGTACGGACAACAAGCAATAATTATGGATCACAATTGTATTGATCTTTCACAACTTCCGGATAACTGGATTGACAGTGCAAAAGCCAAATTATTTATCGGGTATGGTCATACATCTCACGGCAACCAAATTACAGCAGGAATGAATGCTCTTGAATCCTATTTTTCAAATGGAATATTTGACTGGAGTCATGAAGGAGGAGAAGGAGAACTTCACCTTTTTGAAGGATCGGGATACGATGCAGGTTATCTTGATCATGATGCAGGTTATGATGGTTGGGATACCAAAACAAGAACCTTTCTGAATGATTTTCCAGAATGCAATGTTATCATATGGTCATGGTGCGGACAGGTAAACGATGTTGATCTGCGGTCACATTATCTGGGACCAATGGAACAGCTGGAGGAGGATTATCCTGATGTTCAGTTTGTCTATATGACAGGGCATCTTGAAGGATTGGGGCCTGACGGAAGTTTATTTGAAGCAAACCAGGAGATAAGAGACAGTTGCATAAAAAAGAATAAAATACTGTTTGATTTTGCCGATATTGAAAAGTACGAACCTTTTGGAACCATCAACTACCAGGAGTATTATGCTAATGACGGTTGTAATTATGACCCTGACGGGCAGGAACCTATAAACAGAACCCAAAACTGGGCTAACAACTGGCTGGCAAATCATTCTGATCATGAACTGGCACAGATTTCACAGAATTGTGGTTCATGCGATCATTCTGTAAGTCTTAATTGTGTGAAAAAAGGAATTGCTGCCTGGTATTTATGGGCCAGGCTGGCCGGTTGGGATGAACCCATTGTAGCTGTGAATAATGCCGAAACATCAAATAGAATTGAAGTTTACCCAAATCCGGTCGGAGAAACCTTAACTATTCTTATTCCCAAGGCTTCCGAAAAAATCTCAGCAAATATTACAGATTTGCAGGGCAAGCTGGTTTATTCAAAAGAATTTATGAATATCGGTAAAGAATTGACTATTACAGATCACAATCTTCCTTCAGGACTTTATATTTTAAGGTTGTCAGACAATTCAAACACTTACACAAGCAAATTGATAAAACAATAGAGCTACATACTTCATATCCGGAAAAGAGCTTTTGAAAACAGAAGCTCTTTTTTTTATAATACAAATTGAAGCTCCTCGCCGCAAGCGACGAGGAACTATTCTCACGAGCATAGCGAGTAATCTTCGATCCTTTTTTTTATTATTTTTGTATTCGCTAACCCCGCAGCAAGCTACGGGGAACCGAGTTTACGAGCTCGGCGAAGCCAATACGCTCACAGGATTCAAAAACAATATTCCCATGTTCGGATGCGAACACCAATTGTTGTGTAACCGTTCACTTTCTCACAAACAGCGTTCCAAAATTTTCATTATATCTAATTGATTTATAGATGATTGGGGTTTTTGGCACAGTTAATGAAAATATAGATATACAGAATAAAAAACCAAAATCATGAAAACATTAACTAACATCCGGGCTCCTGAAAAACATCTGAAAGTTTTGTTGATGATTGTATTCCTGGTTTTTCAGGTAACATTGAAAGCTTCTGAAATTCCTCCTGCAACAGAGAAAGTTGTTGAAACAGAAGAAACGGTTGAAGATTGGATGTTGGATCTGTCTACCTGGGCAAAAAGCACCAATTCAATTGTGCTTACTGAAGCAACTGAAAAGGAACTCGAAATTGAAGATTGGATGGTAAATCCGAGAGATGAAATCTGGAATAACAGGGATGAAGAAGAACGTGAAATTGAAGAATGGATGTTTGATGTCAACCACTGTTACTGGGACGATTGTACCATTAAAGAAAAAGAAATGCCCATTGAAGAATGGATGGTGAATACATCAGACTGGTCAAATGATGAAGTTCTTTTAAGTACAGTAGTTCACTAACAGATCTCGTATAATAATATAGGTTACTAATTCCCCGGTAAAAGCTGCCGGGGTTTTTTATTTTGTATTGTACCCCAGATCAGACAGAATCTTCTTTATCTTCTCCCGGAAATCTCCCTGGATGATTATATCTCCGCCTTTCACCGAACCACCTGTTCCGCATTTGGTTTTCAGTAACTTACCAAGGTCTTTCAGGTCATTATCCTTACCCATAAATCCTGACACAAGTGTTACAACCTTCCCCTTCCGATGCTTGCAGTCAGTCGTTATTTTAAGCATTTGCTCTTCGGGAGAAAGGGTCTCTGATTCCTCAATTCTGTCTGTTTTATAATGATAATCAGGATCTGTCGAAAAAACTACACCCAACCTGTCTTTCCAATCTTTCGCCATGACACTATTTTTTTTTACGAATATCGATGAAAAAGAAATAAACTCATAACTTTATTTTTATTTAAGAAATGTGCTTTAAATTTATTGTTCACTCAAACCCGTAAAAATGAAAAACCTACTCATCACTTACAATAGCAAAACAGGGAAAACAAAAAAATATGCCGAAGAAATAAACAACTATATTAAAAACAAAGGAGTCAAAACGGCATTAATTTCCATTGATGAATTTGATATAGCACTTGCCAAAAATGTGGAGGGTATTCTGTTTGGAGCCTGGACAAACGGATTGATGATCTTTCTGCAACATCCTGACAAAGCCTGGGTAAAATTTGCAAAAAATCTTCCTGAAATAAAAGATAAAAAAGTCGGGTTGTTTACAACATATTTGCTGGCCACGGGAAGCATGTTTAAAAAGATGAAAATCCACCTTGGCGGAAAGATCTCTGAAAGTATGTTTGAATTAAAATCGAAAAAAGGCAAATTATCAGATCATGATAAAATGCTCCTGGATAACTTCATTAAATAAATCTGCTATGTATAAATTTATTTTAACAGTAGGGATTATTGCTTACTCATTGATCCTGATCTCATTCCTTACCGGTATGAAACTAATCAAAGTGAAATACAAAGTGCACAAGATAATTGGGATCTTTGGTTTTTCCTGTGCTTCAGTCCATGCTTTGTTCATGCTATATTTTAATCTCTTTTAATACATACTAATATGAAGACGAACAAGCTCTTATTATTCATTCTGCTGGCATTATTGCCAATGATCGCAATTGCTCATCCACCTAAAAAAGTGACTTTGTCTTATGAAAAAGAAACAGGTCTGCTTACCATCTCTGCAGTGCATCCGGTTAAAGATGTCAATGACCATTACGTCATTACTCTTGAAGTTACGGTAAATGGTGAAACAGTAAAAACTGCCGAGTACAAATCCCAAACTTCACCCGAAAGTCAGGATAAAAAGATAGAACTTCCTGATCTTGCAACCGGGGATGAAGTAACTGTAAAGGCTACCTGTAATAAGTTTGGTTCAAAAACTCAATCTTTAACTATTGAATAACTTGCATTTCAGATTAATCTAATAATCTATATTTCTATCCTGATTGCAGCATAATTTGTACATCTGCTGCAATCAGATTTTTATTTTTTATACAAAAAATCGCCGATCTTTTTAATCCTCATCATCTCTTCCTCACTCAAAGGGCCCTGATCAAGCACCGTCAGATTCTCTCTCATCTGTTCCAGTGTTGACGGCCCGCTCATACAAACATCAACATGCGGATTTGACAAGACAAAACGATAACATTCAGGAGCTGTAAGTGCACGTTCACCTTCCGGCATTCTTTTTTGTTTCAGCAACTGACCCCATCGTGTAGCTGTAAAAACAACCACCCCCATTCTGTTTTTCTCTTTTAAATGAGGAAATACATCTGTTTCAGCTCCCCTATTGACAGCATTGTACCGAACATGAAAAACATCCAAATCTCCCTGTTCATCAAGCCTCGGAAAAAGTTTTCGGTTATGACCTGTCACCCCTATAAATCGTGTAATTCCTTTCTCTTTCAGCTTTAGTGCACCATTAAGAACATTTTTACCGGGTTTGTTAGAATAATAACCAAGCAACATAACATCGATACAATCAACACCCAGAGCTTTGAGGCTTTTGTATAAATAATACCTGTTGATAAATGCATCATGTCCATAACTATGCATTGCAATGACAAGTTTATCGCGATGTCCGTTCTTTACAATGTTCCTGATGGCCTTTTTCATTTCTTTCGACCGGCCACGAATAAAAGAATTCCATACAAAATAATTGCAGCCTCTTTCAAAGGCTTCCTCAAAAGCTTCCGCCGGAGCCCTGTAGCTTGAGGCAATACCCAAACGACCAACCTTAAGACTTGTTTTGCCTAAACTGACCGGATTGTTAAAGTCCATTTTTCATCATTCAATTGTGCACATATTCCTTTTCAAGGATACAATATCTTTTTTAAAAATTAATACTCCAAATGCAGAGTTCTATTATATTATTCACTTTAATATTGTTCAGATAAGCGATTGTTAATCTTGTAACAACGATTATGGTTCTGAATTATTTTTTCTTCACCTCAATTATACCTGCCCCGTGGTACGAATGGTATTCTCCATTGTACATGGCATCAGCACTTACCGGCCCCATTTGGTAGGTTCCTGTTGAAACAACCCTCACAAGGTAATAATAGTAATATGTTCCGGATCTTGCTGTAGTGAACATATTGATCCGGTCATCACGAATGTCCATGTATTCCGGATGACTTCGTGAATTCGGGTAATTCATTCCGGGAGGTAACGTTGTAAGCCTGGGATTCTCAATTTCAAAGCAGGCAGGTAAAATGTCTGTTATTGCCACATTTTCCACATACTGTGCAGATAAACCTGTAAGCGATAATTCTATCAATACAAGATCATTTTGTTTGAATTGATTGTTCGTTATCAAATTCCCATTACGATCATAAAAATTTCTACGTACTCTGATGTATTTGTCTTCCTCAAGATATGATCCGTCACGACTGATGCCTTCACTTTCCCAGAAATAATAAAGTCTTCCTGTCCCCTGTATGGATAGCTCAACTTTTTTTGATACAATTTCTGCAATAGTAACTTTCAAATCCTTATTTTCAAAGGAAGCAATTGGTTTCCCATTTGCTTTCAATACTCCTTTCGGATTGCTTTCGGCAATAGATCTTGCAAATTTGCCCATAGCCAAAAATCCAAATGTTCTTTCCTGCGTATTCAAATAGCGTTTGTTTTTAAGGGTCTCCGAAATATGCTTAACCATCATCCCCACCTGTTGATTATCCGAGTCAATTTCAAGCAATACATTCAAAGCTATTGCTTCATCCCGGATGTATGAGTAAAAACTTCCTCCAAAACTATGGAGTGCTTCTTCTCCTTCAAATGCCCGCGGCAGTACTTCCGACGCCTTCTGCATATTTCCCGTAAGGGCATAAGCTCCTGCCAGGAGATATTTACTGTCAAGACTCAGTTGTTCAGTTCGTGAATTGTAATAATTCAGAAGAGCAGTAGGTTTTTCGCCAGCAAGGGCAAGGACATAAAGAGAGTAGGCAACTTCTTTGGGTGCAATTTCTTTACGTTTGTTGGTATTATAATAGTAGGTGACGGTTTCCTTTTTCTCCAACTTCTTTTTCAGATATTTTAATAAATAATTTAAGAAAGACTCATCCACCTCGTATCCTGCTTTTTTAGCCTCAAGTGCAAAATGCGCTGCATATACCGACCCCCACCAGGATTCAGTACCATGCCCCGGCCAGTAAGTGAGACCACCATTATACAATTGCATCAATTTGATCCGGTCCAAAGCTGTCTGCACATTTCCAACAGCATCTTTCAGCGCTTTCTCTTCAGAATACATTGTTCCAATCAAATCCCCAAAATAAAGTTGAGGAAAGGCACTTGATATTGTCTGTTCCACACAACCGTATGGATAACGAACAAGATAATCAAGACTTTGAGAATATTGAATCATAGGATTTTTACTAAGAATAAGATACCCATCTACACTTTTCTCAATAAAATCGTTTGTATTGATTTCCAGGGTTTTTGTTTTCCCTGCATCCACCCATCCGGTTCCCGTACGTTTTTGCAGAGGTGATGCAGGCCTAACAGTGATATCCGTTTTGTTGATAAACTCTTCTCCCAGTGCATTTGCTTCAATACGTACAGAAGATTCTCCAAGCTGCTGCTGTGCTTCTATTTTAAATAGAAGTTCAGCTTCCGTATTTGCCGGAATAGAAACTGTTCCTGTTGATTCACCAACAACATGTAATGGGCCTTCCAACTTGATTCCAGTTTTGCATCTGGTTTCTTTGTCGGTTGTATTCGTTAGAATCACCGGTACGTCGACCTTGTCTCCCGGACTCAAAAACCTCGGCAATGCCACACTGATGACCAACGGATCAGCAACTTTCATATTCTTCTGCTCCGAACCAAAAATCTTTCCGTTATAAGCAACAGCCATGATCCGCAGGTCGCCTGAAAATTGTGGAATATCGATTTTATACTCCGCTTCACCCCTGAAATTTGTTTTTATTATGCCACTCCAGAATGATACCAGCTTAACCCGATTATTCTGCATCGGATTCAGACGCTTTTCCATTTCAGAACCATCACCTCCTGTATGACTTCTCACCATACCAATTTCAGGAAAAAGGTATGGATATACATTGCTGGAGCTTACTTCAAGAGCACGTCTCTGATAGAAATATCCGTACGGATCGGGGGTAGCATATCCTGCAACCTGTAATATTCCCTCATCAACCACAGCTATTGTTAAAGCACTATTCGGTTTTGATTTTACCCTGATTACCTGTTTTGAATTTGACCGTGATTTTTCAACTGCAGTAATGTTAACAGACATTTTGTTTTCAGGATCATCCACTTTCATTGGAGCATATCCATGAGCCACTGTAAGCGGAATGTCAGATTCCTCATGAGGCCTGAATAAAGTAGCCCCTATATAAACACCTGGTAAATATTCTTCTTTGATATCAAGAGAAAATGATGCAGCCCGTTTATCTGTTTGAGTATAAAAATAATCCACCACCTCATCCGTTTCAATTGTTACCAGTATTTTCCCTGAAAAAGGCGTTTTCATGATCACATTTGCTTTATCGCCAATGTTATAGGTTTCCTTATCGAGTTCAATATCAATCTGCCCTTCATTATTTACTTTAAATGAGCTATATCTGGTGCTACCCCACCCATAGGCATAAATATCGCTTTCTACGTAAGTATTTACTCCGGGGACAGAAATTCTTAGTTCATAATTACCCGATATATCCGGAATAAAACTGAAAACAGTTGATTTTTCATTGATTTTTATTGTTTTCTTCTGTAATACCTTCTCTACCTTCTCCGATTTATAGCGAAAGTATCCTCCTGAACGCGATAATACTGTTTTGTATTCATGTCTGATAAGCTCAACCCGGGCATCAACATCACTGAGCTCGTTCCCATTCTTATCTACTGCAATTAAATTGTATTTAACAGGCAAGCCTGTCCGTACATAATAATCCTCGCATTTTACTCCATAAAAAACATCCTGAGTATAAATCGTAGTTCTTAGCAATCGATTTACAGGTCTTCCGGTTTCATCAAATACGGTGCTAAAAAGATCTGCCTTTAACATCCCCATGTTTTTGTATTCACGAGGAATGTCAAATTCTTCAATCGCTTTACCTTCATCATCCGTTTTAGCTTGCCGTAATATGTCTTGAAATGCGCTATGTGTACCTCTTATATAATAATTATAGCCTGCGTTCTTTTTTGGATAAAAGTTTGCCTGTTTGATTGACAACTCCACTTCATAATTTCGGTTAGCTGCAGGTGGACCAAAGAAATTCACAGCCTCAATGTCAATATGTATTTTATCTCCGGGTTTATACTCCTTTTTATCAAGATCCACTTTAACCTTTATCCGATCTGGCATAAATTCTTCAACCTTAATCACCTTAGACCCGATCAAAACATTGTTGCTGGTAAATACATTTGCCACATAGGAGCCGGTTTGTGCCGAGGATGATAGCTCTATCTGAGTTTCAAACGAACCGTATTCATTCAATACCTTTTTAATTGTTTTGTAAACCTTCCCATTTGGCGTAATAAATTTCAGGATCAATGGAATATTTCCCGGAGTATTCCATTCACTATCCCTGATAATCGTCGAAATATTTACTGTTTCACCAGGTCTGTACAAATCCCGGTCACCATAAACAAAAGCCTCAAAACCAGAAGGATTCTGATACTTGCCTCCGACATCAAATCTCGAAGTGTTTATGCGGGTATTATTAAGAGGAAGAACATTGTAATCGCTATTCAGCTGAGCTGCCACCAGGAATGTTTCAAAACCTGATGCTCTCAGCTCATTAAAAGTATATTCCGCAACTCCCTCGGCATTGGTTTTTGTAGTATGAGTAACCTGGTTATTTCTTCCAATGAATCTGATCGTTACACTTGCAAGAGGTTTAGCCGATCTAATGGAGTTTGCAAATACTGTGACTTTATTTTCCCCTTTTTTCACAATCAGCCCGATGTCTGATATGGCTATCATTTTTGATGCTCTGAGCCAATAATCCTCTTTCGATCTGATTTCAAGAACATAGATCCCTTTGTGATCAGCAAGTTTATCTTCAAAGTCAAGGGTGAGTATTCTGTTGGAACCTTTTCTTGGCAATGTGCTGGTTTCTATTTCTTCGTCATAAACAATATCTCCAAGATTTTCAGGATCATGATAATTGTAATAATAATCATACTCGTAGTCATAATCATAATCGTAGTAATAACTATTGTTCTTCAGATAACTGATGATGTTATTCTCATAGATCTTGGTTATTGTAACAGTTACTTTTGGTACATTGATTAAAGCTACCTGAATGTTTCTTGATCCCGAACCGGATACATAAAACTCTTTCTGATCAAAAAAACGTATTGTCGGACTTACTTTCCCGAAAGATATCGGTTGTGAATAATCGTACTTCAGCTCACCCCCAATGGTGCCCTGTAAACCTTTTTTAATATTTATTTCATATTTTTCTTCCATGCTAAAATCTTCACTCTGTATCGTAAAATAACCCGATTGAACCTCAACATTATATTTTACAGATGGAACGATAGAAATATATTGCTTGATATTCTCCCCTGCAGCCTGCTGTGTGGTGTACAAGGTTATTGTTCCTTCAGTACCATCATGATTGGCTTGTACTTCTGTTATTTCCAGCTTAAAGGGTGAGGGAATTACAAATTCCTCTTCAAAAGCTTCTTTGGTCTTTTCTCTGCCATTGTATGGTGCAAGACCTTCGGCAATAATGATCTTGACCGGGTAATCTTTATCTTCTTTTTGAATATTTTTGCTTGCCAGACTAATGTCATCATCTATTTCTTCAGTAAGAAGATCGAATTGTATGTCTTCATCATTTATCATCACCTTCATTAGTCCACCTACTTCCGATGGCAAGACCGGATAATTAAATCCCAGGTCGATTTTGATACAATGCACACCTCCATTTTCTTCGGAAAAATGCCAGTAAGCCCTGCTTGATATTAAATCGAGATATGTTGTATGAAAGTGAATTTGCTTCTCACCGGAAAATCTTAATTTCTTTGTATATCGAAATATCTCATCTGTAAATTTACCCGTATAGTTTGTTGCCGGCAAAAATGCATCAGCAGGGGTAAATACCAATGTATTTTTTGTTTGCCAGTGAAATTTTCCTTCCACTGCAGGTTCAAAATGAATGTATTCTGTTTCAGTCCATGTACCTACAATGCTGTCAGGCATGAGGTCCTTGTTAAAAGTGAAGCTCAATAAGGCTTTAACAGGTATTTCATCTTCGAAATTTTTATCTATCAGTTTGATTTTTTTTTCACCGGAGCAAGAAAAGAATAAAACGATAACGAGCATGAGTAAAGAGAACCTCAGTTTCATGTCAATCAGTTTTGGTTACAGTAACTAAATCTAAAAAAAATGTTGGAATTACAGCTCGGAAACGTGATTTTTATTGTTCTGCGAATTGAACTTCATGGTAAATGAATAATTATTTTCTTAAGTCTGAATTCTATTATTCTCCAATATTCTTAACTTAAACTCCCATTTCCCGGATTTGGAGAGTAACATGAATAGTCCATTGAATAGGTTGCCATGAAATTTTCTTTTGACAGATATAAAAAACATGTTGAATATGTTCTGGGGTTCATAGTCTCATATTACATACTGATCCTTTTACTTACTGTTTTTTATCCGTTGGAAATTAACAAAGAGTATAGTACAATTGTACTTTCCCGCAACAATTCATTATTACATGCTTTTCTGACATCCGGCGACAAGTGGCGTATGTATACGGAATTAGAAGAGATTACTCCTGAACTGAAATCAGCCATTGTATTCAAGGAAGATAAGTTTTTTTATTATCACCCGGGTATCAATCCTGTGTCTGTTGCAAGAGCTACAGTAAATAATTTACGAAAAGGCAAAAGGACATCAGGAGCCTCAACGATAACAATGCAAGTGGCTCGGTTATTGGAACCTAAAAAAAGAACTTATTTCAATAAACTGAAAGAAGCATTCAGGGCAATACAGTTGGAAATGCTGCTTTCGAAAGATGAAATTCTTCAATTGTACCTTAATCTTGTACCATATGGAAGTAATATCGAAGGAGTTAAATCAGCTTCTGTAATTTACTTCGGGAAGATGCCTGATCATTTAAGTATAGGTGAAATAGCCGCTCTGTCAATCATCCCAAACCGACCACTCTCCCTGAAACCTGGCTACAATAATGATTACATTGAAAACGAACGGAACAAATGGCTGAATCGTTACAGGGAGGCAGGACTTTTTGAGAGTAAATTCATTGAGGATGCTATGAAAGAACCTTTGACAGCATCCAGAAGAGAAATCCCCCGATTAGCACCTCATCTTTGTTATCGACTTAAAACTCAATACCCTAATGAAAACAGTATTCGTTCCACTCTCAATACAGAAATTCAGTGTCAATCTGAAAAAATCGTGAAAGAGTACATTCAACGCCTCTATTTTCAGAATATCAAAAATGCGACAGCCATTATCATTGATAATGCCACCAGAGAGGTATTGGCTTATATCGGTTCTGCCGATTTTGAGAACGATGAAGATGGTGGTCAGGTAGATGGCATACAGGCTGTACGTTCACCCGGGAGTACGCTTAAACCTTTGTTGTATGGTATTGCCATCGATAAAGGAATAATAACACCCAAAATGATTATCACTGACGTACCTGTATGTTTTGCCGGTTATGAACCTGAAAATTATAATGAAAAATTTAATGGCCTTATCACAATTGAAAATGCATTGGCTGGCTCTCTTAATGTTCCTGCCGTAAAGATCCTTTCGGAAATATCACCGCAGATCCTGATAAACAAACTTATTGAGGCAAATTTTTATACCATAAAGCAACAAAAGGATGATCTTGGATTATCCCTTGTATTAGGAGGATGTGGTGTTACACTTGAAGAATTAGCAGGCTTGTATTCTGCTATAGCCAATCAGGGTATATATAAGTCATTGAAATACAAAAACAGCCAGGACGAAACAATAACCAGAACGATCCTTTCCAAAGAATCAGCCTTTATGATAACTGAAATTCTCACTCAGCTTAAACGGCCTGATTTCCCCGTACACTGGGAAAATACCATGCATACACCAAAAATTGCATGGAAGACCGGTACCTCTTATGGTCGAAGAGATGCCTGGAGTATCGGATACAATAAAAACTATACAATTGGTGTATGGTTAGGCAATTTTTCAGGTGAAGGAGTGCCGGAACTTAATGGTGCTGATAAAGCTACTCCATTGCTTTTTCAGCTTTTTAACTCGGTTGATTACAATTCCCCGAAAGACTGGTTCATAATCCCTGATGAACTGGACATGCGTTATGTATGTTCACAAAGCGGAAAGATACCTGGTGAATTCTGCAATGACTTAATTATCGACTACTATATACCCGGCATTTCGTCAAATGAAACCTGTACACATTTAAAAAAGGTATTTATCAATGCTGACAGTACGATCTCTTATTGCACTTCCTGTCTGCCTGAAACAGGTTATAAAACTGCCCTTTATCCTAATCTGGCTCCGGAAATCATTACCTTTTTCGAAGAAAATAACATTCACTATCTGAAAGTGCCGCCACACAATCCTGGTTGTGAAAGAATGCTTAGCGGATCGAAACCCGTGATCACCTCACCTATTCATGAAAATGAATATTTTGTGAATGTTTCCGATAGTATGGAAATCATGCTAAGCTGTCATACGGCTAACGATGTTGATAATGTGTTCTGGTACATCAACAAAAAGTTTTACAAATCGGCCACCGCAGGTGTTAATATTTTCTTTACACCTCCTGAAGGCAAAGTAGAAATAAGTTGTTCAGATGATAAAGGGAGAAATACGGATATTATTATCTATGTCAAACATACGTCTTTCTGAAATATACCATTCCCCCGTATGATTCCCCTTTCTTATGTCTGACTCACGTTAATTTAAATACCATTTGCCGGCAAAAAAGGATCATGCTTTATGTCATTAATACTTGTAGAACAATTGAGAATAATTCATCTTATCATTCTCCAGTTGAATGATATAAGTTCCTCGGTCTAACATTCCGACATAAAGATCATACGGTCCGGTATTCCCTCCATCGAATTTTTTGCTGAGGATTAATCTTCCGTCGAGACCATACACCTTACTATAAATTGCATCGCCAAATAATTCTTTGCTATCAATATATAAAAAACTCTGAACAGGACTAGGATAGATATGAAACGTATTCTCATTTCCGGAAATATCTTCAAAAGATGTCTGTCCGTTATCAATCAGGGTTAATGTTCCAAAAACATCTGCATCCTGCCAGGCAGCATTCTGGTCCTCTTCGGAGACATTTACTGCACCGATAAAATTCTCTCTTACTCCTGTTCCGTCGTTGTCGCAATATGCCAGTGATATTCCCATCTCCTTATTTGCAGTGAGTGTAACAGGAGTATTACTGCCCTCTTCATCGTATGTGTCATCAAATATTTTTATGGCCACCTCCCAGGTATAAACAGTACCGTTCTGATCAATGACGACTTCTACATGATCATTTAGCAAAACTGTTCCCGACGTTCCGATATCAACAGCATCATAGAGGGTACTGATATGATAGGCAAAGGCATTATAAGCCACAACACCACTTTCATGCCATCCTCCCGAATGATCTTCATCAAGGAATACTTCAAAGCAATCGTCTTCCCAGTAACTATCAAAGGGATCAGCATGTTGATCAGAAAAAACATTGTCTTCTATCTCTGCCAGAACCAGTAAAACATCTGCAGTCCACGCAAGCTTAAACCTGCCCGTGAAGTCTTCGGGTGCGACCGTTGCGCCATAAGGTAACCACACATAAGGGATATCGTACCATACTGCCGAAGCCCAGAAGTCTTCATTGCCCTGGCCGTCTATTGTATAAGCACCGGCTTTCTGTGCTTCGAAGGCGTCGTCATAGGCTTTTGATAAACCATTGAATAAGAGGAAGCAAAAAAATACGCTGATTATTTTTTTCATGATAAATAGGTTAATTCAAAATTAAAACAAGAATAAAATGCTAAGATCTCTCATCAAATATAACATGTTTTCCCATGAAGGCAATGATTTCGCCTCAGAAATGCAGATGAACATAGATAAATTGAACTTCCGTCCTTTCAAATTAAAGTTTCTATTTTTGATGCAAAGGATTCGTAATACAAAATCTGAAATATCAAATTTTTTTTCATGTCAAACAAAGAATAATAGTATATTGCACAATGCAAGATTTCAATACCATGATTCAAAATTTGCAGCGAAAATTCACTGATCTTTTTCAATTACCACCCGATCTTTACCAGGCACCGGGAAGAATAAACCTGATCGGAGAACATACAGATTACAATGACGGATTTGTGCTGCCTGCTGCCATTGATAAAGCCATTTACCTCGCCATTTCAAAAAACAACCTGGAGAAACTTCGCCTTTTTTCTTATAACATGGATGAATTTTTTGAGATTGATATCCATGAGTTGAAAAAGGTTGAGGTACAATGGGCCAATTATCTGATAGGAGTAGCAGCACAATTTCAGAAGAAAGGATTGAATCCCGGTGGGATAGATTGCGTTTTTGGTGGAAACATCCCTCCTGGTGCCGGCTTATCATCTTCTGCCGCTCTTGAATGTGGATTTGCTGTATGCATAAATGATCAGTTTGATTTTGGTATTGAAAAAACAGAATTGATACGAATGGCGCAAAAAGCTGAACATGAATATGCCGGAGTACTATGCGGCATTATGGATCAGTTTGCAAGTACCTTTGGAAAAGAAGGATACGTAATGAAGCTGGATTGCCGGAGTCTTGATTACGAATACTTCCCTTTGACCAACCAGGAGGTGGATATAGTATTATGTGATACCCGTGTTAAACATTCACTGGCTTCATCAGAATATAACATACGACGTTCAGAATGTGATAAAGGAGTGAAAACTATTCAATCTGTATTTCCTGGTGTCAAATCTCTCAGAGATGCTAATCCGGCAATGCTTGACAAAGTGAAAACCAAGATGAAGACTACTATTTACAATCGATGCCATTATGTAATTCATGAAAATATACGTGTTGAAAAAGCGTGTGAAGCATTACTTAAAAATGATTTTTCTACATTTGGAAAATTAATGTATGAAACACATGCCGGATTGAGCAAAGAATATATGGTAAGTTGCAGCGAACTTGATACTTTGGTAGATATAGCGAAAAAAAGTTCTGATATTTTAGGTGCAAGAATGATGGGAGGTGGTTTTGGAGGTTGCACAATCAATCTGGTGAAAAAGGGAAAAGCTGAAAAGTTTATCTCCCTGGTAAATGAAGAATATAAAAAAACGATCGGAAGTACAATTCAGACTTATCGTGTAAAAACTTCCGATGGAGCAGGGAAACTAAATTGACTAAAACCGCACGAATGGATGTTTTTAATCTGAAAGACCACCCTCACAGAAGATACAATCCTTTAACTGCCGAATGGGTACTGGTTTCTCCTCACAGAGCCAAACGCCCATGGCAGGGTCAGGTTGAAAAACACGACAACAATATATTGCCTGAGTATGATCCCGATTGCTATTTGTGCCCCGGAAATCTGCGTGCAGGAGGAAAGCAAAACCCGGATTATACTGATACGTTCATTTTCATAAACGACTTCAGCAGTTTGCTTTCAGATACACCTGCTGGAAAAATTGGTGAGAACGAACTTTTTATGGCAGAATCGGAACAGGGAGTTTGCAAAGTCATTTGCTTTTCACCCAGGCATAATCTGACGGTACCGGAAATGAATATTGATGAGATAAAAAGAGTTATCCGGGTTTGGGTACAGGAGCATGAAGTTTTAGGAAAACTGGATTATATAAACCATGTTCAGATCTTTGAAAATAAAGGAAGTATTATGGGTTGTAGCAATCCGCACCCACATTGCCAGATCTGGGCACAGAAAAACCTGCCCGTAGAAGTTGTCAAAGAACAAAAACAGCAAGCAGATTATTATTCTAAACACGGTTCCACACTTCTTTTTGATTACGTGGAACTGGAACTTTCAAAGCAGGAACGCATAGTATGTACAAACGATTCATTTGTTGTTCTTGTGCCTTTTTGGGCAGTCTGGCCTTTCGAGACAATGGTGGTAAGCCGAAAACCAAAAAGTAGTATTGCACAGCTTAATGAGAAGGAGCAAGATGACCTGGCTGATATTTATCAGCAGCTTACCATTCGATACGACAATTTATTTGAAACCTCGTTCCCCTATTCTATGGGATTTCATCAGTCGCCAACAGATGGGGAAAACCATCCTGAGTGGCATTTGCACATGCACTTTTTTCCTCCGCTTTTGCGATCAGCCACAATTAAAAAATTTATGGTGGGCTATGAAATGCTGGCAAATCCCCAGCGTGACATTACGGCTGAACAAAGTGCAGAAAAATTGAGGAACTTAACAAAAAAACACTATAAAACGAACTATTAATTTATACGGCTATGAACCAGTTTCAACTTTTGGATTACGTCATTTTTGGTATTTATGCAATTGTAATCGTATCGGTGGGATTATGGGTTTCCCGCACCAAGAAAGGCAAAGAAAAAACAACAGAGGATTACTTCCTGGCTGGAAAAGCTTTGCCCTGGTGGGCGATCGGTGCATCACTGATTGCTGCTAATATTTCGGCAGAACAGATCATTGGTATGTCCGGTTCCGGATTTAAGATCGGCCTTGCCATGGCTTCTTATGAATGGATGGCTGCAATTACTCTGATCATTGTTGCCAAGTACTTTCTGCCTATTTTTATTAAACAAGGTCTCTATACCATCCCTGAGTTCATTGAAAAACGCTTCAATACAAATCTGAAAACTATTCTTGCCGTTTTCTGGATAGCCTTATTTATTTTTGTTAACCTGACCTCTGTATTATTTCTCGGAGCCAAAGCCCTGGACACTATAATGGGTAACAGAACAGGAGATACGATCATGTGGTTTATTGTTGGACTGGCTTTTTTTGCTGCTGCTTACTCATTGTGGGGAGGACTTTCAGCTGTTGCCTGGACCGATGTTATTCAGGTTTCATTACTTGTATTGGGAGGATTAATCACAACAATCATAGCGCTTCATCATGTTACGCCTGAAGGAGGAATGGGAGCCGGTTTGTCACATATATATAATGTGGCTGGTGAGAAATTCCATATGATACTCAAAAAGGATAATCCGGAATATTTTAATGTCCCTGGTATTGCTATTTTAATTGGAGGACTCTGGATTGCCAATTTATATTATTGGGGTTTTAACCAGTATATCATTCAGCGTGCCCTTGCTGCAAAATCGCTGCGTGAAGCTCAACGGGGACTTGCTTTTGCCGCATTTCTGAAATTAATTATACCTTTTATTGCAGTAATTCCGGGAATCATAGCTTTTGTGATGTTTACCCAGGATATTGAGGGCGCCGGATCAATATTTTCAGGAGTTGAGGGTGCAAACAATGATCATGCTTATCCCTGGCTGATAGGCAGATTTGTTCCTGTTGGTTTAAAAGGACTGGTTGTTGCTGCGCTTGCTGCAGCCATCGTTTCGTCCCTGGCTTCCATGCTTAATTCAACAGCAACCATATTTACCATGGATATTTACAAACCTTATGTTGCTAAAAGTGCCGGCAATAAACAGTTGGTTAATGTTGGCCGGATAACCGTGTTGCTTGCACTGGTCGTTGCATGTTTTGTTGCTCCGGCTCTGGGCTCAATCGAACAAATGTTTCAATATATTCAGGAATATACCGGACTGGTCAGTCCGGGCATTCTTGCTGTATTTTTGATGGGACTATTCTGGAAGAAAACCAATACACGAGGTGCTATTGCCGGAGTTCTAAGTTCAATACCGATAGCTCTTGCCCTTAAAATACCTTCCATCGTTGTCAGAGTGTTAACAAAGAAACTGGCAACAGGAGAGTTTTCAACTGAAGCAGCTGCTGCTATTCAACAAAAAATTGAAAATTTTTCGGGATATGAATTGCCATTCCTTGACCAGATGATGTACACCTGCATTATCACTATTGTTGTAATATTGGGAATAAGCCTTGCATCTGGCAAAGGAGATGATAATCCAAAAGCTATTCCATTGCTCAAAGAGACTTTCTCAACAGGCAAAGCTTTCAATATCTGTGCATATATAATTCTGATTATTCTTGCAGTACTTTATACCGTTTTCTGGTAGAATAACAGTCATTCAAAAAAAGAGGATACCTGAGATGAATATCCTCTTTTTTTTATGTTAAAAAACAATGCTGATGTTACTCAACTTTCAGGGCTGCACCTGGTTTTTTTATTGAAGCCATTAAACATTGATACAATACAACCCCAATGGCAAGAGTAAGCGCTATGGCCGAGGCAATGATGAAGTATTTTGGTGATGCTGAAATTCTGGAATAAAAATCACTAAGCCATATACCTGAGAAAAAATAGGCTCCTATCCATGATATAGCAGAAGCTATTAACAGCAAGACAACAATCTCTTTCAAAAGAAGAAATGTAATCTGGTAATATGTTGCTCCGACCGCTTTTCGTATAGCTATTTCTTTTATTCTTTGGTTGGAAATAAATGACACCAATCCGAACAGACCGAGACATGCAATTAATATTGAAAGAATAGAAAACAGATAAAGTATTTTTCGGGTTCTGATCACCGGCGAGTAATTCTGATTAAAATCTTGATCAAGGAAAAAATAGATAAAAGGATACTCATTGGTATATTTTGACCATTTCAGCTCAAGAAACTGGATGGATTTATCAATTCCCTGTGAACTTAACCTTACACTAAGAAAACCTTCTATGTTACCAGGCATAAGAGAAATAACCAGGGGGTTTATCTCTTTATCAACTGTCTCGTAATGGAAATCTTTGACAATCCCTATAATTTTATATTTTTCCCCCTTTTTCTTCCAGATACCGGGCATTGCAAGTGTTGCTCCCAAAACAGATTCCGTACCAATCTTTTTTGCTGCTGCCTCATTGATTACGCAAACCATGGTATCTGAAGCTATTGCAGAAGATAAGAACCGGCCTTCAATCATTTTCAGTCCAAAAGTCTCACGAAAGTCATGATTCACAAAGATGTGATTCATAATATAATTTTTTCTAACCGAATCTTTCTCAAAAATGTAAGAAGTTGTAAGAAAATCGCGGCCCGGAATTGAATTTGAATTTGTAACGGACTCAATATTAGGATGCTGAAGTATTTCTTTCTTGAAATCATTGATCTTATCTCTCAGCGCATCAGGTCTTCGAATTACCAGAATACGTTCTGTCTCAAATCCAGGATCTCTACTTAACATATGTTCAACCTGGGCAGCAACAATAAGTGATATGATAATAATGAAAATTGAAACAGAAAACTGAAAAATAACAAATATGGATCTTATTTTCCTGTTTTTTATGCCTTTGTTAAGATTACCATTCAATACTTTGACCGGTTCATAGGAAGAGGTGAAGAATGCCGGATACAAACCCGCCAGAATCCCGAGAAACAAAGTAAACAAAACAATTGAAAATACAGCAGGTATATTTTTTAAGATACTAAACTGCAAATTTATGCCCAGGTAATTATTAAAATGAGGCATTAAAATTTCGGTGATCAACAATGCAAAAATCAAAGCTAAAAACCCGAAAATCACTGATTCCGTCAACAATTGCAGAATAAGCACACGTCTGCTTGATCCAATAACCTTTCTCAACACTACTTCCCGTGCCCTGTTTGGCGAATTTGCAGTGGATAAATTCATAAAATTCAGGCATGCTATGATCAGAATCAATATTGCTATTATTCCAAAAGTATAGATATATAAAGCCTTGGCGTTAGGTTCAATTTCATTATCAAGGTTTGAATAGAGATGGATCCTGGTAAGTTTTTGCAGATCATAGTTCAGCGTTTGATTTCCATCAACCATGTCTTGCAAAGAAATCTCAAGATATTCTTTCAACTGAGGTGCTGTATATTTCCCGACAAATCCATTAATGCTGTTATTAATATCTGAAAGGTTTGAATTTTTATCCGTTTTAATGTAGGTATACAAAAGATGATGTATCCATATATTATTAAGATGTTTCCTGTGTGTTACCATAGAACCTAAAAGCTCAAAATGAAAATGAGAATTGTCCGGAATATCTTCCATTAAACCTGTAACGATATACGGGTCACTTTCTGTCTCAACAATCAATTGTTCTCCCACGGGATCTTTATCTCCAAAGTATTTCTTAGCAGCTGATTCCGTAAGAACAACACTTCTTGGCTTACTAAGAACACTTTCCGGATTCCCGGTTAGCAAACGGAATGAAAAAAACTTAAAAAAATTCGAGTCAGCAAATACAAAATTGTCTTCATTGAATTTCACATTATCGTTGGATACAAGCCAGGATCCAAAATGTCCAATTCGCAATACATCGTTTACTCCTTTAACTTCCTCAGCAATGGCCGGGGCCATCGGTGCAGGAGTAATTGCAGAGTTCAGGTTCATACCTCTTAACTTGCCATGAACGGTAACACGATAAATCGTATCTGCATCTTTATGAAATTTATCATAACTTAATTCGTGTAAAACATATATTGCAATAAGGAGAACTGAAGCCATCCCTATTGCCAGTCCCAGAATATTTATTAAAGTATAGACTTTATGTGTTGCCAGACTTCTTAATGATATGACAATGAAGTTTTTTATCATAAATAAATCTAAATCAATATTCGAGCCATTATATTTAAAATAATGACAATCAAACTATTATCATATAAATATCAGAGAACAAGTGTTCGTTTATGAACAGATGAATGTTCGTTGACGTATATGTACATTGATAAAAAAGTCTTAAGCTGGTTGATTCATCTTTTTTTCTTCCTGGTTAACAGCAATCGTTAATCTGAAAACAGAACAAGACGGATCAACATCAGTAAAGGAAAAATCAAGTTTTCCGTCAGCAACTTTGGCCATTTCAATAATCCCTAATCCGGCGCCTCCTTTCTCAGAAAACTTGCCATCGGTAATGGTCTCCTTATACAATTCTTTTATTCCGTACTTATCGAGTTCATTCAGCTGGGTCAATTTCTCACTTAACCTGTTGATATCCGCATTTAAAATTGCGTTTGTGGATTCAATAAAAAACTGACCATTTTTAGCATAAATTCTAAATTCAGGAGGGTATTCAGAAAATATTGTGCATTCTTTGCCAAGATTGTCGTTGTAACGAATAATATTCTCAAGAGATTCAATCATTATTGTAAGAACCTTCTTATAGGTATTGAATCGTATATTTCTTTTCTTCATCTTATCTTTTAATGTTTGTATCAAATCTCCGATACTGTCAAATTCCAGCAAACCATTATAAGATAAAATGATATCTCCTGATGTTTTCTTTAACATTATTCTTATTAAAATTCGAGTGAAAATATAAAATATCTCTGAAAATCACCAAATTGAGTCATCTTTATCCTCAATTTCATATCCCTTATCAACCAGAAGATTCTTACCCTGCGATGCTTTTACTGCCAACTTATCACATCTTTCATTTTCAGGAATGTCGGCATGGCCTTTCACCCAATTCAATTTCACATTGTGTATACGATAAAGCTCCAGAAATCGTTTCCATAAATCTATATTTTTCTTTTTTTTGAATCTTTTCCTTTCCCAATCAAATACCCATCCTTTTTCAACCGAGTCGCATACATATTTTGAGTCAGTATAAATATCAACAATACTCCCCTTAATTTTTATTGCATTTAATCCTTCAATCACTGCTAAAAGTTCCATGCGATTGTTGGTGGTTAACCTGAATCCCTTAGACAATTCCTTATAATGTTTCCCTGATTTAAGAATAACTCCATATCCTCCGGGCCCCGGATTACCACTGGCTGCCCCATCGGTATAAATGGTAATTTTATGCATCACCAACCAATTTAATGCCGGTATTTGATATAAACAGTCGGATAGCAATTGCCAATAAAATAATTCCAAATACCTTTTTCAATATCTGTATGCCTGCATCACCAAGAAGTTTTCCAAAAAAACGTGTGGCCTTCAGGACAAAGAACACAAGAATCATATTCAATGTCAGAGCAATAAGTATTTCAGACATAAGGTATTCTGTTTTCAAAGAGATTAATGTTGTCATGGAACCTGCACCTGCAATAAGCGGAAAGGCAACAGGTACTATAGCAGTTTTGGCAGTACTTTCATACCTGAAAAGCTGAATTCCCAATACAAGTTCAACACCAAGAAAAAACAAAACAAAAGATCCTGCAATAGCAAAAGAAGATAAATCGACACCAAAAAGATTCAATAGAGGTTCGCCTATAAATAAAAATAAGAGCATGAGTATAAATGCAACAATTGTTGTACGAAAAGGAGAAATGCTGCCGGTTCTTTTTTTAATCTCCAGAAGAATCGGTATGGATCCTGTAATGTCAATTACTGCAAAAAGAACCATGAAAACTGTAAAAATATTTACAAGGTTTATATGCATTAAAAATATATTAAGTGTTATTAACTTGTTTATGTGTTACTTATATGTTTAGTGTTTAATCGTTGAATTGTTTAACTGATACAATGGATTAAATTTAACCATATAATTTTCATTTCATTGATTCTCCGATTATGCACCGTTGGCACTCAGCCGACTTTTCAATCCCCGCAACAAATTGTATCCACACTTTTTAAAACCACTAAATTACTTACGGATTCAACTACAAACGATTACAACGAACAACGATCATAATGAATATTCAATGTCCATTTATAAATCGTGAATCACCGACCACCCCATATTCTTATCTTAGCAGGAATGTCTCTCTATTAAGTGAAGATTGTATCTGTACTTTCTAAACCACTCAACAACTAAACCTTTTTATATCTCACCTCCTGCATTATGCAGGCTAAGGTACTATTTTCAGTTCCTCAATAAGATGACCAGCGTCAGCAAATTTCTCAATAATAAAAAGTACATAACGGATATCAACACAAATACAGCGTTGCAATTGCGGTTCAAAAGCAATATCTCCACTCATAGCTTCCCAGTTCCCGTCAAAAGCAAGACCGATTAATTCTCCATCTTTATTTAATACAGGGCTTCCGGAATTTCCACCTGTAATATCATTATTCGTGATAAAACATACCGGTAACTTTTCTTCTTCTCCGTATATCCCATAGTCTTTTTCGATGAATATTTTTTTCAACCTGTCGGGCACCAGAAATTCAAAATCTGATGTGTCTTCTTTTTCAATAACACCTTTCAGGAAGGTTTTAAAATCATAATGAACGGCATCACGAGGATAATAGTCTTTGGCAACTCCATAAGTTAACCTGATTGTTGAATTGGCATCAGGATACTGAATTTTGTCCGGATCCATTTCCATTCGCCCCTGCATATATATCCTTTCCAGCTTTTCGAGTTCCAG
>Ga0315543_1001390_pt1 | contig 26348 bp, 33 predicted proteins | sample SalMarSW160210MG_2_FD_203098 | JGI IMG/M metagenome (GOLD analysis project Ga0315543, IMG submission 203098) | Salt marsh sediment microbial communities from the Plum Island Ecosystem LTER, Massachusetts, United States - Salt Marsh Sediment SW1601-210 ... | reverse complement strand
GAAGAATATTCAGAACAGTTTGACCTTTTTTACAAAAGCATATCTGACTTATCAAAAAAACTCAAAAACCGAGGAATAATAAACAAAGACTACAAAAAATCATGGTTCGCAAAACAAGCCAAATTCCTAAAAATAAAATTCGTAAACTTCCCAATCCCAGGAAACATCGACATAATCAAAGACAAAATCCTAATCACCTCATGGGGCGACACAATATTCTCAGTATTAATTCACTCGCAACTCCTTGCAGACAACTTCAAAAACTACTTCAACGAAGTTTGGGAAACCACAACCTAAAACTCCTCCTCTCCAAACTTCCTCAAAACAACCTTAATCTCCTCGATAACTTTCTGCTGACTCTTCTTATCCGACATCCTCACAAACCTAATCATTAAATCACATAAACTCCCTACATCAAAAAACTTTATCCTATATCCATCTACGACAAAATAAAATCTAAAATTCTTCCACTTCAACTCCTTAATCAAAACCCCACCAACTCTACCAACAACCTTTCCTTTTTTCGGACTCCCCTCCATAGAATAAATCAGACTAAAAATTTTCACAGATTCTCCCTTAAATTTCTTATAAATCTTTTCAGCCAAATCCTCGTCAACTATGACTCTGGCCATCGTCTCCTAGCTTCTTTGAGAGCCTCTTCCGCCGTAACAGTTCCACTTTCATCCATCAACAACTCCCTAATCTGAACCTTCTTCGCAGCACTAACTATCCTAACCAAAATATCAGAATAAGTCTCACCCTTGTTCCCAAACTCATTTATCATATCCCTAATTTCCCTCTTCACCGCAATAGTAGTCGTCTCCATAATCCTTATAATAATTATAATACTTATAAACTTTTCTACCAATCCCCAAAACCAACCCTCCAAGAAAAATATCCTCAAATCCAAAAACTAATCAAAAAATAAATCCTACTCATCATATTCATCCTACTAATTCTCAACCCCCAAACACCCTCTCAAAATTCTCAAACACCACAGAAGAAACCTCCTCAACACTCAAACCTTTAATCCGAGCAATCTCCTTCAACGTCACAAAAACATTAGCCGGCTCATTCCTCTCCCCAACAACCGGAGACAAATACGGCGCATCAGTCTCAGTCAAAAGTTGCCCAAGCGGAACAAGAGAAACCAACATCTTAAAATGCTCAAGTCTAACAATCACAGGAGGTACCGAAAAAAACCACCCATTCTCAACACCCCTCTTAATCAAACTCTTCCGCCCATTAAAACAATGCATCACAACCTTCAATCTCCCTTGTCCCGTTTGATGCTCGCTATCTAACCGGGACTCCTCCTCCAAAATCTCAACCGCATCCCCCTCCGCCTTCCTCGAATGAACAACCACACACTTATCTATCCTCTTCGCCAACCTCAACACCTTCCGAAAAACCTCCTTCTGTTTTTCCCTCATTCTGACACCTGAATCCTGACACCTGACACCTTCGGACGAAACTTCGTCCGAATAATCCAACCCAACCTCACCAATCGCAACACAATCATCCTTGTGCTCCTCAATCCATCCCAACTCCTCATCAACATCAAAATTTTTTATCTCCCTCAAAAAATCACTCGACGCCTCAACCTCCTTAGCTAAAGCATCAATCGGATAAAGCCCAAACGAAACCCGAACACAATCATATTTTCCAGCCAACTCCAAGGCCTTCCGATTCGTCTCAGGATTAACCCCACTAGTAACAACCAACTCCCCGCCAGCCTCGACAAACCTATCAACAACCTCATCCAAATCCTTCTCAAACCTCGAATGTTCCAAATGCGCATGCACATCAACAAGTTTCATTAAACACAAACAAAAAATAATCTTATAAACTTACCCAAACCCACGCACCACGCAGGAGGCCAACAACCGCCGTAAATCTGAAAACAGAAAGTTCTCCAAAATCCCCCTCCCCAGTTCCAAGCTCCCCAAATTCCCACTAACCATTTCCACAACCATTAAAAACAACATCCACCTCAAAACCCTATGATAGAATACTTAACTCTAATCTTAGCAATCCCCATCGGCATCATCCTCGCAAAAACAACAAAAGACGAAAAACAAATCTACACCAAATACTTCCCAGTCATCCTCTGCCTCCTATCAATCACAATAATAACAATACTAATTCTACCAGCTAACAGCTACCAGCTAACAGCTACAAAGTCGACAATCGCCCTAACCCTAACATTCACATTCATCACAACCTTAATCTGGCACAAAGCTTAAAACCCCAACCTCTCTTCAAAAACCATGAAACAAAACAAGCAACCAGCGACCTGCGACGCCCCAATAAAAGGGGTGTACCGAGCGGCCCAGCGACCAGTATCAAAAAAAGGTTTCCTTTTTTTGATAGGCCTTGGCATGAACGCAAACTCTCTAACGGACGAAGCCATCAATGTCCTCAAAACCTGCGACAAAATCTATCTCGAAAATTACACCGTCAACTTCCCCTACAAAATCGAAGACCTAGAAAAAACAATAAACCGCGACCTGCGACCTGTGACCTGCGACCTGCGACCACTTTCAAGAGAAGCCGTAGAAAACGAACAAATAATAAAAGAAGCTTCCACGAAAGTGGTATCCCTCTTAGTTTACGGCGACGCCCTCTCTGCAACAACACACATCCAACTAATCCTCGCCGCCAAAAAACAAAACATCCCATACAAAATCTTCCACAACGCATCAATCCTAACCACCGTCGCAGAAACCGGCCTATCCCTCTACAAATTCGGAAAAACAACCTCAATGCCAAATTGGAAAGAACACACTAACAAACCAAAATCCTTCGCCGACGTTATCAAACAAAACCAATCAATCCAAGCCCACACCCTAATCCTAACCGACATCGGACTCGAAATCAAAAAAGCAATCAACCAACTAAGCGAATCAAAGGCAAACCTCCCAAAAAAAATCATAGCAATATCAAACGCCGGAACCAGCAACCAAAAAATATTCTACGATACCCCAGAAAATCTCGCAAGCGACAAGCGAACAGCGGACAACGAACAGCAAATAAGGATACCATTCTGCCTAATCGTCCCAACCGAGCTTCACTTCTTAGAAGAAGAATATTTAAAGATATTCAACTATAATAAACAATGAAAAAAGAACTCATCGAAAAATTCGCCACACTCATCACCGCCGCATTCGGTCTAATTACCGCACTCGCCTGGAACTCTGCAATCCAAAAAATCTTTCAAAAAATCTTCGGCGAACAAAGCTCAATCACAGCAATGCTAACTTATGCAATCACCATCACAATAATCGCAGTCCTCGCAACACTCTGGATAGGCAGAATATCCCAAAACAAAAAATAATAATTCTATCAACTCGGCACAAAATCCGCCTTCTTAACAAGCCTTCTCCAAAAATCCAACTTAACCTCATCAATAATCCCACTATCCCTCCTCGCACCAACATCCTTCCCCTCCGGCTTAAACTCCTCAACTCTTTCCCAAATATTAAACGTTCTATTATCTCTGACTTTATCAAGCTCTCCCGTCACCTCATTCAAAGCAACAAAATTACCATCCTTAGTCTTATATCTCCCAACATCTTTATAGCAACCACCATAAACACATTTATATCGATGAACCATACCGTCGTCGGCCACTCTCAAAAAATCATCTACCATAAAATAAAACCAAATCACAATTATTTAAGCATTATTATACTTGACAATAATCTTAAATATCCACCTTTCTAAACCATAATATGACATCCATCTCCGAAACAGAAAACGAAATCCTAAAATTCTGGAAGAAAGACAAGACATTTGAAAAATCATTAAAGCAAACAGAAAAAGGAAAACCCTACATCTTCTACGACGGCCCACCATTCGCAACCGGACTACCACACTACGGACATTTATTAGCCTCGACGCTAAAAGACGTCTTCCCAAGATTCTTCACAATGCAAGGCAGATACGTCAAACGAAACTGGGGCTGGGACTGCCACGGACTACCAATCGAAAACATCGCAGAAAAAGAACTCGGCATAAACTCCAAAGACGAAATTGAGAAGATAGGCATCAAAAAATTCAACGATTTCTGCCGCTCAAAAGTTTTGACCTACGCCAACGACTGGGAAAAATACATCGACAAAATCGGAAGATGGGTAGATTTCAAAGACGGCTACAAAACAATGGACACAAACTACATCGAATCAGTCTGGTGGGCATTCAAACAACTCTACGAAAAAGGATACCTATACGAAGGCGAAAAAATCCTGCTCTACTGTCCACGATGTTCGACCCCATTATCAAAATCCGAAATCGCAATGGACAATTCTTACAAAATTATAAAAGACACGACCATCGTCGTGAAATTCAAACTCTCCGACACACCGACACACCGAACACCGAACACCGAAAGCAAAAACGAAGTTTTTGCTTTGGCATGGACAACAACCCCATGGACTCTCCCGAGTAACCTTGCACTAACAGTCAACCCAAAACTAACATACGCATACATCAAAGACAAAGACGACGGAAACACATATCTCCTCGCAAAAAAACTAATTCCAAAATTCTATAAATCCAAAGATGAATACACAATCACAGAAGAAATAAAAGGCAAAAAACTCGAAGGCAAAAAATACGAACCCATATTCCCCTACTTCAAAAACAACCCAAACTCTTTCCAATTTTTACTAGACGACTTCGTAACAGCCGAAGACGGAACCGGAATAGTTCACACAGCACCGGCATTCGGAGAAGACGACAACGCCATCTGCAAAAAATACAACATCCCTATAGTCCAACCCGTCGACGAAAACGGAAAATTTACAAAAGAAGTAAGCGATTATAAAGGACAATTCGTCCACGACGCAAATGAACAAATCGCAATCGACCTAAAAAAATCCAGCAAAGCAATCGCAATAAAAAAAATGGAACACGAATACCCTTTCTGCTATAGATGTGACACAAAACTAATATACAGAGCCCTACCAGCATGGTTCGTCGACATCCAAAAAATCAAAAACAAACTCCTAAAATTAAACCTCAAAATCAATTGGTTCCCAAAACATCTCAAAGAAGGTCGAATGCAACACAACATCTCAACTGCACCAGACTGGAACATCACGCGAAACAGATACTGGGCGACAGCAATCCCAATCTGGAAATCAAAATCAGGAAAAATAAAAGTCGTAGGTTCAATAAAAGAATTAGAAGAGCTTATCGACAGCTCACCAAAAACCAAAAACCAAAAACCAAAAACACAATCGGCTTTGCCGATTGTCGACCTACACAAAGACACATTAGACAACATAAAACTAAAAATAGAAAATGAAACCTATGAAAGAATCCCGGAAGTCTTAGACTGCTGGTTCGAATCAGGGGCAATGACCTTCGCCCAATTCCATTATCCATTTGAAAACAAAGAATATTTCAACAAACACTTCCCAGCACAATTCGTATCAGAATACATCGCACAAACCAGAGCGTGGTTTTATTATATGATGACATTATCAGCAATCCTCTTCGACAAAATCCCATTTGAAAACGTCCTAACAACCGGAACAATCCTCGCAGAAAACGGACAAAAAATGTCAAAATCACTAAAAAACTATCCAGACCCACTCAAGGTCATAGACAAATATGGAGCAGACACCTTGAGATTTTACCTGCTCCAATCACCAGTTATGAACGCCGAAAATTTCAACTTCTCAGAAAAAGGTCTCCAAGAAACATACAAACAAGTCACAGTCCTGCTATACAACATCTCAAACTTCTACCAAGACTACCAAGCGACAAGCGACAAGCCACAAGCCACAAGCCAACATATAATGGACAAATGGATAATCTCAAAAACCGAAATTCTAAATGCAACAATCCAAAAAACCCTCGAAGAATACAACACGATAAAAGCCTGCGAATCCATAAAAAAATACATAGACAACCTATCAACTTGGTACATCAGAAACTCGCGAGACAGATTTAACACCAATGACGAATCCGCAAGAAAAACATTAAGATATGTCCTTGAAAAACTAACAAAAATCCTCGCACCAATAATCCCATTCGTAACAGAAAAAATATACCAAGACATGAACGGCAAGAAAAAATCAATCCACCTTCAAGATTACCCAAAAGCAAACCAAAAATTAATCAACAAAAAACTCGAACAAGAAATGGAACAAATAAAATGGGCAGTTTCACAAGGACTAAGAGAAAGAGACAAAGTCCAAATCGGAATCAAATGGCCACTCGCCAAAGCAACAATAAAATACTACAAAAACTTCAGCAAAGAATTACACCAAATTATAAAAGAAGAACTAAACATAAAAAAAATAGAATATAAAGAAGCTCACGAAAAAGATTGGGGAATCAAACTCGATACAAACATCACCCCCGAACTCGAATCCGAAGGCTTCGCAAGAGAAATATCAAGAAAAATTCAGGCAACAAGAAAAAAGGCAAATCTCTCAAGATCCGATTCAATCGAACTTGAAATAATATCAGAATTCAATGACAAAATAAAATCACAACTCAACTTCATCCAAAAAAGGGTTGGGGCAAAAACAATCTCATTTGATGAATCAAATAAAAAGTTTAGTCACTTAGAAGAGGGAAAAATAAAAAATAAATCCTTCATTATAAAATTCAACAAAATATAACAGCGTCGATAAAAACATTTTTACTCCTCGCCCCCGAAACAATTTGAAGAAACATTTAAATACTATTCAACATTGAAATATATATGATTGTTAAAGAGGAATTTTTGAGCCGGTTAAGAAAAATATTCGACCTCAACCTTTACGAGGTAAAAGTTTGGACAGCACTCCTATCCAGAGGAACGTCAACAGCAGGTGAATTATCATCAATTTCCGACGTCCCACGTTCCCGAACATACGACATCTTAGAATCCCTCGAAAAAAAAGGATTCATAGTTATGAAACTCGGCAAACCAATCAAGTTCGTCGCACTAAAACCAGAAGAAGTAATCGAACGAGTAAAAAAGAACCTCGTAACTATCGCAAGCGAAAAATCAAAAAGATTAGAAAAACTAAAAGGCAACGACGTCCTTGAAGAATTAAACAGTTTATTCACGGACGGAATTAAATTCATAGAACCAACAGACTTATCTGGGGCACTCAAGGGCCGACAAAACATCTACAACCATTTAGACATGTTAGTCAGAGAAGCACAGGACACAATCACACTCGTAACAACCGCAGACGGACTAAGCCGAAAACTTGAAATCCTTTTACCGTCATTAGAAAAAGCAAAAAAACGAGGCGTAGCAATCCGCATCGCCGCACCAATCACAGAGGAAAACAAACAAGTAGCAAAAGATTTCTCAAAAGTAGCCGAAGTAAGAAACGTCGAATCACTCCGAGCACGATTTATGATAGTCGACAGCGAACAACTAATGTTCATGCTCCTTAACGATGGAGAAGTCCACCCTACCTACGACATCGGAGTCTGGCTAAACACAGAATTCTTCGCCCAAGCCCTCGAACAACTTTTCGAAATCGCCTGGAAAAATTTCAAACAAGTTAAGTAATCACATACTCTCCAAAGTCTCAATCCCCAACAAACCCAACCCCTCTCCCAAAACTTCCTTAAACTTCTTAACCAACTTCAACCTAAATCCTTCTTCATTTGAACCAATCACAGGACACGAATGATAGAACTCATTAAACAACGTCGCCAACTCAAAACAATAATTCGCAACAAAATTCGGCGCCAAATTCTCATAAGCCCTCACGACAACATCTCTAAAAGAATCAATCTTCTTCAACAGCCGAACCTCACTAACATTAAACCCACGACCCACGACCCACGACCCACGACCCCTTCGCTTTCTCAAAAGCGAAGCAGCCCTCGCATACGAATACAATAAATATGGCCCCGTGTCCCCCTCAAAACTCAAAAACCTATCAACATCAAAAACCATATTACTCTCCCGTGAATTCTTCAAATCCCCATAAAAAATCGCCGCCAACGCAATCTTCCTCGCCCTCAAATCCAACTCCAGCTTTCCGACTTCCGACTTCCGACTTCCGACTCCCGACAAGCGAAGCCTCGCCTTCTCAATAACTTCTCTCAAAACATCCCTCATAAAAACACTCTTCCCCTTCCTCGTCGCAAACTTCTTCCCATCCCCACCCAAATACAAACCATGTGCAACATGAACACAATCCTTCGCCCATTTATACCCCATCTTATCAAGAATCCGAAACAACTGCTTAAAATGCAAAACCTGCTCATTCCCAACCTCATAAATCATCCTATTAAATCTATATTTCTTTTTCCTATCAATCGCAGCAGCCAAATCCCTCGTCACATAAAGCGAAGTCCCATCAGATTTCTGAATTAACACAACCCCAAGCCCATCTCTCTCCAAATCAACAATCTCCGCCCCATCATCCTTCTTCAATAATTTCCTCTTCCTTAATTCTTCGACAACACCATCCATCTTTCCATTATAAAAACTCTCTCCACTAACAACATCAAACTTAACCCCAAGCAAATCATAAATCTCATCAAACTCTTCCAACGACAACTTCCTAAACTTCTTCCATAACTTAACATTATCAGAGTCACCACTCTCCAACTTCCTAAATTCCTCACGAGTCTCATCCTCAAACTCCTCCTCACTAGCCCGAACATACAACTCATACAAATGCTCGATAGAATTCTTCTTCAACTTCACCTCGCTCCCCCATTTCTTAAACCCAAAAATAACCTTCCCAAACTGCGTCCCCCAATCTCCAAGATAATTAATTTTCGTAACTTCAAACCCATTCGCCTCGCAAATCTTCCCAATCGAATTCCCGATAATCGTCGACCTCAAATGCCCAATCCCAAACGGCTTCGCAATATTCGGCGACGACATATCAATCACAATCTTCCCTCTCTTCTTCACAGCCCTCTTCTTCTCGGCAAATACCCTCTCCGCCAAAATCTTATTATCAACAAAAAAATTCACATAAGCCCCTTTTGCATCAACCCGCTCAACCCCCTTGGGCAACTTCTTCCGAAACTTCCCAACAAAATCCTCAGCGATAACAACAGGCGACTTACTCATCTTCTTCGCCAACTCAAAACACGGAAACGCAAAATCCCCCATCTCCTCTTTCGGCGGAACCTCAACTAAATTAGAAACATCCTCCCCGACTTCCTTCGAAATCAAATTAACAATAATCTCCCTCATAAAACAAAATAGAAAACCAAACTTATTAATCTTCCCATTAAAACAAATTACCACTCTTTAACAAAACGCCCGCCCTTATCGGTAAAACTTCCCACAAGAATCATCACGAAATCAATAAAAATTCCAATCCCCGCAAATCCACAAGTTATAAGATAAAGAAAACCCGTCCCCGCCTTGCCAACATAAAATCTATGAATTCCCAAAAATCCCAAAAAAATACAAAGCAAAAGAACAACCAACCTGCTCTTCGAAGAATGAATATTATTTTTAATCATAAAAAAATATAATCACACGACTTATAAATCTTCTTAAAACACCGCCCACTTCCCTTTCGCCTTCTGCTCCCTATCAAGCACCGACCATCTCTTGTTAATCCGAGGACGCCCACTCTCCCTATCTTTCCTCAACGTAACATCCAAACTCTTCAACAACTCGCCAACTCCATCCTCAAAATTCCTAATCCCGCTCGCCTCTCCATAAACTCCGGACTCGCCCGAAAAATTAATAATCGAATCAGCCAAATAAGAAACAAGAAGCAAATCATGGTCAACAACAAACGCAGTCTTTTCCTTCTCTATCATAATATCCTTAATCACCTTTGCAACAACAATCCTTTCCTCAACATCCAGATAAGCCGACGGCTCATCGAAAAAATAAACATCTGCATCTTTCGCCAAGCACCTCGCAACACTAAATCTCTGCAACTCACCACCCGACAACTCCTTCAATTTCTTTCCAACCAAAACCCCAAGATTAAACACCGACGACAATTTCTTATTTATCTTCTCTTTAAAAATAATATCCCGAACAAACTCCTCGCTCTCACTAAACAAATACTGTGACTTATAACTAACATCCAACCCCAAATCAAATCGCGACTTGCGACTTGCGACTTGCGACTTGCGAACTTCAAGTTCTCCCACAAGAGCTCGAATGAATGACGTTTTCCCCGTCCCATTCTTCCCCAAAATCCCAATCACATGATTCTCTCTAATCTCTCCGCCACTAACACTCAACTCAAAACCACTATCAAAACTCAAACTAAAATCAGGCCACTCCGCAATCTTCTTTCCCAACACCGCAACATTTTTCGTAAAATTAAAACTCAACGCCTTGTCCCTAATTCTCAAATTCTCTTCTTTCAAAAACCCCCTCAAATAAGCATTAACACCCTCCTTAGAACTCTTAATCCCCGACACCATCCCAAACGCCCCCTGTCCCCCATAAAACACATTCAAATAATCCGTCAAATAATCCAGAACCAACAAATCATGCTCAACAACAATCACCGTCCTATCTTTTCCAATCTCCTTAATAAAATCACTAACACGAAGCCTCTCACTAATATCCAAAAACGCCAACGGCTCATCGAAAAAATAAATATCAGCATTACCAAGCGAAGCCGCCAAAATCGCAACCCTCTGCAACTCCCCACCCGACAACTTATTCATCTTATTAGAAAGAACATTCTCAACATTCAACCTCTTCGCCAACATCTTAATCTCCACCTCGCTCCCTCTCTGTTTCAGTAACTCCATAACTCCGACATCCTTCGACAACCCCGACAAATTCTGCGGCTTATAACTAACCCGACTGGCGACTAGCGACTGGCGACTGGCTAAAATTTTTGAAAAAAATTTCTGCAATTCACCCCTCTTAAACTTCGAAACATCAACATCAATCTTCCCAGCCAAAATCTCAATAGCAGTCGACTTCCCAATCCCATTCCGACCCAACAATCCCAAAACCTTCCCAGATTTAGGAATAGGCAACCCATACAAAGCAAACCCATTCTCGCCATAACGATAAACCAAATCACCTTCGCTCACCGATGGCAAATTCACAATATCAATCGCCCCAAACGGACACCGCTTCACACAAATCGCACACCCAACACAATTCTTCTCATCAATCCTCGCCCCATCCCAACTCTCTTCTTCTTTCCCCCCTTCCTGCGACCGGCGACTGGCGACCGGCGACCCACTCGTGCGCACACGCACGCAACTATCCAACTCCTTTTTCTCAACCGGACAATACTTCTTGCACTCACGCCCACATCCTGCCGGTTTACATTTCTCCTTATGAACAATCGCCAATCTCATATAAACATATAGAAATATTTAGTTTTAAATCTAACACCTCGCCCCACACTCCGAACAAAACTTCGCCCCAGCCTCAATCGGCCAACCACACCCACACTTCAAAACCTTCTCAACCTTCTCATCCTCCACAATCTCATAATCACTCCTCCCCGACAAAACTCGCCCCATAATCTTCCGAATCTTATCTCTATCCTCCCCTTCCTCCTGAAATCTAGTCAAATCAAACCCATCCATTTCCAATCCTAAACAAAAGCTTTTATAAAATTAACCCACCTCAAAAATCCAAGCCTCCGTAGCTCAGTTGATAGAGCATTTGATTCGTAATCAAAAGGTCGTCGGTTTGAAGCCGGCCGGAGGCTTATATATATATAAAACTTTATAAGTAATTCCAAACTCACGAATACACGTGGGGATGCCGGAGCGGCCAAACGGGCAGCCTTTAAGCGGCTGTAGCTTTATTGCTTACGGGGGTTCGAATCCTCCTCCCCACATATGATTTGGCAAGATATAACCCTAACAATAGCAAATCTAATATTTAGCTACGCACTTGTCCCGCAAGTCTATCACGGATTCAAGCACAAAAAAACCACAATAACAACACAAACCTCCGCGCTCACAACAATCGGCATCTTCGCATCTTCCGTCGCATTCTTATCCCTCAACTTAATTTTCTCGGGAATCATCTGTGCATTCAACGCGACGATGTGGGCACTACTTCTAATCCAAAGAATAATTTACTAAAATAGCGGGGACGGGATTTGAACCACGTGACCTGCAGGTTTCCTAGGCGAACGCATAGGAATGAAAACCTATGGTTTACTTATGGGCCTGCCGAGCTGACCAGACTGCTCCACCCCGCTACAAACCAACCTATCTCAAAACCATTATAAAGCTTTCTCTTCTTTATACTTTATGAAACTCCTCGGAATAGATGACGCCGGACGCGGCCCCGTTCTCGGCCCAATGATTCTCGCCGGCATCCTAATTAAAAAATCAGACGAACAAATAATAAAAAAATGGGGAGCAAAAGACTCCAAGCTCCTAACCCCAAACATAAGAAAAGAAATAGCTCAAAAAATATCAAACCAATTTCAACACCACATCGAACTCTCAACCCCACAAGAAATCGACGCACACAAAAACCTAAATCTATTAGAAGCAGAAAAAGCCGCAAAAATAATCAACCACCTGACGAAAAACTTAAACGAAAAAATCAAAGTAATAATCGACTGCCCCTCGGTAAACATCAAATCCTGGACAACCGACGTCCAAAAATTAATAACCAATGACCAAAAACTAATAACCATCTCAGCCGAACACAAAGCCGACCTAAATCACCCAGTAGTCTCCGCTGCCTCAATCCTGGCCAAAGAAAAACGAGAAGACGAAATCCACAAACTAAAACTCCAACTCAAAACCGACTTCGGCTCCGGCTACCCCGCCGACCCCAAAACAATAAAATTCGTCAAAGAAAACTTCAACAACCCAAAATACAAAAACTTGATTAGATTTTCGTGGAATACTATCAAGAAGCTCAGAGAAGAGAAGCAACAAAAATTATTTTAAATACCCATCCTTTTTCAACGAATCAATAATCATCGAAGTAATTTCAGAAAAATTATAAGTGGAAAAATCATCAATCCATCTGGCTTCCAAGATAGAATCACCTTCCCGGACCCCACACAACTTGCCATCAATATTAGCAAGATAAACTCTTTCTTCCACTTCGCTCCAGCCACGAATCGCTTGTCTGACAAATGTATTATAATAAATAACATCCCTCAATTTTGTACCAGAGAATTCCTCCTCAACTTCTCTGCAAAGACATTTTATATCATCTCCCTCATCAACATCTGCCATCTTCCCGCCGGGAAATATCCAATAATTCCCCTTTCTCCCAAGCAAAAGCTTGCCCTTCTTAATAATCGCGGCACCAACAACAATTTTCATATCAACGCACACAACCAACACTTTATAAAAATTATTATACTCAACAACTCTTAAAAACCAACTTTCCTAACACCTAATACCTAAAGCCTAATACCTAAACAATGACCTACATAAAAAAAATGGTGATGCACGGATTCAAATCCTTCGCACGAAAAACTGAAATTCCCTTCGAAAACGCAATGAACGTAATCGTCGGACCAAACGGCTCCGGAAAATCAAACATCACCGACGCCCTCTGCTTCGTTCTCGGAAGACTTTCAATAAAAAGCATAAGGGCCACAAAAGCCGCAAACCTACTATTCTCAGGAAACAAAATATACAAAGGCTCAGCCGAAGCATCCGTAGAACTCGTCTTCGATAACTCAGACAAAACATTCGGCATCGACTCAAAAGAAATCACAATCAAAAGAACAGTACGAAAAACCGGACAATCAATCTACAAAATAAACAGAGAAACAAAAACCCGACAAGAAATCTTAGAACTAATGGCACAAGCAGGCGTCGACCCAAACGGATTCAACATAGTCCTCCAAGGCGAAATCCAATCCCTCGTCAAAGCAACTCCAGAAGACCGACGAAAAATAATCGAAGAAGTCGCCGGCATCTCAATCTACGAAACCCGAAAACACAAGTCACTGAGAGAACTCGAAAAAACCGAAGAAAAACTAAAAGAAGTCTCAGCCGTCCTAAAAGAAAGAACATCCTACCTAAAAAACCTCGACAAAGAAAGACAAGAAGCCCTCTCTCACCAAAAACTCGAAACAACAATCAAAAGATGCAAAGCAACACTCCTCTCCAAAAAAGAAAAAGAAAAAGAAAAAGAAATCTCCATAATCAACCAAACAATAGCTAACTACGATTTGGAAATAGAAAAGCTAAAAAAAATAATCCACGAAAAAAACATTCAAGTTGACAAGCTCCAAGACAAAATCCTAATCATCAACAAGCAAATCCAATCATCAACAAGCAACGAACAAGAAGTCCTCCACCGAGAAATATCTGACCTCAAAGCCGACCTCGCAGGATTAGAAGTCCGACGCGAAAACTTCAACAACCACATAATACAAGGAAAAGAAAAAATCCGAAACATAAAAAACAAAACCGAAAACCTAAATCTTGAAATATCAAAAATCCAAACCCCTTCCCCAAAAATAAAAGAACAACAAGAACAACACAAAATCCTCCAAGAAAAATTCGACAAACTTGAGCAACAAAGAAGAAAATTCTACATCTTAAAATCCGACCTCGCAACAATAGAAAACCAAAAATCCCAAAAAGAAAAATTCCTAATCGAATCATCAAAAGAAGTCCAACTCATCGAACAAACAATCACCTCACTCTTCCACGAAATAAAATACTCAAAGTCAATCGAAGAAAACGAAAAACTAAAAACAGAAACCCAAAACAAAATCGAAACAACAACTGAACAAATATCAAAATTAGAAAAAGAAATCTTAGAAAAAGAAAAAAGAAACGCTATTCTAGAAATGAATATAGAAAGAGAAGAGAAATTAAAAGACGACATCATCCAATTAAAATTCTGTCCAATCTGTAAACAAAACGTCCAAGAAGACCACAAGCACAACATCTCTACGACGGCAAACTCAAGAATTGATTCAGCAAAAAAAGAAATAGAAGAAAACTCTAAAACAAGACTCGAAGACAACGCAAAAACAAACCATCTCAAAGAAAAACTATCAACACTAAGAGTAAAACTAAACGAACTAGACATCGACCAGATAAAACTAAACAACTCCGAAGAAAAGAAAGAACAAATAAAACGAATCACCGAGAACCAAGAAGAAACAAAAAAAGAACTAACATCGACAAACGAAAAACTTCATTTAATAAAATCAGAATATGAAAAACTAAAAAACATCGAAGAAACCTACGACGAAACAAGATTAACCCTCCAAGAACTCTCATTCGCAGACATGGACGTTGACACCGAAATAACAGTCAAACGAAAAGAAATAAACCGACTATCCGTCGACTTCAAATCAATTGAAAGAGACGTAGAAGAATCTGAAATTGAACTAAGAAAAATAAAAGTAGCAATGCAAGATAAAGAAAAGCAAGCACTAAAAAAAGAAATAGAAGAACAAGCACTATATGAAAAAGCCCAAAAATTCTTTGACGAAAGAAACGAAGTTCAAGATAAACAAAAAACAATCGAAACCGACATCATCGGAGCACAACACACAATCAAAAACTTCGAAGACAAAATTAACCACAACAAAATCCAAAAAGCACAATTCATTGCCCAAACAGATTCAATAAAATCAGAGCTCTTAGAATTCGGACAAATAGAATTACTCCCAATCCCAACCGACCAACTAAAAGAACGACTCCAAAAAGCACAATTCAACATCTCAAGATTAGGCAACGTAAACATGCGCGCCCTCGAAGTCTTCGACACTGTCGGAGAACAAGTCAAACTAATCCAAGAAAAAGTTGAAACAATCCAAAACGAACAAGAACAAATCCAAAAAATCATAACCGAAATAGACAAAAAGAAAAAGAAATCATTCATAATAACACTCACCGCCATCAACGAATATTTCACAAGAAACTTCTCACAACTATCAAGAAAAGGCTCCGTCTTCCTCGAACTCGAAAACAAAAAAGACCCATTCGACGGCGGTCTCAACATCCTAATAAAAGTTTCACGAGGCCGATACTTCGACATCACATCCCTCTCCGGCGGCGAAAAAACACTCGTAGCCCTCTCCCTAATCTTCGCAATCCAAGAATACAGACCTTATTGCTTCTACGTCCTCGACGAAATTGACGCCGCCCTAGACAAACACAACTCCGAACTCCTCGCCGCCCTCATCAAAAAATACATGACATCCGGCCAATACATAATCATCACCCACAACGACACCCTAATCTCCGAAGCCTCAAATTTATATGGAGTAAGCATGCAAGAAAACATCTCTAAAATAATCAGCCTAAAAATTTAACGCCTCATTATATCTACATTTGTTTGAGGAACAGGATGCGAAACAATCACAGCAGTAAGACTCCCAGTAATTGCTCTTCCTCCAAAATCAAAATCCATTTTAACCACAGGCATAGTCCCAACCCTCAATCTCTTTAAATCAAATCTTCCCTGCAACCCCCGAGAAATAGGAATCTCTTTACGAAATTTCTGATTAAATTCAACTAACTTAAGTCTTCCATCAAATCCCAAATTTCTTAATCCATCAACTTCAATATTTAACATCTCTTGCCCAACTATATACTCAAAAAAACAATAAGAAGCTTGAGAAACCATAATATGAGTTCCCCTCGGAGTCACATACTTATCAGAAAGTAAAGTGACCTGAGGTTCCACGGGATTAAAAACAAAAAATGCTTTGTCTCTGCCAACATAATCTCCCTGTCCACAAACTGTTAAATAACCCGGAAGATACATCTCTCCTAAAAAATCCAATGCCGTTCTTATTTCTTTCCTCATCTTCACTCCAATCACCCAAACCTTAAAACCACCCCTTCTCTCAAAATATATTAAAAATAAAAAATAAAAAATTAATATAACTAGTAATAACTAGTTTCTACTTCGTCAATCGGTTTTTCCTTTCGTGTAAGAAGAACAACCAGAACAGCAAGGAGCACAACAAAGATAATCACAAGGACTACCGTTAAAGCAACAACAGATGTTGAGACACTCTCGCCGACAACATTCGCGCCAAAAACAGTTTGCTCACCATTAACACCAACAGAGAAAGTATAAGTTCCAATAGCAGCATCGTCAGCCGCAGTTACCGCAATAGCAACAGTCTCGCTGGAATCAGGGCCAACAGTAACTACTGAAGGAACTGAAACACTCAAAACGCTACCAGAAACAGATTCAATATTGAAAACTCTAATACTATCTGCGGAATTAACAATAACCAAATCATAAGTCACTGTCTCTCCAGCATTCAAATCCTTATTCTTCGCAGCAGCCAAAACCATGGTCGAAGTCGAATCGCCAATACTAATCAACTTAGTAACAACGGTCTCAGCGTCCCTATTGTAAGCCTCGATTTCCATCTCATAAACACCACTCTTGGCGCTCTCAGGAATCTTCAAGAAAACAATTTCTTCCATGGAATCTTCATCGTCATCATCGCAATTGCTCACAACAATGTTATCGTCATCTTCGTACAAGACACAATCTTCAGTAGGAACCATATCTCCAACATACCCTCGCGAAAAAATCGCTAAGGCAGGAATAGAAACCTTGACATAAACATCATCCAACCTATCGTAACCATTGTTCTTAACAACAACAGAAACCGGGACAATATCTCCAGCCGAAACTCTCGAAGAATAATCAGTAGTCAAAACTTCGATAGTATAAGATTCTCTCTGAATACTAATAGTATACTCCTTCTCGGTCCTCTCGTCCTTAGAAACAATCTCAACATAAAGAGTATACTCCTCGGACAATTCACTGGAATCAGAAGGCAATTTCAAACTCAAAAGCTTGGTATAGATATTATTATCTTCAATATCAAACCTACTCGTCGAAGCAGAAACGTCATCACGATAACCTTCCATAGAAACCTTAACCTTAACGTCACTCTCGTCGGTAGAAGCCTTAAATGTCACCCGTACAGGAACAACATCGCCAACATTACCAACCATAGTAGTCGAAGCTCCTAATGCAACATCGCTAAATTCCACATCAACATCAGTCGCAAGCCCAGCCGAAGAATAACCCAAGGCCGAAACAAAACTTACAACAAACAAAGTTATAACTACAACAAAAGGAATTAAAAACAAATTTCTTTTCATTTTTTCCATATTAATTTAGTTAAAATCCCAACAACTGAAAGCTATTTAAACCTTACTATTGTTGTAATTTTATAAGGACGAAAGACTTAAAAAGTATACCCACGTATACCAAACATCGTAAATAAGAGTAACAAAAAATGACAACAAAAAAAACAGCCAGGAAAATCACAACAATAAAACTCCTAAACGAAACGAAACTAAGAATTGAAAAACTCCGAGAACAAAAAGGCGAATCCTACGACGACATCCTAAGAAAAATCCTATACATCCTAAACACAGCAAGAGATTCCCCAGACAAAGCAAAACGTATACTAGAAAAAATCTCCGAACTCCGAACACGAATGCTCGAAGAAGAAAAACAACAAAAAGAAGATTTGAAGAAAGAAAAAGAAAATCAAATCAATTAATCTCAACTCCCAAAGCAACCAATTCTCTTTCCAATTATACAACATTCTCATACAAAATTGTTTTCATACCCATTTCCCTAGCAGAAACCAATGCATCCATCTGATCATCAATAAAAACACATTTCTTAGCAGGCAGACCCAACCTGTCCAAAACTATCTCATAAATTTTTTTATCAGGCTTATTTATCCCCTCCTCATGAGACAAAACTAAAACCTCAAATGGATCGTACCATCCCATATCTGTATATTTTGCAGAATTAACTGCATCAGAATTTGAAAGAATTGCCAGTCTATTATTTATCCCTAATCTCTTAACTAAATCAGACATTTCATCCGTCGGCTTCCATGTAGTCGTCCATATACCAAAAAGATCCTCCATCTGCTCATCAGAAATAGGAACACCAAAATACTTCCTAAAACATTCTTCTGCAGAAATCAATCCCGCATTATAATCCGAATCGAAAACCACCTCTTTGTCCGCATGAAAGATACCATCAATCCCTAATGCCCTACGAGTCCTATTGACAAAATCTATAAAACTTCCTTCCATATAAACCCCACCAACATCAAAAATTACTGCTTCAATCATAAACAAAAAGGTCCAACATCTATATATAAAGATTGTTATACTCAAGCATTCATCTCATCCCAAACTCTCATCCCAACAACGCTATCAGAAACAGCGTCGGGGCTTTCACAAATCAAAACAACATCTTTATCCAACTTCTTCAAAAACCCCAACACCTTCTTCCACTCAGACAAAGGCGTCACCAAATGCTTCTTTTCACCCTTCTCGCCAAACTCAATCCCAGAAAAATGCACATGCCAATTCTCCATCTTAAACACCTTCTCAATCTCAGAAAATTTATAAGAACCATACCTCGCCAAAACATGAGCAACATCAATACAAGCAGAACACCCAGTCTCGCGAACCAACCGACCAACCTCATCAATCGATCCAAAAACATTCACCTTCCCCATAACCTCCGGACACAACTCAACATCCCACTTCTCTTTCTTAATAACCTCCATCATCTCAACTATACCCTCTTTAATTTTCTGATAACTTTCTCCAGCGACCAGCGACAGGCGACCAGCGACAGGCGACTTCAACTTCGAAGAAATCGAAGTATAGTATCCAGGATGAAAAACAACTCGCTTCGCCCCAAGCCACGACGCGACTTCGCAACATTTCAAAATCCTCTTCTTCGACATCTCAACTTTCTTCTCGTCCTTCGAATTCAAATTAATCCAATACGGCGCATGAACAGAAAGATAAATCCCCAACTTCTTCGCGACCCGCCCAATCCTCAAAGCATCCTCCCTCTCTTTAATATAAACCCCATAAGTAAACAAAACCTCCGCCACCCGAAACCCTAACTTAGCATACATCTCCAAATTCGCAACCGCCTCCCCAACCGACCCAATCCCCGTCGGACCAAACTTTATCTTAGACATAAAATTAAAACACAAACAAACAATTTAAACATTTCCACTTGCACAACATCATTCATATCTCATCAACGCATCAACCGGCTTTAACCTCGACGCCCTATACGCCGGTATCGCCCCCGCAATCATTCCTATAAATATCGAAAGTAAAAACGCCGCAATTATCAACGTCGGACTAAAATAGGTCGAACTAAACGATAACCTCCCAAACGAACCACTCGCCAAACTTCCAATAATACCCGCACCAAAAACACCAAGGATAATCCCACCAATTCCTCCTATCAGTCCCAGCAAACCCGAACTAAACAAAAATATGACAAGTATATCCTTATTCTGCGCGCCAATCGCCTTCAATATTCCAATCTCTCTCGTCTTCTCCATCACAGAAGTAAACATTGTATTCGCTATGCCGACCGCCCCGACAATCAAGGAAATTGCCGCAATAGCCGCCAAAAATAATGAAATCGAATTAAGCGAAGAACTAACCGTCGCCTGAATCTCTGCAGGATTTGACACACTAAAATCAACATTCTTCGTCTGGAGAATCCCACGAGACAACATCAATTTCTGAGTTATCTCCGTAACCGTCTCATTCGTCAAATCCACATCTTTTATTTTTACAGAAATAGAACTAAACTTTTCATCCCCAATATTATCAATAACGTCACGAGCCATCAAAATCGGCATATAAATATTTGAATCAACACTCCCGCTCTGTTCCAGCACACCGACAATCTTGAAAATTTTCCCCTCTATCGTAATCTGCCTGTTTATTTGCATCCCATCAAAAACAGAATTCGCGACACGATAACCGACAACAACCGAATTCGAATCCCCTTGTATCAAATATCTCCCCGAACTCAACCCCGTCGTGATAAAATCTTTCCACACTTCCGCATTAACTCCTTCAACATTTACCGTCGACGATTTACTCAAATAAGTCACATCCGCTCTTCCCGAAACCGTCCCCATTACAAACTCAATATTTGAAACCCCCTTCAAAACAATTACATCTTTTGTCGTAAGGTTCTTTTGTTCCGACGACGAAGAACCCCCGAAATCCCCGCCATCAATACGAATTCGAAACCCTCCTCCTGAACCTATCGCCCGCGAAGCACCAGGACTAATCGTCAAAACATCCGCTCCCAAATTTCCCAAACTTTCCTGCAACTGCTGCTGTGCCCCCTGGCTAACAGAAACAATCGAGACAACTGCCGCAATCCCAATCACAATCCCGATAATCGTCAGATAACTTCTCAACTTACTATGTATCAACATGTTAAGCGAAAGTTGAAACGCCTTTCTTGTTTTCATAATTACTTCCTCTTCGTCCTTTCAGCCAAAACCCAATCCGGAACTCCCTTAGAATTTTTTTCACCTTCAGTTTTTTTCAACCCCAACTTCAACCCAAAAAATAATTTCTTTATCTTTCCGTGATACTTTCTATGATACCAATATCCTCCCCCTGCAATAAAAATAATTACCAACCAAAAACTCTTGAATATACTACTACTCTGTTGCGTCGTCGTAAAACTACCCCTTTGAAAATTCCCACCGATAACTTGCCCAGTTATATTTATCGGAGAAGCAGAAACGAATTGGACATTTTTCACAACACTTCTCCTTCCTCCTATACTATCCGTATAATCAAGCTGAACCTGTAAATCACTTCCCTTACCCCTCCCGACTTGTGCCAAACTAAAACTAACAATAGTATAATCCCCTGAATCAAGATTCCCAACCATCTGCCCATTAGTCCCCGAAATTCTATAATTTTCCTGCTCCGGAATTCTAACTATCAAAGAATTCGCAGTATTCACGCCCGTATTCGCAATCGCAATCGAAACATCCGTCCCGGAAGATTCCTGCACAACCAAATCAAAATCCGTCTGTACATTTGAAACTTCTATCGGAAAAGAACTAATAACCCCTGAATTTAATTTACTATTCATATATTTTAATTTAAGTTCATTTTCCCCCTCAACAGCATCCTTACTCACCCGAATCTTATAATGCATAACAACCTCAAAAGAACTCACATCCTTATACTCTCTAACGGGATTTTCATTTTCATCAACACTAAACGGGAAACTATCAATCAATTCAAACTTCGCATAATCCACCGAGTTCCCCAAAGAAGCTTTAATCCAGACATCAAAATATTCTCCCGGACTTACAGGATAAGGCTCGTACCTCAACTGAGTTATCTGAGTACCATCATAATCATAATTATATGAATAATTCAAAACCTCCTCCGCAGAAATAATATTTATTAAAAAAAACAACATCACAAAAATTAAAATAAATCGACTCCTCATCTCTTCCCCCTATGGGTTTCTTTACTTTTAATACTTTTCTCAATCCTTCCATCCATCACATAAATAACTCTCTTGGCATACTGAACCAAATTTAAATCATGAGTAACAATCACAACAGTTTTCCCCTCGCCATTTAATTTCCCAAGAAAATCCATCACAAACTTCCCAGTCTTGCTATCAAGATTTCCAGTCGGCTCGTCAGCAAGAATAACTTCAGGGTCATTCGCTAAGCTCCGAGCAATCGCAACTCTTTGTTGTTGCCCACCAGATAATTCATTCGGTTTATGATTAAGACGGTTCCCTAAACCTAACTTCACCAAAAGCTTCGTCGCCCTATCTCTCGCAATTTTCTCAGAAGTATCAACAATTTCCATTGGGAGCATTACATTCTGGAGTGCACTCAAAGTATGTATTAAATTAAATTGCTGAAAAATAAATCCAACTTTCTTACTTCGTAATTTCACCAAAGACGACTCTTTCATTTTCCCTATATCTTTCTCATCAAGATAAATCGTTCCATAAGAAGGAATATCAAGAGCACCAATCATATTCACCATCGTGCTTTTCCCGCTTCCACTCGGACCAACAACAGCGACAAATTCTCCTCGCTCAACCTTCAAATCAATTTCCTTTAAAACTGTCAACCCACCAGCTTTACCCATATCGTATCTTTTCCAAACATCATCAAGAACAATCACGGGCTCCATATTCTTTTATAAATTTCCCATTTTTAAACAATGTGGACTTAAAATCTACAAACAAAATTCAAATTTAAACCAAACTACTTGAATTTCTCAACCGTCCAAAAATTCTCGGGAAACTAATTCTCAAAATTTCTCCAATTTCCCCTCGATAAAAAAACAAAGCAACAGCAGTTACAACAACCAGGCAAACAATCGAAAAATATATTTGAAAATAATTTGAATAAATTATTCCATTAATTAAATAAACTGTAAAAAAAGTATTTGGGAGATTCCCCAAAAAAGTAGCGAAAGAATAATCTCTCAAATTAATTTTCATGATTCCCCCAAGAAAATTTGGAACCGTCGGCGGAACAAAAAATATCGTGCTCAAAATAAAAATTGTCTTGAAAGGACTTTTCTCAACGACCTCGTCAAATTTTTCTAAACTATCACCTCGTCGCTTAAGATACTTCTGCACATAATCTCTCCCAAGTTTTCTTGCAATATAAAAATCAACAACAGAACTACCAAGAATTCCAACCATCGCATAAACCACAAGCTCCGGAAGGGGAAAAATCAGCGCACCCAATCCCGTCATAACACTCACCGAAAACGAAAACGAAGCAAGCACAATAAACACCAGCGAATACAAAAACCCCGCAAAAAAAGAATTTAACGAAACAAATAAATCTATCGAAGAAGAATTCAATCCAAAATATCCGGACAAAATACAGACGACAACCGAAACAACCACAAAAATAAGAAACAATAAAAATTTCTTCTTAGAACTTCTCATATCTTTTTTACAACCCTCTCCTCATTTAAATCCAAAATATAATGCTTCTTCAAACTCCCGTTTATCACTTCGACATTAACCCTGCCCCTCGACGGATAAGCATTAAAACCATTTATTTTATAATCGCCAACGCCGATATTTTTATTGAGAATATTTATTGCCTTCTCTCTATCTGCCTCATTAAGCGGAGTTATATGTTTATGAAACTCGACAAAATAAACCAAATGAAAAATTAAATTTGCAAAAAAAATCAGAGCAACAACCAGCAAAACAATCAACAAAAATAAACGTTTTTTCATAATAAAATATAGAATTCAAATTATTAAACATATCTCTTTAAATTTTACGTCCATCATTCTTATAAATCCACACATCTATCTTATACAAGATAAAATGCCCATATCAACAGGAAGAATTATTTTCAAAAACATTGGGAAAAAAGAATTAACCAACTTAATTGGTTTGGGATTAGGGACAGAATTATTCTATTCATTTATCATAATCGTTTGCAGTTTAATAATCTACTTTGGCACCAAAGAACTTTACAAACTAAGCTCACACAAAGGAATAAAATATTTCAGACAAGCATTTTTATTTTTTGCAATTGCCTATTTCTTCAGGGGATTCATAAAATTCATAGTTATTTATTTTGACATTAATGGAATACTGGAACTCTCCCCAATAACATTTGGAATTACAGGATTAACAACTCAATTTTTATTTGTATACTTTAGCTCAATGGCAATTTTTTATCTTCTTTACAGCGTAATACAAAAATGGAATAATAACCCACACAAAATTTATTTATTCCATGTCCTCGCCCTAATCATCGCCCTGATAAGCATCTTGTCAAGAAATCCAATAGTTTATTTGGGATTAAATCTTTTCCTGCTTTTCGTCGTCATTTTCATTATTCAAATCTCTCATCAATATAAAAAGAACAAAAAAAGAAAACATCATCTTTACTTGACTTATATCCTTCTTTCTCTATTCTGGGTGCTCAATATCATAGACACTTTAATTCCAAAATTTTTCCAAGGATTTCAACTATTTATCTATCTGGCATCTACATTAGTATTTTTACTTGTTTTATACAGAGTTATCAAAAATACCGGAACCGATTAAAATGACAAAAAGAGGAAAATTAGAAATAATAAAAGACATACTCTCAATAATTCATGAAAATCGCAACTCCATAAAAATAACTCCGCTAATAAGACAATCAAATATATCGTCCACAAGATTCAAAGAATATTATTTCGAATTATTAAACAAAAATCTCATAAAAGAAATCAGCCACAAAGAAAACAAAACTACATCTCTCACCGACAAAGGACATCAATTCCTGGAAAAATACAAAACGATAATCAGCTTCATCAATGAATTCGAATTATAACCCTAACTCGGAACCTCAAGTATCTCCAAATTAATCTGCCCAAGATTCTGAACAATGTAAGTATGCAACTTCTTTATCACCAAATCCTGCAAACCCTCTTTCAACAATCCATGACAATTCCCAATATTACTCTCTGGAATCATCACAACACCCCTCGGCAAAACACAAGTCATCTTCTGACGTTCCAGCTTAATCGAATCTTGATTATTCAATTCTCCTTGCAAAAGCTCAACATCAACCTCACACCCCTCATCAGAAACTCCTTTAATCGTGTATCCAAAAATCATATCTGTCCCCCCAACAAATTTCACCTTACTACAATCTTTCAAATTTTTATTAAAACAATCCCAACTATCACACTCCGCATAACTAAAAAACAAAAACCAACCACCCCCAATAAAAACAACCAAAATCCCAAGAACCAAAAACCATTTCCAACCAAAATACCTCCTCACAACCTCTTTCATAACAATAAAACAACTACCTACTTTATAAATTTACTTCCCACTCTAACTCTTCCCCTGAATCTCATAAATCGCCTTCACTTCATCATCGGAAAGAACTTTATCATAAATCATCACATTATCAAATATCCCTTTCAATTCTGAAACCGTTCCATACCTACCAATAAATAACAAGTCTGTAGTACCAATAATTGTCTGTCTGCTAGAAATATCAAAACTATTTCCCAAAACACTATCAATATAAATCTTCCCAAAATCATCACGGTCAAAAGTAACAACAACAAAAGCCCATGTATCTACCATAGGGAAAGAAGCCGAAGCAGATATATCTTGTAAAGCAACACTAATCGAATCTCCACCACTCCGCCAAATACCCCAACCATTGAGTGCATGAGCTGCCCATCCTTTAGTTATAAACGCCCATGTTCCAGAAGTATATTTTACCCAAAAAGCAACACTAAAATCTCCAGTTTCAAACCTTAAAATATCACCACAATTCACCCAATCCCCATCCCCATCCAAATTCAAAACGTTCCCATCGGTATTCGCATCCCCCATCAGCGTACCATCATTATCCCCCCAACTATCCGTCGCATCACCATCAAACTTCCACCAACTCACAAGCCCCGTCGTCGGCACCTCATAAAAATAATCCCTACCCAAATCATAAACACTCCACCGAACTTCCCTAATCGTCCCCGTCGGCAAATCAACGCTCGACGTCACGCCCCCCTCTTTCTCTTTTCCCGACGACGAAATAAAAATCGGCGCAACCTCAACCGACCCAGGCACTCCATACTCCGACAAATCG
>Ga0315543_1001389_pt1 | contig 26351 bp, 25 predicted proteins | sample SalMarSW160210MG_2_FD_203098 | JGI IMG/M metagenome (GOLD analysis project Ga0315543, IMG submission 203098) | Salt marsh sediment microbial communities from the Plum Island Ecosystem LTER, Massachusetts, United States - Salt Marsh Sediment SW1601-210 ... | reverse complement strand
ACAGGTGCAGAGCTCAAGCTCTGCACCTGTTTTCTTAAAAGGAGAGAGTATCGAATACTTGACCGTTAGAGGGCAGTCGGGTAACATTGCGGCAGATAACAAGCAGGAGGGAAATAATGGCGGAATCAAAGTACAGCAAATACTTCTTAAACGAACTCACTCCGGAGGAAAGGCAGAAGGGCTTCGGGAAAATGCCGGCAATGGTCGTCTTTACCGATGATGATATTATCAAGGGGAGCCACTACTTCTCGGTGATGATTATGGGAGAAGAGGCTACCAAAGTGGCGGGGCATGGACCTCACACTCACCGCCACGCCGAGGTACTGGTGGCGCTGGGGACTGACCCGGAAAACCCCAGGGAACTGGGAGCGGAGATGGAGTTATGCATGGGACCCGAGATGGAGCCTCACATCATAAAAGAGTCCACAATCGTCTATATACCTCCTGAGTTCATACACTGTCCCTTCAGGGTACTCAAGGTAGACAGGCCTTTTATCTTTATACAGGCACAGTATGCCTCCAAACTGACGGAGACATCGCTGAAGAAGCTGGTGGCAGAAGAGTTGAGAGACAAAATGATATTTATCGATGCCGAAGGCACCCGGGAAGACGAGTAAATACGGCAAATCGGATGGTAGGGATTGCCATTACATGAATGACGTTACAATAAAAGGCTGGGGGTTTTAAGCCCAGCCTTTTATTGTATGAAATGCAGGGTGTGATATTTACCGCCACACATCGATATTGTAGACGGCGTCCATATTGGTTCCACGCCCACCGCCTATCAAAGCCATTTCCTCACCGGCACCGGTGACGATGATGCAGTTATTAAAGGGGTCATCCAACACCGGGAACATGTAGTCATCGTCAAGTTCTTTCCAGTGCTTCCCTGAGGTTTTCTCTATTCCCAGCCAGGCGTTTGTCCGCATATCGGGCCAGGAGTGAGTACGGTACTCTTTCAATGTCGTAAAACTCTTGTTATATATCCACTCGTATACTTCGTCTTTAGATTTAAAGCCGTATTCGTAAAGGTGCTGTGCCATCTCGGGGAGCATAAAAATGGTTAAGCTGCCCTCTCCATTGGCCCACATACCGGGCATTTCGTACTCAAGCCAGTTATGAGGACCGGGGATGCCTTTTACACCGAGTCTTCTGGCGATACCGCCATGTCCACTCTTCTGGAAAGCCCGGTAACCTCCCGGAGAGAAGTGGGTGCCACCTCCTCCTCCACCGGTCGGGTAAAGAATACTCTCGTCCTTCTTAAAACCGTACTCTTCGTTCAAGCCTTTCCATCCCGGCGGAAGTGCATCCGCGTTCTCGGGGAAGGCGTTGCTCACGCCACCTCCCCAGATGCCGCAGTTATTCACGCTCGGGATATTGCCGCCGAAATTCCGCCACATGAGATTACCGGCACGACCAAGACACCTGTTGGATGGATTTCCGGGACCAAGAACGTTGACCTCAAAGTTCATGCCTATTTCCTTGGCAATGGGGCCACTGATGCAGTATGCCCCGCCACCGCGTCCATCACCACATCCACCACCTGACTCGGCGTTAGTAAGTAGAATCGGCATGTGCTCCGGCCTGCATCCTGCCATTACGCCGATAATCGCTACCTTCTCAACCGTTGCCGTTCGTCTCATCGGCATAAAATGAACCGGGTCGCCTTTCTTACCCGTGCTTCCCATCTGATTTATTCTATCTCCCAGTCTATGGTCGCTCTGGTAGACTATCAGCTCATCCGGTTTATGGCTGGTGCCTTTCAGCATCGCCTGTACCCTTTCCTCGGTAGGAACTACTATCGGGAGGCCGTCCGTATAGATTGCCATAGGGGCATTCCCCAGGGTAGGCACGTTTTCTGTCTGCTGGTAAAATTCCTCTGCTTCTTCAAGAGTGCCTTCGAAGAGTACTCTTCTATCCGGTGTATCCCACCCGCCGCCTTTTTTCTCCTCTTCCGTCAGCGGTCTTACCAGGGCGTCCAGCATAGGTTCCATGAATCTATCTACATCGTCAGGTCCCGGTAGGGTGCGGGAACAATGTACGCGTCTTGCGTGAGGAAGACCGTTCAGCTTTGCTGCCTGCGCGAAGCATTCATCCTGGTCGCCGTAGATGATGAATACGCTCGGGACACCGCGTTTCTCGATTGTTACTAGATGGGGCAACTGCTCCCATATAGCTCCATGTCACCAGATTACACCGCGTATCAAAGCGTCCACGGTTTTGTTCGCTATCTGCTCGTCGGTCAGTGCGATGCTGCCTTCCTTGGTCAGATGGGGAGCAGTTCTTTCACTGATCCAGTTGACATTAGGGTATTTTTCCTGAAGTTTCTTGGGCAGGGGTATGGTGATATCCTGTTCACCTCCGGCACCGATACTGACGAATATAGTTTTACCGTCGAGTGTGTCGAGACGCGGCGCCAGAGGAGAGAATTCCACCGATTCCTGGATTCCAACGGGATTAAGGCTTTTATATACCTTACCTTTGTCCGCCATTTCATGCTCCTTTCACTATTTTTACTGTATGGTAGTTACTAATAATATATTAAATTGTCCGGTCTGTCATCTTCTTTAATACAAGTGTTTAGTATCGATATTGAACAGGCTTTTTGGGTTTTGATTACTCTTAACGGGAATAAAATTAGACGGATTTTGGTGACTCTCCAGCGTATTATTATGATGGGCTGGATAGTATGGAGATTATTTATTAAAAGGGCATTGACTTATACACTAGTATATGTTATATAATCCCTATCTCATAACGTATATCGTATATGATATTTAGTGTAATGTGGAATAATGCCGAGCGGGTATATATGACACAGCATCAACTTAATTACCGGCTGCGTTCCTCTCATGTTCGTAGCCCTCCGGGGGATCAGGGCGTGAAAACACAAACGGTCGAAGATATATATACTAAAAACACCAATATAGCGAGGAGGTGAACTTGTGGTGAAAAAGAAGTTTTTATGGGTGGTGGTAAGCTGCATGATGGTTCTATCTCTGATTCTGGCATCATGCGGAACGGCTGAGAAGGAAGCGGAGAAAGAGGTGGAAGAAGGACCCGGAACCGTAGTAATAACGGAAACGGAAACAGGGGGAACGACGGTAGAGGAGGAAGAAGAGGTAGTCGACCCGGACCGTCCGAGATACGGCGGCACGCTGGTACTCCTTGCCACCCAGGATATCTCGAACTGGAACCCCGGCTCGGGAGCCTGTCAATGGACTGCTCAGGACGGCATCGTCGTGGAGCAAATCACTAATATAGACTGGACCAAAGGGGCAGCCGGCTCCGGGGAGACAAGCTATGTCGAAGGAATTGTCGACTACAGGTGGATGGGCGGTTGCATCGCCGAGAGCTGGGATACTCCGGAAGTAGGCGTCTGGGTGCTCAATATCCGCCAGGGAATCCATTTCGCCTATCACCCGGACTTTGCCGCTTCAAGACTGGTAGCCGGGCGTGAGTTGACCGCTGACGACGTAGTCGCCAGTCTCGAGTATATGAGGGATACGCCTCTATCGGCCACTCAATGCAGCGAGCCTAGTCTTATTAACGGTATGACAGCGGAAAAGACAGGCGAGTGGCAGGTTACCGTCAGGACTCCGGTGGCTCCTACCACCGGTTATCTCTGGCTGATGGGTGGTGGCGGCGCCCAGTACGTATGGCCCAGGGAGTTCCTGGAACAGTACGGAAACAGTAACGAGTGGACCGACACGGTAGGTACCGGACCTTTCATACTGGAAGACTACGTTACATCCAGCGCTATGAAATACATAAGGAACGACAATTACTGGGCAACAAATTCTGTCGGCCCCGGCCAGGGAGACAAGTTACCCTATCCGGACGCCATCACTATGCAGATAATTCCGGACCTTTCCACACGACTGGCGGCGTTGAGGACGGGTAAAACTGATATGTTATCAAACATGGAGACACTCAGCAAGGAAGATTTCGATTACATGGTGAAAACCAATCCCGAAATACAATCCGCCCAGACGATTACCGCCCCGCTCCAGATTTCTGGACGAGTCGATTTGACCGGACCTTTCTCGAAGAGAGAGGTTCGCCATGCTATGATGCTGGCAATTGACCATCCGACAATCGTAAGGGACCTCTACGAGGGTGCTGCTGAACTGATGGACAGCCCGGCACGGAAGTTCTTCACCACAATCTATACCCCTCTGGAAGAACTGCCTGAAGAAACGCAGGAGCTATATGGCTATAATCCTACCAAAGCAAAGCAGCTTCTGTCCGATGCTGGTTACCCGGATGGCTTCGCGGCAAAGCTGCTCATAATGAACACACCCGCCCATGAACAGGCTGCATCGATAGTCAAGGAATACTGGGCGGACGTGGGTATCGAACTGGAGCTTCAGGTGCTGGAACCCAGTATCTATACTGGCATGTGGGTAGGGCACAAGGTGGAAGACCTGTTTCTCTCGAACGCGCCGGGAGGAACGGGAGCCCTGTACGTCAGGTACAGTATGGGCTACTACCGCGGTCCCAACATCTTCAACAATAGTCATGTCAATGACCCGCCGGGAACCGACCCCATCATCGAGGCAGCTTATAACAAGCAGTGCGAGTACGTAATGGTGGACTACCCGGCAGCTGACGAAGTAACGAAGGAAGCCTATAAGTATTGTCTCGGAGAGGCGTTCCTTATCCCGATGCCGGCTCCGTGGGGATGGCGCGTATGGCAGCCCTGGGTGAAGAACTACCACGGCGAAGGGGGAGGATATAAGTTCTGGCTGAAATACACCTGGGTTGATGAGGATTTGAAGGCATCAATGCGATAAATGGATAGACGCTTTTGTAGAGCGTCGCTACAGTAGCTCATAAAGAGCAAAAATAAGGCGACCGCCTGAAATTGAGGCACACAACAAAGGTGCCGAAAGGAAAGGCGGTCGCCTTATTTTTACAAATCCCCGCGTTAAGACCAGGTTTTCTTCGTGTATTCCTGATAGTTTTCGTGTTAGTATATGTAATCAGGGCCAGTGTGAATTAAGTGACAACTTGATACCGGTTTGAAAGTTGTGTATTTATACCAATAGGTATCAATTTAAGTGCGACAAAGGTATAACAACGTCTACGAAATTTCGTTATTAAACATTAGCTTGTCGTTACTATTTAAAGACTAAATATCGGAAATTTTATACTAAAGAGAATTCCATTCTACAGGGTTCTATCTATAAAGTAACCTGGACTAACAATTCTGTTAGTTTATAGAACTTCATTCATGGAAGAGCCATTTGGTTCAATTTTGGCGCAATCAGGAAAATGAAGTGAGGCCTTTCCGGTGTTGTGAGGTAAAACTCACATTGACATCTGTCCTTTTGGGCACTATACTTTGATACTGCGTAGATACGTATATATGCTTGAGGAGACGGTGATATGAGCAGAAGGATGACAGTAGTATTCCACGATGAAGAACTCTATACAACTTTGAAGGTGGAAGCTGCCAGACGACTTAAACCGGCAAGTGACATTATTGCTGAAGCGGTAAGGAAATGGCTGTAAAACCATGAAGATACCAGGTTGATGAAAAACGTACCTGACAAGCAAGTTCAGAAAACAGATGTATTCGAGAAAGTAACATTCAGTAATGTCAACTTTGCATAGTACCGGCGTATGGTGAGTCGGAGCACCGGTTACCGGGATGAATATGTCACTGTGGTGAAAATGAAATCATGAGACGGATAATTAAGTTATTGCCTGGATTGTCCGGGGAGCAGGCCGGGGTAACCCTGCTTGAGAATCTGATTGCTGCCAGCATTCTGGCGGCTATCGGGGTAGTCTTTATGAGCGCTTTGTTCACCGGTTACAGGAGCGTCGGAATATTGAATGAACAGCAGCAGGCTGAAGTTCTGATTCGTACTCAACTGGAAGCTATTAAAAACGGCGAATTTGATGAATACGGTAATTATGAGGTTATCGAAGACGTTCCTTCGCATTACTCTATAGAAATCAGCGTGACGTCCCCGACCTGCATCGGAACGGAAGACGATTGCGTCTCACTCGATGAGCTAATGGAGGGGAAAATAACAGAACCTATCACCAACACCATTCAGGAGATAACGGTGTCAGTCCATCACGATGGAAAGCCCGTCCTCTCGGTGGCGTGCTATAAGGCGATACAATGAAACACAAGGGATATACACTTGTCGAGTTACTGGTAGCCCTGCCCATTGGAGCAGCTGTCCTGATTGTCATCTTTTCCAGTTACTTTGCAATAATGCAGGGAAGGGCGGGCATAGCCCAGACGAGCGTTGCTATAGCTGAACTGGATAACGCTCTGCACTTTCTCGCCGGGGACCTGGTTATGGCTCAGGAAGCTACCCTGGAAGCCCCCCCCAAATGTATGCTTCTGGAATGGAGTGACTATACTCACTGGGCGGCTGATGAAGGCGTTATAGAACACTCGGTCAGCTACGCTCTTTATGATAACCAGCTCCAGCGTATCTACGATGGACAGATGACCATCGTCGCCAGACACATTACCTATGCTGATTTTTCTTTTAGTGATAGAGTCTTTACCGTTACGCTGACCTCTCAACCCGGATTACCCGATTCCGCGGTGACCAGGACTATCACCAGCGAAATGCGTACCGATGAAATAGAATAAAGGAGCATAATGAGAAGAGAAGCCGGGCAGGCTTTTATATTGATACTGATAATACTGGGCGTGGGTGCCGCGCTGATTATTCCCCTCCTCCAGACAGTGGATACCGTCGTCATGAACAGACCGATGTACGGGGAGTTCATCATGGAGGATTACGCCGCCGATGCCGCTATTGAATACGGGATGTGGCGGCTGAAGCATGAGCCTGGCTTTGCCGAGAGCCTGGAGATGGGAGCAGAGAGCGAACCTTTCTTTGTTACCCTCAACGGTGTAACGGCTAACGCTACCATAATGGCACAGACGCTGGAATTCGAGTTATCAGAACAGCCGCTGGGGGGGCCTGCCGAGGGCGAAATATTTTTCAAGGTAGATAAGACGGTTGTCGCTACCGCAACCTATGCAACCCTAGTCGCTGACAACTTCGAGGATTTCCCGTGTGGTGACGGTTCCTGCGGTACAGGTAACTGGTCAGACTACTGGAATCTGTCCGGTGATTATGACTTCAGCACCCAGGAGCATGAAGGTACCTGGTGCCTACTGCTCCGGGGTGATGGAAATGAGACACCCGGCGACGGCTATGCTGAGAGAGAGCTTGACCTGAGTGGCTCCACGGGAGAGGGACCATATCTCACTTTCTGGGCACGGATTGACGACCTTGAGGATTGGGCTAACGATACGGTGGAGGTCAAGGTTTCCATCAACGGGGTAGATTGGAATGTGCTTGAGACCTTCACTGAAGAAGACAATGACTACACATACAGCCAGCACTGGTATGACCTGAGCGGCTACGGTGCGCCGCCTACCTTTTACATAGCCTTCGAGGTGAGTGGTGACCATGACTCAGACAGGTTATACCTTGACGACCTCAAGTTCACCAATACCGCGGAAATCACCGAGATATTGCCCGGTGAAGAAATTCTGTATACCTACTATGTGACCATGCAGTGCGTGGACCCGGACGGATGCAGCCTGGACAGGATTGTGGATGAGCTGCCGATGCGGGGAGCCTCAAGCGGTGACTACCTTCAGTATGTCGATGATTCAACGGACTGGGATGTGGTATCTTTTGACAGCTTCGCCTTCGACGGCTTCGAGTCCAGCGGCGATACCGGTCCCTGGTATGCAGACTGGACACTCACGGGAGCCTGCTCTGAAACTACATACGGGGAGTTCGAGGGCCAGCGGTGTCTCATGCTCCAAGGCGCCGGCGGTACGGGGGACGGTTATGCCCAGCGGGCGGTCGACCTGAGCGGTACCACCGGGTCGGGACCCTACCTCTATTTCTGGTCACGGTTTTATGGAAGTGAGCAGGGTGAGACGGTAGAGGTCAAGGCATCCACCGACGGTGAGAGCTGGGACCCGCTCGACACCTTTGATTATTACGACCGGAGTTCTCAGTACTCGCAGCACTATTATGACCTTTCCGATTATGGCAGACCATCCGTACTATACGTATCCTTCAGGATAAATGGTAACCATTCTTCGGATACATTCCTCGTCGATGCCGTTGAGTTCAGCGGTTATCAGGGAGCCACTTCGGGGGAGTGGCCCGTACCTCCCTTCGATCCTACCTATACCGAAACCCATGACCCTTGGAGCAGTGACTGCTATCAGGAGTTGGAGTGGGACTTCGAGGATAAAGGGTACTACGACATAGTTTTCGATTACGGCGAGACCAGGACGTTCAGTTTCCAGGCGGAAGCCGCCCTGACAGTAGGTACCTACTGCAATAAAATCTGGGTATCCAATCAAGACCGGGATTGGTGGGGTGATGGTGAAGGTCCAATCGTCAGTGGAACCACCGCCAAGATTATCGTTGGATACCCGGTGGAGACGAACTGTGACGGTGGCAAGCTGGAGGTCAACAAGACGTCCGACCCCGAGATTGTCTATCCTTACGAGCCGACCACCGTTACCTACACCATCACCATCGAGAACGTGGACACTGTACCGATACGTATATACGAGGTGGAGGACTGGCTGCCGGCTACCGGCTCGGACCTGCAGGAAGAAGGCTTTATCTATGTGGACGGTTCGGCTTCCGGCAGAATCTTCAATCGCGAGTCATACCCGGTGCTTTTCTACGACACCTTCAATCGTGGTCACACTTACACAGTTACCGGCTGGACTGAGGAGGAAGGTCAATATAATTATTGCGAAATCGACTATAATGATTTTGCCGAATTGCGTATGGAAGGTGCCATCACCAAGTCCTCAATCAACACCGACGGCTATACTGATATTGTTTTAAGCTACAGTTGGGAAGGAGATGGCACAGAGTTCGATGACAAACTAAGAGTTGAGTGGAAAACCTCTGATAATGTAACATGGAATCTACTGGATGAACACGACCTTGACGAACATTATTGGCATGATGAAAGCTGGGAACTTCCGGATGAGGCCGACGATACCTGGATTGATATCCGCTTCACCGGAAATACGGATAGCTCATATGAAGAAGCTCGCCTGGATAACGTCCAGATAAGGACCGATAACCCCGTTTCATATACCCCCGTATGCATGCCCGACGATAATGAAGGTTGTGGTTATCATTGCCAAGGCTGTTTCTTATGTGAGGACTGGGAGGACGACGGCCTCTACCCCCCGAACCGGTGGAGTATAACCTGGGACTTCAGTGATTATCCGGATGAAGACGACTACGTCTGGGACCCGGGACAGTTCTGTGCGGGGTATCCTTTTGTTGACTTTGCCGATGATGGCTATCTTTTACTGGAACCCGGTCAGATATTCGAAATAACCTTCCAGGCTGAAGGAACGCTGACCTACTCGGGTTCCTACTTCAACGAGGTCTTCGTCAAGATATACGACGGCTGGGGCTGGGGTAACGACGATTGGATTTATAGCTGGCCAACGGGAACGGTCATCGTGCCCCAGTACGACCTGCAGGCTGAGACCCTGCAATCTGTCCTGCGTGCTAACGCTCTGCTGAGTCCGGAGGGTCACTGGTGGCGTTCCTATCACTGGTGGAGTCGTCGGTGATGTTTAGTTCGGCAGTGCATTCGTTTTTCTTTTTTGCCGCCGGTATATTTACCGTGCTTAACGGCCCCTTGTGGCTCAGCGTAAGAGTCCGCGTCTTTGCCGGTTCCCGCCAGGCTCCTTTCTGGCTGCATCAGGGAGTCTCGTGGGCAAGCCGCCTGGTGGGGCTTGCTATACTGGCAACCTGGGCCTGGGTTTCTACGGGAGCCCTAACGCCAACTCTGCTGCTGTGTACCGTTATGATAATCGGTCTCTTCTGTCTGCTCGACGGTCCCTGGCGTATTATCACCAGAACAGATATTTTAAAGCGTGGCAGAGAAATACCCGCCTGGGTGGAGAGTGCTTCCCTGTGGTTCATCAGGCTGGCAGGGGTGATAGGGCTGCTGGGTGCACTCGTTACCGGTATCATGGCTGCCGTCACCTGATTCTTAGTGGTGAGGATATAACGATGAGGTTATTTAGAATGTTGAAATCGGTAAATAGTCGGGAATCAGGGCAAACCCTCGTGGAAATGCTGGTGGCTGTGGCTATCCTGGGTGTAACTGCCGTCGCCTTTTTCAGTGGTTTCACCACCAGTTCCAACCTTGTTGTTTCCGTGGATGAGCGGGAGACGGCTAAAAACCTGGCCGAAAGCCAGATGGAATATGTAAAGAACCAGGTTTACGCGGCTTCATATGACCCGGCTCCGATTCCCGATGAATATGTCGGGTACTCGGCTAACATCACTGTGAGCACTATAGACTCTAGAGATGGCAACATTCAGAAGCTGACAGTGATAATTAAACATCACGACGCGGAGGTGACCCGTTTAGAGGGCTATAAGGTGAACTAAGATGTTCGGCATTGTAAAAGTAATAAGGGAAAAACAGAGTGGTTTCACACTAATCGAGTTGCTGGTAGCTCTTGCCATTCTCGGTATTATTGCCCCCGTACTGGGACTGTCCATCTTTCAGGTACTTCATGTAAATGAGGCGACCGGTAACCATATGACGGCTGTCAAACAGGTGGAGAGTGCCGTTCACTGGATTAGCTACGATTCGCAAATGGCTCAAACCGTGGAGACAAGCGGAGATTCGGGTTTTCCCCTTACTCTGTCCTGGGTAAAGTGGGATAACACGAGCAATAGTATTACTTATTCCATAGAAACCGGCGAACTCGAGCGAGCCTACTCTGTCGATGGTGGCGAACCAACCACAACCGTGGTAGCCCGGCACATTAACACTGATTCGGAAGAGACTAATTGTCAATATGACGATGGCGTTCTTACTTTACATATAACTGCCTCGGTGGGAGCAGTCAGGCCAGCGAACGAGACAAGGGTACTCGAGGTTGTCCCCAAACCTCAGTAAATGGGGTGGCACGATGTTTAGAGCGTTGAGAACTAAACCGAACAAACGCAATACCGGTCAGAAAGGGCAGGTATTGGCTCTGGTACTGATTTTGCTGTTTCTGGGTAGCACTCTGGCTGTCAGTCTCCTGTCTTTCGCCAGCACAGGAGTCAGCACAGGCCGGGTGTATGAGAACAAAACGGATGAATTCTATGCCGCCGATGCCGGCATAGAGGACGCCAGATGGCAGATAAAATACGACTACCTGGATACATTCTTAACCGACCCGGTCTATAGCGTATATGATTTTACTGAGAACTGGACTTACAGCCCGTCTGAAAATGTCAATGACAAAACCGTAAACATTACTATCCAGAACGTCTGGATACCCGTGAATGTACCCGTACCGAGTGAAAGCGAGGCGAGGGGTATTGCCGAGGCGGAAAAATTGATAGTAACCAGCGCTAACGGGACTTCTAATTACAGTATCATGCTGACCTATTATCCCGAAGCCGGAGAAGATTTGAGGGTAGAAAGCCTGGGTGTGTGGCTGCCGTGCGGTTTTAGCTATGTGGAAGGCAGCAGTAATCTTGAAATCCTGGCAGACAATGTTACAATCCAGCCCTATGCCGGTAACCAGGCTGTAATCTGGAGCTTCACCTCCGAGCCCTTCGATGATTTCCCCGGAGTCGACCCGATGGTGTCGCCGAGGGTAGCCGAAGTTACCTTCCAGTTTGACTCAACCGAGGAGGGAATTGAACCTGATACCGTTGCCTGGATTAAAACGAGCGGAGTGTCTGACATCCCCTTCTCCTGGGAAGCCAATGTCAAAATTTACAAGATTACTTCGCGAGCCGGCGGCACTCAAATTGTATCTTATATGGCAAAAAGCGAGACGAGGCTACTGCGCTCAGGAATCGCCGGAGATTACAGAGCTACAGGCAATTCACTGATGACAGATGAAGATACCAACCCGGACTACCGTGAAACTTGGCATTCTGAAAGCAGTGCCGATGTCAACGATGTACCAACCGATGCCACGGTGAGAGCCGCCTACCTTTACTGGTCAGCCTGGCGGAGTGGAGCCGTATTCTCCGATACCTGTAACAACTTTACTAATTGGACCAGGGGCGATGCCTGGAGCATTTCAGGTAATTATTGGAATCATGAATTTCGAGGTCATTACGATAGCGAGGATATGGATGAAGACGATAAATACCTTACCCTGGGACACAGCCTTAATCTGACTGACTACGCCTTCGGGACGGTTAAAGTAATGTGGAATCAGCACGAAGGCGGGAGACTTGAATCAGACGACAGACTTTATTATGCTTTTTCCAGCGATAACGGGACTACCTGGAGCGGCAATTATCTGGCTTTCAAGGATGATAATCCCCAAGGGTCCTTTGAAGATACTATTCCCCTTGCATATTTAACTGCTAATTTCACAATGAGGTTTTACCTGTCCGGCTTTAGCGAGGGTGGTTCTGGCGGAACGGAATACTGCTATATCGATAACATTACCATCACTACATCTGAGATGATTCCGGATACCTCTGTTGTTTTCAAGATAGACGGTAATCAGGTCTATTATTCTGATAACGGCACTCCCGCGCAGGGTACTCAGGAGCTCGTAGCCAGTAGCTCCGAGGTTATGACCAACTATATGATGGGTAGTCCTGAAGGTTATTCCTATGTCTGCTACAAGGATGTAACGGCGCTGGTTAAGGCGTACAGTACCAAGGCGCCCGACCCGGCGGTAAATCACCCCGGCAATGCACTCTATACTGTTGGCGGCGTAGCTGGAGATACCACCAGCGTGCTTTCCTATGCTGGCTGGTCACTGATAATTATCTATTCCAGTGCGGAGACACAGGGGCACTGCCTTTATCTCTATGATACCTTTATGCATTCCGATGGTTACGAGAATATCGACTTTGATGATGATGGTATGGAGGGAGGAATCATCAGCGGCTTTATCGTCCCGGAGCCGATTGAGGGCGAGGCGAATGCCGCCAGACTGACGGTCTTTGTCGGTGAAGGGGATGAAAGAGCAAGTAATCCGTGGCTGGATTTAAGCGGTGACCACCTGGACTTCAACGGCACTACGCTCTGGGATGGTACCGATTCTATAGGTAATAGCGAAACTGACCCTGACAATGCCTGGAACGGCATGTCTGCCGACATGACTGCCGACGGGGTGGATATCGATACTTTTTATGTTACCTGGGCAAGCGGCTTGTTGACGACAGGTGATACCTCAGCTCAGATAGATGTACCTACTCTGGTGGACGAATGGAATCTGATATACATCATTCTTTCCTTCCGTAGCGAGCCGAGGGCGAGCGGCTCTCTCAGTTACCTGATAGGCGAATAGCGAACAATTACTCGATACAATGCCGCTTGGCTCCAGAGAAACCAGTCCACGGGGGTTATCTGCGCATTGAAGCAAATAGGGACTGGTCTCCCCGGACCGGTGATCCGGCATAACAGCTCCTGCTATTCAACTGGATACCCGGCATCTACCCAGGCGCCGAATTCACCTTCCAGCCGGTACACGTTCATGAAACCGGCATCCACCAGTTTCTGCGCTCCCTGTCTCGACGCGCTCTCGATATGGCAGTAGACCAGGTATTCGGCATCCTTATCCAGCATCGGAATAGCCGCATCCAGCGAGCCATCTCCCAGGTAATAACTCAACGCTCCCGGCAGGTGCCCGTCCGCATAGGCAGGTGAAACGTCGATGACGATTAAGTCCGGGTTATCATCTATCATCTGCATGGCTTCGGCCGGGGTTATGTCGGTATACGTCCCATCCTTCAACCGGTCTAGCAGTGTTAATAGTTTATTAAGAATCCCAATGCGTCTTTTTATAACTCATTAAGTGTTCTGTTGGTATACTTTCTGAAAATGCTAACGGAGGTTGATATGAAAAGTAATAGTACATCGACTACACAATCCAGGAATTCAGCCAGTGCATCTAATCTCGCTCTCAGACATATTGAGAATCGGATAGAAGAATTATCGAAGCTGGTCTTTCAATATGCTAATCAAATTTCCGAGCTTAAAATAATACTGGCAATAGAGCAAGAATCACTGGATTCTACAAGAGAGGTGTAGAATTTTGGGCGCCAATCAAATCAGGTAAAGAATCGTGAGGATATGTGGTTAACCCTGTTACCCAAATCTTGGAAACGCCGGATGTCACTCCTGCTGTACAAGAAGTCAGATTGTAAAATAGATGAAACTTCTCTTATTAGTACACGCCGTATTCTTGTGTGAACTCGCTTAACGCCCTCACGTTTTCAACTTTCGCGGTAATCAAGGGGATTGCGGGGTCCATCATGAAACCTCCCCCTTCTCCAACGACGTCGATAAGCTTCTTGCAGTAATCTTTGACTTCCTCAGGCGTGCCTGAATTCATTAGTGAGGCAGGTGGACCTCCTGTCAGGCATACCGTGTCACCCAGAATCTCCTTCGCCTTGAAAATATCTGACTCGATTTTGTATATGGCTTTTCCTTTAGGTATATCTTTAATAATTTCCAGGCGTTCAGTATAGATTCCCTCTGAGAACAGGTACGGGGTGAATCCAGCGTCAATTATATCCATCATAACCTGTCTCATCGATGGCCACCAGAATTCCTCGTACTGTTTGTTAGACATGAATCCCCCCGCTCCTTTATGGACCGGAATGAAGACGATATTAGAGAGCTCCTGAAATGGTCTGGCTCCTGCCAGTGCCATATCTGTTAAGTAGGGGGTTACCTTATCAATAGCTTCCTTTAGCTTTTCAGGTCTTCGGAACATATCCACCATACATCCCGTGGTTCCCCTCATCGTATCAGCAAAGTAGTCGTAGGGAGACATGGTCATGGACAAACCCATCGGCGGGAACCCGCTATTTATCATGTCCATAACAAAAGGTCCTAGAAGAGAAGACGCTTTGCTGAATTCTTCTGACACCTCCAGCAGGGTTTTTAGAGCCTTCGCAAAGTCCGGGCTGGAGAACAACGATGAGAAACCGTATACACCATTTGCGAAATGTATAGGAGGGAGATTTCCAAGAGGTTCCAGTCCCTTTGCTATCCTCGGCCACCACGTTCTGATGAGGTAATCAGTGGGGTCATCCATGAACACATCGTAATCTTCCGGGGGCATTGCTTCGTATTTGCCCCTTGTTCCGGGTTCAACGAACTGGTATACAGTATCCATACCAAGCCTGTTTGCCTCGTTCGCAGCTCCCGGCCACTTCAACTGCTGAATATCGAGCTTGTCGAAACCTCTTACCGGAAACACAACGCCTGTTCCCCAGGGGAGGCCGAAAGCATCCCAGTTTAGCTCTACTACTGGCCTTTTATGTGCCGCCAGCCCTTTTTCGGGATTATACAAGGCTTCTTCCCAGCTTACTCCGGCATATTTCAAACACCATCCGTTCTCCCCGATGAAAAGTGGTACCCTATCAGGCTTTTTTAGTTGAATGGCATCATCGATTCGTTGTTTTCTCTCCGCATACAGCTTTTCAGGTGTTTCCGCCATTTTTATTTACCTCCTATCCATTTTTGTGCCATTGACACGGCATCGCCGGCGAACCGTCCGAAACTGTCAGCACCGACATATTCGCCAACCTTCTCGTCAAGAGTTCCTCCCCCGACCATAATCTTTACCTTATCCCTCAGCCCGGCGGCTTTTATGGCTTCTACCGTTTCTTTCATAGAGTCGAATGACAGAGTCAGGAACCCGCTCAGCCCCACAACCGGCGCTTCCGTCTCTTTGATTTTATCGACGAACAACTGCGCCGGCACGTCCACACCAAGGTCGTAAACCTCAAATCCGTTGACATCCAGCATAAAGGTCACGATATCTTTACCTATATCATGTATATCACCGGCTACGGTTCCTATGATAACCTTGCCCAGACGCTTAATCTCAGCGCTATCGGACAATTTCGGTTTGACCATTTCCACTATCGCCTTAAGTATTTCACCGGAATATACCAGCTCCGGAATGAAATATTCGCCGGTTTGATAACGTTGACCAACAATTGCTACTGCCTTTCGGGAATTATTCAGAATCTCCATGGGGTCTTGACCTTCGTCCAGTTGCTTCTGGACTAATGCCAGAACCTCTTCTTCCTTCAAATCAGCCAATATGCTAATTAGATCTTCAGCCATTTTCCTTCGCCTCCTTTTTCCTGTCGAGTCTTCAGTACGCAGAAGTACAGAGCGATAATAATCCTATGTGTTATTGTTGTCAAGGGTTAAAGCGATTTTTCACGGTTCTCAATAGAAGTTACCACTGGACTGGAGTATTCGAAGAGGCAGTTACCTCAGAAGAATACCAGGCATATAATGAGTGCCGCTAAGTTTTTATCTGGGGAACAAAAAAGCTGGAAAAATCTGATACGGTGTATGAGGTGGGACTACCCGCTTCGGAAACGTCAACAACTAATAGTCCAATTACAAATGTCGCAGGAGCAATTGATGCAGACATGACTGCCAGTAACAAGATAAAGAAAACGATAATGACTGCGGCTGAAACTTCATCTGGTTAAAATGATTGAGCCGAACTGAAGCAAGTTAATGCAGTTTGCTCTTGGTGCCCGGTTAGAAAGCTGCCGTCATGTTTCAATATTTAATGGTCGCGTAGTCATAATTAGTGCCCGAACCCATACTATATCCGGTGACATAGACACTACCGGAACCATCCACGGCAATCGCTTGTGCCATATCAATATTATTTCCCGGCCCGTTATATCTTTTAACCCACTGCCGGACTCCACTGGTATCGTACTTAATCGTCGCATAGTCATTATAAGTACCCAAACCTATACTCTGTCCAGTGACATAGACATTACCGGAACCATCCACGGCAATCGCAGATGCCTGATCATGGCTCTTTTTCGGCCCGTTGTATCTTCTCTTCCACTGCCGTTTTCCACTGCTATTGTACTTAATCGTCGCATAATCATATTTAGCGTCCGAACCTGTACTATATCCGGTAACATAGACATTACCGGAACCATCCAGGGCAATCGCTTCTGCATAATCATCATCATTTCCCGGCCCGTTGTATCTTCTCTTCCACTGCCGTTTTCCACTGCTATTGTACTTAATCGTCGCATAGTCATAATCAGTTCCCGAACCTGTACTATATCCAGTGACATAGACATTACCTGAAGCATCCACGGCAATAGCATGTGCCACATCAGCGTAATTTCCCGGCCTTTTGTATCTTCTCACCCACTGCCGGACTCCATTGGTATCGTACTTAATCGTCGCATAGTCATAATCAGTTCCCGAACCTGTACTACGTCCAGTGACATAGACATTACCTGAACCATCCACGGCAATAGCATGTGCCACATCAGCGTAATTTCCCCGCCCGTTATATCTTCTCTTCCACTGCCGGACTCCATTGCTATCGTATTTAATCGTCATATAGTCCCAACTGGTGCTCGAACCTGTACTTTTTCCAGTGACATAGACATTACCTGAACCATCCAGGGCAATCGCATATGCCGCGTCATTACCATTTCCTGGCCCGTTGTATCTTCTCTTCCACTGCCGGACTCCATTGGTATCGTACTTAATCGTCGCATAGTCATTATCAGTGCCCGAACCTTCACTATATCCAGTCACATAGACATTGCCGGAACCATCCACGGCAATCGCATTTGCATAATCACCACCCCCCGGCCCTTTATATCTTCTCACCCACTGCCGTTTTCCACTGCTATTGTACTTAATCGTCGCATAGTCAGCACCAGTCCCCGGACCCTGACTATTTCCAGTGACATAGACATTGCCGGAACCATCCACGGCAATCGCAAATGCATGATCAGTGTAATTTAATGGCCCGTTGTATCTTTTTTTCCATTGTGCCGGCGCTGCCTGCACCGTCCCGGACAGCGTAAGTAACATGGCGGACAGGATGACCAGACTGATGATAACCCTACTCTTTTTCTTCATTTCATTACCACTCCCAATTGAGTTAAATGTTGAAGCGACAGTCATATTATTGATAATCGTGCTCCAAAAGTCAACAGGTATTAGACAGGAGTCAAAGGGGTTTCAAGCTAGCTTCAAATACTGAGCCCGGTATCACGCGTACGAGGGCAATCGTGAGGAAACTTAGTTTAGCTCTGGTCCGCACTATATCGAGACTGGAATATCCCAAAAGATACCGCAGGTTGAAGACATTGCCATCCAACCTTAAAAACTCAACAGCGAAGGTACGCCGGAATCAATGGACACTGCCCTCGTAAGCTACTCTATACCCCATGGCTTTTGCAGCGAGACCGCTATTCCTTCCGGTGCCCGGTTCGAAAACTGCCGTTATGTTTTAATATTTAATCGTCATATAGTCATGACCGGTGCCCGAACCTGTACTATATCCGGTGACATAGACATTGCCGGAACCATCCACGGCAATCGAAGTTGCCTTATCATAGCCATTTCCCTTTCCGTTATATCTTTTCTTCCATTGCCGGACACCGCTGCTACTGTACTTAACCGTCGCATAGTCTCCGCCAGTGCTCGAACCTGTACTATATCCGGTCACATAGACATAACCTGAACCATCCACGGCAATCGCCTTTGCCTCATCCCAGAGATTTCCCGGTCCTTTGTATCTCTTCACCCACCGCCGGACACCGCTGCTATTGTACTTAATCGTCGTATAGTCCCAACCAGTGCCCGAACCTGTACTTTTTCCAGTGACATAGACGTTGCCGGAACCATCCACGGCAATTGCCGTTGCATCGTCACTGCTATTTCCCGGACCGTTATATCTTTTCTTCCATTGCCGGACTCCACTGCTATTGTATTTAATGGTCGTATAGTCCCAACCAGTGCCCGAACCTGTACTTTTTCCAGTGACATAGACATTGCCGGAACCATCCACGGCAATCGCCTGTGCGTAATCCCAGTGATTTCCCGGCCCATTGTATCTTCTCACCCACTTCCTAACTCCACTGCTACTGTATTTAATTGTCGTATAGTCAGAACCAGTGCCCGAACCTGCACTCTGTCCAGTCACATAGACATTACCGGAACCATCCACGGCAATCGCCGCTGCCCCATCGAAGCCATTTCCCTTTCCGTTATATCTTTTCTTCCATTGCCGTATCCCACTGCTATTGTACTTAATCGTCACATAGTCAGCAGCAGTGCCCGAACCCATACTACTTCCAGTAACATAGACATTACCGGAACCGTCCACGGCAATCGCCCTTGCCACATCATCGCTATTTCCCGGCCCGTTATATCTTTTTTTCCATTGTGCCGGTGCTGCCTGCACCGTCCCGGACAGCGTCAATAACATGGCGGCCAGTACGACCAGGCTGACGACAACCCTACCTTTTTTCTTCACTTCATTACCACTCCCGAAAGGAGTAAAGTGGACCTGCCCCCAATAACAGTACCACTAAGGTATCAGTATTAGCAAGACATAATATTAGTTAGTTGAAATTTTACGCCTGAGTTGTATTTGGAATGGCTAATTCAGGCATATTGATAGCTAATTTATAATATTCAGCCGGTTGGAGGCTCAAGCCCTCCACGACTCGGTATCTAATTCAGCTTTTCCCCGGGTAACCCAGCGCTGGATATAAGAGTAGAAAAGGAACGATTGGTACTAAATGTGTTGGATTGCACCTTCCGATGATTTACCAATATTTGTCTTAGTTTACAGCGCATATCAGAGCCGTCACCGAGTGAGGTTCAAATGAGTATACAAAGGATTTCCCTGAAGCTTCGATAGTAGTCTGACTTACTCCTACCTGGTCCGGCTTTTCAAACGTATTCTCAGTCTTTATGTCCGGTCCGTTAATCACATATGCCTGAACGCTGCCTGTGAACTGGCCGTCAGCAAGCGTAATCGTGGTTTCAAGGGAATCCTTCTGGCTTCTGTTAATTGCATACACAACCAGCTGTTTACGGGGCTCATCCAGTGTGGCAGTGACATCGAGAGTAGGGATATCATTGTAGTCATGACCTTCACAGGTACCGTTGAAAGTTGCACTCTCCCAGAATACGTTTAGAGCTTTTTGTCCGCAGGTCCGGCGGTAAAGCTCGAACGGATAGAATATTGTCTGCAATATCAAGCCGTCGGTGCTTATCTGCATCGGTGTAACCAGCATTGTAAGGTTAGCCATCTGCACCGAATAAGCATGGCGGATAAAGGCATTAAGGTTCATCGCAGTCACCAGGGCATCTTCCATTGCATAAAATTTGCGGGGCCTGATACCCCACTCATCTACCGTGATACTGATAGGACGCCTGATGTCCCTCTCAAGGCATACAGCACGGATTAATCCTTCGTAGGCACTCAGGCGTTCTTCAAAGAGTTCAGAAACCGCCATAAAACCGCTAAAATCATTGGCTTCGTTGCCGACGTACCAGTGAAGTGCCATATAATCGATGATGTTCCCAGCCTGTTCAAGCATTAGCTGTCCCCGCTCCGCCCAGTCAGGACTCAACGCATCTTTACCTCCCCAGATACAATTTGCTGAAGCAACCAGTTTGATTTCAGGGTCCGTCCACTTCATTACCTTGCCGAATTCGGTAACAGCCCGGGCATACTCCTGAGGAGTTTTATAGCCTATCTGCCAGGGTCCATCGACTTCATTGCCAATGCCCCAGTACTTGACGTTATGGGGTTTCTCAAACCCGTGTTTACGGCGTAGATTTGCTGGAGCACTGCCAAGCGTACCATTGCAGTATTCTACCCAGTCTGCCGCTTCCCGCATATCGCCATCGCCGCAATTTACACACAAATAAGGTTCAATATTCAGCTTACGGCAAAACGTGATAAATTCATTGGTCCCGAACTGGTTAGGCTCAATAGCATTCCAGGCCAGGTCGTGACGCGGAGGGCGTTCCTTAAGCGGTCCTACTCCATCCATCCACCGGTATCCGGAGACGAAATTGCCGCCGGGAAAGCGTACTATCGAATAATTCAGACGCTGCAGCGCTTCCTTAACGTCGCTGCGCAACCCATCTTCGTCGGCCAGAGGAGACCCGGGAGCATAAATACCGCCATAAATGACATGTCCCAGAAGTTCGGCAAACCCTCCGAAGATATGAGGGTTTATATCTCCCAGAATACGGTCGAGGTCGATTTTGATGCGGTTCATAAAACAACCTCCTTATTTACCTGTCTCTCTGTAATGTACAATGACGTATGTCCAGAACAGGCCAGTTGGTTATTACCGGCTAATGGTTAGATAAGTGTACTTCAAACAAATGCCTTAGTGACAACGCATTCCTGATAGCAAAGCCATCGACATCATTATTAAAATAGGCATAGACTAATCCAGCCCTCAGCCCTATAATTTTCTGAGCCCAATCCTCCAGTTCCTCATCAGAGTAGCAGCCACTGTAAAGCCGTTGGCTCCCGTGAAAGCGCATATAGGCGAAATTAGATGTAGCGACAACCGGCGTGCGGAAGCCTGGCATATCGTAGATACAGAAACCGGCATTGTAGCGATGTAAAAGCTCAAGAATCCCGTCATCGAACCATGAATTATGGCGGAACTCAAAAACATGACTGGTATCCTCGGGAAGCATCTTTAAAAATTCCTCAAGCGCCTGGTAATCAGATTTCATGCTCCTGGGGAGTTGATACAGGAGGGGTCCTAGCTTCCCTTCAAGAAGTCGAGCCCGAGACAAAAAATTGGTAACAGGTTCAGCAGTATCTCTGAGTCTCTTTATGTGGGTAATGAACCGGCTGACCTTTACCGAGAACACGAACTCTGGAGGCGTGGCATTCTTCCAGTTGATAAAAGCTTTCTCAGAAGGCAGGCGATAGAAGCTATTATTGACCTCTACGGTAGAGAAGTATCCGGAATAGTAATCAAGCCATTTCGATTTGGCTAGACCTTTCGGATAGAACTTATCCCGCCAGTGGTCATAGTGCCAGCCTGATGTTCCGATATAGTACCTCATACTGTATAACCTGCTCTATCATCCGGGTCTCACAATTGTAGCAACAGAATACACCCGGTGCAATTGGCCAGCAAGTACTACAGAGAGCTCTAAACGCCCATAATATGGCCGGTAAAGACATCTCGGAGGAAGAACCGTCTAAAATTGCCGAGTCCGTGAAATAAAAACAATATGAAAGATAGTCGCGAGAGAATCCTTGTCCATAACACTGAATAATATATCGCTCTTAGACAAGAAATAACGAATTACTTTGGTGCTTCTACTCCGCACGGCCTGCTTTCTTCTACTCCCTTTTTTCCTTTCAGCTTAAACGTTCGGTACTCCCGCCAGGAGAGCTTGTCATCAGGGCGTCCGAGCCCCAGCTCTTTCATTAGTTGGGCTACTTTTTGGACTTTCGGTGCTAGTTCTTGCATGTCATAACCCTGTAGATGCGGTGGAATCTTCTTCCGTTCCTCAGGCTCCTTATTTAATAAGTTACAAATTGATTCTGCGGCCCAGCGTGCACCTACCGAAGGCATACCCTGGTCACGCCCGCATTCGTAACAATCCGCCATCACTCCACATTTATTCGGCTCAGACATAGCAAATAGCGCCTCATATACCGCGGCATCGGGGTCAAGGAAATCAAAAGCCCGTTGAATCCGGTTATAGCGTAATCTCAGGCAATCCGTAGCACCGTAGGTCTCCTCGAATCTATCCACTATATCTTCAACAATAGGAATACACGGAGCTACATGAGCACGCGGGTTTTTCGCTATATCCTCGACGGTAACACCAACTACATAAGCAATAGCGAAGGCGCTACCGATAATACCGCCGCAGGTGCCTGTTCCCGTAAAAGCTATACCGGAATGTAGTCCCATCATTCCCATGAGTATTATTTCCTGTACTTCGGGTGTAAATAGCTCTATACCCTCAGACCTGAAGGCTTCGCATATTGATGCGAAAGTCATCGGTGCTCAGGCCCCGTAATTGCCTACTTCTCCAGCACCAAGGTGACCGGCTTTGTCTATTATTCTTTTCTTCTTTGCATCATCGATCTCGATTTTCGGAATCATTTTTCCCTCCTTATTATTAATCTCCTGTTAACCCTGCAATATCACATCGATTATCGCCTCCTGATATTATCGTAGTCTGATAATATACCGTGGTGGTGCCCAATTCAATACTTTACATTGCTGCTCTTAAAAGAAATTTTTGAGATAGCTAAAAAGATTTAATGTTTTACCGCACCTATCACTGTTTTGGAAACTACAGGTCCTGGTACTACTGTCTTTACATAACTAACTCATATGCCCGTCATTTTCCATAGGAAACTTACCTGGAATGTTGCCTAACAAAATTCGTAAATGTTGGATGTCACTCCTGCTGTACAAGAAGTCATAAGGTTAACGAGTAGAAATAGCTTTATTATCGCTTCCCGTCAGGCTTTGGATTGAAAACTCCTTTTTGATTTCAACATGCAGCAACAGGAACTGCTGTCATATTAACTCAAAAAGTATCAAATGTATTTCTATGTCTTTTAATTAGAATGTAGTTTACACCACCCGGGATTTTATATATCGACACTATTGACAAAGAATAAAAACGGTACTATCATTTGGTTGAGAATGAGTCGCAATCGCAAACAGGTCAACCCGATACAGGGTCATCCATTGACAAATCAGCGGCGCTGGCTTCTGGAAATCCTGCGAGACACTGAGGGGCATCTAAATGCCAAGGAGCTATATCGTCGTGCTATTGAAAGAGATGAGTCAATCAGTCAGGCTACGGTATATCGTAGCCTTAATTTATTCAAGGAACTGGGGCTGATTGACGAAATGAGATTAGGCGGACTTCGGTGCTATTACGATATCAAACAGGCATCTGGCAACCAGCACCTGATATGCCAGGGATGCGGTAAAACCCTGGAATTTCAAAGTCCCCATTTCCAGAAGTTAATCGAGGCAGTACGGCGTGAGCATTGCTTCCATGTAACTAAAGCTGAGTTATACCTGGAGGGTTACTGTCAGGAATGTGAAGACAAAGAAAATAACCTGTAATCCATATGATCCATGACGCCCACTGCTTAAGCTGACACCAAAAAGTGAGTATCAACTCTTAATGAATAAAAATCAAGGAGGGGATAATAAATGGGTAACGAATTGACGAATGCTATTGCCGAGTTGCAGAAAGATGAAGCCTTGAGACTGACAAGAGAAAAGCTGGATGCCGATGAAGACCCGCAGGCAATTCTGGAAGAAGGCAGACAGGGGATGGAAGTAATCGGAAAACGATTCGCTGACGGTGAATATTTCCTTCCCGAGCTAATCTACTCGGGCGAAATTTTCAGCCAGGTATCCGAACTTGTCAAACCCAAGCTGAAAGCGGGTGTAACTTCTACAAACCTTGGTAAGGTAATCATCGGTACGGTAGCCGGTGATATACATGATATCGGTAAAGATATCGTCGTATTTATGCTGGATATCAGCGGCTTCGAAGTATACGATTTGGGCATTGACGTGGACCCTCAGAAATTCGTCGACAAGATAAAGGAGACAGAAGCTCCCATCGTAGGCCTGAGCGGATTTTTAACTCTGGCTTTTGAATCGATGAAAGAGACGGTACAGGTAATCAAAGACGCAGGACTGCGGGATAAAGTCAAAATAATGGTTGGCGGCGGTCAAATCGATGAAGATATCAAGAAATATTCCGGCGCCGATGCTTATGGTAAAGACGCCATGACAGCGGTAGCGCTGGCCAAACAATGGGTTGGAGAAAGTTAAATGGCAAAGGCACCCGAAGAGCTGTATGAAGAAAGAGAAAAAAGGTTAAGAGACGCTATAGAGCTGAAGGTACCGGACAGGGTGCCGGTTGTCCTGGCGACAAACTACTTCCCTGCCAGATACGTGGATGGAATAACGGTCGCCGATTCTTTCTATAATCATAAAGCCTGGAGAGAAGCAACTAAAAAGACGATTATCGAGCTCGAGCCGGATGTAATAGCCCCGGGCGCGGGAGGCTCGGGGACTGCCCTCGAAACACTCTCTCCGAAACTGTTCAGGTGGGCTGGAGGTGGGCTTGGGCCTAATACCATGCACCAGTTCATTGAGGGCGAACCGCTGAAAGCGGATGAATATGATTTATTCTTTTCAGACCCGGGGGATTTTATACTGAGATACTACCTTCCGCGGGTCTGGAATACCTTGGAACCATTCTCCAAGCTCCCCCCTCTTCGGTCGCTGGTGGGAAGCTCCACGATGGCAATGCGGGCAATGTCGTTCTCTTCCCCGGATATAATCCAGGCCTTTGAAACCATATTTAAAGCCGGCCAGGAAGCCCGGAAAGATATGGAGGCTATGGGCGGCTTTGACGAAGAGATGGCAACCCTCGGTTATCCAACCCTCCATCACGGAGGTGTAGCCCCGCCATTCGATACGATTTCGGACTACCTGAGGGGAATGAGGGGAACGATGCTCGATATGTTCGAAAGACCGGATGAGTTGCTAAGGATATGCGACATGCTTCTGCCTGGCTCAATAGAAGCCGGACTAAATACCCTCAAGAGTAAGCGTGGAAATCCCAAGAGGGTAGGCAGCTATCTTCACAATGGCTCGGATGAACTGATGTCACCCAAACAGTTTGATAAATTCTACTGGCCCGGGTTTAAAAAAGTGGTCGAAGCCATGGCCGAAGCAGGGCTGGTCTACATTCCCCTTTATGAAGCGGACTGGACTTCTCGACTGGAGCACCTTCATGAACTGCCCAGGGGCAAGACTGTCGCCCGTTTCGCCCTGACAGACCTGGATAAAGCAAAGGAAGTCCTGGGCGGTCATTCATGCATTATGGGCGGCATACCTCACTCGATGCTTCAGACCGAAACACCTCAGAAGATAGAAGAACACTGTAAAAGACTGTTTGAAACAGTTGGCAGAGACGGGGGGTTCATTCTGAGCACCAATACCGGGATAACCAACGACGCCAAACCGGAAAACGTCAGAGCAATGATAGAATCTGCTAAAAAGTATGGCGCCTACTGAAAATTTTAGATTCTGATTAAGCGAATCTTTTATCGAAAAACAAGCACATATCAGCTTGTAAAGATAAGGCACACTATAGCTGATATATCTTTGGGTAAACGAATGTCTGGAGGCAAATATAATGGAAAAGACAACAGAAGAATTATATAGAGAACGAAATCAAAGAGTCATGGATGCTATTCACCTGAAAATACCGGACAGAGTCCCTATCGAATTAAGTTTCAGCTACTTCCCGGCCAACTATGCTGGGATACAATCCGCAGCCGCCTATTATGATTATGATAAGTGGCTGGAGGCGACCAAGAAGACTATTGTTGATTTCGCGCCGGACTCTATCTATTACGTCCAGGCATTCTCTCCTGGAAAGGTGATGGAATATCTGGAACCGAAACAGACAAAGTGGCCCGGTTACGGCGTTTCCCCCGAGCACGGCCACCAGGC